>Ga0187893_10000704_pt1 | contig 85830 bp, 88 predicted proteins | sample MA1701074metaG_FD_139574 | JGI IMG/M metagenome (GOLD analysis project Ga0187893, IMG submission 139574) | White microbial mat communities from a basaltic lava cave in the Kipuka Kanohina Cave System on the Island of Hawaii, USA - MA170107-4 metaG ... | reverse complement strand
TTGGACTTCTGACCCATGACGATGTAACCCTCCTTTGGTGCTTAGCTGCGCAATCACTTGTGGGTTACATTCCAAATGAGTCAACGATACCCCCTTGGGTTACATTTTAGATGAGTTGATACGGCATATTGACAGCCGGCTTGGTCCGGCGCTAGAGTAGCGGGGATTGTAGCTGGCCATCCGCCAACAGTTGCCCACAACTACACGCGATACACTGAAGGAGAACAAAATGAGCGAAGCTCAACATGCCACTGATAATCCTAAGCTCGAGGCTTTACACCGCCGCTTGGCGGAATATTCTTTGGGCGGCCATTGGCAGTCGCGCCAGAGAGCGCAAAAATTGGTGCCGCACCTGTGGCCCTGGTCCGCGATCTACTCCTGCTTGATGGAATCCGGAGAAGTGGTAAAGCTCGGCGGCATCGATGACGCGGCGAACCGCAGAACCGTGCAACTGGTCAATCCTTCCCTCACAGCGCAGAAATCGACGACCCGCACGCTCCAGATGTCGATCCAGTTGGTCAAACCGGGAGAGAGAGCCGAATGCCACCGCCACACCGCCGCGGCGCTTCGCTTCGTCGTCGAAGGGGATGGCAGCGGATATACCACGGTTGAAGGTGAGCAGATGTTGATGGAGCCGGGGGATCTGGTGCTGACGCCCAATTGGACATGGCACGATCACTTTAACCCGGGAAAAAATAATATCGTCTGGTTGGATGTCCTCGACGCTCACTTGGCCAGTTATCTGGACGCCAATTTTCATGAAGTCTATGGTGAAGGTCCCGCTCAACCCGTCACCAAGCCCGATGGCTATTGCCGTCAAGGTCTTGGCGTAGTGCGGCCACGGTTAGTAGATGCTGATGATGCTCGCGCCCTCCCCTACACCTACAAATGGCGCGACGCCTTGACGGCTTTAAAAGAAGTCGCCGCCGCGGGGCAGGTGGACCCGTATGACGGTGTCCTGCTGGAATACGCCCACCCCGTAACCGGCAAAGCCACCATGCCCACCATCGGCTGCTGGGTGCAGCAATTACCGCCGGGCGCTTCCACCAAGCCCCACCGCCATACTAGCAGCACGATTTACCATGTCGTCGAGGGTGAAGGCGTTACCCATGTAGGCGAAAACAAGGGAGTTGGTGACGACCTAACCTGGGGTCCGAAAGACTGCTTCTTTGTCCCATCTTGGAAATGGCACCAGTTCAAGAACAACTCCAAAAAAGAACCGGCAATAATTTTTTCCGTTACCGATCGGCCCGTTTTGGAGAGTCTGGGACTGCTTCGCGAGGAAAGAGAGTAAACTCAAAAGGGTGTGTCCGCCAGAGGCGCAAAGCATGTCCTGAGCTGCGTCGAAGGGCGCGCCAAGTCGGAGCATTAAAAGATACAATTCTTGGCGCCTTGGCGGGATAAACTTGTCTTACTCAATGTAAAAAGGCAGCACCTAGCATCAGCAAAGGAGGAGTGAAATGGCGACTGTAAGCGAGTTGCGAAAAACCGTGAAGGGCTTGATCATCCCCATTCCGGCCGTGTTTGACGGCAAAGGAGAGCCGGACTTCTCGATGATGGAAAAATTGACCGACTGGTATCTGGACGCCGGGGTCCATGGATTTTTCATCCTCGGATCCCAGGGCCAGGGGCCGGCCTGCCGCATCGATCAGCGCAAGGCTGTAGCCGAAACCGTTGTACGGCGAGTCAGCAAGCGAGTCCCCTGTATCGTCCAGGTGGGGGCGGTGGAACCCTACACCAGCATAGAGCTTGGTTTACATGCCAAAGAGCTCGGAGCCGATGGGATCGGCGTCGTCGGTCCTTATTACTACAGCGACCGCAATGAGTGGGAGATCATCGAACACTACAAAGTCGTCGATCAAGCCGTCGGCTTGCCGATGCTGCTCTACAATAACCCCGAATACTCAGGATACCCCATCCCTCCGGCCATGATGGCGAAACTGAGAGACGCCGTGCCTAATATCTTCGCCGCCAAGTTGGCCATGGGGAACATCGATCAGGCTGTGCAGTACCTGAGAGTGTTGACTCGGGAGTTCATCATTTTCATACCGATCACTCAGATGTTGCCGGGCATGCTGATCGGCGTTGCCGGCAGCATCGCTGCGGGAACTCCCGTGACCGTGCCGGAAATCGGTGTGCAGCTGATCGAGGCGATCTGGGCGCAGGACTTCGAGCGGGCGCAGAAGCTCCAGGTCTTAATGTTGGAGCATGGCGAGCGGATGGCGCCGATACGGCAGTATGGCAGACGTATTACACTGGAGGGCATGCGGCTACGCGGCTTGGCGGTAAAAGAGTATCCCCGATGGCCTACCAGGCCGCTTAGCGCGGAACATCAAAAACTCTACGAAGACAACATGAAACGCGTGCTCGACCAACTGAGCGCTCTCACGCCGCAGCAGAAAAGAAAGGTCGCGGTGTAAAAGTTAAGGAACGAGTATAATTTTTCCCGTCGTCTGCCGGCCTTCCAATAGGCGATGCGCCTCGGCAACCTCGGCCAGAGGTAGGCTGTTGTCGACCCTGAGCTTCAATTGTCCAGATTTGATCCATTCGAATAGATCGTTGGCCCTTTTGATGAGCTCACTGCGGTCGCTCATGTAGTGAAGCAGAGTCGGCCGGGTCACGAATAACGATCCCTTGGTCGCCAGCTTGCCGAGATCAAACGGCGGCACTGGACCACTCGACTGTCCGAACAGCGCCAGGCAGCCTCTCGGCCGCAGGCAGTCCAGGCTCTTTTCAAAAGTGGTCTGGCCCACGGAGTCGTAAACTACATGGACTCCAGCGCCCTCGGTCAACCTTTTTACCTCTACGCTGAAATCTACCCGACTGTAAAGAATCACTTCGTCCGCGCCGGCCGCTTCGGCCTGACGAGCTTTTTCCTCAGTGGAGACCGTGCCAATTACTCTCGCGCCTCGATGTTTTGCGATCTGGATCAACAATAAGCCGACTCCTCCGGCAGCGGCGTGGACGAGCGCCGTCTCGCCCTGCTTGAGCGGATAGGTGCTGCAAGCCAGATAATGGGCGGTCATCCCCTGAAGCATGGTTGCCGCGGCGGAGCGACTGTCAAGTTTAGCTGGCACTGGGACAAGCTTCCATGCCGGCACCACCGCATACTCCGCGTAGGCCCCGGGCTCCATCGCATAGGCGACGCGGTCGCCGACTTTGACCTCCGTCGCATTGGACCCCACCGCGTCGACAGTTCCAGCCGCCTCTCTGCCAACAGTGAACGGCAGAGGCTGCTGGTAGAGACCGGTTCGCTGGTATATGTCGACGAAGTTGACGCCGACGGCTTCGATTTTGACGCGCGCCTCGCCGGCTTTGGGCTCGGGCACAGGCATCTCCTCGTATCTCAAAGCCTCCGGTCCGCCGTATTGATGCACTCTGACTGCCTTCATAGACGCTCCCACCTGTAAATTCTGTGTGCTTCGAATATCTCGTTTCGCCACAAATAGCAATTATAGACCTCCAGCGCCTTCACCCAATTTTTGACCGCGCCATTTCACCCAACGACAATGCGAAACTCCAACGCCTGAGGGTGCGTCTGCAGTCGCATGGATCTACAAGGGATCCGAGGTCTCGTGCGTCAGGGCAACTATGAGTTCAGCTCGCGCGCGCAACAGGAGCCCTTGAATGTTCCTGCGGGGGTGTGCGGCCAATGCCGAGAAAAGTATCATAGTTCTGTCACCTGCAAGTTGCGATGGTAGACCCCTCGCCCGACTCTCGAATGGAGTGTCTCGTTGTCGGCGGCCAGGGAAGGTAGGTTTTACAAAAGCAGGTTTTGTGGGAGGTGCAGACCTGTCAATGGATCCACAAGCGCATTGGCCCTGATTTCAAAAGGAAGCCAGGTCAGGGTAGCTCCAGTTAAAGTTAACTCATCTTTCTGGAGCGCCTTAATCCCCTCTAGATTCCTTGGAATTAAACTCGCGCGGGTAAACTGGGCCAGCATCACGGCATCCTCCTGATCGTAGTAACACCCATGGAGTTTGGGCCTTTCCCCCTCCAGAAGCGAATAGGAAGGCTGCATGAGCGAAATTGCCCTGGCCAGATCGCTCAGATACTTGAGCCGCCGATAACGAAAGGCAGGCAGAAAAAACAGCGAAGGGAATTTCTCGTTCATTTTTTCGGTATTAAGCACCCAAAACGGCAGATACTTCATCTTATCCTGCCTTCGGGTTTTTGGCGATTCAGCAACCTGGCAAGCGACTGCGCCAAGATTGTTTCCCAGTATCTGCCACGCCTTGTTGCAGGAGGAACAGACAAATATCACATCTTCCGGCCTTACCGGGAGGTCCCATCCGCAGTTGGGACAGATGAGCGGCCGAAACCCGACCACTGGAGGGTCTCCTCGCGGTTCATGGTCCAGGACCGAATAAAGCTCGGGGCCTGCGTCCAATTTGATCACGGATTGAGACACGGCATCCAGAATCGCTAACAAAGTTTTGCCTGCGTGTTCCACCTCCACAACCCAGAAGGGAAAATAGATCATAGAAAGAATCCCGCCGACAACTTTACGATAAATAAGGGCGTGTGATTTCTCAGTCTTTAGCCCGCGGTCGAGAGCGGCCTTGGGGCTTAGATTGGGCTGGACGATTTTGCCAAGCGGGTGCAACACCGCGCGCCGAAAAAGCTCGAGCCGAAGGACAGACGGTCGGACTCCCAATGAATACAAGCCGACACCGTCCAGGCTCAAGGCGATGAAATTTTTTTCCAGGTAGTGCTCCGCAAGCGTCATTCCGTCAGGCCCCTTGAGCAAAGCGCGCGGCGAGAGCCCGGGAGCCCTGACGGCCTCTTTTAGCTCGAATGCCTGTTCTTTTGCCGGAGGCTTGGACGGCGTCTTGTCTTCTATCACCGAGGGAACCCCGCCCCCTCCAAAGACCTGACGCAAAATTTCACTGGTTGACTGGAGAAGCGAAAAGAAATCATCAGAGGAAGAGGTCGACCCCCAAGAATGATCTGAAGTCACAGGCGAAGAGAACAGATGCCCGTTAAGAGCTGGTTTCGGCCTTTGCACTACCTCCTCTTCCCAGCGAAGGTCATGGCCCGTGAAACGGTAGTAGGGAATGAAATAGAGCTGGGTCTTAGCTACGCGGTATTTGGACCGAGCCTGTGCCTCCAGAACCTTGGCAAGAGCTTCCTGAGCATCGAGTTTCGGGGCGACAAAGTAGGTCAGCACCCGCTTTCGCCCTGTAACGAGAAGGTTGGATTGGCAGTGAAGGCAGCGGACTGCGTTGGAGCCTTCAGTAAAATCGAGCGGTGCAGCGCAGTTCGGACATTCCGTAGAGACGGTGAAACGGTGGACCATGCGCAGATGCCTTACCCCTGGGGAACCGGCTCACCACAGTGGAAGCAGAATTTAGTCCCCGGAGGTAATTTTGTCTGGCACTTGGCGCAATACAGTTCGGCCTTGAGATCAAACCCACAAGAGGGACAAAAATTAGCGATCGCCGTCACGTTTTTGTCGCAGCGGGGACACTTTTTGATCACCACCATCTGGTGGCCACAGTGAGGGCAGAAACGGCTGTCCAGCGACACCTCTCCGTGACACTCCGGACAGTTGACCGTCCCTTTCTCCAGAATCTTTTCGGGCGTCGCCTGCTCCGAACCTAAAGTCCTAAAAAGCATGCCCGGGATCATCATTCCCATTCCAGCCCCAACACCAACTCCCATGCCCGCCGAGGCCCCTCCTTCACCCAGGAGCCCGGCCCCCGCGGTGGCCGCATCGCCCATGGCCTTGGCGGCCTTGAACTTCAAAAACTTGTCCATGTCGCCAACCGCGGCCATGCCCGCCCGCTCATCGATCATCTTTTGCACCTCTTCCGGAGGCGTGATCCGGTTAATGTAAAAGTCCACTAGTTCGATGCCGTATTTGCGGAAATCCTCTGTCAATCTTGTCTTCACGGCGACAGCCAGCTCGTCATAATACTTCGGCAGTTCCAAAATGGAGTCTACGTACTCGCCGAGAAAATCGTTCACTCGCGAAACCACGACCTCCCTCAGGTAATCCTCGATATGATCCGTATCAAAGGACCCTTGGGTGCCTACCAGGGTATTAATGAACAAGAGCGGCTGGGTGACCTGGAGAGTGAAAGTGCCAAAAGCCCGAATGCGTATGACACCCAATTGGCTATCCTTGAAGGCTACGGGATCCTTTGTGCCCCAGCGCATATTCGTGAAGATTTTGAGGTTGACAAAGTAAACCTCGGCCCTGAAGGGGCTTGTGAATTTCCAGGGCAAGGACAGCACCTTGGTTATAATCGGAAGGTTCATGGTGCTGAGGGTATGCCGTCCCGGCCCCAGCACATCCAGCCCTTTTCCATCTCGAAAGAAGATCGCGGCTTGGTTTTCTCTCACGATGAGCTGGGCGCCGAACTTGATATCGGCAGAGCCCTCCTCGGGATATCGATGGACCATCTCCGTACCCATCTGATCAAACCATTCGATGACTTCCATGAATTGCGCCATGATTTTACCTCACCTCGTCATGAGCATGTCTTGGCGTGTGGCAAATACCTTCTCGAACTGATCCAAAGACCGGCCCAAATTCTCGGAGACCTTTTCCAAAGCTGCTGCGTCTCCGTGAGCGCCTCGTATTTCTTCGGCTTGCGTCTTAAGCGACTCTACTCGCTCCAACAGTCCCAAGTCGAAGGCATAGAGTTGCTCGAGCTTTTGCTGGCCCAACTTATAAGTATCAAAAACGCCTCGGTACCCTCGGCTGGCGTACTTAACGGTATTGCCAAGCTTGTCCAGCTTGGAGGCCAGCCGGTCGAGCGTCGGTAGGAGGGAGAGCTCTTTCCTTTTCATGAGCTGCCGTTTGTCCTCCTCAAGTTCGCGCTTAATTTCCTCTAAAGCGCTCGCTAACCGTAGGCGGATGCTCTTGTCGGTATCGCGAGAGGTCTCCTTATCCTGATAGCCAGCCACACCCGGAACAAGTCGCGCCAGCCGTTCAAGCTTCTCAACAAGACTCATGTTTTCGCCCCTCGCCTGTTCTTAAATATCGCCCAACCGAAATACAGCCCTATTTTACCACCTAAATCCGTAAGCAAGAAGCAGAAAAAGTTTTTTGGCCGATCCGTACCGCCGACCGCCCTTAGCCGCCTCGGGGTTTTTGCTGATCTCGGAGGATTTGCCAAGCCGTGTTCTCGTAGACGCTTTCTCGCGGCCCGATCGCGACGATTTCGATGCCGCCGCCGGGCCGATAAATGATTCGACTTCTTCCGACACGCAAACTCCAGTAGCCTTGAAGCTCTTCCTTGAGCGCTTCTCCTGCCGCCAGGTCCTCGTGGCGTGATCAGCCTGCGCGCTTAGTTCAATCTCATTTGCGCATTTGCGCAATTGAGCAAACAAGACAAGCTTAACTAGAATGAAAATAGGCCCCGGGAGTTCAGCAAAGAAGATTATCTAGGAAAGAAATCTCGACCCCCAACGCCTGAACGGAGTGCATGATGAGAAAAACGAAAACGCTGACGGCGGCTCTCACAGCTCGCGCTCCTTGGCTTTTTCCTCCATCAAAGCTTTGAGAAGTTTACCTTTAGTGCCCGCCATTCCGGCCATATTCCGAATATAGTCGTCGGTGATGGGCTTTATCGCGATCTCGCCGTCGCGCTCGTACACGTACACCTGAGTCCCTTTCTTAATGCCGAACTTGCGGCGCAACTTAGAGGGAATCACGATTTGACCTTTTCCCGTCACGACTGCGCGATCCACAGAACCTCCCCTGGATACCCGATAATGAAGTATTCATACCACTTCTCGGAGCTGCTCTCGTTACCAAGTTGCCCGGCTCTTAAGAGCTAAAAGCGGATTTGACCCCTTCAGACCCTCCGGCCCGGTTAAACGCGGCCCGGTTTGCGCGAAGCGTAAAATAGAAGGGTCGGGTCTAATAAAATGGCATTTATTGTGACGTGTAGTAGTGGGAAGATGGTCAGCGGAGCAAGAAAAGTCAAAGGAACCAGCAATCCAATCCTTAACATAGTGGAATTGCTTTGATGGTTCCCCTCTGTTATGCCTGCGCGCCTGAGGTTGCTTCTGGGGTCGCGGGGAATCCAATTTACGGTTCGTTTTCAACATTCATCACTTTCGGAATTCCGAAAACGTGGAGGTTGGTGTGAAAGATCGTCAAGATTGTCGGGCCCCAACAAAGACTACTCAAAGTGGGCCATAATATGATAGTCAACTTGCGGAGGTATGGAACCATGGCCCGAAAACTTGTTTGTTTCGCGTTGGCAGTAGTTGGGATGACTGGATGGACGCTGGACCTGGCGCTTGGATCTACCCATGAGTTTTTCAAAGGGAAGAACGTTAAGATCCTTGTTGGCGCTTCCGCCGGTGGAGCTTTCGACACTTGGGGTCGTATGGTTGGGCGGCACCTGGGAAAGCAGATCCCTGGCAATCCTGTTGTCGTGGTGGAAAACATCACGGGAGCAGGCGGCCTCATTCTTGCCAATCAAGTGTATAAAGCGAGCAAGCCGGACGGACTTACCATTGCAACCTTTAATGGCGGTTTGCTTATAGGGCAGATACTGGGACGGCCCGGCATCGAATTCGACGCGCAGAGGTTTGAGTATCTCGGCGTGCCGGCCAAGTTCGATTCGGTATGTGCATTTTCCAAAGCGAGCGGGATGACCAGCTTTGAGCAATGGAAAGCGTCGAAGGCGCCGGTGAAAGTGGGCGGAACCGCTCCGGGTTCGAACTTAGTCGATATCCCCAAAGTATTGCAAGCGGTCTTTGGACTCCCGACTCAGATCATCACGGGCTACAAAGGCTTTGCGGAGATTCGTTTGGCTGTGGACAGCGGGGAACTGGCGGGAGCCTGCGGCGGCTGGGATGGCTTAAAGTTACTCTGGGGCAAACAGATCGAAGCGGGTGAAATCGTTTTGATCTTGCAGACCCGTTCACAGCCTCTTTCGGATTTGCCTAAGGTGCCGATAGTCATGGACTTCGCGACCAATGATGATGACCGAAAGTTGATCGAGGTGGGCATTCAGTTCCCCGCGCTTTTGAGCCTGGCTTATGCGCTCCCGCCAGCAACACCGAAAGATCGAGTGCAGGTTTTGCGTAAGGCTTTTATGGACACTTTGGCTTCGCCCGATTTTGTCGCCGACGCGCAAAGAGCACGGTTCAACGTGGACCCAGCGAGTGGTGAAGAATTGCAGAAAACCGTTGATCGACTGTTTACGCTCACTCCCCCCGTTGCGAATCGGTTGAAGGCAACCCTGAAATGAATCCAACCGGTCAGTAATTGCAAGTAAAATTTGAAGCATCCGCGCAAGACCCGCAAGCTTCTTCAGGCCCTATCGGAATTCATCGACTCAGCCTCACCGTCCCGGAGAGAGTTGCGTAGTTGCGCAATTGCGCAAATACGACAAGCGCCAGCGTCGTTTGAGAATTCCTGTAACCGAGTAAGAAAACACCCAACACCAAAAAGTGCAACGGCCGGCTTTTTCGGCGCGCACCTTTGGCAAAATCCGCGCGGAAACACGTAGCGTGATTTACGGATCAAGCGGCGCTATCCACCAAGAAGCAGATGACGTCGCTGCGCCAAGATCGTCTAGAAAGAAAATCCGATTGGGAAGCTGTTACGCGAGTAAAAAGCTAAAAGCGGACTTGATCCCTTGTTCTCTCATGGATTGAGCCGTGACACCCACAAGTCAAGATTGAGAGGGCGATCGAATGGGCAATAAAATAAGTCAATACTCAGGCACGACCTCACTTCCCATGCTTTTGACTTAGCTAAAAGAAGTTACTTCTACTTGTAGCCGTTTTTTTCTCGCGTCGTTGACAATGATTTCGAGCTGCTTGGCGACCCGGTCGTCGATCCAGTCCGCGCCGCATTGGCCGCAAACCGTAGCCGGCACTTTCCGTACAACGACCACGCCAAACTCCAAATCGGCAGTGAACGTGGTCGTGCCGGGTTTTTTTGTTCCGGCGCACAGAGGACACAATTTCTTTGATTTCTTTCTATTCACTTCTTCCTCCTGGTCTTAAAATCGGCCTCAAAGTGTTCCAAATCTGGCTCGTAAGCTGTGATGACATAAATCTCAGGAACCGTTTCATCCAAGGCCGCTACGACATGCAGAGGCTTGTCTTGATGCCAACCAAGGAAAAGAGCGCTCGGAAAAGGATAGTCATCGGGGTAATCCTCAATACACTCTCCCAATATTAGAATCTGTAGCACCGCATGGCGCGATATGATCCTTAAAACGAGCCTTTCGAGAACATGTCTTTCCCATTGGATATGATCGCCGTCAAGAGCATTTCTAAGTTTGGCTAAGTTCACGCGAAATTCAATCCCTCGTTCTTATCGCTAGGCGTTTTGCAAACGAGGACGAGCGAAGCCCAAAACCCCCCGACCCAATTAGCCGCTTATTCTACTCATGGAAATTAGGTCGTCAAACGAAAAAACGGTCAGGAGTGAGGCGTGAGGGATGCGCGAGGAATAGCAAACATCACGGCTGACCCCCATAGCTTGACCCCACGACTTACTGCGCCGCGAGCATCCACCGCGTATCGAAGATATTGACCGGATGCTTGTCCATCTAGTCAACAACGTCCCATAGATACCCTGGAAATCCCTAACACGTCACGCGGTATCTTCCGATGCGAGATTTCCGACCCGACGGGTTCAATTGGGTAATAGAGTCGCGTCCTACCTCCTTCAACTTGCAATCGAAATCTGTTGGTAAGGTTCCCCCGATTTGCGCGGGGCGATTCGAATCGTAACTTTTCGATCCAAGCGTTTGAGAAAATCAAGCAGTTTATCCGTGGTGAAGCGGCTGTAGTGCCCGTTCATCAAATGCGACACGTCTGACTGCGCGATACCAAGAAGCTCGGAAATTTCTCGCTGTTTGAGGTTTTTGTCTTTGACAATTTTATGTACACAAAAGCCGATCTGCGCCCGCGCAAAAAGCTCGTCCGAATCCTTGAGTCCCAAATCGGCAAAGACGTTGCTGCTGCCCTCTTCAAACTTGATTTTCCTTTTTTTCATAACTTGCGAGCTCCTTTGCGTCGTTATACCGCTGCTTAATCAAATCGACATCCCGCTTCCCCGTCTCAATGCCCCGCTTCGATTTCTTCTGAAAAGCGTGCAGGACATACAGCTTCTTTCCAAGCTGTACCGCCACAACCGTACGATAAGCGTCCTTATCGTACCGCACGGCAATTTCTAAAACGCCGCTGCCAACGCCCTTGAACGGTTTCGCGTCTTTCGGCATCCCTCCAAACTGGAGAAGTTGCAATTCATCACCGATCAACTTGCGTGCACCCTCCGGGAATTCGCGTAGGTTCTTTTTCGCGTTTCCCATCCACACCACCGCCCGCAGGATCGGCATCTCAATACCCGTCAAGCCTCGATACTCCCTTTATATAGTAAATTTGCTATAAAATCCAGCCATCGTATCTCTCAACCGTGGGGGAGCAAAGGGGACGTAAATCTTTTCTGTCGTGTTCCATGATCGCTTGCGTCGCGCTGGATTCGCGGTCGGATGGTGATGCCCCGCAACCTATAACGCCGAGCTTCTGTATTTCGAAGCCCTCTCTTTCACGATGAATCCGACCTTTCGTTTCGTCGGCTCCGGCGGTGTCATGAGCTGGCGAATCGTATCGAAGATGATCTTACACCGGGCATCCTATTTGCTCTCCAGTGTCTCCAGTTTTCGAGCAACGTCCTTGTGAGTAGATTGTATCGAGCCTCCTCGCCTCACCGAGGGGCATCTCATCATTGCGGTGGCGCTGCCCACGCTGGGCTACGTTCGGGGCTCAGGGTCAAAGGCTGTCATTGAGCGACTCAGCCGAAAAGAACCCTGCCATATAGGAACCGACTGTTAGCACACCTCTTTCGTCGACATCGGCCCAGAAGAGGCAGTCGTCTTCCTCCTGCCCGGAGTGGATTTCCTTAGCGATCTCGTCTCGCTCGTCCTCTGTTTCGAAGGGTCCTTGAGCAAACGGTTCCACACCACCGGCGACCTCTATCAGGTAGTACTTATTTTCCATTTTCCAATTCCTCTTCGATGGTTACTTCAATTCTCAGCAGTGAATGCCAATTCTCGCAGAGGGGCTACAATACTATGACCTTTCAGTTTTTTAATCATCACATCGTCAGCAGTAATGAGCGGGTAACCGACCTGCTCGGCCAAAGCTACATAGAGAGCGTCGTAGATCGTGAGCTTATAGGCCCAGGCGATGGCGTTGGCTTTGCGGAGAAGATCGGCCTCGGGCGGTTTTGCTTCGAGATGTAAATCGAGAAGCGCTTCCAGCGCGGTCTCGCCGTCTTCTTCGGTCGCCTTCGGGCTGAATCGCACAGCGTTGAGAACTTCCAGGATAGCGAGTTGGGGGATATAAAGGGTCGATCGACCCGCGATGTGCAGGTCTCGCAAAGCCAAGGCGCGATCGCGGTCGGCTTCTTGATGATGCAGAAACCATTTGATTATGACGGACGCGTCCACGACGTATCCGGCGTGATGGGCGGTAATCACCGCTGACCCTTCAAATTGGTCTCGCGGAATTTCCGGATTATCGTTTCAGCATCCCACTTGCCTAATTTCTTTGCCAACGCATCCATTCTTCGGGAGGCCTCCTGCATCTTTTTCCGCTTTTCAGCCTCCTCGCGCTGATAGCGCTTGGCTTCGATATACTTCTCTAATGCTGTCTGGATGAGAGCGCTTCGATTGGTCCCTTCTTCTTTGGCTTCCTCGTTGATCTCTTCGAGCAATTCGTCTTTTAGAAATACATTCACACGAGCCATGGCCCACCTCCAATGTGATATTTAAAACACATTAATAGTATGTCGTCAAGTGTGTAAAACTGCAAACAGGCTTATCAGTTAAATACCGCCGTAATTTCAATATGTTGATAACAATGCTCCAAAGAAATTGAAAAGAGGATTGGGCTTTTCCACCATGGTAAAACCCACACCATTTGACGCGGGTCGCGGATGTAACTATATGAAGGGTATCTCGCGCCTTGGCGAACGAAGCCACCGGAAATCGCTGACGCATTTCCATCCAATCATTCGCACTTTCAAGAGCGCTGAAATTCCGCATGGAAAAAGCGAGCCAGTCAAAAAACACCGAGGGCGGCGGCATTCTTTCCACGTACCAGATGCTGACGCTCTATTTGCCGGCATTCGTGTTGGCCCTCGGCCACAGCATCGCCACGCCGGTGATCCCCGTCTTTGCCAAATCTTTCGACACCAGCTTCGGCGTCGCCTCCCTGGTCATCGTCGTGCACGCCTTCGGCGGGCTCATCGCCGCTGTGCCCACCGGCTTTCTCCTGGATCGTCTGGGCCGGCGCCCGATTCTTTTCGCGGGTCCATTGCTAATGGCCGCGTCTTCTTTCCTCACCGCCCTGGCCCGTTCTTTTTCAGAACTCTTGGTTTATCGTTTGGTGGGCGGGTTCGCGATGGAAATGTGGCGCCAGGCGCGACTGGCGGTCATCGCAGATGTCGGCAAGAGTGGCCATCGAGGGCGGCAGATCAGCGGCATGGTGAGCACCGAGGGAGCTGGAAGACTGCTAGGTCCTGCCCTAGGCGGCTTTCTTGCCATTTGGAGCATTCGGGTGCCATTTTTCGTCCACGGGGCACTTGCCCTGCTCGCCATCGCCCCGAGTTTTTTTCTTTTGCGTGAGTCGGTACCCCTGCAATCGAGAGCGCATAGCGCGAATGAGGACGATCATCTCAGCACCCGGGCTTTGTTGGGGCTGATCGTCCACGGCGGCTATCTCGGCTTTTTTTGCGCGCAGTTCTTTGCCTCCATGACACGCGGCGTTCTGTGGGGCGGAACCTTGCTGCTCTACGCTACATTCGTCTACAACGTGGGTCCGGAAGTATTGGGAGGATTGGCCACCACCAGCAGCATCATAGGGATTCCCATCACGCTATCTTGCGGTTATTTGATGGACCGCTTCGGACGCAAGACGACGATGGTCCCGGGTTTTACGGCGATCGCATTGGCCCTCATCTTCATTTCTTCGAGCGCGCAATGGCACTGGAGTCTTACCAGCTTCATCGCCGGTTTCCTGTGGGTCCAGGCGAGTCACAGCGTCACCTCCGGAAGTATGCAAGTGGTGGGGTCGGATATGGCGCCGGCAGCGGCCCGGGGCCGATTCTTTGGATTCTGGCGTCTCATAGGCGAAATCGGCGGTCTAGTGAGCCCCGCTCTTTTTGCGCTCGTGGCGGAGAAGATCGCCTACAGTGCCGCTTTTGCGCTCTTCGCACTTTGCGCGCTCGCCACCGCGACTTTGCTCAGTTTTTCGGTCAAGGAAACCGTCGCTCGGGGTGCTTCATAAGATCGAGACCCGGGCGGCCGTGCTCGCCTCTCGCGGCGAAATGTATTAAGAAAGCTTATGCCATTGTTTGAGTTTCAGTGCAAAAAGTGTGAAGCCGTAACCGAGGTTTTTGTCCGTCGCGTCGACTCTAACCATCACGCCGTGACCTGCGCTCGCTGCGGCAGCAGGGCTACTTCCAAGGTCATTTCTCGGGCGGGCTTCAAGGTCGCGAAGCCGGCCAAATACAGCGAGGAATTTCTTCACAAGGCAAAGCCTTTCTTAAAGGCGCAGAAACCGGGGTTATTCGCGGAGTCGAAGGGATCGGATGATTCGAAGACGTTTCAGCTCGCCGAGCAAATTGGGGAACGCATCGATCGAACTCTTACGCGGGTGAGGTCCAAGGGAAGGGTCTAGCGTCTAGAGTTTGAAGTTTTGGGTCTGGAGAAAATTGCGCTCGTTTCATGCGCATGAACGATCACGAACCACGAGCACGAGCCGCGAGGGGTGGGGCGTTGGCGGGGAGACCTCGATGGAGCAGGCGAAAGCAAAACACAAGCGGCAAATACGATGAAATGATTGGGGGGGACCATGTGGAACGGGTTTAAGGTTATTGACGCAGACGCGCATCATCATGAACCTCAGTACCTTTGGGAGCGTTACGTTGAGGCGAATTATAAGGACCGGGTTCCCAAGGTAATCGGCATGCGGCGTAACTTTTTTGTTTACGCGCCCGATGACAAGATTTTTCCCGCCCTGGAATCGGGAGAAAACATTCCAGCCCACCACGATCAGTGGATGGCGGACAAGTACGGCGAAGCCTATGACCGCTGGTGGTCCCCGGACATTCGCCTGAAGGACATGGACCGTTACGGATGGGATATTCAAGTTATACTTTCCACCAACGGAAACCGCATCATGGAGGCCGCCCTCGAAGACGCCGAAGTAGGACTGGCTATGGGGCGGGCGTACCATAACTGGTGCCGAGAATATGCCAGCGCCAATCCCGCGCGTCTAAAATTTACCGCCACTCTACCCGCCGGGGACAGCGAGACAATGGTCGTGGAAGCGCGTCGCGCAGTGGAGAAACTCGGCGCGGTCTCGGTGCGTAATCCGCTCTTACCCAAGGGCAAGTGGTTGCACGAGCCCGAATACGATCCGCTGTGGCAATTAGCTAGCGACCTCGATTTTCCCATCTCGCTGCACGGCGAATCGCGTCACCTAAGGGCGGCTCCGTTCCGGCCATTGCGGTCCCAGGGCACCTTCAGCGCCCTCGACCATATCATCGGTTTTCCCATGGATAATATGGTAAGCCTGGCGCACTTTATTTTCAGCGGCGTCTTGGAGCGCTTTCCCAAGTTACGACTGGGAGTGTTGGAGTCGAACGCGGGCTGGGCGAATTTCTGGCTGCCGCGTATGGATGACCACTCCCACGGGCGCCGGCTCATTTTGGGCGCCGGCTTGCCCATGAAACCGAGCGAATATGTCATGCGGCAATGCGTAATCTCGGCGGATCCGGACGAGCCCGGCTTGGACACGGTCATCGGCTTCATGGGCGACGACAATCTCGTGTGGAATACCGACTACCCGCACCCGGACGCGCCGGACCCTGCCCAGGTGCTGCCCTGGTTCTCCAAGCAACCGATATCAGAAGCGAGCAAAAGAAAAATTCTCTGGGACAACGCTGTGCGGCTCTACGGCCCGCGACTTTTGGAAAAGTCACCCTAGAGGTTAAAGGGAAAAGAGATTTTCACCGCGAAGGACACGAAGATCGGATAACAGAGAGGCCATCCATTTTCTTAAAGAAAATATTTTCTTCCTTCGTGCTCTTCGTGCCTTCGTGGTGAACTTAGTCTTTTGCGATTCGGCTACGGCTGTGCCGCGCTGGGTACTTCGTGGTGACGGGTTCTATTCTGCCACAGTATCATTTGTGGCGGGCCACTTAACAAGTCTATTTTACTTTCCCGACACCGCGAGATCGTGGGGCCTTTTGCCGAGCCTTCGACCGCCCTTCGACGTGACCACCACCGAATCGCCCCATGTGCAGATCGAACCGTCCGGGGCTTTTGCCGAGGGTTTGAAGATAAAGACCATGTTCTCGTGTAGCGCCACTTCGAGTTGGCGCGCGCTGCGCGCATGGGAAGTGATAATCGGGCCGTCATCGCCTGCGCCTCGACCATGCATGGTGAGCTGAGCCGTAGCGCCGGCGGCCGGCCCGGATTTAGGACGCGCCCTTTCTCCCGTCTTCTCGGTGATCTCGGCCAACTCCTTCACCGTTACTCCCGGCCTGAGATTTTCCATGACGCTGTTAAAAACCTCGCGCTGCACCTTGATGAGTTCCCGATGAACCGGATCGGCGACCTCGACAAACACCGGCTGGACGCCCTGGGCCCGGTAACCGATCCAGGAAGCCTCGACCTCGTTGATGATGAGATCGCCACGCTCCAAGATACGCATGCTGGGACGAGTCAGTGTCCGTTTGGCATTTTTTCCCGACACCCAGTTACAATGCACCGGCAACTCCGAGCCGTTGCGCAATAAAGCGCATTGGGTCGCCGCCCAGACATCCCAGTCCTTAACGCCCGCCTTGGCCGCGTCGATCTCCGCCTGGTAGGCGATTTCGACGATTTCCATCGACTTGGTGAGCGCCGCGATTTCCTCCCTGCTCTTGACGTAGCGCACCTCGGCCAAAATCGCCGTGGCGTCCACCAATTCGGCTCGGGGAAAGCCTTCTCGAATCTGTCGCCAGGTACCATATGAAATGGTTCCTTCGGGAGTGCGCGTTCCCTCGACCTCGCCGAGGCCTGTGATGCCGATACGGTTATGGTCGAGCTTCAGCTCCTTTAACCGCTCCACGATTACGCGCCCGTAGTTGCGCCGCGCTTCGCGCACGTCTTTGGTCCACTCCTGAACGTTGGGCCAGCGGGGCTGCGCCGAGGTCGCGATGGCGGTGACCTCGCCCTCCAAAGGAAAGACCGCCGCAATGTCCGCATCTCCACCCCCGCCACAGTGGGTCAGATAACGCGTGTTGGCCTGGAAGTCCGTCGAGTGACCAGTATTTTGCGGAGTGACAATGACATCAAGCCGATGCTGACGCATCAGCTCGCGCACCACCTGCCAGCGCCGATCTCTTTCAGAAAGCGAAAATCGAGGATAGGGATAGAGTTCAGCCATTGTTACCTCCACGAACGGTTTTACTTCGAGACACAAATTTCCAGAAAATTTGCTCCGGGGTCCTTGACATAAAGCGAGGCCGCAATCGGCGTCGTCAGAGGATGTTCCACCGGACCCTGAAGCGGAGCGTGGTTCTCAGCGAGAACTTTGACCAGCCGGTGGAACGCCGCGCGGCCGCAACGAAGACCAATCCTGGGCGTGCCGACGATTTGCCTTTCAGGCGGCTCTTGGCGATGCTTAGTGGCGAGATAGATACCGAGGGTGGAGTCGCCGAACTGCACATAGAGTTGCGTGTTGGGGCGCGGCAGGAGTCTTTTTTGCTCCATCACCGTGTAACGTTGGTCCCAACGCCTCGTGCCCGGCGCCATATTTGCTTTTCCGTCGCCCCAGAGTTTGGCGCGCACATAATCCTCCGTGCGCCAGCCGACTCGATGTTCCACAGTCAAGCCGAGAACTCGCACGTAAAAGTCCTCCGCCCACTCCAGGTCATGACACTCCATTGCGGCATGATCGATTCCCAGGACACCGTGGCGCGGATCCGAAACCGTCTTGCCAGTGACCGATTGAATGCGATTGCCGTCCGGGTCGTGGAAATAGAAGTTGTCCCCTTCCTCGGCGGGCCGATCCTCTTTATAGCGGTGGACAACGATACTGCGCTCGGCCAGTTTTTTGGCGACCCCTTCACGGTCGGAGGGCAACATACCGTAGGCCTGATGGACGCCCGTTTCAGCTAGCGAACGCGGCTCAGCGCTCTCCGACAGAATCAACCATTGTCCCGAAGCACATCCAAGAACACTATTCCGACCACAGTTTGGGATTTGATCCTGTCCCAAAAGCTCAAAGCCCAGGATGTCATGGTAAAACTCTTCGCTGCGTTTGAGATCGGAGACTTCGATGACGAGATGACTGATACCGTCCATAGCGTTTCTCAGACCATTGTGAGTGGAAGTTGGACACGGTTATGCCAATGACACCGCTCCTGCCGATGTTCTATTTCTCGAAATCCGAATTCACCCTACCCCTGTGATGTAGGGTTTGCGGAAATCAACGTTCTCGTCGCGCCGCCAAAGAATTTCGAGAAAATTTCCGCTCGGATCTTTGAAATAGATCGACTGGCCGAAGGGGCTTTTCTCCGGATGGTCCGTGGGGCCCGCGAAGCCAACACCATGAGTTCTCAAAGAACTCACGATTTCACCAAAACGCTCCCGCGGCACGCGAAAGGCGTGGCGGAAACCATGCGCGCCGCGATGTTCATCATCCGCAGGCATGGGCATGAAGTCCCGCGGCACCATCAGCGCCAGAAGATAGTCTTCCAAAATAACCGAGCCATGGACCGATCTGCCCCGGATCGCATCATCCGTCTTAAAATTGACACGGTTTCCGAGCCGCGCGCCCAGGACGTTGCAATAGAAGTCTTCCGCTTCTCTTAGATCATGTACGCAAATGGCACTATGGCTCAGACCCTCGACATCGGCCATGTTCTTTCTCCCTCCTTCTCGCGCCGAACACTAAATCCGTTGCACGTCACTCGCCGAAAATCGCGCCCCGCAGACCGGGGGAACTACATGATCCGGGTTGTGGCTCCGGCGCACGAGTATCTCTGAAGTATCGACGATGACGCTGCCGTCGTACGCGATGGTTACCGGGTGGAGCCTGAGCGGTCCTACGTTCTCAAGATGACCCGTGAACTCCCCGCAACGATTATAAGTCGCGCTGTGAAACGGGCAATAAAAACGCCAGTGCTCCTTTTCCCACTTGATCTGGCCGTTTCGATGGGTGCACCAGCTGGAAACGGCCATGAACCCCTCTTCGAGCCGCAATAGATAAAACATTCCCTTGCTGACCGAAGTCACCGAGCCCATCTCGAAATCCTCCATCTTGCCGCAGTCGACCTTGCCCGCGCTGGGCCTGATGATCTGCGTCGCCTCGGGGCCGTGGGCCTGGACCTGGTAACGGTGCCCGTCGGGATCGTAAATGTCCATGCTCCGCTCCCCCATCGCGCGGAACTCTTCGCGGCTGTCTTCGATGCTGTAACCGAAGGCTTTCATGCGCTCCTGGGCTCGCCCGTACTGTTCTACGGTAAGCAGCCAGGCGTGATGGATGCTGTTGGTGTTTGGGCGAAAGGGCTCGACTTTGGCTACCTGAACCAGCACGACCATCTGCCCGGTGTTCATCTGCAGAAGGGAGTTGGGCTTCTCTTCGTTCACGAGATCGCGGCCCACAAGATCCAACCCCAAAACTTCCTGGTAAAACTTTTCCGACCGCTCCAGGTCAGTAACCTGGACCACGAGATGACTAAAGCCGTCAACCAACGCCATCCTTCACCTCTCTTGCTTGCAGCGCCAAAGGAAACTGTAGGTCGAATACGCTCTGCGAAATTAGCCAAGATGCCAGGCGATTTCAAGCGGTTTTTTCGTACACGGATTACTCCAACGGGTGGCACAGGGGGCTCCCGGGAATAAACCGTCTCGGCGGTGGCGGCTCGTTCGTTGGTCTAGAGTAGAATATGGGTGCTTCCCGATGTCACCTCTCCTAAGCCATTTGCTTTGGAATCGTCACCCGTGGGGTCTATGTTGACCTGAAGGCGGCGTATCGGATATGGTCCTCGGCAGCATGCGTCTTGGCAATGCGCACTAATGCAACTCCGACCTCACAACGCAAAGCATGCAACCGAACGAAAGGCGGCTGGCCATGATTAAAATTATTTTCGCTCTCCTCTTCATCCTGCCGATCGCCGAAACCACATCGGCAGCCGAGGCGCGACCTCCTTCTTCGGATTGGGAGGCGGCAATCAAGAAGGGCGAGGAGGAAGGGCAGCTCAGTGTCTATGCCACCGATTCCATCGGCAACGCGCGCCTAATTTGGGAAGCGTTTCAAAAGCGTTTCCCGAAAATAAAGCTCACCGGAACCACCATGGGGCGCGGCAGTGACTTGATCCCGAAGCTCTTCGGCGAACGCCGCGCCGGGAAATATCTCGCCGATGTTTTTCTCGGCGCCCCATCGTCCATTTATCTCAACCTTTACAAAGGCAAACTCATCGAGCCGCTGCCGCCGGTTCTCATTCACCCCGGCGTGACCGATCTGTCGAAGTGGTGGTTGGGGAAGCATCCTTTCATCGATGCCGAGGGCCAATATATTTTCATGTACGAGAGCGCGCTGTACGGCCCGCCGATTTCATTGAACAATAAGCTCGTCAACGAAAAAGAGATCAAGTCGGCCTGGGACCTCGTCCAGCCTCAATGGAAGGGAAAGTATGCGGCGCTCCAGATTGGCCCCGGCCAGGGCTCGACTGCGCTGATCTACGTCTTCCACCATCCCCAGCTCGGTCCCAAATTCATCGAGCGCATCTATAGAGACATGGAGCCAACTCTGTTCCGCGATTTCCGCCAAAGCACCGACTGGCTGGCTCAGGGCAGATTTCCGCTCTGCTTTCTCTGCCGCAGGATCGACCGGGCCGCCATGCAAGGACTCCCGGTGGCCGAGCTCAATCCCTACAGCGTCGTGGAAAAACCGGGCATCGGCTCCGGTTCCGGCGCGCTGGCGCTGATGAATCGACATCCGCACCCCAATGCCGCAAGAGTTTTCATCAACTGGTTTCTCTCGCTAGAAGGTCAAATCGCCTTTCGCCAGGCCAATACCGACGAGTTGCGGGTTGGATCCATGAGAGAAGATGTACCGGAAGAACTCCTGCCGCCTCTGGCGCGAAGACGGAAAGACAAAGACTATGTGTGGATCAATCGAGCGGAGTGGATGGATTTTACGCCGATCCAGCAACTCCTCGAACAGTTGATCAAGGCGAAGTAAAGAGCTTCAGATCATTTCTGAAACCACGGCGCCAACAATCGACGACGGGCCCGGTAAGCGCTTCTCTCCGTACTCGGCGTAACGCCAATATTGTTCTCGGCCCTGTTTCCCGGACTGAAAAGCGGCGCCACGAAGAGCTCTCTGCGCGCGGGTTAAGAAAACTTTCGCGTTGCCTCTAGAGCGATTTTCAGGTGTACTGGAAAAATCACTTCATTGCAGTGGCCCACCAAGGGAACCCATCTTCACCGATGGAAAAACTGCGAACTATACCGTGAATCACGCGAGGAGGATAAAGATATGTTTGAAAATTCTATAGAAAGACTGATCCCGAAACTTTTGGATATGGGAGTCAATCTGATCCAAACGGCGATTTGGGTCTTGCTGATCATCATCGCGGCAACCATCAGCATCAAGCTCCTGCGTGTGGCATTCAACCGTCTGGAAGCGATGCTCGTCCGGGCAAGCCAGGGCACGGACAAAATTCCGGGAACCGCCTCCCAACGAATTCGCACTTTGACGAGCGTGCTGTGGACGATCACGGTGGGGCTGGTCTGGTTCGTCGCTGTGCTTACCGCGTTGGGTCAAATAGGCATTAATATCGGTCCCATTCTCGCCGGCGCCGGCGTGGTCGGGCTGGCCGTAGGCTTTGGAGCGCAAAACCTGGTGCGCGACCTGGTGAGCGGTTTCTTTATCATCCTGGAGAATCAGATTCGCGTCGGCGACGTCGCCGTGATTAACGGCACGGGCGGATTGGTTGAAGCCATCACCTTTCGGACCGTCGTGCTTAGAGACCTCGAAGCCGTCGTTCATGTGTTTCCCAACGGCACCATCGAAACCCTTGCCAATCGCACCAAAGACTGGTCTGCCTATGTCATGGACGTCGGCGTCGCTTATAAGGAAGACACCGATCATGTGGTGGACGTGATCCGGCAGGTGGCAGATCAAATGAAAGCGGAGTCCACTTTCGCCTCCGAAATGCTCGAGCCCATCGAAGTGCTAGGGGTCGACGACTTTGCCGACTCCGCCGTGAATATCAAGGTTCGATTGAAAACAGCCCCACTGCGGCAATGGGTTGTAGGCCGAGAGTTTCGACGCAGACTCAAAAAGGCCTTCGACGCCGCCGGAATCGAAATTCCCTTTCCGCACCGTACGCTATATATGGGCGAGGCGAGTCCTCCCTTTCAGTTTGCCGCGGCAGCGGCGCCAAGCAAGATAGCGGCAAGTAACTGACGCGGGAGGCGCGTGGCCGGAAGGAGTTTCTTTGCATCCTTTGCCATTCCCAGCAAAGCGTGTACATTGGTGCAACTTAGCCATATCGAACGCGGCGGAGATTGCAGCACACTTTGCTAGAGAGTCATCACTCATTTGATCGCGGTGAGATCGGCCCCATCATTGTCGTCAGTCTTATTTCAGCGCTACGGCTGCTGGGGATATTTCTCATGCTTCCTATTTTCAGCGCCTATGCGGTACGATATCCGGGCGCTTCGGTGGCTCTGGCGGGGGTCGCCTTCGGCATCTACGCGCTGACACAGTGCATTTTTCAGATTCCTTTGGGATGGGCAAGCGACCGCTGGGGCCGCAGACCGGTGCTGATCGTCGGTCTTGCGCTATTCGCCCTAGGAAGTGTGAGCTGCGCTTTGGCCGAAGACATCTATAGCCTCATATTTGCCCGCGCTTTACAGGGCAGTGGAGCGGTGGGGTCGGTTGCTTTGGCGGCTTTGGCCGACCTCACGCGCCCTGCGGTGCGCACCCAAGCATTTACCATCTCTGGCATCGCCATCGGCTCGGCGTTCATGATCGGCCTGTTAGGGGGACCTTTTCTCGCCGCCCATCTGGGGCTTGGTGGCCTCTTCTACATACTGGCAGTTTTGGGTTTTGTGTCGATGATTCTCGCTGCCGCTTCCTTCCCCCGCCGGCCACCAACCACGCCGGCTGAACCCCCCATGGCGCTCAAGCCCATTCTCCTTCATATTCATTTGCGGCCCGTTTTCATCGCGGCCTTTTTCCTTTCCTGCGCGCTCAACTTATTTTTTTTCACCTACCCTTTGAGCTGGACCGAATTGGGACTGGAAAAAGCAGAACTCTGGAAAGTCTACCTTGTCATCTTCCTGCCCAGCGTGGTGCTCGTTTTTCCCTATATGCGGTATGCCGAAAAACAAAACCAATTTCGCTTGCCGATCCTCATCGGCTGGCTCACCGCCACTCTCGGTTACGGGGTATACCTATTCGGCGCGCAGCACGACTTTCTGCTCTACATCAGTGGGGCGGCTTTCTTTTTCGGCTACAGTATTTTTCAGCCGATGCTTCCGACCTTTTTAACACAGAGCATTCCCGCCAGTGGACGCGGCACAGCCACCGGCGTCTACACCTTTTTTGGATTTGTTGGGTCCTCTTTAGGAGGCATGTTGGCTGGGGTGCTCATTCAAGTCGCCCCTGCTCTTCCTGAGATGCTCGGGGTCGTTCTCTTGTTGCTCTGGTATTTCTTAGGCCTTCCGGAGCCGCGGGGAAGGTCAGCTTGAAATGACTGCGAAGTTTCCGCGCAAATACACCGAAGCGCAACGGCTGAATCAGGCGTAATGAACCGGTCCGTATCGCCTACCACCGAACGGAGGGAAAATGATAGTCCTTCGATACGAAACGTTACGGCTTTGGACATGGCTAACAATTTTCACCGTTATTACGGCCGGCTGTGGCGGCTCCCGCGAGGAACTCATTGCCGGAGTCAACGTGCCGATACCCAGCGGGATGGAGAAAAGCGAGCGACAAGGGGTTGAATTGACTCTTCCGGGTCTCGGTGCCGCTCAAGTTTCTTTCAAAGGCAAAAAGGATCCGCAACAGATCATCGACTTTTACCGCAAGGAGATGAAAGATCGGGGCTGGCGTCCCGGGATGGGAATAGTTGCCGGCGGCGGTATGTTGAGCTTTGTCAAAGAAGGCCAGACCCTCATGGTTACGGTGGGGAGAAGCGCCGAGGCGACAACCCTTACGATCCTGATCGGCAAAACCGGCAAAAATTAATGCATTGATTGTCTCGTGAGGTCATTCCCGGGAGCGAGGACTTCGTTTCCAAAGAGTGCAATATTACCTCCAAGGCCGCGCACGCCAGCCGCTTGCGGGGCTAGCCCCATCATGAACCGCGAAAACCTACCATCCATTCGTCGCCGACTGCTTAAATGGTACGACAAGGTTTACAGGGATTTGCCGTGGCGCCGCCGCCGCGACCCCTATGCCATCTGGATCGCCGAGACCATGCTGCAGCAGACCCAAGTGGCAACCGTGGTCCCCTACTTCGAGCGATTCGTCAAATCCTTTCCCACGGTGCGGGCCCTCAACCGCGCGCCGCTCTCCAACGTCCTGGCGCTCTGGTCTGGGCTCGGTTACTACCGGCGCGCCGAGAATTTAAAACATGCCGCACGGAAAATCGTACTGCAGCACAAGGGGCGACTTCCCACCGACTATGAAACTCTACTATCGCTTCCAGGTGTCGGCGATTACACCGCCGGCGCGCTCATGAGCATCGCTTTTGGTCAACGATTCCCGGCTCTCGATGGAAATGCCTACCGTGTCCTTAGCCGTTACTTCGGCCTTGATAGTAAAAATGCAATCCGGAAACTGGCCGGGCGCCTCGTGCCGCGTTCAAGACCCGGTTACTTCAATCAGGGCGTGATGGAGCTAGGCGCCACGGTTTGTCTTGCCAAAAAGCCCCGTTGCTCCGATTGTCCGATTGCTCCGGGCTGTAAAACCCGCGAGAGCCGCCGGTGGATTGAACCCCTCGCGCCTGTAAAAACAAGAATTTTAAAAGATGTCGTATGGCCCCTCGTGATAGTCAGAAAACGCAACACCATCCTGCTCCGTTTGCGATCAAGCGACGGTCTGCTACGCCGTCTATGGGAGCTCCCTGGAGGCGAGACCCGCAAAAGGCCGCAGGCGATGCTGCAGCGTCAGCTGCGACCACTGGGCTCTGCGGTCCAACGGCTCCAGCGCATCGGTGAAATTCGCCATAGCATCACGGACAGGAGAATTCGCGTGCCGCTTTTTCTGGTAAACTTGCCAAGCTCAACCAAACTCCGGCTGCCGCGCTCGCACTGGCGTTGGGCCGCCGCGTCCTCTCTGCATCGCCATCCGATTTCTTCAATGACACACAAGGCCGCGAAAGCATTGGCTGCCTATGAGAAAGACCTTTCTTAAGAGCCTTCTGCTGACCTTCGTCGTCGCCGTCCCGGTCTACTTTTACGCGACCCTTCCTGACGTGTCCATTTTGAAAATCAAAAATCCCAAAACCACGGCGCTGATGGAACTGCGCGCCGAGGAATACCGCAAACAGGGTTTGCGCTCCCCGCCCCGGCAAATTTGGCTACCCTATGGCTCAGTATCGGAGCATTTAAAAAAAGCCGTCCTGGTAAGCGAAGATGCCTCATTCTTCGGTCACAGAGGAGTGGATGTGAAGGAACTCAAAGAGGCCTTAAAGAAAGACCTGGAAACGTTGAGTTTCAAACGCGGCGGCAGCACGATTACCATGCAGCTCGCCAAAAACCTCTATCTCAATCCTTCCAAGAATCCGCTGCGCAAAATAAAGGAAATCCTCATCGCTTACCGGCTCGAACAAGCGCTGTCGAAACGACGCATCTTTGAGATTTATTTGAACGTCGTAGAGTTCGGCCGTAATCTCTACGGGGCCGAAGCCGCGTCGCGCCACTACTTTGGCAAATCCGCCGCCGCAATTGATGCTGTTGAGGCGGCGACTCTTGCCGCGCTGCTTCCAAGCCCACGCAAAGCGCGGGAAAAAACCCTACTTTACAGAAGAAACGCGATTTTAAACCGGCTCGTCAAAATCGGTTATTTGAGCGAAGACGACTACGACAAAGCAATACAAACATCTTTCTTCCAGAAAATCGCGGAAGAAGCGCCTTTCCTGCATAAGCAGCATTAACCTTGCCGGTATGCGCTTGGAGAACGATTTCGCGCCCGCCTGATTTTTGTAAAACTTTTTCTTCTTTTTGACGTCTAATGAGTAAAGGCCCCGAAGGCGGGCGTACCGCAAATGGCAGCACGGCCTGGGGGAACTTATGACAGGCTGGAACCGTTAAGTAATACGAAAGCGTCAGAAAGGACAGGCAAAAATCAATGGAACACAATACCAAACGGCTCAACACCACGCTGGGTGAGCTCATCGCCGCCGCCAGCGAAGTGGCTTTTGAATATTCCCAAAACGAAAGAGAAGCTTATCGTCTGGCCCGCCTGGCATTGATCGAAATCCTCAGAAAAACCTCGCACTCGGTGAATCTAGATGATGATTTCGGCCGCGGGGCGTCGGGAGAGAACTATCTCAATTGAGCCGCTCTGGCGGCGCCCGCGTTTTATTTCATCCTCTTTATTACTGCCATACCGAATCTTGGAACTTTGCCCCATCGTCCATCGTTTTGCTTCTGCTGCCCAGCCTGATACGGGAGTCGGAGCAAGCTGAGGCCGTCCTGGCAGCCCTCTACCCCGCGCCGGGGGCGGAGAAATTTTGGGGAGATTGGATGCCGCGACTCCGTACCGCTATCGTATGGGCAAGCCAACGGCAACTAAAACTGCTCCTAGGTCATCTAAACTAACGCAGTGGCGCACGGCGAACATGGAGTATGAGCAGCTGAGGACTGTGAGGTGGCAAATGCGCTCATTGATTTATTGGTTACCCCTTGCATTTTCTTTGGCTGCCTGGAGTTTTTGGCCCACCGCGGGGCAAGCGATCCTCTTGGGTAAACCCGCGCCAGAAATTACCGGCGGTCCCTGGATCAACAGCCGGCCGCTGACCTTAAGTGACCTGCGGGGAAGGGTCGTCCTGGTGGAGTTTTGGACCTATGGGTGAATCAATTGCAAAAACATTATCCCGCAGTTGCGGGATTGGCATCAGAAATACGAGAAAGCAGGCTTGACCATCGTGGGAGTTCATTCACCGGAATTTTCTTGGGAGAAGCCTCTGGACAGGGTCAAGGCCGCCACGGAACAACTGGGAATCCAATTTCCGGTGGTCCAGGATAATGAATTTATGATCTGGAAAAAGTACGGCGTCTGGGCCTGGCCAACCATCGTAGTGGTGGATAAAAAAGGTATAATACGATACAGCCATATCGGCGAGGGAGCCTACAAAAAAACCGAATCCGTCCTGCAGCAGCTGTTGCGGGAAAGTTTTTAGTTGCGGCTTTAAGTCGCTGCGCAAAACGGAGAAAGCGCGCTGGCCGATCTGAGAAGGAGGTACCATGCTCATCAAGAAACCTAGCGATATCACGGCAACGGAGATTACCCGCAAAGAGCTCTATCTCAACCGCCGTGAATTCATCAAAGGCGCGACGTTTGCCGTTACCTCTGCCGCTGCCGGTATTGCGCTATTTGGGTGCGACTCTCAAGCAGCACCGACCGTCCAAGGCGCCAAGCTCGGTGGGATTAGCAAGAGCAAGTTCAGTACCGATGAAAAAGCCAATTCGTTCAAAGATATCACCACCTACAACAACTTCTATGAGCTCGGCACCGACAAGGGTGATCCGGCGCAAAACGCCAAATATTTGACCACCCGCCCTTGGACCGTAGCCGTTGAAGGAGAGGTAAAAAAGCCCAAAGTTTACGATATCGATGAAATTATGAAAATGAGCCCCCTTGAGGAGCGCATCTATCGGTTGCGCTGCGTTGAGGCCTGGTCGATGGTCATTCCGTGGGTCGGTTTTCCCGTGAGCGCGCTGATCAACAAGGTAGAACCGACGGGCAACGCCAAGTTCGTACAGTTCGTAACTCTTCACGATCCCAAACGGATGCCCGGTCAACAGCAAAGTATTTTTGGCAGCGTCATGGAATGGCCCTATGTCGAAGGATTGCGCATGGATGAAGCGATGCATCCCTTGGCTATTTTTTCAGTGGGACTTTACGGCGAGCTTCTGCCGGCGCAGAATGGCGCTCCGGTCCGTTTGGTGGTGCCTTGGAAATATGGTTTCAAGAGTATCAAGTCCATCGTCAAAATACGTTTTGTGGAAAAGCAACCGCCGGCGTCGTGGAACATGATGCAGCCTCAGGAGTATGGCTTTTACTCCAACGTCAATCCGGAAGTCGACCACCCCCGCTGGAGCCAGGCAAGCGAGCGCAGAATCGGCGAGTTCTTGAGGCGTAAGACCCTTATGTTCAATGGCTACGGAGAACAGGTGGCGCATCTCTATAAGGGGATGGACTTAAGAAAGTACTATTAGAATGGAGAGGGCCGATAGCAGAACTTAAAATTGACGAGCCCAGAAGCTCGGGTTCTCAACGAGCGAAGCGAATATGGCGTTCGAGATTTGATTCTACAATTTTCATTCTGCAATCTAAATTCTGCAAAAATGTTTGCCGCACTGAAGTTTGTCCTCTTCCTCGCCTGCCTCATCCCCTTGGTCCAACTCGGGATTAACGCCTACACGCAAAATCTCGGGGCCAATCCCATCGAGACCATCACCCGATTTACCGGATCATGGGCGTTGTTCATCCTGCTCGCAAGCCTCAGCGTAACTCCGTTGCGGCGCATCTCCGGCTTTAACGAACTGATCAGGCTTCGCCGCATGTTGGGTCTGTTCGCGTTTTTCTACGCCGCCCTGCATTTTTCGACCTTCGTCGTGCTCGATCATTTCTTCGATTTCGACCGCATCGTCAAAGACATCTACAAGCGTCCCTACGTCACGGCCGGGTTTACCGCCTTCGTCTTGATGATTCCACTTGCCCTCACCTCCACCGCCGCGATGATCCGCCGCCTGGGCAAGCGCTGGCAGCAGCTCCATCGCCTGGTTTATATCGTCGCCATCGCCGGCGTGATTCACTTTTACTGGCTCGTCAAATCCGACATCAGCCGCCCCGCCCAGTACGCCATCGTTCTCGCGATTCTCGTTGGTTACCGTCTATATGTGAAATGGTCTCCCTCCTTCTCCATGCGCGCCGCCGGCAAAACCCGGGAGGCGCCAAGCCGCTGACCTTCTAGTGTCCTCCTCTAACCCGCTGCCGGCGCCTCTCCGACGTTCCCGTTGCAACTTTTACCCACGCCCGAGCATCCAATGCGACGTAATGTCATCGGGGCCTTGGGGGTTTGCTGAGCTGCGCTAGTCAATGCCGATGCCATCACAAAGGGTGCGCCGCTTCAGCGAAACCCGTCGGCAGTGGGGCAGTCGAATGGAGGACTTGAAATGAGAAAAACACGACTAACTTCTGGTATTCTGCTTGCCGCTTTGCTTTCCGGTTGCGCCAGCGTGGAAGTCAACCGGGAAATCACACATGGAAGAATCGCTCTTTTAGGCGGCAACCCCGGACTCGCCATAGGCCACTTCGAACGCGCCGCGGCGCTCAACGGCGCCACGAGTTTACCCCCCCTGCACGAAGGAACGTGGACGTTCGTCGGTCGGGCCCATTACCATGCGATGAATTATCCTGAAGCGCGCCAAGCTCTGGAGCGGGCGCTAGCGCTGGACGAAAAGGACAACATGGCCAGGTTGTATCTCGCGATGGTGAGGGCTCAAGCGAGGAGCGACGAAGCAAATCGCAGCATGGTGCAAGCGGCGCTCAAAGACCTCTATGGCCAGATAGAGTATATCGTTTACTATTCTCCGCAAGGCCGGTTCTGGGACCCTTCGGGAGCTCTGCGCGCCGAGTTTGAGGGATCTTTGAAGGCGATCTCCAGCGAAACACCGGACTGGGCCAAGACCCTTTCGCGAATTGCCGTTTTGGCGCTTGCGGTAGAAGAAGAAGTGAACCAGGCTCACAAAGATGAATCGCGGGCAAACAGGCGAAGCGCCGGCGATTAAATCTTTCCCTGACTCAGTGATTTGCTCTCGGCGCCGGCGGCTCGGGCGCTTTTTTTGATGCCGAGCTTTTCCATGCGAGATCTCAGCGTGCTCGGGTTGATGCCGAGGATCTCCGCGGCGCCTTTTTTGCCATGGATCACCCAATCGGTTTCATTCAGGGCGCGCAGGATATGTTGGCGCTCGACGTTTTCAAGCGTCTCCAACTGGGACTTTTCAATTTCACCGCCCCCATGAACCAGGGATTCGTCGATATGGAAAATGGTACCGGCGGCGAGAACCACCCCTCGCTCGATGACGTTTTGCAATTCCCGCACGTTGCCCGGCCAGTCGTATTTCGTCAGACTCTCCATCGCTTTTTGTGAGACGCCGCGAACATCTTTTCCAAGTTTTTTGGCGAACTTGCTCAGAAAAAAACTCACCAGCAGCGGAATGTCCCCCCGGCGTTCTCTCAGCGGCGGCACCTCCACGGGAAAAACATTCAGTCGATAAAAAAGATCTGAGCGAAAAAGCCCCTGCTTCACCAGCTCCTTGAGATCCCGATTGGTCGCCGCAATCACCCGCACGTCGACCTTGAGCGTCTGACTGCTGCCCACTCGTTCAACCTCCCCTTCCTGCAGCGCCCGCAACAGTTTGACCTGGGTATCGAGCGGCAATTCCGTCACCTCATCGAGAAAGATCGTGCCGCCGTCCGCCAGCTCGAACCGACCTGTGCGCCGCTGCGTCGCGCCGGTGAAAGCCCCCTTTTCGTGGCCGAAGAGCTCGCTTTCCACGAGACCGGAAGCTATAGAGCCGCAATTGACTTTCACCAGCGGCCGTTCTTTCCGCAGGCTCCGATCATGCACCGCGCGAGCCAAAAGTTCCTTGCCTGTACCTGTTTCTCCCTGGATTAAAACGGTCGCCTCGGTCGGCGCCACCTGCTCAATCTTGCGCAACAGTATCTGAAGCGGCGGGCTCTGGCCGATAATCTCCTCAAAATTATGTTCGGTCTTGATTTCTTCTTGTAGATACACGGCCTCGGCCTCGAATCGAGCCTTGAGCCCCGCCATCTCTTCGTGGACCGCCATGTTATCGATGGCGATTGCGATTTGTTTGGCAACCTCCATTAAAAAATCGCCGTCCGTAGCTTTGTAGGCATGATTGCCAACGCTGGCGATGGTGATGGCGCCGATGCTGCGACCTCGAACGACAAGAGGCAGCGCGCACAAAGAGCGAAAGCCGTTATGATACGCGCGGCGCTCCGAGGAAAATTCTCTTTCAGCCTCGAGATCATTACGCACGAGCGGCACTTGATGGCGAAATACCCATCCGACGTGGCTGTCATTTAAATCGTGAACATTACCGACCGGCGAGATCTGGGTCTGGAGCGGTCCTTCGTAAGCAACCAGCCGCACTTCATCCGTCTTTGGATCGTGCAAAGAGAGTGCGATCCGATCGTAGCGAATGACCGGCGACAACGCCACACAAATCGCCTTGAAGACCTCCTCTCTTGTCAGCTTGGTAACAATGGCATTGTTGATATCGAGAAGAGTTTGCCGCCGCCGCGCAGTGTCGGCGATTGCCGCGTTGAGGGCCTCGATTTCCTCGTAGGACTTCATATTCTCCACGGCGATGGCGACTTGATTAGCCACTTGCTCGAGAAACTCTTGACGCAAGCCGGCGTAGGCGCCCGTAGCGGCCGCCATAAAGAACAGCGCCCCGTGACAGCGATCACCGCTGACCAGCGGCAGCGCGCACAGCGATTCCATCCCTTCTCCCGACATCACATCAAACGTCACGGGAAATCGCTCGCGAAGTTCTTCCCGGCTCGTGGCCACAAACCATACGCGGCGCTGCATCACCCAGTCGCACGCCGTCCCTAAAGCCGGTAGCACCGTGGGTGTTGTCGGCTCCCCCCCCGTGGGAATCGTGGAGAGTATATGCCCCTGTAGCTTGCCCCCTTCGATTGGTAATTCGATGCCGAAGCGCTCGGTGCGGATCACCGCGTTGAGGCACAGCGCCAGGGCGCCAAACAATTCGTCGCGCTTGAGGTGGCGCCTGATAGCGCGGTTGATTTCGAGTAGAACGCTCAGTTCCCGATTGAGGATCTCCGCCCTTTTTTGGGCGCGCGAGCGCTCGAGCTCGGCAGCCGCCCGGGCCGCGAAAATTCGCAGAATGGAAAACTCCCTGTCACCAAAAACCCTAGGCCGGGTATCCATCACCACGAGGTGCCCGAGAATCTCGCCTGCAAGATTCACCGCGGGCACTGCGGCGTAGCTTTGCGCTCCGAGAGCCACCAATTCTTTATCGTCGGGAAACAACTGCTGCAACCGATCTGGATATACGCGGGGGCTGCCGGCGATAACGTTTTCACAAGGGGTGCCGCGTAAGGGATATTCGACATTGTCGGTAAAACATTCCGCGGCCCAGAACGCCAGCGTCTGAACGCGAGTCTTGGCATTGTCCGTGCACTCGGCAACGAAGCAATAGCGAATCTCCAGACTGCGAGCCAAATGTTCCACCAAGGACCGAAAGAACTCCTCCCCCGTCGCCTGCGCCGTGCCCTCCGCAATGTTTCTTAGAGTAATCTCTGCGCGTTTGCTTTCGCTAAGATCGTGGATAATGACGCTTGCTTTCTGGGCGCCGGACTCATCGTAGTAAAACGCGCTCGATACTTCCGCGGGAAATTTCGATCCATCCTTTTTTTGCAGTGTCAATTCACTTCGCGCCCGGCCTAGTCGCTGACGCTCTTCCTGAAAATTAGCGAGCCTGGGATCCGTTAGATCGACTAACCCTGCGCGTCCGATCTGACAGATTTCCTCTTCCGTTCGGCCAAACATACGACAAGCCTCGGGGTTGGCAGCTTCGATCAAGCCGTCGGGAGTAGATATCAATACTGCGTCGTTGCTGTTTTCAAACAGGGATCGAAAAGGGTCTTCGCTCCCTCGCGGTTCCAAGTTAACCCTTTTGAGCTCGGTAATTTCAGCTGCCATAACGCATATACGATAAGAGCGTTTTTCGCTCGCTAGTATGCTAAGCGTTCTTCATACTCTTCGCCGCGAGATTTCGCAACCGTTGCGATATAGCGTAACGACCAATCCTCATACAAACCTCTCTGTCCGGCATAAACCATACAAGATCAACAGTTTAGCAGTTTGGCACAGCGCGTGCGTTAGCTAACAAACATCTTATTTAGAGCGACGAGGATATGCTGAAAATCACTGAAATCCTAGATAATCAAAGTACTATTCGATTGCGCTTGGACGGGACCGTCAATGAATCGTCGTGCTTGGACATCGAGGATCTTTTACGGCGCCATCGATCCAAAGAACAAATAACGATCGTTTTGGATATGGCCGGAGTCAGTTTTATCAACGGAGAAGCGGCGCGAAAAGTTGCGCTCTTGTGCGACCATCGAGTGCAATTGGCAAACTGCTCACCCTATCTCGATGCACTATTCCAACTCATAGAGCAGCAAAACGGCTCGTCATCAAACAGGACGGATCTGGACGGTTGACCGTCGGTAACCGGGGAGGGACTCATGCTAGCTCAAAAAGTCGATGTTGACGCGTATTATTCGTCAGAAAAAATGCACGCCGCGGCGCCGGCTCCTGAGTTGCGGCGCCGAACCCTCACGGCTACGAGCCCAAGGCCACCGAGAAAATCTTCTCGGGATGAATCGACGATCATCGAGCGGCTCAAAGCCGGAGATCAAGAAGCACTTGAGACGGTCTTCAATCTCTATTCCGCAAAGCTTTATAACGTCGCCCACAGGATTCTCGGCGAAGTTGCGGATACGGAAGAAGTGATTCAAGATGTCTTCTGGACGGTTTATCGCAAGGCAAAATCTTTTCGTGGCCATTCCCAGTTCTCGACATGGCTCTACCGCCTCACGGTAAACGCCGCATTGGGAAGGATACGCCACAATAAAAGAAACCAAGAGGTAGAGTACAACGAATTTCTGCCCAAGTTTCAAAAAGACGGGCATCACCTGGTGCGGCCCGTCGCGGACTGGTCCAACGCGTTGGAAGACGCCTATGCGCAACAGGAGCTGCAAAAGATAATCAATGAGGCCCTGGACCAGTTGAAACCGGTCGACAAGAGCGTCGTCGTTCTGAGCGATTCAGAAGGTCTGTCCGACAAAGAGATCGCGACGGCGTTGGACCTCACGGTTTCAGCCGTGAAGACTCGATTGCACCGCGCGCGACTTTTCCTGAGGGGAAAATTGGCCACTCATCTGGGTCATTCACCGGCATAAAGGATTGCATTCTATGTCGTCACGCAAAACAGCTTTCAAACGTTTCGCGGATAATACATGTAAGCAAATGACGGATCTGGTGTTGGATTATCTAAACGACACGCTGAGCCCGACGGTCAAGCGGGACTTCCGCCGCCATTTGCGCATTTGCCCGGATTGCGTCGGCTTCTTGAATACCTACAAAAAAACCGTCGCGGTGACCCGCTCCGTCAAGGCCGAAGACATCCCCGTGAAAGTGCAGCAGAAACTACTAGAGTTCTTAAGAGCCCGGATGCGCCAGACCCATACCGACTCCTAGGGGCGACACGACCGCAGAGCTACATACTTTCGCCTAGCGTGACTGCCGGCTCTATCCCCGCCGTCCAATCTGCACGGACTCCCGGGACATAGGCGGTTGCAACCATTTGGGGACAACCGGCATCTAACGGAACAACAAACCAAATCGCAAAGTAAAGCGTCGACATGAGCGGGCGGCCCATCGACCATAACACACTGCGAAAGGATCTTAGCCATTACCGCGATTCACCACAAGCCTAAACGCTCCAAGAGCCAACAGTCTAAGGCTCAAAAATCTGGGATCCGGTTACATCGAAAGCCTCCCAACGGAACGCCTTTGACTTGCAAGAGAGAGATTTCGCTCATCGCGGACTACCTGTCCTCAAGCCTTTTCCCTCCCCTGATCTCCGCCTTCGAGCAACACCTAAAGCAATGCCCCGATTGCGCCGCATTTCTGGAGACCTACAAAAAGACCATTGAAATCACCCGGAGTTTTTTGCAAACGCAGTCTGAAATCCAAAGACCGCGCCGGCTGAAAATCTCATCCCTGGCAGCGGAGCGAATGCGTCTGGGATGACTTGTCTAATGGAAAATTAGAAGTCTCTGCGCGCTCTGTGGTACTATGCTGCAAAGTTTTCCCAGCCCGCGCAAATTTTTCGCCCAAGAAGGGGGGCCAGTTCCCCTTTGGTTGCGGTTTTCATCATGCTCCGTACGATCTTGTCCTCTTGCATCTTTGTTGGTTCCGTACCTATCTAAGCTACTGAGCATCAAGTCATCGCCTCTCGTTGATTAAAAACGAGTTGATCGTAAAAACGATCTCAAAGGAGAAGCACCCATGAAGGCTATAGCGGTAAGTCCCGAAAAAAAAGAGGTTGAGATCATCAACCAACCCGAACCCAATATCGCCACACCCACCGAGGTCAAGCTGCGCATGCTGGAAGCTGGCGTCTGCGGTACCGACAAAGAGATCTGCGCCTTTGAATATGGCACGCCGCCCAGTGGTTCGTCTCAACTCGTCATCGGCCATGAATCCTTGGGCGAGGTCGTCGAGATCGGCGCCAAAGTGAGTCGGGTCAAGATCGGAGATCTCGTGGTTCCCATGGTCCGCCGCCCCTGTCCGCATGATCACTGCATGGCCTGTCGCTCGGCCCGCCAGGATTTTTGTTTTACCGGAGATTTCAAAGAGCGAGGCATTAAAGAAGCTCACGGTTTCATGGCCCAGTTCGTGGTGGATGACCAGTTGTATATGAATCCGGTACCGCAGGAGCTGCGCGAGGTTGCCGTGCTCGTGGAACCGCTCACTATCGCCGAAAAAGGACTGGCGCAGGTTTGGCAGGTGCAGCAGCGCTTGCCGTGGGGCTGCCCGATAACTCCAGGAAAGGCTGCCGCCCATTGCCATCGGGCCCTGGTCCTCGGAGCGGGTCCGGTGGGGCTACTCGGCGCGATGGCTTTAGTCAACTATGACTTCGATACCTATGTCTATTCCCGTGAGCCGGCTCCCAATCCGAAGTCTATATTGCTCGAATCAATCGGCGCGAAATACATCTCTGCGGAAGCCCTCTCCCCCGCCATGCTTCCCGAGCATATGGGCAACATCGATCTCGTCTACGAAGCCACCGGGGCTTCGAGCCTATCGTTTGAAATGATGAAGCATCTCGGGACCAATGGTATTTTTATATTTACCGGAGTTCCCGGACGCAAGGGTCCCCTTGAAATTGATACCGATCTCATGATGAGAAACCTGGTGCTCAAAAATCAGGTGGTTTTCGGCACCGTAAACGCCGGACGGGATTCGTTCGAAGCGTCCATCCGCGACGTGGGCACCTTCCAAAAACGCTGGCCCGATGCGCTTCGTTCTTTGATTACCGGGCGATTCCCGATGGAGAACTATAGTGACCTGCTTTTGGGCCGTAGCACCGGGATTAAAAATGTCATCATCTTGAACTAGTCAAAGGTTTTAGAAGTTCGCTACATCGTCGATGCCTAATCCCGCGCGTCCCCGGGGCGAGCGCCCGATTCATTGCACCCTTTCTTAAGATAGGCGCATCCAATGGCCATGACCGATGCCCTCAAGCAACACTGGCCGGAATATCTCATGGAAGGTGGATGCCTGGGGATTTTCATGATTTCCGCTTTCGGCTTCGGCACCCTGCTGGAGCACCCTGCTTCTCCGGTTAGCCAGGCGTTATCGAGCCCGCTATTGCGCCGTTTTTTAATGGGCCTCGCCATGGGACTTACCGCTGTTGGCATCATTTACTCCCCCTGGGGAAAGCAATCCGGCGCCCATATCAACCCCTCGACAACACTCATTTTTTTTAGGCTAGGCAAGGTCGCTAAATGGGATGCGTTTTTCTACATTTTTTTCCAGTTCATCGGCGGACTGATAGGTGCCCTGTTGGTATCGACCCTTCTGGCCCCCTGGGTGTCCCATCCTTCGGTGAATTATGTCGTCACCGCACCAGGGAGCCTTGGGGTTGGCATCGCCTTTGTGGCGGAGATCGCTATCACGTTTATTTTGATGACGGTCATTCTGCATGTTTCTAACAATCCTCGGGGGAAAAATTTTACTGGCCTTTGCGCCGGCTTTTTGGTAGTTTGTTACATCACTTTCGAAGCGCCGATTTCAGGCATGAGCATGAACCCGGCGCGTACCTTTGCTTCGGCGGTCCCAGGGAACTTTTGGACAGCGTCGTGGGTTTATTTCACGGCGCCCCTTATAGGCATGTTGTTAGCCGCGGAGATTTACATCCGCGGCAGAGGGATCAACAGCGTTGGCTGCGCCAAGCTTCATCACGAAAACAATAAGCGTTGCATTTTCTGTGGCAAGCCGCCTGCCGAAAGGTACGCCGTTCGGCAATTCTAGGGCGACGACCAGGAGCGCGAAGTGTTGTCTTAATCAAATCCAATGAGCTTAACAACCTAGCGTCATTTGATATCTCAACAGAAGGGCACAACCATGACCCGTCATACGCTCGAGGCCAGGGCGGCAAAGGCAAGCAACGAATGGGCGGTTATACTGGCGGGCGGCGACGGAACGCGGCTCCAGTCCTTAACCAAAAAAATCAGCGGGGATGAGCGTCCGAAACAATTTTGCCGCGTTTTAGGCGTTGGAACGCTGCTCGAGGAGACCCGGGAGCGCACCGCTCTCGAAATCACGCCGGAGCGAACCCTTTACGTCGTCAATCGCGCGCACCATCGCTTTTATGAACCGCTCCTTTCCCAAGTCCCGGCGACCCATCTCGTCGCGCAACACCGCAATCGCGGCACGGCACCGGCTATCCTTTATAGCCTCATGCGTATCGCTTCGGTCGATAGCGACGCCGTGACGGCGTTTTTTCCTTCCGACCATTACATATCCGACAATATAAAGTTCATGCAGCATATTCGCGCGGCCCTCGACACTGCGCGCGCCAGGCGCGACCTTGTCATTCTTTTGGGGCTGGTACCTGAAAGCCCGGAGGTTGAGTATGGTTGGATTGAGCCGGCGCAAACGATTCCAGGCAACGCTCATCTCTTTGCCGTGCGCAGCTTCTGGGAAAAGCCCAGCCCGCGTCTCGCTCAACACCTGCAACGCAGCGGCTGCCTGTGGAACAGCTTCGTGATGGTGGCCTCGGTGGAGGCATTGCTCACCATCATCGAACGTGCCATCCCTGATATTTACAGGTCCTTCGCGCGACTTGCGCCACTTTTTGACACGCGCTGCGAAGCTAAAGTCGTCGACGGTCTATATGAGCGCTTGGAGACAAGCAACTTTTCAAACCAGGTGCTGTCGGTCCTGCCTGAGCGTCTCGGCGTGTTAAAAGTGACCGGCGTGCGCTGGAGCGACCTGGGGGAACCCAAGCGGGTCATGGCGTCGCTCAACATGGCGGGACTGCGGCCCCACTGGGTGGAAGCGGGCGTGCCTGGATTCGCGTAATTATCAAATTTTTCTTCCCCGCCTGCCGGCTAAATCCGCACCTGTTAACTTTGCCTATCGCAATTTACAGCGAGCATTTTTCATTTCGACATTCCACTTCTAGCTTCTGAATTCTTCCTTATGACTTCGGGTTTTTAGTTTTTCCTTGCCGTTTGTGTTCTTAGCTTTCTGAATTCCGACTTCCGAATTCTGAGCTACTTCTTTTTCTTCTGCCTCCTGCATCCCTTTCTCCATCCGTTACATCTAAATGCCAAATACGGCTGACACGCCGAAACATTAAGGGGGAAAAGAAATGGAAAAGGTCATACGAAAGAATTCTTGCGGGAGGTATCTCTCGCTAGCGTTGGCAGCAGGGTTGATCTTCGCGGGCCAGCTCTATGCCGCCGAAATAATGCACAAGAGCGGCTCGTTCAAAGGGGTGAAAGCGAATACTGGCTATGTCATGCATGCAAAGGAAGGAAGCAAACAAGTCTTGACGCTGTCCGATGATTTCAAAGCGCCAGAAGCGCCTGATCCACATTGGCAGGTGATCGATTCGAAGGGCAACGTTTTCATGCTGCAGAAACTATCGATCAAGGGCGACAAGATGAACCGAAAAATCAACCTTCCCTCGTACATTAAAGACGTTGTCAAAGTTCAGATGTGGTGCGCCTTCGCCGAAACCAATCTGGGCGAGGCCATATTCGAGAAACCTATTATGCTGACCTCCAATTAACCCTTCCCATGGACCGAGTCGAACCTCGTGCTCGACTCGGTCACCAGCCAATGGGCGCCAACGCCTTGAAGTGATTTTGAGTTCACCCAACCAAAGGAGACACACATGAAGCCCACCGTACTGATCCCAATGGTCTTGCTGATCTTGACTGCGCCAAGCCAGCTGAAAGCCCAGTTATTGGAGAAAAAAGTATTGACCCTCGAAGCCGCGGAAAAAATTGCCGCCGCCGCGGTCGCCGAAGCCCAACGGCGTCAAGCGACAGTCGTTATCGCCGTGGTCGATGACGGTGGATATCCTGTTGTCATCAAACGGCTCGATGACACCCAGGTAGCCAGCGTCGATGTCGGCATTGGAAAAGCGCGAACCGCTGCCATCTTTCGCCGCCCGAGCAAGGTCTTCGAAGACCAGATCAAAAACGGACGCGTAGCTGCGCTCGCGCTCGCCGGCTCGACGCCGCTCCAAGGCGGCTTGCCGCTAACTGTTGACGGCAAAGTCATTGGAGCGATAGGCGTCAGCGGCAACACGCCGCAGGAAGACGAGGAAATCGCCATGGCGGGGGTCAAGAGCCTCATGGCGGCCGCCAAGCCCGAGACGCCGAAAGTGATCTACTTCCCCGCGGCAAAAGTCAGCCAGGCATTTGAGAAAGGAATGCCGTTGCTTGAAATTGCCAACTACAAGGTTCATGCCAGCCATCGCGACAGCCCCGGAATAGTCGAAGTGCACACCAGGGATACCGACATCATCTACATGCTCGAGGGATCGGCCACTCTGGTCACCGGTGGAACCGTGGTCGATGCCAAAAATATTGATCCGGAGGAAATCCGCGGGAAAGACGTCCGCGGCGCAGTTAGCCGAGTGATCACTAAGGGCGACGTCATCGTCATTCCCCACGGTGTTCCCCACTGGTTCAAAGAAGTCAAAGGTCCGCTGAATTATTACGTCGTCAAAGTACGCGCGGCGAACTGAGGTGATCGTCATGAACCGTTACCAGCAAACCGGGCTGTTTCTTCTCCCTAAGGCAGCCTCGGAGCGTAAGTTCCCTCGGCCATTTCTGGAGAGGGTCGGGGGAACGCTACAAACAACCATCTGCGGCATCATTGTCGCTCTCGCGCTTCTCGCGTATGGAGTTGCCCATGCGGGAACATTGGACGACGCGCTCGCCAAGCGAAAGCCCGACGCCACGGTAGATCTCGCCACCAAGGAGGGCGCGCAGCTGATTAAAGGCGAGTGGCGCTACAGCGACACCAAGATCATCGAAATCGACTTCAAAGGACCGGGGCCCGACGGCCAGCCTGGCGGCGCTGCCAACAGGACCTACGACTTCACGCCCCATGCCGGCGGGGTCCAGTTCGATGATTCGAACTGGCAAGTCATCGATCCAACGACTCTGGACAGACGGCGCTCGGCGGGAAGACTCGCTTTCAACTGGTACCGAATCAAAATCACCGTCCCCGCTCGTATCGGAAGTTTCAATCCTGCGGGCTCCACCGTCGTACTGGCCACCTCCGTGGACGACTACGCGGAGATCTGGGTAGACGGTGAACTGCCGCGGGCCGCGGGCCAGAGCGGCGGCTCGGTTATAAAAGGCTGGAATGCCGAAAACCGGCTGATCATCGGTCGCGGCGTCAAACCGGGCCAAATTATCCAGCTCGCCATCTTCGGCATTAACGGCCCCATCTCGAACCCGCCGACGAACTACATCTACATGCGGCACGCCAGGCTGGAATTTCACAAAGTGCCTGACGGTCCGGTCGCGCTATCGCCCCATGAAGTCAATGTCGAGGTAGTGAGGCTCGATCCGGCGCTGGACGCGATCGTCCCGTCCAACCCTAAGATATTTAAACTGGCGGAGGGTTTTCAATTCACCGAGGGACCCGTGTGGATCAATGCCGACTCAAAGAACGGCGGGCATCTTCTTTTCAGCGACCCCAACGCTAATACGATCTACAGATACAGCGCAGCGGAGGCCAAACTGTCGGTGTTCAAAAAAAACAGCGGCTACTCGGGTAAAGACATTGCCGAGTATATGCAGCCCGGCTCCAATGGCCTAGCTCTCGATCCTCAGGGACGACTCACCATCAACGAGCATGGCAATCGTCGAGTCACCCGTGTTGAAAAAAATGGCCACACCACGGTGCTGGCGGATAATTTTGAAGGAAAGCGATTGAACAGCCCCAATGACCTCGTGTACCGCTCCGATGGCACATTGTTCTTCAGCGATCCCCCCTTTGGCCTTCCTAAGTTCTACGATGACCCCCGCAAAGAGCTCCCTTATAGCGGGTTGTTCAGTTTGAAAGACGGCAAACTCAAACTCGTCAGCACCGATGTCAAGGGTCCCAACGGTATCGCGCTATCGCCCGACGAGAAATACCTCTACGTCGGCAATTGGGACCCGGAGAAAAAAGTGATCATGCGTTATGAAGTGGGCGTCGATGCTACGCTTTCAAATGGCATGCTGTTCTTCGATATGACCAAAGCGCCGAGCGAAGAGGCTATCGACGGCATCAAAGTGGATGGTCAAGGCAACCTCTATGTTTCCGGACCCGGCGGCCTATGGATCATTTCGCCCGAGGCAAAGCATCTAGGCACGATCATCTCACCCAAGCATCCTCACAACATGGCCTGGGGTGATGATGGGAAGACTCTCTATATAACCGCGCAGGGGACTCTTTACCGCATGCCCTTGAAGATACGCGGGACGCTCCCCGGTGCAGGAGTCGGAAGGTTGTCCCGGCCAAAGTGAACGTGCCGACGGTGCCGAGCAACATGAACGCCAGCCATGGCCGCGCTTGTAAGGGCTCGCCCCTGGGTTCTGCACAACACTATTTGTCAAGATACTTATGGCCTCCTTACTACATGGGAGAGCTGGATGGTTAACAATATTAGCAAAATGATCTGCCAAAGCGCGGTGACGAGATGAACCGCCACGCCGACAAATCGATTCATTCGACAGGCCGCGACGCCACAGATCGCGGAGGCGCCGATCGCGGCGGTGTTGTCGAAGAAATCCACGCCTGCCTGGGTTGCGGAGCCGTCGCATCGCGCCGGGCGGATTAAGCGTCGAGCTCACGGAGTCATCCAATGCACTTGAATGCTACATCCTTTGAAATAAGCAAGAACAGGCTTGAAGCGCTGAGCGACGGAATATTCGCCATCGTGATGACCCTTCTCGTCCTCGAGCTTCATGTTCCCAATCTTCCGCTCACCGCGCCCAACGTCGAAGTAACACGAGCGCTGATAGCCCTCGGGCCGAAATTCTTGAGCTATGTGGTGGCGTTCGTGAGCCTGGGTGTTTTCTGGGTCGGTCATCACCTTATGTATCACGGGGTTCGCCGCGCCGACCGCACCCTTCTCTGGCTCAACATCGCGTTCTTTATGCTCGTGTCGCTGCTCCCCTTCTCGACCAGCGTGCTGAACGCCTTTCCGCGCGCTCTCATCGCGCCCTTTCTCTTCGGCGCGAACCTCGCGTTAGTCGGTTGGCTCCTTTTCTTCCAATGGGCCTATGTCTGTTCGCAGCCAGGCATGCTGGCGGCCTTCGTCACGGCCGAATACCGTACCACCGTCAAGCTCCGCATGCTCGCCGTGCCGGTAGCAACGACATTAACGGCTTTCGTATGTTTTTGGAGCGCGGGGATTAGTGTGGCGATTTACCTGCTGCTCTTACCGCTTTACATTTTCCCCGCAAAAATCGAGCGCACGGGTAACTTTATGGCAGCGCTTCGCGCCGCGCTAGGCGGCAAGCAAGCCGTCTCACACAAGTGAGTTAACGAACGGGCTGTTCCCAATCATCAACGATCAAAGACGGAATCACCAATTTTTTCGACGTCCGCGAAATTCAGGCAACCCGCAACTCAACCCCGCTCCCGCGCATCTAACTGCCAATGCGACATTTATCTAAGCAAAATATGAAACCGCTTAAATGGATCGGATCCCTGACCGCTGCTCTGACGCTAGCGATGGGGCTCTCCCACTCCTTCGCTCAGCCGCAACCCGCCCAACCCTTGCAACAGGTCGACATCATACGTCTCGACCCTCGCTTCGACAAGCTTGTACCGCTCAACGTCAAAATTGAAAGGATCATCAGCGCAAGAAAATGGGTCGAGGGACCGGTCTGGAACCGCAAGGATAATTACCTGCTATTCTCCGATGTTCCGACCAATTCAGTCATTAAATGGCAAGAAGGCCAAGGGACCAGCGTCTTTCTCAAGCCGAGCGGCTACAGCGGTAAAGTGCCATTCAACGGTCTCGAGCCGGGGTCCAATGGATTGACATTGGATTCTGAGGGGCGGCTTGTTTTGGCGCAACACGGCGACCGCCGCGTGGCGCGGCTCGAAAAAAACGGCCGGCTGGTTTCCCTGGCCGACCGCTACCAAGGGAAACGCATCAACAGCCCCAACGATGTTGTTTTTAAATCCAACGGCGCCCTTTATTTCACTGATCCACCGTTCGGACTACCGAAAGCTTTCGACGACCCGCACAGAGAGCTGCCGTTCCAAGGCGTCTATCGTGTTTCGCGCGATGGCATACTTACCCTGTTAACGAAGGATCTCAAGGCGCCCAACGGCATCGCCTTCTCGCCCGACGAGAAAAGGCTTTACCTCAGTAACGCGGATCCGCTGAACGCCGTATGGATGGTTTACGATGTCAAACTCGACGGCACGATCGAAAACGGCCGAGTTTTATTGAACGCCACCTCATGGGTGAAGGCCAAGGCAGGCGTGCCTGACGGCATGAAAGTTGACCGCGAAGGAAATATCTTCGGCGCCGGCCCCGGCGGCATCCATGTGATCTCTCCGGATGGCACGCACCTCGGCAGCATCGAAACCGGCGCACCCACGGGAAACGTCGCATGGGGTGAAGACGGTTCGTCCCTGTTCATCGCCTCAAACACCAATGTTTTTCGTCTTAAATTAACGACCAAAGGCGCGGGCTTCTAAGGGAATACACAGCAGGTCCGGCAATTCCGTGGGAGGGAACCCTCATGATCAACCTTATTCCGGCGATACTCGGCGCTATGGTGCTGTTGCTCGCACCCTTTTTCGTTTACGGCCAAAGTCGAGGCCCTGTGCGAATTTGTCCCGAAAATCACCACGCCATCTTTGACAACGATCGAGTTCGAGTCCGCGTTTTAAGGGATGCCTAAGCAGACCCCCTGCGCATCCGGCTCACGGTAGACCTTGTTACGTGACCCCGCTTTGATGAAGAACGACTCTTTGCACCCAAATTCCAGCCTCCGGTGTCTAAGTCCTTAGCGATGTCGAGTTCTTTTTCAATCGTGATTCGACGCCTCGCGCTCATATGGTCAGCGAAAAGAAATATTTAGAACTGGGCGATGGATCACTCAAATGATTCGTTTTCGCCCTGCGATCATGTTCAGATTCTTCTGTGCCTTGTCGCTGGCCGGATTGAGCTCAGTCGTCTCCAATTGCACAGCCCCGTTCCAAGCCCCGGATCTCGGTGGCATCTACAACCGCTCGGCGCGACAACATGACTTGTACCGCAATCCCGTAATTGTGATTCCCGGCATTCTTGGTTCCCGTCTTCGCGACCGAGATTCAGGTCGGACGGTCTGGGGCACCTTCGCGTCCGATTACATAAGTCCTCGAACGGCTGAAGGGGCCCGTCTTGTGGCTCTTCCGATGCGTGAAGGAGCGTCACTCGGTGCATTGCAAGACTCGGTTTTCGCCGATCAAGTGCTGGACCGGATCAGCTTGCGCTGGTTGTCCCTGCCTCTCGAGCAGAAAGCCTATTACTATCTATTGCGGGTTCTGGGGGCGGGAGGATATCGCGACCAAACTCTGGGGTCTCTAGGGGCCATCGACTACGGCAGCGATCACTTCACTTGCTTTCAGTTCCCGTACGACTGGCGGCGCGACATCGTTGAGAACGCTAGATCGCTGCACGAGTTTATTCTGGAGAAGCGGAAATTTGTTCAGGAACAATTCGAAAAACGTTACGGGCTGCCGAATCATCCGATTAAATTTGACATCGTCGCCCATTCAATGGGCGGGTTGCTCACGCGCTATTATCTCCGATATGGCACGGATGATCTCCCCTCGGGAGCGATGCAACCGAAACCGACATGGAAAGGAAGCGAACATGTCGAGCGGGCCATTCTCATCGGCACGCCTAACGCCGGCTCGTTGCGGGCATTGGAGTACCTTGTTGAGGGCGTACGATTCACGTTGCTTCTGCCAAAGTTTGACGCGGCAATCCTCGGCACCATGCCCGCCATTTACCAACTTCTACCACGCGCCCGTCATCGCCGCGTCGTGGAATCCGGCAGTGGCGACCCTCTGGATGTTTTCGATCCCGCGGTCTGGACAAGAATGAAATGGGGACTTGTTTCCCCCGAGCAAGCCGCTGTGCTCGAGGTGTTGCTTCCCGACGTCAAGAACCGGGAAACGCGCCACCGCATCGCCTTGGATCACCTCGGTAAAAATCTTGCCCGGGCACGTAAACTCGCAGAAGCCCTCGATCTTCCGGCCGCCCCACCCCCGCACTTGACCCTTCAGCTCATCGCCGCCGATTCCCAAACCACCACCGCGGTGCTGGAAGTCAACCCAATCAACGGAAACTTGAAAGTTCTGGCTCGTGGTCCGGGCGATGGAACGGTTTTGCGTGATAGCGCGATCTTTGATGAAAGGGTTGGAGGGCCGTGGTCCCCTCGCCTGGTTTCTCCCATTCAGTGGGATCGGGTAAATTTCGTGTTCGCGGACCACTTAGGCATGACCCGGGATCCGGTCTTCATGGACAATCTGCTCTTTCAATTGCTGGAGGCACCGAGGCAAAACCCAAAGGGTGAGAGCGTTAAAAACCAATCCTCCCTCTCGCGCCAGTCTCCTTCGCCTTAAATTATTTGTCGGAACTCCATTTTTCGACATTCGGACTTGTTTGCAGGCCTGTTATTCGATATTTTTTCGACTATGAAGGCGAGAGCGGACCGCTTGAGCATACAGGACCTGGAAGCCCACAAGGCGCAGGAGCGGATTGATTTTTATCTCGCGGGCGGATCGCGACCTGTCTATATCAGCCGTTGGGTATTGAGCGGGATTCTAATCGTCACCTGGGTCGTGCTTTGGTTGCGCGGGGCTTGGTAACGTTCAGATGATCCCTTGATTCCTTGATGTCATCGTCACCGCTCCCGGTACGGGGACTCTTTTCTTTGGCAACGTATCAAGTCTCGCCTTCCTATTGATTCTTCTGCCGTAATGCGATCAATGAGTACTGCGTCGAGGGAGAGCAATAAAAGTAACACTTCGATATCACGCCCGCACAGTCCACGACACCACCCTTTTTAACCCTGACTTTGAACCTCCCTTGACACCGGCTCGGCTTTTCGACTACTCAGGTGAGGCTAGCAAGTCCGATGAGACGCTCACCCAAAGCGCGGCAGCATAAAAGCTTCTCGCAGATTAACAAGTCGAGGCCTGACCTTTGTAAGGACCGTGGCGCGCGTGGGGGTATCCGAGCGTCTTGGTGCGGCGGACCTAAAATTATTGTCTGAATGGATTCTGTCCTGCGAAAAGGAGTAACGAACATGGCTGGAACCAATCTTGCGGATGCGATCGTCGAGTATCTCAGCTCCAAGGGGGTGCGTCATATATTCGGTGTCCTAGCGCACACGTCATTTGCCATTGGCGACGCCATCGCCAAGCGGCCACAAATGCGCTTTGTCAATGCTCAGCATGAAGGCGGCGCCGGAAACATGGCTCTCGGCTATTCGCGGGCCACGAAAAAACCCGCCGTTTGTCTGGTATCGGCGGGCGGCGGCGCGACTAATATCGTCACGGCAGTCGCCCAGGCATACAAAGAATCCGTCCCGTTGTTCGTGATCTCTTCGGATATCGACACGGCGGCCTCGGCAAAGGGCCCATGGTCGTCGTTTCATGGCATGGAGCATGTGCGACTGTTTCAGCCGATCACCAAACAGAGCGCAAAGCTCGAGCGCGTGGAAGAATTGGGATCGCTCTTGGATTCGCTGTTTCGTCAGACTACGAGGGGGCGGCGGGGACCGGTATTTCTCATTGTTCCAGAGGATCTGCAGCATGCGCAACTCCCCGAGCCGTTGAGCTTCGCTGCGACGGCGGACCCGGTGGCGCCGGCGATGGATGCTGACGCCGCCGCTAAGGCCGTCGAGCTTCTGCTTCAAGCCCGCGCGCCCGTGATGCTCGCCGGCACCGGCGTCGATTGGGCGGAAGCGCGCGACGAAGTCCGCGAGCTTGCAGAACTGTTATCGCTGCCTGTGGCGGCCAGTTATACGGCCAAGGGCGTCTTCCCGGAAAATCATCCGCTCGCGCTCGGCTGTCTTGCATTTGGGAGCCGGCCCTACTCGCGCAAGTTCTTCCTTGAGTCCGATTTGATTCTCGCCCTCGGAGCAACCTTCAGCGAAGGCACGACAGCTGGCTTCGGCCACAGAATTATTCCCGAGAGCGCCAAGATCATCCAAATTGACACCGACGCCGGCGAACTTGGACGCAACTATCCCACAGCCCTGTCCATCCAAGCGGACGCAAAGGTCGCCCTGCGCGCGATCATCGATGGCTTCAAGAGTCGCCATTCGAGCACCGCGCCGAACGGCGGACGGACAAAAGAAATCCAACAAGCCAAGCAGGCATGGAAAAAGGATCTCGAACAAAGGACCGCGGAAATCGGCTTGACGTACGAATCGGTCATGAAAACTCTAAATGAACTGCTCACCGGCAAAGAAATCCTGACGACTTCCGGCATGACCGGCGATACGCTGCGCGGCATTGACGCCGTGACTCCGATCATTCACGCGGGCGAGTTTCGCGCCATCGGCACCGCGCTCGCCACGGCCATGGGCGTCAAGCTCGGACAACCCAACGCCCGCGTCATCTGTGTCACCGGCGACGGCTCCTTCATGATGGAGCAGCAGGAGCTCGCCACCGCGCGCTATCACAAGATACCGGTGTTCGTTCTCGTGCTGCGCAACAACGCCTACGGCGGCATGAAGCGCGACCAGGTAAAAAACTACGAGGGGCGCGTCATCGGCACCGAGTTGTTCGTGCCCGATCTCACACGGCTGGCCGAACTCTATGGCGCCAAAGGATTCAGTGTTACACGTAAGGAAGAATTGAAGCCGGTTTTTCAACAAGCGCTGGCAACGGATGAATTCGTTGTTGTCGATGTCAAGCTGGACTAGCGCAGAATTCCAGCCGTTAGTGCAGCGCAAAGTCCAGGCTTACCGGTTCAAGGTTAAACCGGGAGTCGAGCCTGAGTATTGAGTTATTCTTCTCCCGTACTGAATCACCGCGATAGCGGAGATTGGGGACACCCATAATCTGGCTACGGTCTGCTTTTAGCGCCCGCCGCTGGCTTCGATGCGCCAAAGATAGATCGTTCGAGCGAGGCCGGTTGAGTCTTTGAGTTGCTCGGTTTTAACCGGCCTCCAATCGCCCATGCCGAACTGGTGAGAAACAACTCGTGATCCCGGCTTGAGTTGATTGATGATCCTTGGGCGAAGCCGCAGGTTGGCGCCGGGATAGAGATACATCGTCACGACGCTGGCCGGCGAGAGGTCTACGGACAGTATATCCTGCTCGCGAATTTCCACCAAATTTTCTATACCTTCCCGCTTGATTATTTCTTTTGACTCCTTGACGAGCGCGGGGTTGATTTCGAAGCCGATAGCTTTGATACCGTATCTTTTTGCCGCCGCAATGACGATTCGTCCGTCGCCGGAGCCGAGGTCGTACAACAGGTCCCCGGTTCTAATCTCTGCCAACTCCAGTATCCGAGCTACCACTTCCTCGGGCGTCGGCACGAACGGTGCAACATAGCGCGAGTCGCGGTTGTGATCGTCCGCGAACGCCATGGCAACCCGGATTACTTGCTGAGGGTCCGACATCGACCCAAGCAGGAAAAAGAAAAAAATGAATTCAAGCGCTCGATTCACCTGTTTTTCTGCCCTGCCGGTTTTCTTGGAACGGCTCACATAGAGATATACGCGAAAATTTTTTGGCTGACCCCTCAGCTCTGTCTGTGAAGTCTCGGTTACTCCTCTGACTTAACCTCAAGAATTTCCCTCTTCCACTCATCTCGCCAGTCCTCCACTTCAATTCCCAGCGCGTCGGCGATACGTGTAATGCAATTAAACCAGCCCGCCAGCTGGACGACCTCAAGTATCTGGGTGTCGTCAAAACCGGCTCGCCGCAGCTGCTGCACGTCGGCTTCGGTGTTGCTTTTCGAATCTAGGGTCATCTTGGTAACAAATTTGAGCATTACCTTTTCCTGCGCATCCAATTCCGCAGCATAAAAGTCCCGTTTGACTTGTTTTACGAGCTCGGGGGCTTCGCCGTTTGGATCAGCAGTCTTACGGAGAAACTCTCCGTGGGAGACCGTTCAATAGCGGCACTCGTTCAGCGCGGAAACGTGAAAGGAGATCAGTTCCTCCTTGCGCCTACCCAAACTTGAACCACCAAAGGTGAGTAAATCTTGGAAGGCCATCAACCGCTTCAAGACCTCGGGTTTTAGCGATTGGCCGGCGAGAACGTTAGGCCAGTAGCCATGAGTTCCTACACGATAATCGCGAAGCTCCTTGATGATGGGATTTTCATCGGGCTCGATTGTTTTTATCCAGACCATGGAATCCTCCCTATAAGCTGACCGCAGGCGTCAGGGAAAAACGTCCGCATGAACCCCAAGAGTTGCACTGTCTGAGGGGTCGCCGGGATAAAGCTCGGTCTCTTTCAAGTTCAAACCAAAAATCAGCCCGCGCGGCTGCGGTTTTGCGGTCCGCATTTTTCAATGGCGATCTTGATGGCGATACGCCCTTCGGCAAGAGTTTTTTGCCGAATCTCGTCCCAATCCTCGGGCTTCCCGCGGATCTGGCGGTGCCAATCCAATACGATATCCATGGCCGCGGGATGGTCCACGACCTCAGCCTTGCCGTCGACCTGTATGTAGTTGGAGCCGTGGAATTTGTCGCCGAACACCAATAGAGAGACCTGAGGATTGCGCCTGATATTTTTTACCTTGTACGTCCGCTCCCGCGCCGTGACGATGACCTGTCCGTCGGTGCTGAGAGTCGGCGTTACCAGCGTCATCTGCAGCGAACCGTCCTTTTTTTGCGCCACCAAGACTCCGTGATGGTTTTGCCTAATAAATTCCTTTGCTTCGGAAATCTCCATTCTTCTCCAACTCCTGTGCCATAAATTCATCGCCCCTAAACTCGCCTCAAGCTTTGCCAGTTTTAGGGATAAACTTCAACGCTCCCCCGTTGTTACACCAGCGCTGCCGCGTCGGCGGCGGACCGTCGTCGAATACATGGCCGTGATGACCGCCGCAGCGAATGCAGTGGTATTCGGTGCGCGGTAGGAACAGCTTGTAATCTGTGGTAGTAGCGAAGACTTTTGGAATTGTCGTGAAAAAGCTCGGCCAACCGGTGCCGCTCTCGTATTTCATCTCGGAAGTGAAGAGCGGTAAATCGCACCCGACACAGGCATAGATCCCCGGCCGCTTTTCCTGATTCAACGGGCTGGTGCCGGGCCGCTCCGTCCCCTCCTCGCGAAGGATGTGGAATTGCGCGCCGTCCAAACGCTTGCGCCACTCCTCCTTCGAGAGCTTGAACGGCTCGGTGGGCAACGGTGACTTGATGCCCTCGGCGAGTAGAAGCTTCCAGTTCTTCTGCAAGTTTTCGATATCCTTCATCGAGGACACCTGAGCTGCGAGCCCAAGCTTCGCAAGCGCGCTCCACGCCCAAGTCGTTAACATCACAGACAACAATCGACGCCGGGTCATAAACTTCTCCTTTTGGGTTCTTAATTAAGCAGTTGCCTTAGCAGATATTGTATTTTGGCATACAAGCTTTAAGAAGAAAAATCCTGGCCACGCGTTTTCCGCAGCTGCTCCCGGATTGATGACCGGACAACCGGTAATAATTTTGGATCTACGCACCGGAACAGATTCTTCAGACGTCGCGAAGGAAAACTCCGATCGAGTAACAAAAATGACACCTCTATGCCGTCCCGGTCGGGTATATTATGTTTTTGCAGACCTGTGTATGAGGCAAAATTTGGTCTTGAAATAGTCTTGACCAAGGGTTGGAAACTGAGGAGAATTTTCTAGTTTTATGATTTTTAAAGACCGTCAATCGCAGACCCGTATACTCACTAGTTAGCCAGACGAAATCATGACTCTAGACCATGATCAAATTGACCGAGCCGTACTGGGTCTTTTGTATCTTGGAATTCACGATGGCACTCGTGCATGGAAAGGTTTCGATTGGGATGTGATGAATCGCTTTCACGAAAAAGGCTTCATTACGAACCCTCGTGGAAAAGCTAAGTCGGTGATGTTTACTGGAGAAGGCTTAGCTGAAGCGCGTAAACTACTCAACGAACTCTTCGCGGCGGAAAGTGAGCGTCAACGTTATCAGGTTTCAAGCGGCGGAGGAGTTCCTAGAACCGGCTTTCGAGTTGGGTCGCTGTTCAATCGCGCAGGTGAAGGAAAACTCGCGGGGACAGTTGCTGGGACACTGGTGAGAGTCTTCAAAGCCAAAAACCGAAAGTCGCCTCTACTGTCGGGGCTTGACTCACCGGGCCGGCAGCTCCCGCACGCGCACATCGAGGGGCGCCAGCTTTTCGATATTCAACGTCGCCGCCGCGATGCCCACTTTGTCCGCCTGCCGGTCTACCTCTTCGAGTATTCGGGTAAAAAGTTTGTCCTTCGTCAATCGGCGCGCTTTGTAATCGACCACGTAGCGCAGCGTAAACTCGATCCAGTTCTCGTTGGCGATCATCGATACCGTGGGAGTCACCCGCGCGTCCTCGATCAGATACTTTTTCACCACCTCTTTCCAGGCCGACTCTGCCGTGCGCGCGTAATCACCAACGACTTCCTCTGCAATCCGCGCGATCAAATCCCGCGCGACACGATAGTCGCTGCCGTACTTGATCGGGACCATGATCTCATCCCAAAGAAACGGAAAATCCCCCGAATAATTGAACACCGGTTCTTTGAAAACAAAACTATTGGCAATGCGTACGATGCGCCCGTTGTACTGGTCTCCTTTGACCCACTGCCCGCATTCCATTACGGTGGTGCGCAGCACGCCGATATCGATGACATCCCCCGTGATACCACCCAGTTGAATTCTGTCACCCGGGCTATAAAAACCGCCCAGCGACACCGCCAGCCAACCTGCCACGCTGGCGATGACTTCCTGCAAAGCGAACGCGATCCCCGCTCCCGCCACTCCGAACGCCACCGTGAACTGGCCCAAGCGATCGCTATAGACGCTCGCGACAAACAGGCACATGACGAGATAGCCGACAAACATCACGAACTTGCGCAACCGATAGCGTACGCTGGTGCGCTCGACGTAGCGCGCCACCGAGCGATTGGCTAGTCGCGTGATGATTGCGATGACGATTACCCCGATGACGGCGGTGGCGATTTTGCCGAAGGCGGGGTCTCGCACCCACTTTCCGAGGATCTCTTCAAGGTCCATCATGGGTTTGCTCTCATAAGTGACTTTCGATTTGTCGCGCCGTTACGCCACCGGCTCGCGCCAACCTCTCCATTTACCTTCGACTAGGTCAATCGTCGATTCGTCTCGAATCATTGGAGGGTTGTCCTTCAGGCAGGGCCAGTCAAAGCAGGACGATCAGTTTTTCGCCGCTTGAATGGGGCGCAACCTATAAAGACGCTTGTCTAGCGTAGCCCCTTTGAGTTTATCGAAGCGGTTACCAATAGCCTGGTCCAGGCGATCCAGGCGATCGTCCGGGTGGGGATGAGTCTTGAACAAAAGAGCTACGCTGCTACCCTCGTTCCCCGTATGCCCGATATCCTGCAATACGGCGGGCAAACCGAAAGCGTCATATCCGGCGCGCGCTGAGAGGACCACGGCAATGCGATCCGCTTCAAATTCCGCGTCCTTGTCCAGCGAACGGGCAAAGATCTCTGCCCCATTGCCAATCAATTTTTTGATCTGCTCGTTCTCTCCCGCGGCTTTTTCAAAAAGTTTCTTACCCGCCTCCAAGAGGCTTGTCTTTTGCAGCACATGGAGATGATGTTTCTTGACGACATGTCCCACTTCATGAGCCAGGACCCCCGCTAGTTCGCTCTCGCTCCGCAGCAGGAGGTAAAGCCCCTTGGTCACGAAGATGTAGCCTCCAGGCGCCGCAAAAGCGTTAATGTCATTGGAATCAATGACACCGAAATGCCACTTTAGGTCAGGACGCTCGCTCCGGCTGGCGATCCAGCGTCCGACGGCATTGACGTATTGTTGGAGCTTGGGGTCATTGACCAAAGGAGCGGCCCCCAGTAAGTTGCCGGCAGCCTGGCGCCCTATGGCAATCTCTTCCTCTTCGGAAAAACCGACAAGGGCGCGCACTGCAGGCTTAAACGCGGGATCGAGGGATTCAGCCTGCTTCTGGCCCTCCTTTTGAAATATCTTTTGCAGCTGGCCCCATAGATCGATGGCGTGCGCCGCCCCGCCAAAGGCGAACAAGAAAACAATAGTCAGCAATAGGAAATTTTTTATCAACATCTGTGCCGTCGAATTTCTTCGTCGCATTAATCCGGATTCGGGAGGTAATCCACGGTTCGCACCACGAGTTTGCCCGCGTTGGCGAATTTGCGCAGGTCTTCCTGGTTTATGACGATAGATTCCATCTTCTTGAGCTCGGATTCATTGTATTTAGCGTTTTTGAGTTCCTCTTCCGTCAGACCGCGAATGCCGGTGGTGGCCACGACTTTCCCCGTACCCGCGCGTCCCGAAGCCAACGCGATCAAACTATCGGCATCGAGGCTGCGCCGGCGCGCCTCGCCACGACGAACACTCAACATCCGCACCCACCCGCTGCCTTTAGCGCTTTTGACTTGATACCACCCGCCCTGTCTCTTGACGATCTGCATTTTATCTCCCTTGACGAGCGTGCCGGATGACTTGGCGTCGCGGTAGGGTTCAAACTTGATATCGGCGTTCCTCAAAGCCGTGCCAACCTCCCGGGCCAGCGCAACACCGACGGTGAGAGCCGCGATGGCGCTGAAGACAGCGAGTAACAAAGTTGGTTTCATGGTTTAGTGCCTCATCATCTTAGACGTTGGCTTGGTGCCAGCGCATTTGTGCCGCGGCCAATAATTTATCCCAACCGGCTCTGGCCGCGGCGCCGCCCGCAATAACATCTTCGTAAAGCACCCATGTCGCGGCCTTGTCACCGTCCCCGATATATTTGGGCACCGAGTCTTTGAGCGAGGCGATCACCCTTTCGATATCCTTGGACACACGCTGGCGCATTGCCTGATCTTTTTCCAGGGCAACCCAGGAAACCGCCAATGTGTTGTCAAAGAGACCCCACAAACCTTTTTGCGCACCGGTCATCTTGTCCACGCTCTTGAACTCGCTGCCCGTTTTTTCCAAGTCCCATTGAATTCGCTTTAGCTTTGTTTCATCTACCCCTTGTGCTGATTGTCCCACACGGATCAGCAACAAGAAAGCCCTGAGCTCGCCCTCCTGCTCCTCAGACGCCCGCAGCACACTTTTTTCCAGCGCCCTGCTGGCGGCCGCCGCGTACACCCGAGTGACGGCGAAGAACGCCAACCCGATGGTGAAAGGGCCGGTGAGGTTGATATAAACGCTGCTGAAATTGATGCTGGCGTAACTTACCCCGAGGAGCAGGAATTCGGAGGTGCCGGCGACCCGATCGATTTGGTTTCTTCCAGCGTCGCGATAGAATCCTATGGCGATGATCCAGACGATGAGTAGCGTTAACGAGGGGTACAGGATACGGCCTTCGGGATTTTGCAGGTAATCGCCTCGCTTGAGATTGTCGATAGCGGTGGCCATGATCTCGACACCAGGATGAAGCCGACTCATCGGCGTCGGTTTGATATCGAACAAACTGGGCGCGGTGGAGCCGATCAGCACAATTTTATCGGTGAACTCGTTGGCTGGACGCTTTTTCTCTTTGCTCAACATGTCATTGAACACCGCCGCAAAGCTTACCGTCAGGTAAGAGAATGGCTTGCCGCGCCAGTTGAGCAGCACGCTCGATGAATTCGGCTCATGGTACCCCAACTCGCGAATCACGCGTGTGGGGAGCGAAGGGATACGCCAGCCGTAGTCGTCCTTGAAAACCAGGTATTCGCGCGCGATACCATCAGGATCCGGGTAGAGATTATGGAGCCCTAGCCGTCCTCCTTCGAGGATCGAGCGGAAATAGGGCAATACGACCGCGATGGTGGCATCTTGTTGCGCCCTACCGGGAATCGGCTTCACACCGGGAATCATTGCGGGCTTGATCCGGCTCAACGAGTCGCTCGCCTCATCCAGGCGCAGCACGGGGAAAAAAGTATTGGTGGTGCCGGCCACAACCTCGTCGAAATAAGCGTCGCTGTCGGGGTTATAGACATCTGGATCGCTGAAGAGGATATCGAATATGACGGCCTTGGGATTTTGCAACTCCAGGAATTCGAGAAACTCCCCCAATACCTGGCGCGGCCACGGCCAGCGCCCATATTCCTTTGCCATCGAAGCCAAACTGGCTTCATCGATATCAACGATGACGATCTCCTTGTCGGGCTCTGGCGTAAAGATTCTGTAGCGCAGCATCAAGTCGAAACCCGCGTGCTGCATTTTATCCGTAATGCGGAAGTGCAGCGCATCGCTAATTATAAAAACCGAAAATACAACAGCGAAAAACAGGTAAACCTTGTTTTTCCACCTGGTAACGATGAACACGAACAGGGGAGACAGTATTTGAAGAACCAGGTTGTAAAAAATGACGAATGGATTCATCGCCGCATCCGATGTCGCAGGCGCATTAACTATATATCAAGACGCCTTGCGACGGGAAAGAGTATCATGCCCGTCTTGCGCCTAAATGCATCCGCCACATCGCCTTGAAGCAACTTTAGGTTGACATGGTCCCTTAATTTCCCATACTAGCCCTTATGAAGTCGCAACTCACCTCCGTTAAGCATGCCTACCTTCTGCCTGCGGGCTCTGAGCTCGCGCTGCGCGGTTGGGTGCGCTCGCGACGGGATTCCAAGGGGGTCACCTTTATCGAGTTGAATGACGGCTCGCGCTTCAAAAGCATGCAGCTGGTGGTCGAAGGTGGCATCGTAGCGGAGGAAATTCTCAAACAGGTGACTACGGGGTGCAGCTTAGCCGCGTCGGGGGTGCTGGTCGAGTCTCCGGCAAAGGGGCAGGCCGTGGAGTTGAAAGTCACGGCCATTAACGTCTACGGCACGGCCGATCCCGCGACGTATCCGCTACAAAAAAAAGGACACTCCTTGGAATTTCTGCGCGAGATCTCCCACCTCAGGGTGCGCAGCAATACTTTCGGCGCGGCGTTTCGTGTGCGCAATGCTTTGACCCACGCCATCCACTCATTTTTCCAAGAGAGAGACTTTATCTACGTCCAGACTCCTATCATCACGACGTCGGATTGCGAGGGCGCCGGTCAGATGTTCAATGTCACTTCGTTGGCTCTAAAAAGTGTGCCGCGCACCCCCGACGGCGCCATTGACTGGCAGCAGGACTTCTTCAGCCGGCCCGCTTATCTCACGGTCAGCGGCCAATTGGAGGCGGAGATATTTGCCCTCGCTTTCTCAAAGGTTTATACCTTCGGGCCGACGTTCCGCGCCGAAAACAGCAATACCCCGCGCCATCTGGCCGAGTTCTGGATGATCGAGCCCGAAATGGCCTTCTACGACCTCGAAGGCAACATGGCGCTGGCCGAGGAATTTCTCAAGTACACGATTCGCCACGTCCTGGAGCACTGCCGCGAGGATTTGGACTTTTTCAACGAGCGCATCGAAAAAACCGTGCTCGGCACCCTTGAACATGTCGTGGAATCCCAATTCGGCCACATGACGTACACCGAGGCGATCGAAGAGCTTAAAAAAGCGGGGCGAACCTGGGAGTTTCCCGTGGAATGGGGCAACGATCTGCAGACCGAGCACGAGCGATTTTTGACCGAAGTGGTTTTCAAAAAACCCGTCATTGTCACGGATTATCCCAAAGACATCAAGGCGTTTTACATGCGCGTCAACGACGATAACAAAACCGTGCGGGCGATGGACGTCTTGGTGCCGCGGGTCGGTGAGATTATTGGCGGCAGCCAACGTGAAGAGCGTTACGATATTTTATTGGAGCGGCTGCGGCTGAGCGGTCTGGATGAAAAAGCATACTGGTGGTATTTCGACCTGCGTCGATTCGGCTCGGTTCCCCATGCCGGCTTCGGACTTGGTTTAGAGCGGATGATGATGTATCTTACCGGTCTCAAGAATATTCGCGACGTCATCCCCTTCCCCCGCACTCCGGGCAACGCGGAATTTTGATTTCGCGTTGTGCTTCTATTTCGACGCCCATTCCCGGTGCCATGAATATCTATCCTCGCGCCAGCGCCACCGCCAAAGGCCTGATTCTCCTGTACACGAGTACGTTGCTGGCGGGAATGTGGGCCATGATTCTTCCCACTATTCCAGTTCTAGCCATGTCCTTCCAAATTTCCCCTGGCACCGCGGCGCAAATCGTCACCGCTCTCGCCGTTGGCAGATTCGTCGGCTTGCCGGTGAGCGGCGTTATCTTGGATCGATTGGGAACGCGCACGGCGCTCATTGCGGGACCCGCAGCGGCTTGCATCGCCGCCCTGCTGGGGGCCGCTATGCCGTGGTTTAGTTTGATGCTCTTTTTTATTCTCTTAATCGGCGCCGCCGACAGCGTCTGGGTCATCGCGCGGGAAGTAGCTGGAATCGATCTGGCCCGCCAGGATCAACGCGGTCGAATCCTCAGCGGTTTTCACGGAGTCAATAACATCGGATTGGCTCTCGGTCCCGTGGTTGGCGGCGTCCTGACGGAGAGTATCGGCTTTAGAGGCGTATTTTTCGTATACGGGGCGTGCGCCGGGCTTGCGGTCGCCCTTGGTTTTCCCACGAAGGACTCCAAACCCGTTCACAAAGAGGCTCCAGCCTCGGCCACTGTCAAAGGATGGAGCCTGGCTGCTCTAAGCGCGCGGCTTCGGGGGCTCAAAGAAATTTTTCACCAAATTCCTCCCGACCTGCGCTCCACCTACGTCGTTTTGGTGCTCGCCACTCTGACCAGCTTCATGCATCGCGTCACGACGCAAAGCATGCTCCCGCTCTATGGCAGTGCGCAACTCGGTCTCGGCCCGAAAGAAATCGGCCTATTATTCAGCATCTCCGGGTTCTTTGTTTTCTTGATGATCCTGCCCGCCGGCTTCGTGATCGATAAGATTGGACGAAAGTGGGCCACCGTACCAAGTACGGGCATTCCCGCGATCGCTTTTTTGTTGATCCCTTTTGTTGAGAGCTTTTTTCAACTGGCAGTGTTGCTTGCTTTTCTCGGGGTGGCCAACGGCCTATCCCTCGGTTCATTAGCGACCTCGACCTTTGACGTCGTGCCGCCGAGCGCCCGCGGGAGACTCCAGGCCGCGCGCCGCACCGTGGCGGAAATAGGCGCGGTCGGCGCGCCCCTCCTGGGAGGCATTCTCGCCGACAAATTCAACCCAGCTGTACCGTTTCTTGCCTATGCCCCACTACTGGTATTATCGGCTCTGCTTCTGGCCTGGTTAGGCCGCGAAACCCTAGAGCGATAGCCAGGCTTATCGATAGAGGACGCATGGTCCACTGCCGCGGTGGGTAGATTTTCATGGTTTTTGTTCTATAATGCTTTTTTTTAAAGCCGCACCGCCATGGAATACAAAACCGACGATCTAAGAATCAAAGAGATTAAGGAACTTCTCCCGCCCGCCCATGTGCTAAGGGAGTTTGCCATTACGGAAAGAGCGGCCGAAACCGTATATTCGACGCGGCAGGCGATCCACCGCATTTTGCACGGCGCCGACGACCGGCTGCTAGTTATCATGGGCCCCTGCTCGATTCACGACGTCAAAGCCGCCAAAGAATATGCGGCCAAACTCAAGAGCGTCAGGGACAATCTCGACACCGATTTGTTGGTCGTAATGCGCGTCTATTTCGAGAAACCCCGCACCACCGTTGGTTGGAAAGGATTGATCAACGATCCCAATCTCGACGGCAGCTTCCGCATCAACGAAGGTTTACGCGTCGCGCGCCAATTGTTGCTCGACCTCAACGAGATGGGCATGCCGGCGGGATCTGAGTTTCTCGATATGATCACGCCGCAATACGTTGCGGACCTCGTCGCCTGGGGCGCCATTGGCGCCCGCACCACTGAGAGCCAGGTACACCGCGAGTTGGCTTCCGGCCTATCCTGCCCGGTTGGGTTCAAAAACGGTACCGATGGCAACGTGCGCATCGCGCTTGACGCCATACGCGCGGCCCACGCGCCCCATCATTTTTTGTCCGTGACCAAGGGAGGCCACTCCGCCATCGTCTCCACCACCGGCAACGAAGACTGCCACCTCATCCTTCGCGGCGGCGCCAAGCCGAATTATGACGCGATGACCGTGGATGCCGCCGCCAAGAGCATGGCGGAGGCCGGAATCCCCGCACGGATAATGATCGACTTCAGTCACGGCAACAGCGGTAAAGAGCCGGCAAAACAGGTTGAGGTCGGCCGCAACGTGGCAGCTCAAGTCGCCAACGGAGACAGCCGTATCTTCGGCGTGATGACGGAGAGCCATCTCAAGGCGGGCCGCCAAGATCTCATGCCGGGCAAGGAACTGATTTACGGCATGAGCATCACGGATGCTTGCGTCGGTTGGGAAGACAGCCGCCAATTGCTCGAAACGCTGGCGGAGGCCGCTCGACAACGGCGACTCAAAGCCGCCTCGGAGAGCGAAGCGGAGTAAGTTCGAAATCTAAATTTATCGCTGTGGTTCCTAGGGTTGGCTTGTTCCCTCAGCGGCGCCCGCTGCCGTAACCGAATGACCATCGGCCGCGGCTGCGTCGGCCACCTAAAACGGGCCGGGGTTGGTCTTCCAGCAAACGTGTATAAGCGTAGGCGAAACCGTCGAGCTTGACCCGAGGAATTTTCTGACCAATGAAGTGCTCAATGGCCGCAACTTCGCTTACGTCCTCACCCGTTATTATCGTAAAAGCGTCGCCCACGCTCTGCGCGCGCCCGGTGCGGCCGATACGATGGACATAATCTTCGGGATGGTGCGGCACATCGAAATTGATGACATGGCTGATCTGCTCCACGTCGATTCCACGCGAAGCGATGTCGGTGGCGACCATGACTTCATAGCGGCCATTGCGGAAACCGTCAAGCGCTCTTTCCCGTTCACTCTGGGTGCGGTTGGAGTGCAGCACCGCGACGGCATGGCCCTGTTGGTGAAGCCGCCGGGCGACACGGTCCGCGCCATGTTTAGTGCGACAGAAAATCAGCACCTGATCGAATTTCGTGCGTTTGAGAAGCTCCTCCAGGAGCCCTTCTTTTTGATCGCTTGCCACCGGATACAAAGCATGGGTCACCGTCTCGGCGGGCATACGGCGCTGACCGATCTCCACAGTTTCCGGATCGCGCAGCGCCCAATTGCACAGACGATCGATTTCGGGGGGAATGGTCGCCGAGAAGAGCATCGTCTGGCGTGACCGGGGGCAACGCTCCACGATGCGGCGCACATCGGGCAAAAATCCCATGTCGACCATCCGATCCGCCTCGTCCAGCACCAGGATTTCGACCGGCGTGAGTTGCACCATGCGGCGCTGCATCTGATCGAGCAGTCGGCCCGGCGTCGCCACGAGTATGTCCACTCCCCGGCGTAGCGCTCTATCTTGCCGTCCATAGCCCGTACCGCCGTAGATCACCGCGGTGCGTAGATTGGTAAAGCGCGCATAATCACGAATCGCCGTTTCCACCTGAGCGGCGAGTTCACGGGTGGGCTCGAGTACCAGGGCACGCAACGCCCCGTGCTGTGCCAGACGGGAAATGATGGGGAGCGCAAAGGCCGCGGTCTTGCCCGTGCCCGTCTGGGCCGAACCGATCAAATCAGCTCCCGACATGATAACCGGAATCGCGCGCACCTGTATGGCCGTGGGGTCAACATAACCCGAGGCGCGCACCCCTTGGAGTGCTTTGGGTGAAAGTCCCAAGCTAGAGAACGACATGCATTTACTTATAGGCATGACGCCGCTGGGTTCACAAGCACCGAAGCTCAATCCAAGCTTCCCAATCGCGCCTTACGAACCGCGACGAAGCGGCATTTTTCCCGGCTTTGGTTTAATCTTGTCGATCGCCCTGGTTAACAAACGAGCCGCTTTTTTCACATTGTAGCTATGGGGAATATGAACAAAGCCATATCGGGTAGAGAGACCGCGGCGCCTCAGGAAATCGAGAATGAGATACATCGAGTAGTTGCAAACGAAGTCCCCGGCGTTATCAGATAGTCTCCCCTGCCGCCCGCAGGCAAGTCTAAGGTCAGTCAGCAATCGGCGCCTGCCTCCTGCAACGATGGGTCGCGCTTTTTCTTTTTTGCTATTGCGCCGCCGATTTAAAGCCTGGCTTTCGCTTCTTAAATACCGGCCCCGGGAACACTGGCCGAGGCCCAGTATAATATCGGGGCGAGTGGCCTCGACGGCCGCCACAAACTGTTTCCTGTGAAACCGCACCGGAAAGACGATCCTTCGAAGCCAGCGCCGCCTGGGCATCTGTCGCAAAATTTTTTCCGTGACATTGTCGCGAAATTGACGATAGGGGCCGAAGCCGTAAATCAGCATGCGCAATGAGGGCGTGAAATTTGTCGAACTCTTCATCGACTCAGTGATCATACCAAATGACTGGCTAAAGGCCATCTGCGCCGGTGTCGCCCACCGAATCATGGAACCGCTCGGCTTGACTTAAACAAAGTTAGTTAAATATGCTAAAGCCAGTAAAGGTTACCACCTCGTACGGCCCCGTCAATTTTTGTAAGCCGCATAAGGAGCGAAGAATTAATAATAACAGGGAGGAAAGAATCATGAAACTCCGAAATTCGCTTTGCGCCGTTACCTTGGTGGCGGCATTGGGTCTGACGACGACATCGTCTCCAGCCGCGCAGCAGGTCAAAGACTTAGCCGCACATTTCAACAGCGAGCCGGTAACCATCATCGTCGGCTCTGCTCCCGGCGGTGGTTATGACACGTTCGCCCGCATGGTGGCTCGCTACTCGGGTAAATATTTGCCGGGAAACCCGAAGTTCATCGTGCAAAACATTCCGGGCGGCGGCGGACTGCGCGGCTCACGCGCCACTTGGACCTGACCATCAGTCTGGTTTATATAATCGCCATCGCAAACATTATCGTCGTACCGATCATGCTCTTTGCGGCTCCCTGGATCGTAAGAGTCGCGGCGATACCGCCAAACGTGATAGCGCCGGTATTAATCGGTATCGTCACCTTGGCCGCTTATCAAGCAACTTATTCAGTTGAGGACCTAATTCTGGTGCTCGTATTCGCGGTGATGGGTATTTTCATGAAGCGCTATGGCTGGCCCCGACCTCCTATCTTGATCGCCGTGGTGCTGGCGGGGATCGTCGAAAAGTTTTTGTGGCTCTCGATGAACACTTACGGTTTCTCTATGCTTCTCCGCCTTCAGTTCCTGTCGATCATTGCCATCATGGTTCTCGTCATGGTCGTAAGCCTGAAAGTCCAGGCGGGCGCCAGTAGGGCGATGCGCGACGCAACCCGTTCAAGATCGTAGACTCTCAACCGTTTCGAGGAGTTCAATCGTGGCGACCCCAACACCCAAACCAGATGCAGACAAGGCCCCAGCTGGCGCAACTCAACGACGCGGATTCCGGATTCCCCTCGAACTGGCGGGAGAAATCGTAATGCTGTTGTTCGTCGGGGCATTTTTTATCTACCTATTTGTCGAGTCCCTTTCTTGGCCTCTAGGCGCTGCTTTGATGCCTTGGATCGCGGTTGGCATCGGCTTCCCGTTTTGGCTCTACCGCATGGCCGTCCTGATTTTTCGAGTGACGGAAGAATCATCGCAAATTATGGATATCGGCTTCCGCCTCGGCGACGACCCTACGGGCGAGCGCGCGCGTTTTATTCGGATTTGTTCGTTCATCGTCGGGCTGTATGTCGGCATTTGGCTTATCGGTTTTCACGTGGCGCTACCTTTGGGTATCCTGTTTTATGTACGAGTTTATGGTGAAGTCGGTTGGGGTTGGTCAATCTTTTTGGCGTTGATGTTCCTCGTTTTAATCATCGGCGTTTACGACCGCTTACTGCATGCGGCATGGCACGAGCCGCCGGTACTCCAATGGATTCTAGCGTTTTTTCCCGCCGAATAATCATCCCCTGACATCAATTTCTGTTGGCGGCTGATTCACTCTAACCGAGAAGCCCGGCCAGGGTCCAGAGCTAGTTGAATAGGAAAAATTTTTCTGTAAGATGCTAGGGATATTATTTCAGGAGGTTTCGATGATCAGGAGAATTGCATTTTTTTTCTCGCTATTTTTTATCGTGACGTTGGGGCCCGGGATCAAGGGTCTTTACGCCCAGGAAACATTTTATCAAGGCAAGCAAATTCGCATCATTGTCGGCCTCAGTACGGGGGGCGGTTACGACCGAGCGGCGCGGCTGGTTGCAAGGTATATCGGCAAGTACATTCCCGGCAACCCCGATATCATCGTGCAGAACATGGCGGGCGCAGGGTCCGTCACCGCGGCAAATTTTGTCTGGGGCGTGGCGAAACCGGACGGGCTGACGCTTTTAGCACCGCATAATAATATATATTTGAGCCAGCTCTCGGGGCAGAAAGAAGTACAATTTGACCTGGCGAGGTTTCAATGGATCGGATCTTTGGAAAATGACGACATGTTAATTTTTGCTCGCGCCGACGCGCCCTACAAGTCCGTGAGCGATATCCTTAGGGCCAAAGAGTTGCCCAAGTGCGGCTCCACCGGAGTGGGAAGCTCCGACTATGTCATGTCAAAGATTTTGGAAGAGACCGTCGCCATGAAGGTTAACCATGTCCTCGGATATCCCGGCAGCAGCGAGATCGCTCTCGCGTTCGAGCGCAACGAGGTCCAATGCATGGGCCTCACCATCGCTACCTATTTTGGCCGCGAACCCTTTTTGACTTGGCAAAAAACTAAATTTGTCCGTTTTCTCGCCCAAAGCGGGCGCAAGCGGTCCAGCCGAATCCCGGACGCGCCGACGGTTTTTGAGCTGATGGATGAACACAAGACACCGGCAACCAAACGCCGTGTCGCCGAAGCGATGCTTCAAGGCGGTGAGTGGGCTCGCCCCTTATTGGCTCCCGCGGGAACGCCGGCAGATCGAGTGAATACACTGCGCGCAGCCTATGAAAAGGCAACCAAAGATGGCGACTTCATAACCGAGGCTAAAAAGCTTCGTGTTGAATTAGTTCCGCATCGGGGGGATCACTTGCAAACGATGGCTAAAGAGGTCATGAGCCAACCGCCCGAAGTCATCGAACAGATCAAGAAACTCTTCACACAGTAAAGTTGCTGCAAGCGATCACCGAACCCGGGCTCGCCCTTTAAACAGGCGAGCCCGGGAGTTGGATCGCGCCAGGCCTATCCACCCCCTTTAGGCGTGACAGCCGATTATGGCGACCCGGAGCGGTTTCGACTCCGCTCCTCGTCAAATAGGCGACGCGTCTCGAATGCCGCTGGCGCAAAACGTCGACCTTCTCGCGCCAGGGTGCGCTTGAGAACAAAATCAAACAACAGCGGATTATAGCGTCGGATCTCGGAGAGGAGCGATGCCTGGGCATCTGTCAGATAACCCTGCTCCGCCAAGCGGCGTAGCGAAAAAAGCGGCATGACGCCCGGCAGCGGGTAATCTGAGCCATTGACCAGTCGCCCATGCCATTCGCTGCGCAAAAGCAGTTGCGCCAGTGGCGGCCCGACACGGTTGGCTTGAGCCACCGAGGAGAGATCGCCGAACAGATGCCCTTCGTAGCGCGGTTCATCCATCAGGCGCGCAAAGAGGGCAAAGGCGTCAATGCGCGGGCCCTCAGGGCCGCGATCCAAATCCATATGCTCGCCGAGTGTAGCGCAATGCGCCACGATGACCCGCACGCCGTGATCGAGAGGACGACGTAGCCGCAAAGGATTGTTGAGTTCTTGAGTATGCTGACTGTGCACGGCATGCTCCGCCCCGCCGTGGGTCAGTAGCGGCAGATTCAAGCGGCGGAGATTTTCATAAAAACGATCACACTTCGCCGATAGGGGGTCGATGCCCATGGCGGAGGGAAGCCACTTCACGGCGCGGGCACCATTTTTCTTGGCCCACTCCACAGCCACAAGGGCATCATCACGGTAAGGATGCACCGAACCCATCCACTCGAGACGCTCCGGATAGCGGCGTGCCAATTCGGCGCCATAGTGATTCGGCACGTGAAACGTGCTGCGGTCTTCACGCTTGCTGCCGGTTTCGTCAAAGGCAAAGTCAAACGCCAGCAGCATCGCTTTAACGCCCCGCGGAAAATCCTCAAGATAGCTTATGAGGCGCCCGACGAAATCCTCGTCTACGCTTCCCTCACGATGGGTGCAGGCGGCGTTTAGATAGAAGCGCCGTTGCAAGTTTTGCCATGGATGGAGTGGGCTTTTCATTTGGGGTGTGATCCAGACTCCCGTATTGCCGTCGCCCACGCCGGCGATGTGCGCATGGCAATCCCAAACTAGCCCGGGATCGATCCCTTCCCATGCCGCTCCCACGACTTCATGATTGCGCAAGTGATCGGGCAGCGGTTCCGACAGACAGGGATGAAAAATCCCTTCCTCCAGCGCCAGCCCGCATCCGCTGCAAATCCCCCAGGCGCCCAAACCCATTGCTGTGAGGAAATCCCGCCGTTTCATTGGTGACGCCATCTCGCGCTTTACGGATAGAGTGAGGAGTTCATAGGGCGATTCAACGGCTTGGGCCTGGCCGCTTGCTTCACATTGTCGCGGCCGCGCTCTCTAGGACTCGCCCCCGGGTTGTCGAATGTCTAACAACGCGCCTCAGGTCTTCAATCGTTCAAATCTTTGCACCCCATGCAGCGCCATGTGGGCCTCCAAACTGTCCAGCAAGCGACCCGGCTCATTATCGACAACGACTAGCGAGCGGTGTTTTGGCTTGAGAAAATCCTGCTCCACGGCATAATCGAGAAATTGGACGATATGACGATAGTAACCGCCGACATTGAACAGAGCGCAGGGTTTATTATGAAGTCCAAGCTGAGCCCAACTCAAGACTTCGAAAAATTCTTCCATCGTGCCGATGCCGCCCGGCATGGCGATAAAGCCGTCGGATAATTCCGCCATCACGGCTTTTCTTTCATGCATCGATTGCACAATGCGCAGATCCGAGAGCCCGTGGTGCGCCACGTCCTGGCTCACGAAGCCGGCGGGGATTACCCCGGTGACATGTCCATGGTGATCGAGCACCGAGTCCGCGATCTCAGCCATGAGCCCGACGTTTCCTCCTCCGTAAACCAACCCATAACCGCGCTTAACGAGTTCGCGACCCAACAGGCGTGCGGTTGAAACATAAGCGGACTCTGTCCCGCGTCGCGACCCGGTAAACACACAAATCCGTTGTGTAAAACTATTCATGCCTGATATTCACTTCCACAAGCTCCATACCGCCAGGGCGCAGTCACCAATTTAGAATCGCAATGGGCTCTCAACCGCGAGTCCTATTTCAACCCTAACGGGGCTGAATTTCAACCACCACTCGCCCCACGATCGCGCCGGACTTTAGCTCGTCAAGTGTATGGCTCACCTCCGAAAGAGGGCGTTTCTGAATCGGGATCGGTCGAAGTTTGCCGTGGCGGGCAAGTCCCACGACTTCTTTCAACTCATTCAAGCTACCGAGATGGGAACCCTGTATCGTAAGCGCGCGCTGAATCGTGGTAACAAGAGACAAGGAAATCTCGCCGCCGTACAATCCCACCAGACTGAGTCGCCCCCCTTTTCGTAAAATGGCAAGGGCGAAGCTCGTTGTTTCCCCGGTTCCCACCAGGTCTACTGCGCCGTAGACCGGACCGCCAGTTATCTGCTGTAGCCTTTCGACAATCTTGCCATCGCGGCTGCTGCATATCGCCAATGCACCGGCTGTTTTTGCCGCCTCCAATTTCTCGGCGTCAAGATCGACCGCAGCGACTCGTTCATGTCCCAAAGCCCGCAGCACCGCAATGGCCGACAACCCGAGTCCACCCGCGCCGATCACCACAACCCACTCCTGGAGCGGGATGGGCCGCAATTTCGCCACGGCGGCAAAGGCGGAGAGGCCCGAGCAAGAAAGTGTCGCCGCCCAGGCCGGATCGATGCCGGCGGCGTCGATGAGATAGCGCGGATGCGGCACGAGAAGATGATCCGCATAACTGCCGGGACGATGAATACCAATGTAACGCGGGGCCATGCAGTAATTGTCGGCCCTCTCCGCACAACGGGCGCAAGATCCGCAACCGATCCAGGGATAAACGAGTCTGTCGCTGCCCACGGCGACATCGTGGGCTTCCGGCCCTGTCATAATGACCGTGCCATAAGGTTCATGGCCTAGTGTCGCCGGCAGGCTCATGCCGCGCTCGCTCATGGACAACCGTTTGCCGCCTCCCAACTCGAAGTAGCCATCACGGATGTGGACGTCGCTGTGGCAGACCCCACAGTACTTGAGCCGCAGCAGCACTTCCGTACCGCTCGGCTCCGGAGTCTCGTAACTTCTCTTTTCGAGCGGTTTGCCCCATGCAACGACGTCGTAGCTCAGCATATCATTTTTAGTATGTTAGTTTTCGATATTCGCGTTCACGCCGTTTTTGCAACGTTACTAGATTTTCGCACAGAGTTTATTTTGATTCTGAACCTGGCGCAAGGAATATTCTCGGTTTCATCGATGCCAAACAACCCTCTCCGCTCAAACGGCTTAACCCAGGGAATTCCTCTGAGTGTCGTGGAAATGAAAAATCAAGGACGCGCCAGAATCGGGCCGTGACGCTCATTTAAGTAAAACCAATCTTGTGCTCGATCAAATCCCGCCCGAACCCGCTCCGTTACGAGCGCAAAACTTTTTTTACCTGTCGAAGCCAGGATCTCTTGACAATCCATTTACTCCTAGATATGGGTCGCCTACTTCGATGGCGTAACGCCCTTATTTGGTTGGGTGACACCCACCGTAGGCATTGTCGGCGCCTGAAGGATTTGCGGGAAGTTTTAACCGTTTTGGGTAAGTTTAGGGAGCAATGGTGGAAAAGAGCGGATATTTGTTGTGGGAAGGAACGATCCTCCTGATCGAGATCCTGGTGGTTTTTATGGTGCTGGTCCTCCGGCGCAAGGCCAGCGGCCGGCCCGCTTTCACGACTCAAGATCGCCAGCTGTTTTTTGGACAATCCGGCATCAGATTCTACTCCCCCAAGTTTTGGTTCAAATTCAGTATGGTTGCGTTGCTATGTTCCGTAGTCGGCCTGATCGAGTTCGCTATATTTGCCCCCTTCGGAGCGAGCATTTTAGCGACAGTACAACTGCTGACCTTCATGAGCATCGTTCACAAATGGCTGTGCTAGCCCGGAGTATTCATGCCTTCCCGACGTGTCAGCCGGGGGATGGACCCTGGAGGTCGCGGGCACGGGAACGTGGAGGTGATATTCAGACCCGAACCGTAGAAGTAAGCTGCATTGGAGCGGATGGGACGGCAGCCTACGAGAGAGTGGCCTATTGACCGCGCTCGTCCCCGGGCCGCGCGTCGTGTCGCGGTATTTCTCCTGTTCATGCATAATGCGGCCTAGGATCGCATCGATCCTCAGCAGCATGATGTCTGGTCAAACGCGAAGAGCGCTTTCCGCAACGGTACCTCTTCGTTGCATCAGTGGCAACTGCGGTATCTCGGCTAATCTGACTTAGGCAATTTAGATTCGTCAACCGATGCCCAGCTCACGCGGCTGCTCCAGTGCCCATGAGCCGACGGCCGTCCCGCCGGTTCGTCATCCAGCGTTCCTGCCGGAACGATCACTCTCTGGCCATCCCGCGATCTCCGCGGCACCGGGCAGTTACAACGGGTACAAATAGCCGTTGAAAAACTTTTCGCCTCGGGAAGATCATATCGCGAAATCAATTCTTCGCCTGCTATCCAGCGAAACTGATTCGGCACTACGGCAATATTAGTTGCGCGCACGCCGCCTGTCGCCTTGCGGCAGCGCGAGCAATAGCAATGGGTGAATCTTAAAAACGGCGAGTCTATTTCATAGCGCACCGCCTTGCATAGACAACTTCCATGAAGGGCCTGATCCGACATGACTTTCCCCTTTCGCCCGCCTCGTCGAGTTTTTTGACCGCCCCCGACGTTGGCGAATTGTTACCAGAGAGTCTATTTGGATTAGCCGCCGTTGGCAACAAGATTCAACCGGTTTGCCAGTTGGGAGCGCAAACACAGCGGTCTGTCAGCCAATACCGCTGCCCGATTGCGCATATCTCGCAGTGTCCGGTTGACAAAACGCTCAGCCCCTATCTACAGTCAGGAGAATCACTCTGGAGGTAATGACGATGCCGGAACCGATCCTGCAGCAACGAGAAGGAGACATAACAACCATCACATTGAACCGCCCGGAGGTCGGCAATCGCCAGACAGACACCACCTGGGCGGAGGTCACCCGCATGTTGGAGGCCGCGGCCAAGGAGTCCCGCGCCATCCTGTTTAGAGGAGCGGGAAACGATTTCTGCCTGGGTCGCGAAGCGATGACCCAAACACAGCCGGTTCTGGAAGCCTACGCCGTGCGCGAGCGCAGCGAAACGATTTTTAATCTCTACGGCGCTTTTCGCAATGCAAAGGTTCCCATCATCGGCGTTGTGCAAGGCCGCGCCGTGGGACTCGGGTGCGCCCTGGCCGCGCTATGCGACATTACCGTCGCCGCCGACAATGCGCGTTTCCAATTTCCGGAAATGGCGCACAAAATAATGCCCACCATTGCCATGTCGGCACTCGTGGACCGGGTCACGCGCAAGGCCGCGACCTATTTGATTTACTCCACCGAGGAAATCAATGCCCAAAAGGCGCTCTTTTTTGGTCTGGTGAGCGACGTGATTCCGGCCAATGACCTTGATGCCGCGGTTGCGCGCCTGGTGGATCGCTTGAAAAATACACCGCTCCCCGCATTGCTAGCGGTCAAAGAGTACGCCAAGTCTGCATTCGGTATGAACACCCAGGCGGCAACCGATTTTGCGCGCAACTTGCACGCAACCGTGAATAGCTACTCAGGAATGCGATCCTAGGAAAGTGCTGATTTTTTAATTCTCGGATTTCTCCGGGCCGAAAACCTAGGGGTTCACCAATAGATTTTGCAATATCAACGAGAGGTACAATATGAAACTACCAGATTTCCCCACCCCACCGCCCTCACTGGATGCGACGGTGACCTATCGTGAAAACTTGATAGAAGCCGTCTGCGAGTCCGTGGAGCGAATGCGCAAGGTCGCTCAGGTTCAGGGCTTTACCATTGATTGCGACGAGTCGGAGCGAGTCGGCGGCGAACACACGGCTCCCTCGCCTCTCGGCTATTTCACCGCCGCAATTGGGTTTTGACTGCTTACCCAGATTGCCCGGTACGGGCATATGATGAAAGTGGCGGTGAACAAGGCACGGGTCCATGTGACCATGCGCAACAAACAGGAAGGATCGGTCCTTCAGGGTACGGTGAAGGCGAGCTGTCTCGGCATTGAGGCCCGCGTTGCGCTGGAGTCCGACGAACCACCGGAGCGTGTCGCTGCAATGGTCCGCAACGCCGAGAACGGCTGCTTTACCATGCAGGCATTGCTTGAGCCGGTTCGCTGCACAAGCACAGTTACGCTCAACGGGTCGCCGCTGCCGGGTTCAAATTAGGACGATTCCCGAACCTAATTAGACGCGGATGCGGACGAGATCGCGGAACTTTTGCGGGTCCAGCGTAATTGCATTAGCCTCCCGAGTAAAAAACGGATCCTCAAAGTTGGATCTGCAGTAACCGCGCCGCATTGCCGCTATCGATGGCCTCCCGCTGCACATCACTCAATTGCACCGCCTCCAGGTCTGCCAGTTGTAAATCGATGTCTTCACGGAAAGGGATGTCCGTGCCAAACATGATATGATCGTGGCCGAACATGGATAGGGCCATTCGGATCGCCGGGACATTGCGGCACACCGTGTCATAATAAAAGCGCTTGAAGTAAGCCTCCGGAGGGGCGTTCAGTTTCGCATTACACGCGGGAAAACGCTCATAACCCCACTGCAGTCGTCCCATCAGATAGGGCGCGAGACCCCCTAGGTGCGGAAAAATCATCTGCAGTTGCGAGTGGCGCTCGAAGACGCCGGCGAAGACAAGGCGCACTGCGGCAAGTGTTGTCTCGAACATGAATCCCACGACGTTGGCCAGGTTTAACTCCAGCATGCAATCGAGTCCAGGAGGCGATATCGGATGCAAAAGAAACGGCAGATTGCGCCGTTCAAGCTCGGCGTAGACGGGCATAAACTCGGGGTCGTTCAAAGGCCGCCCGCCGGCGCTGCCCATGAGAGCCGTGCCAACCACCTCGGGTCTTTTGGCAAAGCGGTCGAGCACTTCCACGGCCGCCTCGGGAAACTGAAGCGGCAGAGTAAGCAATACACGGAAGCGATCGGGGTGAGCCGAAGCAGCTTGCAGAATCATGTCATTGGCCATCTCGGTCAAATCTAGGGCGGCTGATTTGTCTGTTACCACTGCTCCATGAAACGGCACCGAAAGCACCTGCATCGTTATCCCCCATTGCGCCATCTCCTCCAAGCGCCCATCGATATCCGTCATGCGGGGATCCGTGCTCATCCATTTGATCAATCGCTGCGCGTCTTGACCGGCCGGAGAATCGTCTTTACCAAATATCCGCCGCAGACCGTCAATATAGGAATGGGAAAAGATATGGGCGTGCACGTCTATTCGCATTGCGTGGCCTCCTCTTTCCATCACTGAGTTAACCCATCTCCCTGACGCCCGTCAACGATTCCTGGAAACTTTTCCATATTCTATACCATCCACGGCGGGACCATGCCCGCTTCTAGCAACCTTTTCTGCCCCGGCGACATCTAAACCGTACGCTGATCCCGATTCTTTTTATCGGTTGCCAAATCGGGACCGGTCAACTACCAAAGAGACCTGAATAGGGGGAATTCCATGATGAGCAAAGGAAAAATCTACTTAACTAGCGGCATTATTGCGCTGGCCATCGGCTGGTACGCCTTTCGGCCGGAGCTTTTATTCATTGACAAGACCGTAAGCGAAGAGTTCCCCGGCGGGGCGGGGATAGCGTCCATCGAGCAAAAACCGATGCCGGTCACTCAAGGGATTTTCAGAAGCCTAGCCCATGAAACAAGAGGGACGGCCTCGATTTATCAATTAGCCGACGGCGCCCTCACGCTTCGTTTGACAGATTTCGAAACATCGAACGGTCCGGACGTTCATGTCTATCTCACCGCGGGAGAAGTGGAAAAGGGCAATGACGCTGTCAAGCAGGCGGGTTTCCTCGATCTCGGCTCCATGAAAGGTAACAAAGGAGATCAAAACTATGAGATTCCTGCGGGTGTTGAGTTGAGCAAATACCGCCATGTCACAATCTGGTGCGCCCGGTTTGGCGTGAATTTCGGGATTGCTCCTCTCGCATCAGGCAATAGCTGAAATAACCTCGGATCAAAACGGACGGGGGTTATCAATGGCACAGCCAACCAAGATACTCATTCTCGGCGGCGGCTTTGGCGGCATATACACCGCTCTGGAGTTGGAAAAAACCCTGAAAAATGATCCCTCCGTCCAGATAACCCTGGTCAATCGCGAAAACTTCTTCCTCTTCACACCGATGCTTCACGAAGTAGCAGCCAGCGACCTCGATATCACTACGATCGTAAACCCCATAAGAAAAATGCTCAGCCGCACGGCTTTCTTCGACGGGGAAGTAAAATCCATCGATCTGAACCAAAAATTTGTGATTGTCTCCCACGGCATTGACGCGGACCATTCCCACGAGCTTAAGTACGATCATCTCGTTCTTGCTTTGGGCTCGATCACAAATTTTTACGGTATTCCCGGACTACAAGACAAAGCGCTGAAAATGAAGTCTCTAGCCGACGCGGCTTACCTCCGCAACCGGCTCATCGAACATCTCGAGGAAGCGGATTTCGAATGCTGTCCGGCTTTGCGCGAACCGCTGCTCACCTTTGTGATTGCAGGAGGCGGTTTTGCCGGAGTGGAGACAGCGGCTGCGATTAATGATTTTCTCCACGACGCTTTAAAGTTTTACCCCAACCTCACCCCGCATATGTTGCGCGTCGTTGTGGTGGACCTGGCGCCGACGATTCTCCCGGAGTTGGGTCCTGAATTGGGCCAATACGCAGAAAAAAAACTCAAAGAGCGTAAAATTGAATTTCACTTGAATACCAAAGTCATGGGCCTATCTGACCGCGGCGTGGAGCTGAGTAATGGCGCAATGCTGACCACGAAAACCCTCATCTGGACCGCGGGCACCACGCCCAATCCGCTGTTGGAGACCCTTGCCTGCGACAAGGATCGCGGGCGTATCGTCGTCAGCGAATATCTTGAGGTTCCGAGCCACCCCGGAGTTTGGGCTTTGGGTGACTGCGCCTCCGTTCCCGACAAGACAACTGGCCGGTCCTGTCCTCCGACGGCGCAGCATGCGTTGCGCCAAGGCAAGGTGCTCGGACGGAACATCGCCGCAGCAGTACACGGCGGACCCAAGGCGCCCTTCGCTTTTGCCGCTCTGGGACAGCTCGCCGCCATCGGGCGGCGCACCGGAGTGGCGAAAATCCTGGGATTTAAATTTTCCGGATTTCTCGCCTGGTGGCTCTGGCGAACCGTTTACCTGAGCAAGTTACCCCGCCTGGAGAAAAAGCTGAGAGTCACCCTGGACTGGAGCCTGGATCTACTGTTCTCCAAGGATTTGGTCCAGTTTATGCCCCTGCGTTCGGGGGATGCATCGCTTCAATCCGACGGCCGATTGCGGTCCTACGGCACAACACGTCCAAACGACAGCGCCGAGATTTCGCCCGGAGAGGAGGCCGCATGACCACTCTACTACGGCTCTTGCAGCGCCTAGATGCATTGCAATGGTTACCGGTTTTCCTTGCAAGGGTGTCCGTTGGGGTGCTTTTTTTGGAGTCGGGTCGCGGAAAGCTTTTCTATAAACTCAACGAGTTAAAAGAGTATTTCGCACAGTTGGGCATACCGTTTGCGAATCTACAGGCCCCCATAGTGGCTAGCATAGAGTTTCTTGGTGGCATCTGCCTGATTCTCGGATTTGCAACCCGTCTGATCTCTGCACCCTTAGCCGTGATTATGGCCGTGGCGATTTTGACGGCACAACTCGACAAAACTAAATCTGTCGGCGACTTTCTCTACCTCCCCGAAGTATTGCTCATCGTAATCTTCATCTGGCTAATTTTCTCCGGTCCGGGAAAGTTTGCCATCGACAACCCTATCGCGCGCAAATTTAGAAACGAAGCCGAGAAATTGTAATGGAGGGCGCCGTGTCCACAAGTTGGGTCGGTTTTTTCGGGACGACTATAGTCATTATCGCCTATATGCCGCAGGTCCTGCACCTGATCAAAGGGCAGTGCTCGGCGGGCATCAGTCTGAAAGCCTACGTCATGTGGCTCTGTTCATCTTTTCTCCTGCTCGCCCATGCCTTCAGTCTCAAGGACCCGGTATTCATCGCGCTGCAAAGCTATCAACTCGGCGCCACCCTGACGATCGTCATCTTCGCCTACAAGTTCAAAGACTCTCTTTGCGCGCTGCACCAGCGATAGCGTACTGTCCCGGAACTTTATCGGCGAGGTCGAACTGACCCTGCACCTCTTTGGACCAGCAACGCATCTAACAGGTAGACTGTCATTTGTAGCACGGGCCGCCCGCCCGGTTCGGTGGGCGCAGGGGAGGTTCAAGATGGCTGCCAGCAATCACTACGACGTCATTATAATCGGCACTGGAGCGGGCGGCGGCACACTGGCATATAAGCTCGCCCCTACGGGAAAAAAGATTCTCCTCTTGGAACGCGGCGATTATGTTCCCCGGGAGAAAGACAATTGGAATTCCCAGGCGGTAAACCTTGAAGGAAAATATCAGACAAAAGAGAGGTGGCGCGACAAAGACGGCAAGGAGCTTCACCCGCATACCAACTACTACGTCGGCGGCAATACCAAATTCTATGGGGCCGCGCTATTCCGTTTGCGCAAGGAAGATTTCGGCGAAATCCGCCACCACGGCGGGATTTCTCCAGCCTGGCCCATTTCATACGATGAGATGGAGCCCTACTATACCGACGCCGAGCGTCTCTATCACGTCCATGGGAACCAGGGCGAAGACCCCACTGAGCCCAAACGAAGCGCTCCCTTCCCCTATCCCGCGGTGAGTCACGAACCGCGCATTCAACAACTCTCCGATGATTTCGCCAACATGGGATTGCGTCCGTTTCACACTCCCCTGGGCGTCATGCTCAACGAAAAAGATCCACAGCAAAGCCGTTGCATTCGTTGCCAAACCTGCGACGGTTTTCCTTGCCTCGTTTCTGCGAAGTCCGATGCTCAGGTCTGCGCCGTGGAACCGGCGCTCGCTAACGCCAATGTGACGCTGCGCACCCAGGCCTATGTCGAACGTCTCGAAACTAGTTCCTCCGGGAGAGAGATCAACAAGGTGATTTTGGGAAATAACGGCAAGAGGGAGGAGCTTTCGGCCGACATCGTGGTTTCCGCGTGCGGCGCAATCAACTCTGCCGCGCTCCTGCTCCGCTCAGCCAACGATAAGCATCCCCGGGGCCTCGCCAACAGCTCCGATACCGTCGGTCGCCACTACATGGGCCATGTCAACACCGTCTTGATGGCCATTTCGAAATGTCCCAACCCGACGATCTTTCAAAAGTCGCTGTCGGTCAATGATTTCTATTTCGGCACCGAGGAGTGGCATTATCCTATGGGTCATATTTCTTTTGTCGGCAAGCTCGACGGCGAGACACTCAAGGGTGGCGCGCCGGCGCTCACCCCAGGATGGACACTCGATTTTATGGCTAAGCATTCGCTGGACTTCTGGCTCACCTCGGAGGATCTACCCGATGCCAACAACCGGGTGACGCTCGACTCCCAACGCCGCATCGTCCTAAGCTACAAACCAAACAACGAAGAAGGCCACAAGCGCTTGATCGCGACGCTAAAGCGTTTGATGCAGCAACAGCGCAAGTGCCAAGTCCATAGCCACCAGTGCCACGAAGGGCTTTTCGCGCGCAATCTCTTTGTCGGCCAGCGCATCCCATTGGCTGGTGTGGCCCATCAAGTGGGTACGGTGCGCTTCGGCAACGACTGCAAAACCAGCGCTCTGGACGTCAACTGTAAAGCCCATGATGTGAATAACCTATATGTCGTGGACGGCAGCTTTTTCGTCTCCAGCGGCGCCGTCAATCCGGCGTTGACCATCATGGCCAATGCACTGCGGGTCGGGGAACATTTAATCCAAAGGATGAAGTAAAATAAACAGTCGCCGGTGGGAGCGCGAAATAATGGATCCAGGCAACAGGCAGGAGGCAACGGGCAACGGAAAAATTACAGTCGCACTCTGGTTCGTGGTCGTGTGCGTGCTCGTGCTCGCCGGATTGGCGTCGGCGGGCCTGGCGCAGATCGTCAAGTCGGTTGACGCCGTCGGCATGACCGTCTCCAACATGGACCGGTCGGTGGAGTTCTTTTCCAAAGCTCTATTCTTTGAGAAAATATCCGACGTCGAGGTAACGGGAGCCGAGTATGAGCGATTACAAGGAGTCTTCGGCCTGCGCATGCGAGTGGTGCGCATGAAGCTCGAAGGAGAGGTCATCGAGCTGACTGAGTACTTGGCACCCGAAGGCCGGGCCATTCCCATTGACTCGCGCAGCAATGACCGCTGGTTTCAGCATATCGCCATCGTCGTCAGCGACATGGACAAAGCTTACCAGTGGCTGCGCACCCACCGGGTGCGCCACGCCTCCACGGGCCCCCAGACCCTCCCGGTTTCCAACCCGGCCGCCGGCGGCATCAGGGCATTTTATTTCAAGGATCACGACGGTCATAATCTTGAGATCATTTATTTCCCTCCCGGCAAGGGCGATCCGCGCTGGCAGAATTCCGAGGGCAAGCTCTTTCTCGGTATCGATCACACGGCCGTGGTGGTATCCAATACTAGACACAGCCTCAAGTTCTATCGTGATTTGTTGGGTTTAAGAGTCGTCGGTGAAAGTATGAATTACGGCATCGAGCAGGAGCGTCTAAACAACGTCATGGGCGCGCGCTTGCACATCAGCGGGCTAAGGGCGCGGAGCGGTCCGGGAGTCGAATTTCTCGATTACTTGAGCCCAAAAAACGGCCGGGCCGCGCCGACGGACACCCGGGCCAACGATTTGTGGCACTGGCAAACTATCTTGCGGACCTCGAACGCGGCAATGGCAGCGCAAAAGATCCGCGCGGTCGGGGGTCGTGTGATCTCACCCAACGTGGTAAAAATCCCCGATAAGAGTTTGGGATTCGCCAAGGGATTTCTCGCCCGCGATCCGGACGGTCACGGCTTGCTCGTGGTTGAAAAATAGTCTGCCGCTGATGATACAAACAATTGGCGCATCAATGAATATAGGACCGGAGCCGGATTTGCCCTCTCACCTTAACCCGCTCCCCCGTTGCCGGGGAGAAGGAAGGGTGAGGGAGAGCATACACGCGAGGGATTTCCATCACTTAACCTATGCTCCATAGGGATTGGCCAACATGAGTGATTTGACTAATATGCGACAAGACGAGTGGCTCGAAGCCGACGGTCTCGGTGGCTTCGCGTCAGGAACGATTTCCGGAATTCGTACCCGGCGCTACCATGCGTTACTGCTGACTGCGACCCAACCTCCGGGGGGCCGAGTCGTCCTGGTAAATGGCTTCGATGCCTCGTTGGAAACCGACAACGGGACCTATGCTCTGTCGTCTCAACTCTATGGGCCGCAGGTCCTTCACCCCGACGGCGCGCGGCGCATTTCCAGCTTCAAATCCGATCCCTGGCCGCAATGGATCTACACACTGGAAGATGGCACGAAGATCCGCCAGGAAATTTTCGCTCTCAACGGCGCGTCGTTGGTCTGTCTGTCGTGGCGTCTGGTCGGCACGGGCCGCGCGATTTTGTCGCTCCGGCCGCTTCTCTCCGGCCGGGATTACCACTCTCTGCACCACGAGAATTCGGCGTTTCAATTCGAACCAGAAATCCATGACACCCGCCTAGTTTGGCATCCCTATCCCGGCCTTCCCGGCGTCATCGCATGCGCCAACGGGGAATACCACCATGGGCCCGATTGGTACCGCAATTTTATCTATGAAGAGGAACGCAGTCGCGGTCTGGATTTTTCCGAAGACTTGGCTTCTCCGGGTGCGTTTCGCTGGAATCTAAAGGAAAAGGAAGCCATGCTGATCCTGGGCGCGGAGGGTTTCGCTGAAGACCGGCTGAAGCCAAATCAATCAGCGGAGTGGCTGCTGCCGAATTTTCGCACCGCAGAGCGGCGGCGGCGTTCGCAATTCGCGACGGTTCTTGACCGCGCCGCCGACGCCTATCTCGTCACCCGAGGTAAAGGTAAGACCATCGTCGCGGGTTATCCCTGGTTCACAGATTGGGGCCGCGATACGTTCATTGCGCTGCGCGGGCTGTGCCTGATGACTGAGCGATTAGATGAAGCGAGGGACATCCTGCTCGAATGGTCCAACGTCGTTTCCGAAGGCATGCTCCCCAATCTCTTCCCCGACCGGGGCGACAAGCCGGAGTACAACTCCGTCGATGCGTCGCTTTGGTACGTGATCGCGATTCATGATTTCCTCCAGGCGGCAAAGGGGGCTGGCGCGAGCATGTCCGAAGTGCGAATGGAAGCTCTCCAGAAAGCCGTTGACGCAATCCTTGGAGGCTTCTCCCAGGGCACACGCTACGGCATACGCACGGACCAGGATGGCCTGCTGGCGGCCGGGGCTCCGGGTGTCCAGCTCACCTGGATGGACGCCAAAGTGGGCGACTGGGTAGTGACGCCCCGCATCGGCAAACCCGTCGAAGTTCAGGCGTTATGGTTGAACGCGCTCTGGATCGGAAGCCAATTCTCCGAGCGCTGGAAGGAACCTTTCATACGCGGCTGCGAAAGCTTTAACGCTCGATACTGGAATGAAGCAGCGGGCTGCCTTTACGATGTGGTTGACGTCGATCATCAACCCGCCAAGCTCGACGCCTCCTTTCGACCCAATCAGATTTTCGCCGTTGGCGGATTACCTATAGCTTTGCTAAATAACGAACGGGCAAAAGCCATCGTAGAAGCGGTGGAGCGGCGTCTTTGGACGCCCATGGGTTTACGTTCTCTCGCGCGCGAGGAGCAAGCATACGCCCCGCGTTATGAGGGCGGCGTCCGCGAACGCGACGGCGCGTATCATCAGGGAACGGTGTGGCCCTGGCTTCTCGGTCCTTTTGTCGAGGCCTGGGTGCGAGTGCGGGGCGCGGGCCCGGCGGTGAAGGCGGAAGCAAGGGCGCGATTTCTAAAACCCATGATGGAACACCTAAGCCAGGCCGGGATGGGTCATATCTCGGAAATCGCCGATGCCGAGCCGCCCCATACGCCGCGGGGTTGTCCATTTCAAGCCTGGTCGCTGGCGGAACTCCTGAGGCTCGACCTCGCGGTTCTCCGAGGCGCCGCGGCGGCGGGAACGCTGCATCGAATCGCGGGCAAGTAACATCTAAATGGAAACAACGTGGAGATTTTCGGGATGAATTTGCGCCGTTGCTATCGTTATCGCGTCGCAATGGTTACACGCCGTTGAGCGAGGATGTATTATAATGAAGACTCAAGCCGAGCGAGCTGGAGCGAGGAAGGCCGTGACCCAAGAAGAACTGCGCCTGCAGGAAGACCGTCAACGTAAAGCAAACTGGAAACGCTGGGGTCCCTATCTATCCGAGCGCCAGTGGGGCACCGTCCGCGAGGATTACAGTCCCTATGGGACGGCGTGGGATTTCTTTTCTCACGACCAGGCGCGCAGCCGCACCTACCGCTGGGGGGAAGACGGCCTCGGCGGCATCTCGGATCGCCACCAGTACATTTGTTTCGCCCTCGCCCTGTGGAACGGCAAAGATCCGATTCTCAAAGAACGACTATTCGGACTCACCGGCAGCGAAGGCAATCACGGCGAAGACGTCAAGGAGTATTATTTCTATCTTGACTCTACGCCGACCCACTCATACATGAAGTTTCTCTACAAGTATCCCCAAGCGGAGTTTCCATACTTGCGGCTGGTGGAGGAGAACCGGCGACGCGGCAAACGAGACCTGGAGTTCGAGTTAATCGACACCGGCGTCTTTGACGACAATCGCTATTTCGATATTTTCATCGAATACGCAAAGGCTGGCCCGGATGATATCCTTATCCGCATCGAGGCCATCAATCGTGGCCCGGATGCGGCCGAGTTGCACCTGCTTCCCACGGTCTGGTTTCGCAACACCTGGTCCTGGGGGCTGGATGCCCGCAAGCCGCGCCTCGGTCTCGATGACACCGCCGAGGTGGCGGTGCTCAAAGTCAGCCACCACTACTACGGCAATCGCTGGCTCTATTGCGAAGGAGAACCGACGTTTCTTTTCACTGAAAATGAAACCAATTTTCGAAAACTTTTTGGACATGAAAACGACTCGACTTGCGTAAAGGATGGCATCCACGACTACATCGTTCACGGAAAAAAGGATGCCGTGGGCCGGGCCGGACCTGGCACCAAGGGCGCGGCCCTCTACCAACTCAATGTGGCTCCGGGAGGATCCGCGACCGTCAGGCTGCGCTTGAGCGACTCCGCACCGTCGAGCGGTAAACCGCTCGACGGCGAATTCGAACGGATCTTGGCCACGCGAAAGCACGAGGCCGAGGAGTTCTATGGCACGGTGATCCCCGATGCCATCGCGCCGGATCGAAAGCTCGTCATGCGCCAGGCGCTGGCTGGCCTGCTCTGGAGCAAGCAGTTTTTTCACTACGATGTAAACCGCTGGCTCAAAGGCGATCCTGCGGCTCCCGAACCGGCGCAGGAGCGGCTCCAGGGCCGCAATCACGAATGGCGCCACCTTTATAATGCCGACGTCATCTCGATGCCGGACAAATGGGAGTATCCGTGGTACGCCGCCTGGGATCTCGCCTTTCACTGCATCTCTCTCGCCCTGGTGGATTCCGACTTTGCCAAGGAACAACTGATACTCATGACGCGCGAGTGGTACATGCACCCCAATGGCCAGCTACCAGCCTACGAATGGGCCTTCAGCGACGTCAACCCTCCGGTTCATGCTTGGGCCGCGTGGCGCGTCTACAAGGTGGAGAAAAAGCGGCGCGGGGTCGGTGATCGCACGTTTCTTGAGAGGATCTTTCATAAACTCCTGCTCAACTTCACCTGGTGGGTGAACCGCAAGGATACGGAGGGAAGAAACGTTTTTCAGGGAGGTTTTCTCGGCTTGGACAATATCGGCGTTTTTGATCGCAGCGCCCCATTGCCCACGGGCGGGCACATCGAGCAGTCCGACGGCACCAGTTGGATGGGCATGTACTGCCTCAACATGCTCGCCATCGCCCTGGAATTGGCCAAGGACAACCCAGCCTACGAAGACGTCGCCAGCAAATTCTTCGAGCACTTTGTTTACATCTGTGATGCGATGAACAACCTTGGCGGCGAGCATATTGGGCTATGGGATGCCAAGGACGGTTTTTATTATGATGTTTTGCACATGTCGGACGGCCACCATTTCCCGCTTAAAGTGCGCTCCATGGTCGGCTTGATCCCGCTCTTTGCCGTGGAGACGCTCGATCCCACCGTGGTCGACAGCTTACCGGGCTTTAAGCGCCGCATGCTGTGGTTCATCGAAAACCGCCCGGCATTGAGCGAGCATGTGGAAACCGATGCCACGGACGCCGGTCCGCGTCGCTTTCTTTCACTCGTCAACAAGCACCGCCTCGAGCGGGTGCTCCGTTACATGCTCGATGAAAGCGAGTTTCTTTCGCCCTATGGCATACGCGCCATCTCGCGCGTTCACCTCGAGCACCCCTACACGCTGCCGGTTAACGGCATGGAGTATCGGGTTGACTATGAGCCGGCGGAGTCCAGCACAGGACTCTTCGGCGGCAACTCCAATTGGCGCGGACCGATTTGGTTCCCGGTGAATTATTTGCTTATCGAGTCGCTGCAGAAGTTTCACTTTTTTCTTGGCAACAACTTCGAAGTGGAATGCCCCACCGGCTCCGGCAACATGGCCAATCTCTGGGATATCGCCGGGGAGATCTCCCAGCGTCTCACGCGGATCTTTTCGCGCGACGAGAAGGGGCGTCGTCCGGTTTTCGGCGGCGCGGAAAAGTTTCAAAATGATCCTCATTGGAGGGACTTGATTCCCTTTCATGAATACTTTCACGGCGATAACGGCGCTGGCATCGGTGCAAGTCATCAGACGGGTTGGACCGGGCTGGTGGCAAAGCTGATACAGCAGTATGGGGAATGAGATCTCGCATAGAACATAAACATCAGTTTTTGGCACTCAGCCCTTTTAGCTGACCGCTGAGAACCGATGGCTGACAGCTAACGAGGAGAAGCCATGGACTACGATCTCATCGTCATCGGCGGCGGCACGGCCGGAATAAACGCGGCAAAAACAGCCCAGGCGCTTGGCGCGAGGATCGCCATTGTCGAAGAGAAGGACTTCTCCGGTACCTGTCTCTCCAGTGGCTGAATTCCTAAAAAGGTGCTGGTTAGCACCATCGAATTATTCACACGGACCCGCCGAGCCGGGGAGTTGGGCATTGCGGGAGCCGAAAATCTGAGTCTGGACTGGGGCGCGGTTATAAGACGTAAAGACGACATCGTCGCGCGCTGGTCTAAAGGCAAGGAGGCGACCCCCGCGAAGCTGGGTATTCCTGTTCTGAGAGGTAGGGGAACCTTTGCCGGCCTCAATAAAATTACAGTGGACGGCAGCAACTATTCAGCCGCCAAATTCGTTATCGCCACAGGATCGAAGCCGGCGCGACCCCCTATCCCGGGTGCGGAGTTGGGCATCACCAGTGACGAACTCATTCATTTAAAAGAGCAGCCCCGAAGACTCGTCGTGGTCGGCGGAGGATTTATCGGCCTGGAGTTCGGATTCGCCCTGGCGCGCGCCGGATCGAAAGTCACGATACTGCAGTCCGGTTCAGAGATCGGGCCCGCGCTCGATAGTGAGATTCGAGAGGTCTTGCTCAAAGCGGCAAGCGAAGCCGGCATGACAATTGTAACCAAAGTCAAAGTGAAAGCCATCGGACCGGATAAAACCGTAAGCGCAGAGGTCAATGAGCTTGAAGAGAGATTTCCGGCCGACGCAGTACTGCTTGCCACGGGTCGTCCGTCAAATGTGCCGCCTTTGTTGCCGGAGGCCGCCGGTATCGCGCTTGAGCGCGGAGCGGTAAAAATCAACGAGTATCTCCAGTCGGTAAGCGCGCCCCATATTTATGCCGTCGGCGACGCGGCAGGAAAACACCAGCACTCGCCGGTGGCCTGGTATGAGGGACCTATCGCAGCGCGCAACGCTCTTAGAGGCAACCAACAAAAAGTGGATTTCAGCGTATTTCCGTCCGCCGTCTTCACCATCCCGGCCATTGGGCAGGTGGGGCTCACAGAGAAAGAAGCGTTCAACCGAGGGCTCAAAGTGAAAGTCAACAAGCTTTCCTATGACGCCAATCCCGCCGCCGGCGTGCGCCAGGAAACGGAAGGCATGGTGAAGGTCGTCTACGAGGAGGGAAGCGAACGAATTCTCGGCGTCCACGTGATCGGCGCCCACGCCGAGGACATCGTCCAAATCGCCGCGGTGGCGATTAAAGGCGGGCTCAAGAAGTCCGACGTCGGGGCGATGCATTACGTTTTTCCCACGCTCGGGGGAGCCATCTTTGACACTATGGCTGCGGCATAAAAATATCGTACTTCAGGCTTTTATGTGGGAAATCCGGCGATGCTGATTTAGTATGCCAGACATTTTGATTCACCACGAAGAGCGCGAAGCACACGAAGGGTTCAGAATTCTTTTATTTTTGACTTTATCTTACACTTGAATTGGTTTTCTTCGTGATCTTCGTGTCCTTCGTGGTGGATACTTCTCCACCGGAATCCCGGAAGAGCAAAAAATATTCAAGACGGGTAGAGACCTCGCTAAATTCAAATTTCATGAATTCTGACAACTGACTTTTCATTTTCAATGCAAATGGCAGACGCCAAAGAAGACCGCTTGAGAACATTCCTGCCCGCCTCATCCCTATTCCTGGCAACCGCCGCTTTTATCATAGCAAAGACCGGGCGGGACGCTCTTTTCTTCGAAGGCAGAGGTCTATTTCAACTCCCGCTGGTTTACATGACCATCGCAATGGGCGCGCTCCCCTTGGCGCTTATATTTGTCAAAGCGATGAAAACCTGGGGTGCGCGGCCTGCGCGCGTGGGGGTACTCGTCTTCGCAGCCGCGGTTCTTGGATTTGCAACCCCGTTTTTAACCTCGGGCGACTCGCTGCTTCTTCTCAACATATTCATCTTCATACCTGCGATTTTTGGCATCCTGTTCGCGAGCTTGTGGCTTTTGGCCACGGACATCCTCGAGAAAACGCCCAAGAGTGAAGCGGCTCGCTCCTACAGCAAGATCGGCGCAAGTTCCCTGGCCGGCGGGATGACCGGAGGACTGATGGCCAAAGGGCTCGCGCCGTTTTTGCATCCGAAATGGCTGATCTTGCTCGGCGCCATCGTACTTCTCGCCGTCGTTGGCCTAGTGCATTTTATCCATCGGCGCCTGCCCAGCAACATCACAACGACGAAAAAGACTAAGCAAGAGGAGCCGCCGGGGTGGCTCGAGCCTTTCTCCAACAATTATGTTCGCACGCTTCTGCTTATTTCCATGAGCGGAGCGCTGGCCGGTTTGCTGATCGATTTCCAATTTTACGCCGCCGCCACCGGCGCGGCCATGGGCATGATGGGCAACGCCAACTTCTTTGCCAATTTTTATATCATGCTCAACCTAGGTTCGTTGTTGCTGCAACTCTTTGCCACGCCGATGATTCAGGACAAGATTGGCCTTCGCGGCGGCTTGATGATTCTACCCGTCGCCTTGATTGGGGGCGCTACGTTTGTGACCACCGCCGCTACAGCCTTGAGTCGTTCCGTGTTACGCGTCACCGAAGGAGGACTGCGCTCCTCGATCCACCGGTCGATCTGGGAGCAGGCCTTCATACCCGTGGACTCCAGCGACCGTTCTTTTGTCAAGATTGCGGTGGACGGCATGGGGGCGCGTATTGCGGAGGGCATCGGCGCCACGGCGATTTTCTTCTGGCTAAGCCAGGTCGCTCCGGGAGGAATTACAGTCGGTCCGCTCGATACCCGCTGGATGGCCTGGGTAACTCTGGCAACAGTCATCGTGTGGCTGATCATCACGCAAAAGCTCAGGTCCCGAGCCGAAAGTGTCGCGACCCAGCCCTTAGCTGAAGACGCTATCGAGTGTGAGCGCTTCCCCGACCAGTGTCCCTGCACCACGGAGCTGGGCAAGGGAATCGCGTAAAATTTCCGTTGATCGACATTTGCGCCATCTGACCGCGACAAGCTTGACTAACGGCTCATCCTCTTAAGGTAAGCTGAAGACGATCAACTGGTTGGTGACCTGCCCTGATCCGGGTTTCAACGATCCCGCGGCCAGGTAGACGCGTTCACCCGTCACGGCGGCGGCGGTCCCGTGCCGCCCCTCGGGCATCGGCGCCAGGGTCTTCCAGCTTTTTGTTTT
>Ga0187893_10000702_pt1 | contig 85854 bp, 79 predicted proteins | sample MA1701074metaG_FD_139574 | JGI IMG/M metagenome (GOLD analysis project Ga0187893, IMG submission 139574) | White microbial mat communities from a basaltic lava cave in the Kipuka Kanohina Cave System on the Island of Hawaii, USA - MA170107-4 metaG ... | reverse complement strand
GAGGAACAAAATCTTGCTCTTTCATCCAAGTACCTCCTCCGTACAACGCTCGCTGTTGCTTTCATTGTACGCTTGCGCGAGGCCTTGGTCTCTAACTAACAACATCCATCATATAAGTCTCAGTACAGGGTTTAGATTAATTACTGGTTATCGGATTACTCGATCTGCTCTGGCTAAAACATTGGGAGGAATTGTTAACCTAATCTGCTTGGCCGTCTTCAGATTTATGACGCATTCAAACCTCACCGGCTGCTCCACCGGCAAGTCGGCGGGCTTCACGCCCTTTAGAATCTTGTCTACAAAAACGGCGGCGCGACGGTATAGATCGTCATAGTCCGTCCCGTAGGACATGAGGCCGCCATCATGGACGAATTCTTTATCGATGTACGCCGTTGCGATGCGACTCTTGGCGGCAAGCTCTGCGATTCGTCCTCGAAGAAGACCAAACGCCGGATTTTGCAGCCCGATAAGAGCCCCTATACGCCCCTTGGCCATTGCCGAGAAAGCCTTCTCCAAATCGTCGGGCCCTCGTAGTTCCACCGGCTGAACCTGCACCCCCAATGCCCGCCCCGCCATCTCGATCTCTCTCATCCGGACACCGTAGGTTGCGCTACTCGAATCCCCGAGAATCGCCACGCGAGAAAGATGGGGCAGCATCTCTTTAAGCAGCTCGAGCTGTTTGCCTCCTAGCTCCGGCCCGAGCACGCTCAACCCGGTAATATTACCGCCGGGACGTGCCAGGCTAGCGACCAATCCAGCAGCGACAGGATCGCTACTGAATGACATGACGATCGGAATCGTACCGGTCCCTTTCTTGGCTGTCCGAATGGCCGTGACTCCCCCCGCTACAATAACGTCGACTTTGAGGCTCACCAGCTCGGTTGCGAGCTGTGGAAGTCGATCGATCTTTCCTTCTCCGTATCGTTCCTCGATGACGATATTTTGACCCTCAATGTAGCCCAGCTCTTGCAAGGCCCGCCTGAATGCCTCGGTGCGTGTCGCGTAGGTTGACGAAGAGGCAGAATGTAACACACCAATCCGAGCAACTTTCGCCGGCTGCTGCGCCTCGCCAGAATAGCTGGAAACTAGAACTGCAGAGGCGAGATAAAAAGCAACGATCTTTTGCATATCCATTTCTCCCCGATCCAGACTTGAAGATCTGAGATCATCTATCGTTTATCCCTTAGCGCTCCCTATGCGCAATAGTAATGCCATGAGTGGCATTCCGCCCAATCCAAGCATACAAATTGAATTGATTGAGGAATTTTTATCATGGGATACCCGTTGATTTTCACAAGAATTCGCAAGTGTCTCCTTTTCGCTACCGGGGTGTAGCCAATTGGAGACACTTAGGAATAGGTCCGTCGATCGCCTTATTGCACCGTGATTAGAGGCATGTCAACTGCCGTGGAGTGCCGGTTCAGGGATAGGAACCTGTTGCGGCGTATAGCTCAACCATGCGGGTGTCTACCGACTCGCGCGAGCAGGCTCCTTGGGATCGTAGCCAAGAATCGGGCCCAGCCAGCGCTCGACTTCAGAAACTGTCATCCCTTTTCTGGCAGCATAGGACTCCACCTGCTCTTTGCCAATAGCGCTCACGGCAAAGTAATGAGCGTCGGGGTGAGAAAAATAAAGCCCGCAAACCGAAGCGGCCGGCAGCATCGCGAAGCTTTCCGTGAGGGTGATCCCTGTTGCCTCATGGGCGTTCAGTAGATCAAACAAGATCGGCTTTTCCGTATGGTCGGGACAGGCGGGATAACCCGGCGCGGGGCGGATGCCGCGGTATTTCTCAGCGATCAGTTCTTCGTTGGTGAAAGCTCCCGCTTTCTCATAGCCCCACTCGATGCGGGCTCCCTTATGGAGGCATTCGGCGAAAGCCTCGGCCAGACGGTCCGCCAACGCCTTGGCCATTATCGAATTGTACTGGTCGTTGTCTTTATCGAACTTCTCCGCGAGGGCTTGCGTTCCATGCCCGGCGGTCACCGCAAAGGCTCCCAAGTAATCCACCAAGCCGGTTTCCAGCGGCGCAATAAAGTCGGCGAGCGCCAACTGCGGTTTACCTCTCTGGCTATCCCGCTGTTGGCGCAGCGTGTGAAAGCGGGCGAGCTCCTGGCCGCGGGATAAGTCGCTATAAACCACGATGTCGTCCCCATCGCTATTGGCCGGATAGAAGCCGTAGACCGCGTGGGCCTGAAATAGTTTTTGCTCGACAATTTGCCGCAATAGTTCCTGCGCGTTGGCGAATAACTCCCTCGCCGCGGCTCCCCGCATCGGATCATTCAAAAGATCAGGATAACGTCCGCGCATCTCCCAGGTGTGAAAAAATGGCGACCAGTCGATATAGGGAACCAGCGCACTCAGCGGGAAATCCGTTAGCACGCGGCGGCCCGTGAACTGAGGGACGGGGATACGGTCTTGGTCCCACTCGGTGTGCAATTTATGGCGCAGCGCCTCTTCGTAGGTGAGTAGCTGGGCGCCGAGGCGGCTCTCGAACTGCTCACGGATTTCTTGCTGTTCGCGACGATTTTGCTCCTTGAGCGTCTGGCGCGACTCGGGTTTAGTTAACGCGCCCACCACCGGCACCGCCCTCGAGGCGTCAACGACATGAATCGTTTCCTGGCGGTAGCTTGGCGCGATTTTCACAGCCGTGTGACGCTTGCTGGTGGTCGCTCCGCCGATCAAGAGCGGAAGTCGCAAACCGCGCCGCTCCATCTCGCCGGCAACGTGGACCATTTCATCGAGCGATGGGGTAATGAGTCCGCTAAGGCCGATGATATCCGCTTTTTCTTCGATGGCGGTGTCGATGATTTTCTGCGCCGGCACCATGACACCGAGATCGATGACGTCGTAATTGTTGCAGCTAAGCACCACGCCGACGATGTTCTTGCCGATATCGTGCACGTCTCCCTTCACGGTCGCGAACACGAGTTTCGTGCGCCGAGTGCTCTTTGCCGCCGCCATTTTCTCCGCTTCCAGATAGGGCGTGAGATAGGCCACCGCCTTTTTCATCACGCGCGCGCTTTTCACCACCTGGGGGAGAAACATCTTGCCCGACCCGAATAGATCGCCGACGATATTCATCCCGTCCATCAGCGGCCCTTCGATCACCGACAGGGGCTTGCCATATTTGCTTCTGGCTTCTTCCGTATCCTGGTCGATAAAGTCCGTGAGGCCCTTGACCAGGGCGTGAGTGAGGCGTTCTTCCACTGTCGCCGCCCGCCATGAGTCGTCTTTTACGACGACTTTGCCTTTTTCTTTTATCGTCTCGGCGAACGCGACCAGACGCTCGGTGGCGTCGGCGCGCCGATTGAGCAGCACGTCTTCGACGCTTTCCAGTAGATCTCTGGGAATCTCTTCATAAACCGCAAGCATTCCAGGATTGACGATGCCCATGTCCAAACCCGCTTTGATCGCGTGGTACAAAAACGCCGAGTGCATGGCTTCGCGCACAGGATTATTGCCGCGAAAAGAAAATGAGATGTTGCTCACACCGCCACTGACCTTTGCCAATGGAAGATACTGTTTGATCCAGCGGGTCGCTTCGATGAAGTTCACGGCGTAGGCGTTATGCTCTTCGATACCCGTGCCGACGGTCAGAATGTTGGGGTCGAAGATGATATCTTCAGGCGGAAATCCGACAATCCCAGTTAAGATTTTGTAAGACCGCGCGCAGATTTCCTTCTTCCTCTCGAGGGTGTCGGCCTGGCCCCGTTCATCAAAGGCCATTACGATCACGGCCGCGCCGTAGCGCCGGATGAGCTTGGCCTGGGTGACGAATTTCTCCTCCCCCTCCTTGAGACTGATGGAATTGACTATGCCTTTGCCTTGCAGACACCTTAGCCCCGCTTCGATCACATCCCATCTCGAACTGTCTATCATCACCGGCACTCGAGCGATCTCCGACTCCCCTGCGATCATTCGGAGAAACTTCTCCATCGCTTCCTTTGAGTCGAGCATGCCCTCATCCATGTTGACGTCGATGATCTGCGCGCCGCCTTCCACCTGTTGCCGCGCGACACTGACGGCCTTTTCAAAATCGCCGGCGAGTATGAGCTTGGCGAAGACTGGAGATCCGGTAACGTTGGTCCGCTCGCCGATATTAACGAAGTTGGACTCCGGGCGTACCGTCACGCATTCCAAGCCGCTTAACCGAAGGTGAGGATCCACCTTGGGCGGCACCCGCGGCGGCAACCCTTCCATCGCTCGCGCCATACTGTGAATATGCTCGGGGGTCGTCCCACAACAGCCTCCAACGATATTCAGCCAACCGTTTTCCGCCCAGTCCCGCAACTGCGGCGCAAGGCTATCAGGAGTTTCGGGGAAGCCCGTCGGTAACAGCGGATCGGGCAGACCGGCGTTGGGATGGCTGCTGATATAAATTGGCGCGATGCGCGCCAACTCCTCGATCAACGGGCGCATTTCTTTCGGCCCCAGGGCGCAGTTCATCCCCACGCTGAGGAGCGGCACATGGGATATCGAATTCCAAAACGCCTCCACGGTCTGGCCGGTGACGCCGCGATTGCTCCCCGGTTGTATGAAGGTTACCGAGGCCATGATGGGCACGCTACTTTGGAGTTCGTCGAAGAGCCGCCCGATCGCAAAAAAAGCCGCCTTGGCATTGAGCGTATCAAAGATGGTTTCAACCAGGAGAAGATCCGCGCCCCCGTGGATCAAACCGCGCGCTTGCTCATAGTAGGCCTCTACCAGCTCCTCGTAGGTCACGCCGCGCGTCGCTGCGCTATGGACGTCGGTGGAGATGGAGCAGGTACGGTTGGTCGGACCGATGGCGCCCGCCACGAAGCGCGGCCGTGATGCGTCCTTGGCCATCAGGCGCTCCACCGCTTTTTTTGCAGCTTTGGCCCCCGCCACGTTCAGCTCGTAAACCCATGGCTCGAGTTGGTAATCCGCTAGAGAGATGGACGTTGAGTTAAAAGTGTTGGTCTCGACGATGTCGGCCCCCGCTTCGAGGTATTGAAAATGAATCTCGCTAATCAGACCGGGCTGTGTCAGGCAGAGCAAATCATTACAGCCCTTGAGGTCTTTGGAATGTGCGGCAAAGTACTCCCCGCGAAAATCTTTTTCTCGCAGTTTACGCGCCTGAATCATCGTCCCCATGGCGCCATCCAACAAAAGAATCCGCTCGGACAGTAAGTGCCGCAGTTGTGTCTCGCTGTCGTTCATCGCTCCACCCGTTTGGGTAGCCGACTTTTGCGCCCGGTTGGCACGCTCCCACGCGCGACGAAAATCTCCACCGGACGATTCCCGTTACGCGCTATTTTTTCACCCGCGTACCTACCCGTCGGCCGGACATCCACGGCCGAAATCCCAGCCTCCCGAAACCAACCCGCGATAGACCTCTCATCGAAACCCAACCAACGATGTGCCATTTCCTCACGCATCCACTCCTGGCCATGTTGCACCAGATCGACGATGATGACGGAACCGCCGTGCGCGATTCGGCAAAGTTCCGCGATGGCCTGGCGGGGTTCGGGAAGGAAATGAAGCACCATGACGCAGAACGCCGCGTCCACGCTGGCAGACTCCAACGGGAGCTTCAAAGCGTCGCCGTGGCGGAACTCGACGTTGCGCACGCCTTTCTGTCTGGCGGAGTCCCTGGCTTGGCGCAACATTTCCCGGGAAAGATCGATGCCAATTACTTTTTTTGCGAAGCGCGCCAGCTCGAAGGTCAAGCTGCCAGTGCCGCAGCCAATGTCCGCCACCACCAGATCCCGCGGCAGCAATTTCTCGATGGCCATGGGGGTCACGTGATCATCGAAGTAGCTCTTGCGGATCCTCTCCCAGTCTCCCGCCACGGATTCAAAATAATTCTGCGAGCGCCGCAGCCGGCGGCGCCGGCACTCCGCCAAACGGACTTTATCTTGTTTAACCTCCGGCAATCCGGACCACTGCACCTGCAGCGATTTAAACAGCTCCCCGGCCAGCTCCGACATGCTTTCTCGCACGGAGAAGTAAACGTTGGTTCCTTCCTTCCGAGCCTGGACAAAACCAGCCTCACGCAGAATGGCAAGATTGCGCGACACCGAGGGTTGAGCGGACGCCACCACTTCCTGCACCTCGCCAACGGTTAATTCTTCCTCTGACACCGCCGCCAGGACGCGCAGCCGCAACGGATCCGCCAGGGCCTTAAGAATACGAACGAATTCCATACGCGGGCCTAAATAACATAACAATATATAAATCTTTTGATGTTTATGCAAGCTCATGACGGCTGATAGCGCGCCCTTGCCGTCATGATCGGCCCCCTTTAAATTGAAGGTTCTTCAGGGCTTTCGGTCACATGACTTATCTTTTCGTTTACGGAACTTTGAGACGACATGGCACGACTTCCATACGACTGGCGCTGGCGCAGGATTCTGTCTTTGTGGGTGTAGGAAAATTTCGCGGCCGGCTTTACGATCTCGGGCGTTACCCCGGAGCAGTTGCCTCCGCCGCTAAAAATAATTTGGTGGTGGGTGAGGTCTATCGCTTAGGAACGCCAAAAACTGCTTTCGCAGCCCTCGACGCTTATGAAGGCAGGCGATTTCAGCGCAAACGAGCAGTCATCCGCTTGCTCAACGGCAAAAAGATAACCTCCTGGATTTATCTTTTCACGGGAGCTACCACGGGACACGCACTCATCCCGTCCGGTGACTACGTCAAGCATCTCAAAGACCCCTAGGCCCCCGTGTTTCGCATCCCACTTTGCTTGGTCTTTTGTTGTCAATCTTTTACCCAACCCATCACACCGCCCTTGCCAGGGTCAACACGAACACCTCCTTGGCATCGGCTTGGAGCAACGCACGACTGCATTCGTTCACCGTCGCGCCCGACGTGTAGACGTCGTCGACCAACAAAATACTCTTTTTGGCAATTGATTTCTCCGGATTCACGGCAAATGCCGCGCGCACGTTTTTTCTACGCTCCGCTTCGGCCAGTTGCGTCTGCGGCGCCGTTTCTTGCTCCCGCCGCAAGACAAAAACGTCCATGGGCACGCCGTAGGCGCGGCCCACTTCTCGAGCCAACAGCACCGATTGATTAAACCCCCGCCAGCGTAATCGTTTGGGATGCAGGGGCACGGGAACGATGAAATCGACGCTGCATTCGGCGAGAAACTCTTCACAGCCTTGCGCCATGAGCCGTCCCAAAGGTTTGCCGAGGGAAACCTTGCGGCCGTACTTAAACTTCTGTACCACCTGGCGCAACGGGTGCTCCGGCAACTCCTCCCTGGGGTAGCAAGCCCACGCCCGCGCCCACAAGAAATGGGGCGCCCGTGCAAGGCAAGCGCCGCAAGGATGATCATCGCCGCCCGCAGCCAAAAACGGCCGGCCACAAATCGTGCAAAACGGGTGAGAAACCAGCCGAATTTGCGGGCGGCAGGCGGCGCAAAAATATTCTGCATCGCGGCCATAGATCCGACCGCTGCAGGCGCGGCAGCGTGGGGGGTAAAGCCAGTCGACGAGCCAGTCGAGCCGTTGCGATAGTCCGCGGCGAGAAGGCAACTTCTTCATAATATGGTGAGGCGGGAAAAGTTAGTTGTAAGGCGTGGAAGCCTTCACCCGTCCCTCCCAGCTCGCAACGCTTAATCAACGGACAGCTCGGACTCAAACAGCCGCACCTAGGGGTCCAAGATAAGCGATCGACCGGTCATCTCTTTTGGTTGCTTGATGTCGAGCAGCTGCAATACCGTCGGCGCCATGTCTATGGCCGTTCCTTTTCTCAAGCTGCATTTGCGGCGCTCCTCATCGACCAGGATCACCGGAACGGGATTAATCGTGTGGGCCGTATGCGGCATGCCTGTATCATAGTCAATAAGCTGCTCGATGTTACCGTGGTCCGCCGTGATAATGACCTTGCCCTTTTTGCTCGTTGCCGCGTCCACCACTTTACCGATGCACTCGTCGATCACTTCGCAGGCCCGCACCGCCGCCTCAAATTTACCCGTGTGGCCCACCATGTCGGCGTTGGCGAAATTGGCGATCACCAGACCGATATCTCGCTCGCGCAGGTGTTTGACCAGCGCATCGGTGACCTGGCGAGCGCTCATCTCAGGCTTGAGATCGTAGGTGGCTACGTCTCTGGGCGACGGAATCAAAATACGTTCTTCACCGGGAAACTTTTTCTCCTCACCGCCATTGAAGAAATAGGTCACATGGGCATATTTTTCCGTCTCCGCGATACGCAGTTGTTTAATTCCCGCTTGGCTTGCGATCTCACCGACGATTTTTCTGATTTCTCTTTGGGGGAAGGCAACCGCCACTTTGAAAGTTTCGTCGTATTGCGTAAGGGTCGTGTAGTTCGGGAGCTTCAAGCGTCGCTTGCGAGGAAACTCCGTGAAGTTTTTCTCGGTGAGCGCCCGCGTCAATTCCCGCGCCCGGTCGGCGCGAAAATTAAAAAAGATCGCGCCATCACCGTCCTGGATCAAACCGTCGGGCACATGGGCGCTGATCACTGTTGGCAAAACAAACTCGTCAGTGACTTGTTTTTGATAGCTGTTGCGAACCGCATCCAGCGCGGAGTCTGCTTTATTGCCGACGCCCTCGGTCAAACAGAGGTAAGCTTTTTCAACTCGATCCCATCGCTTGTCGCGGTCCATGGCGTAATAACGGCCGCTGATCGTGGCAATCTTGATCTCCGGATAGCTTTTGAGTTTTTCGTTAAGGTCGAGGAGAAATCGCTCGGCGCTGGCCGGAGGTGTGTCCCGCCCATCTAAAAAAAGATGAAGATAGACCGGCCCCACCTTTTCCCGATGCGCCATGTCCATCAACGCCTCCATATGGAGATGATGCGCATGAACACCGCCATCGCCCAGGAGCCCCATGAGGTGGAGCCTACCCCGATCCTCCTTTGTCTTTCTCAACGCCGCCGCCAGTGCGTGGTTGGTAGAGAAAGAGCCGTCCTCGATCGCCTTGTGTATGAGAGTAAGATCCTGATAGACAATGCGGCCCGCCCCCAAAATCATATGGCCGACCTCTGAATTGCCAATCTGTCCGTCGGGTAAGCCTACATCCAAGCCGGAGACAGAGATGCTGGAGACGGGAAACTCTCTTGTTAAGCGCTCCAGGTTGGGGGTCGACGCGTGAGCGATGGCGTTCCCCTCTTTCCTGGGATTGATTCCCCATCCGTCCAAAATTACTAGTACTACCGGCTGTTTTATAATCAAAGGATTCGCTCTTTTTTAGAATTTTTTGCAGGCGCGAGGTGTTGGCTTCAAACCGATGTCCCAGGTTTAAGACAGTTGCTGATTGGTCGTCTGGAATTGATCAACGAGAGCGGAATAAGGTTCCGGTAATTCAATCTTTGGCGCGTGCCCCCACAAACCATCGAGGTCGTAGAAGACCCGCACCGGCTCGTAAAAGATATGCACGATGACATCGGAAAAATCCATCAACACCCAGTGACCCCGAGTTGCTCCTTCGATGGAAAACGGCGAGATGCCGGCTTGACCGAGACTTTCATTGATCCCTTGTGTAATCGCCTGAACCTGGCGATCCGAACGTCCCGAACAGACAATAAAGTAGTCCGCAATGGATGTCAGATCCCGCACTTCCAGCACCACTAGATTCAACGCCTTCTTCTCTAAGGCGGAACGTGTCAAGAGAAGGGTCTTTTCCCAGGAGCTAAGCGCTGCCAAACTTATTACCGCTCCTCCTGACGCTGTCGGTACAGGCCACGTTTTTTGATATACGCTTCAACTTCCAAAGGAACCAGATAGCGGATGGACTTTCCCTCTTGAACACGCCGGCGTACGCCTGAGGCTGAGATCGCAATATCGGTAAGCTTGACAAAATAGAGATCGGTTCCACTTCGATGCCGATAAATTCTTCGCTTTAAATCATAACAAAAGAGCTTTTGCACGGCAACGGGAGTTTGTCTGAGCGAATTGGAGTTGCCGCTCCCCGGTCGGGAAGTCACCACGAAATGGCAGAGCGGAAAAATATCTCTAAAATTCTTCCATGATGCGATTTCCCGAAAGGCGTCGGAGCCAAGAATGAAATAATAAGAGTTCGAACCCTTTACGGCCCGGGCGTAGTAACGGAGTGTGTCAATGGAATAGGAAACACCCCCTCTCTTGATCTCTACCGTCGATACTCTAAGACGAGGATTTTTTTTTACGGCTAAACGAACCATCTGCAGGCGATGGTGCGCCGGTGTCGTGTGCTGCCCTTTCTTGTGCGGCGGCCTGGATGCGGGAATAAATAGGATGCGATCCAGAGAAAGAGCCTCGCGTACCTCTTCGGCGCTACGCAGGTGTCCCCAGTGGATCGGATCAAAGGTACCGCCGAAAAGACCGATCCTCATGCGGCAAGGAAACCTTTTCGAAATGATGAGGTCTGTGGGTGGCCGCATAGGAAGGGATCTAGAGTTTTGAGTCCCGTGCCTCGCGTTAACTCAAGACCCAGGACCCTAGACCCGAGACAACCGCGAGGCAGGGAGGTGTTTGGCGGTGATGGAGTCATTCCCGTACCTGCCCTTCCCCGAATACAACAAATTTCGTTGTCGTCAGCTCTTCCAAACCCATGGGGCCAAAAGCGTGTATCTTGCTCGTGCTGATGCCAATCTCAGCCCCCAAACCCAGTTCACCCCCGTCGTTAAAACGGGTGGAGGCATTCACCATAACGGCCGAAGAGTTGACCCTGTCGACGAACTCCCTCGATTTTTGGTAATCGCGGGTCACAATAGTCTCGGTGTGCTGCGAACCATAGCGCTCGATATGATCGACGGCTTCGTCCATGTCCTGGACGACACGGACGGAGAGAATGAGATCGAGATACTCCGTAGTCCAGTCCGCTTCCGTCGCCAGTTTGACCCCGGGAACCAAAGCCCGGGTTTTCTTACAACCGCGGATTTCTACTCCCGCCCCCTGCAATAGAGAAATCATCGACGGAAGAAATGCCGGCGCAACGGTTTGGTTAACCAATAGGGTTTCCATCGCGTTACACACCGAGGGGCGTTGCACCTTGGCGTTCATGCAGATCCGCTCGGCCATCTCGAGCGACGCGTCGCTGTCCACATAAACATGGCATACCCCTTTGTAGTGTTTGATGACCGGCACGCGCGAATTGGCGGCAACGGTACGTATCAGTTCCTCTCCACCGCGCGGGATTACAAGATCGATGTACTCTTCCAATTTTAGCAGCTCATTGACCAACCCATGATCTTTCCGTTGCACGACCTGCACCGCCTCCTGCGGCACCCGGGTCTCCACGCAGGCCTTGCGCAGCACCTCACCGATCGCCTGGTTCGAGAAATGGGCCTCGCTACCGCCTCTCAATATCGCCGCATTTCCCGATTTTAGACAGAGCGCCGCGGCATCTGCGGTCACATTGGGACGCGCTTCGTAAATGATGCCGATAACGCCCAGCGGAATCCGCATGCGCCCTACTTGCAAGCCGTTAGGCCTGCGCCACAGCCTCACGACTTCTCGCACCGGGTCCGGTAGTACCGCCACTTCTCTTACTCCCTTGGCCATCGCTTGCACGCGGCTTGGATTGAGAGCGATGCGATCGATGAGGGGAGCGGAAAGCCCCCCCTGGCGCGCCGCTTCAACGTCTTTGCGGTTGGCTTCGAGCAGAAAACCGCTTTGCGCCTCGAGAGCGTCCGCCATCGACCGCAATGCGTTGTTTTTTTCCCCGGTTGGCAGCGGCGCCAAACGGCGCGAGGCGGCCTTGGCCTGTTGACCCAATAAAACCGCCTCGTCTCTGAGTGACATCTTTTTCATCGCCAGTTTGGAACTGGAGTTCTGGAGCGTTGTAGCGCTGCGGGTCAATCCATCACCCCATTATGCTCTTACCCCATTACTCCATCATTTTTACAGCAACACGAGATCGTCGCGATGGATGATCTCGTCGTAGGCTTTGTAACCCAGGGCGTTTTCAATCCTGCTTGTATGCAATCCTTTGATCTGATTCAACTCCTGGGCGCTGTAATTAACCAGACCACGAGCGAACTCCCGGCCTTGATGATCGAGGCAGCGCACGCACTCGCCGACGCCGAAAGCGCCGCGGACCTCCCTTAGCCCGGACGGCAGCAAGCTTTTTTTCTTATTGACCAGGGCCTCGCGGGCGCCTTCGTCGACGACGATTGTACCTGCGGGTTTCAAATTGTAGGCGATCCAGTGTTTTCGGTGGGTTAATCGGTTCTCTACCGCCAGCACTAGGGTACCGATGTCAGCGCTTGCATCGATCGCCCTGGTCAAAGGTTCGTCTTTAAGCCCGCTGGTAATGATAGTGGGTATTCCCGCCGCTGCCGCTTTTTCCGCGGCGCCGATCTTGGTCGTGATGCCACCGGTGCCGAACGGCGTGAGGCTTTCGCCGATGATGTCTTCCTTCACGGACTTGATGTCTTGAATCAAAGGGATCAGACGGGCACTCGCATGGACACGCGGATCGCGATCATAAACGCCTTCGACATCGCTAAGAATAATCAGAAGGTCGGCCCCGAGCAGCGTCGCCGCCAATGCCGATAGGTGATCGTTGTCGCCGAATTTCATCTCGTCCACCGCTACCGTGTCGTTTTCATTGACGATGGGGATAATCGAGGAAGCCAGCAGCATTTGAAAGGTGTGTTTGGCGTTGATGTAGCGCTGACGGTTGGCCAGATCTTCATGGGTCAGCAATACCTGTGCAACGCTGATGTCGAATCGCGAGAAAAATCTCTCGTAAAGCGCCATGAGTTTAATCTGGCCTACTGCCGCCAGCGCTTGCTTTTCCGGGATCGTTTTGGGACGATCCTTGCGTCCGAGCCGCGTCATGCCTGCGGCCACCGCGCCCGAACTAACCACCACCACTTCTTTGCCGTTCGCGTGCAGCGCCGCCAGATCACGAACCAACTCCTTCAATCTCCCCTCTTCGATGCCAATAGGCGAGGAAAGAATCTGGCTGCCGATTTTGACCACCACGCGGCGCGCGCGCCGCAAAATCTGCTTCTTATAATCCCGCTGCGTCACGGGTCGTGTTTCCCGGTTGTTTGATTTGATTCAATTTCATCCCTATCTGTTGCACCAAGGCGCGTACTCCTGCCGTCGTCGCCGCCGAGATCTTGTACAGAGGTCGGGATTCCCTGGGAATTTTTGTTTCCAATAAATTCGCTCCCGCTCGGCCATCGGGTAAATCGATTTTATTGGCTACAATTAACTGCGGTTTGGCCGCCAGCTCGGGATCGAATTGTTCCAGCTCACGGTTAATGGTGCGCCAATCCGCCAATGGATCCTGCGTGTCGACTTTGGAAGCGTCGAGCAGGTGAATCAACAAGCTGGTGCGCGTAACATGCCGCAAAAATTTATGCCCCAGCCCCTGGCCCTCGTGGGCGCCTTCGATAAGCCCCGGGATATCCGCCACAACGAAGCTTTGCCCCTCGCCGTAGCTCACGACCCCGAGATTCGGCACCAGAGTGGTGAACGGATAGTCGGCAATCTTGGGCCGCACCGCGGAAATCGCCGCGATCAAAGTCGATTTACCTGCGTTGGGCAGACCAATGATGCCCACATCCGCCAAGAGCCTGAGCTCGATCTCCAGCTCCCGCTCCTCACCCGGTTCCCCGGGTTGCGCAAATTTTGGGCTACGGTTGGTTGAAGAAACGAAATGGGCATTTCCTTTTCCGCCTCGCCCCCCGGCCGCCACCACTACCCGCTCGCCTGTAGCGTTCAAATCGGCCAACCGCTCTCCCGTACGCAGATCCCGTATCAGCGTCCCCACTGGGACCTTGATTTCTCGATCCCGACCTCTTTTTCCATGCTGGTCTTTGCCCAACCCATGTCCCCCACGCCCCGCCTTGTAGAGCTTTTGGTAACGCAGGTCGAGGAGCGTCGTCAATTGCGGATCCGCCTCAACCACAACATTTCCACCATGGCCTCCATTGCCGCCGTCGGGGCCACCCCACGGCACGAACTTCTCTCGCCGGAAGCTCACACAGCCGCGCCCTCCGTCACCCGCGATGACACGAATCCTTACTTCATCGATGAACTTCATGATATGTGAGAAGTGAGAATCCAGAAGGTTTGACCAGCCATCGCCTCCCTCGTGATGATTTTCATTCCGCCTTCTGCATTCTGACTCCTGAATTCTATCCTCTGTCTTATTTCCTTCCCATCATTGCCCTTATCCGGGCAAAAAAAAAGCCCCGAAAGGGGCTTTTTCCTTCACGTCAGTGATTTGAACCTATTGCGGCACGATGTTGACCCGCTTTCGCTCCTTATCAAGCCGGTCATAGAGCACCACCCCGTCGATCTTGGCAAACAACGTGTAGTCCCGGCCCATGCCGACGTTTTTCCCGGGGTGGATGCGCGTGCCCACTTGGCGAACAATAATATTTCCTGCTCGCACGGTTTCACCGCCGAAAACCTTTACTCCCCGTCGCTGTCCCTGGCTGTCTCGGCCATTGCGGGAACTGCCGCCGGCTTTTTTATGTGCCATATGAATTCTCCTCTTGCTAGGCTTCGATACCCGTGATTTTCAATGTTGTCTGGTACTGTCGATGCCCGTGCTGGCGGCTGTAACTTTTACGCCGTTTCTTCTTAAACACCAATATCTTCTTTGCTCTAGCCTGGCTGACAATCTCACCGGTGACCTTGGCGTTTTCCACTAACGGCGCGCCGATTTTGGCCTCGCCATTGCCGCCGACGAACAAAACAGCAGCAAAGGTTATCTGTTCACCCACCGCGCCGGGTAATTTTTCAACCTTGACAAGGTCGCCTTCGGACACACGATATTGTTTTCCACCGGTTCTAATTACCGCATACTTCATTGTGTTTTCCCGAATTTACCTGTCTAAAGGAAATTTTCGCCAAAGTCAATCTTCACTGTAAATTCCACAGCGCCAACCCTCTTGCCAAACAGGCGTATTATTCTTACTTTGTTAACAAGTGCTTGCGTCTTATGGGAGCGGTGGGCGACCAAACTGCCATGAGGACGGGGAGGAGTGAGATGGACAAAAAGAAAATATGGCCTAGCTGCAGGCTTGTTGTCATCGGTACGGTTTTATTGCTGACGTCCACCGGCTGTGGCTACAACGAACTCCAGGGGCGCGACGAGGAGGTTAAGGGCGCGTGGGCCGAGGTCCAAAATCAATACCAGCGCCGCTCTGATCTCGTACCGAATCTGGTCGCCGTGGTCAAAGGCGCAGCCAAATTCGAACAGGAAACCCTTTCCCAGGTTATCGAAGCCCGGAGTAAAGCCACGGGAATAAAGTTAGAGGCGAAGGATCTTAGTAATCCCGAGATCTTCAAACGTTTCGAGGAAGCGCAGCGCGGGCTTTCCAGCGCGCTATCGCGGCTTTTGGTAGTCGTTGAGCGCTATCCTGATTTAAAGGCCAGTCAAAACTATCGCGATCTTCAGGCGCAGTTGGAGGGAACGGAAAATCGCGTTGCCGTTGCCCGCAAGCGCTATATCGAGAAAGTTGCGGATTATAATAAAGGCGTGCGTTTTTTCCCTACCAATTTGACCGCGAAATATCTGCTCGGCCTCGACCTGCGACAGACATTCAGCGCCGACGACGCGGCGGCCAAACCGCCGGAAGTGAAATTCTAACGGGCGCATGACTCGCCATCGGGCCTTGCTCCGCCTCGCGGTGTTACCAGTTCTATTCAACAGCGCGATCATCTCCACCGCGCTGGCGCTTGAGGTGCCGCCGTTAAAGGGGCGGGTCAATGATCACGCCCGATTGGTACCCGCAGAATCGGCTCGCAAACTGGAAACGCGCCTGGCGGTTTTTGATCAAGAAACCGGCCACCAGGTGGCGCTCCTGACGATTCCAAGCCTCGAAGGGGACGCGTTGGAGAGCTTTAGCATTCGGGTCGCCGAAACGTGGAAGATCGGCCGCAAGGGTTTCGACAACGGCGTTATTTTGCTCGTCGTTGTCAAAGACCGAAAACTCCGTCTGGAAGTCGGCTATGGCTTAGAGGGCGTCCTACCGGACGCTATCGCCAGCCGAATCATCCGTGAAATCATCGTTCCGCGTTTCCGCGCCAATGATTATGCCGGAGGAATACTCGCCGGCATCGATGCAGTTTTGAAAACAATCCGGGGCGAACCTCTCGCCAAATCGGCACCACGGCCGCGCCCAGTTGAATCTTGGGGACTGAATATATTTCTTCTTCTTATGCTTTTTTTCATCCCGGCATTCTTCGGCGCCTATGAATTTTATCCAAGACGCCGCAGATCCGCACCCTGGAGGATCCACGGCAGAGGTCAACATCCTTTTCGCTGGGGCGGCATATCCGGCGGCGGCAGTTTTGGCGGCGGTGGATTCAGCGGTGGCGGCGGTGGATTCGGCGGCGGCGGCGCCTCAGGGAGTTGGTAGCATGCAGGCGGATAAATTTTTTACCGCAGAAGAAAAAAAACGCATTGAACGGTCGGTGCTCGCTGCCGAGTCGAAAAGCAGGGGTGAAATCGTCCCGATGGTCGTCGATGCCAGCGCCCGTTATACCGAAGTGGAGCTGTTGGGCCTGCTAGGCGGCATAATATTTGGAACATTGGCGGCGTTTTTATGGGCTGATCCATGGGGGTCTTCGTTAGTTCATATCTGGCCTCTCATGGGTGGTATTGTCGCTTTTCTGCTATGCCGCGTTCCTCTGCTAAAACGTAATTTTCTCCCCAAAAGACGAAAGGTTGATGCCGTCACGAGCCGATGCCTCGAGGCATTTTCTGCCGAGGGTTTACACTACACGAAGGAGCATACTGGGATACTGTTGTTCGTATCACTGCTTGAACACGAGGTGAGAGTGATGGCGGACCAGGGCATCAATGAGAAAATCGAACCTGTCATCTGGGATGCGATCGTGAAGATCCTGACGACGGGTCTAAAATCAGGTAACGCGTGTGATGCCTTTTGCCAAGCCATCGAGCGCTGCGGTGAAATTCTGGCGACGCACTTTCCCGGCCAATCGGACGACCCTAACGAACTCCCAAATAGGCTCGTAACCTAAAAAAAACCAGTCTATGAAATACGGCCGTTCGCGAAGACGCTCGTCTATCCGTCGCAGAAGTTACCGCCACCGTAGTGCACCCTCAGAAAAACGGGAACAATTGCCTGGGAGCAAAACAGCCGGAAAGCCAATTAGTTGAACACTTCTGTGAGGCTTCCATCAAATCCGTAAAGTGTCCTTACAGATTTTGCCTTTTTTAAAGTCTCATCACTCAAAACTGATTTTAAATCGTTCTTGGCATGAACCATGCGATCTCCCTTTGGACATTAGTCCACTGGACCTTGGTCGTATCGCACCGAGATCGGAGGAAATTGTGAGAAAGCGCATATTTCAGTTTTGCCGTTTTACATCAGTCGTTCTATTTATCTTCGCCTTAAGCCGGACCGCCGAAGCCGTGAGCATGAGTTTTTCGAACCCCGGGACAATTACGATTCCCGCCTCAGGCACATCGGGCAAGGCAGATCCTTACCCTTCCACTATCCCCGTAAATTTACCCGGTAGCATAGTCGATCTCAATGTCACTCTCTTTGGGCTCTCCCATTGGTGGCCTGCGGATCTAGACATCCTTCTCGTCGGCCCGGGCGGGCAAAAAGTAATTTTGATGTCCGACGTTTTAGCCATCCATGCATTTCCGAATGTCACCCTTACTTTCGACGACAGTGCCGCCTCACCCGTTCCCCTGCTTTATATAACCAGCGGCACTTACCGGCCCCGCAACATCGACTTTTTCGGCAGCGATAGTTTTCCCGCCCCGGCTCCCGCAGGACCCTTTAGCTCTGTTCTGTCCGTATACAATGGCACCGACCCTAATGGAGACTGGAGCCTATATGTTTTCGACGATTCCAGATTTCTCACAGGGAGCATAGCCAACGGTTGGAGGCTGGATATAGAGACATTTGTAGAGGGTAGTGAAACCGCACCGGTTCCCGAACCTTCAAGCTTGATCCTTTTGGGCGCGGGGCTAATTGGCTTGGCCAGATGGGGTAGACTGCTGGCGCAATAGTCAAAGCGGTCTTACTCACTCACGGCGCTTCCTTCGTCCATCCAAAACAAAGCGGCACCCCAGGGGGATTTCCTGGGGTGCCGCTTTGTTTTTACTCGCAAGCTATTGAAGAACTTTATCTTTTGATCAGTCTCACATCCACCGCCGCCACGCCGTTACCCTGGGCTCGCACCATCAACGGGTTGATCTCCAAATCGGAAACATGGGCGCGATGGGCGGCAAAAATATCGGATAAACCCACCACGGCGCGCACCAGCGCGTCGATATCGCGTGGTTCCTGGCCGCGCACTCCCTCAAGAACTTTGTAACCGCGCAGTTCGCGCAGCATCGCTCGCGCTTCAGCTATATCTATGGGCAGCAGCCTGATCGCGACATCTTGCAACACCTCGACAAAAACGCCTCCAAGCCCCACCATGAGTAACGGCCCGTATTGCGGATCGGTTCTTGCGCCAACTAGCATTTCGGTTCCCTGGACCATTTCCTGAACCAGCAACTGCCCTTTACCCGACGCCTTAGCCAACAATAGTTTTCCCTGAGCCTCCACTTCCGCCGCACTTCGTAACCCGAGAACCACGGCACCGGACTCGGTTTTATGAACGATTTCTGCCACCACCAGTTTGAGGGCCACAGGAAAACCGATTTTCTGGGCTTTGGCCGCCGCCTCGGAAGCGCTGCCCGCTAGCGCCTGTCGCGGCAGCATCAGACCCATTGATTGAAGCAACTGATTAAATTTTTCGCCGTCGAGGTCCGCGGCATTTCCTGATGCCGGGGGCAAAGCCGAAACACCCGATTGAAGACGCTTGCCATAAAGGCCCAAACCTTCGAGGGCTCTAAGGGTAGGCTTGATCGCCTGCAAGAACGGCAGGCCGGCTTCTTCTTGGAAAGACCGGCTCTCATCCGCGCAGCTATAGGTCGAGCGCGCGAAGGCAACGACCGGCTTAGTCGTTGCCTCGGCTAGGCTTTTGAATAATCCGGCGCTTCTTTGCTGCCCGCGCGGCAACTCGCCGTGGATCGCTAATAGATCAACACCGTCGTCATCGGCGTGAAATTTTACTATGTTGATGAAGTTTTGCTCGTCGCCGAATCCCGCAACACCGCATTCAAGGGGGTTTTCCACTACGAGTTCGGCCGGGATCAGCGGACGCACTGCCTGTCGAGTCTGTTCGCTAATTTGCGCAAGATCGGTTTTGAGCTCGTCGCAATGATCGCAAATCAACCCTTTCATGCCGCCCGAATTCACGATGATCGCCGCGCGGCTGCCCTTGGGAAAGCGTCCAGGCATAAACCCCAGCGTCATTTCGGTTAGGTCTTCCAGAGTCGGGCAACGTATAAGACCGAGCTTGTGGCAGACTGCGTCAAAGACCTCATCGGCGCCCGCCAGTGAGCCCGTGTGCGAGATCGCTTGGCGCCGCCCCATCTCAGATCGCCCGAGCTTGACCGCGAGAATCGGTTTGTTTTTAGCCAGCGCTTGTTCTGCGACGGTCATGAATTCCTGCGGCCGGCGCACGCCCTCAATCATCAACGTGATGACTTTGGTTTCCGGGTCATCGACCAAGAACGACAGGTAATCTACCAAGTCGAGGCTGATTTCGTTGCCGCTCGATACGGCGTAACTAAAGCCGATGCCGCGCTCCGTCGCGCCCTTGATCCAGTTACCGAGCGAACCGCCGCTCTGAAATATAAGACCTACGGGCCCTTTTTTCAGCAAAGGAGTTGCGGTGGGAAAGGTCCAGAGTCCCTCGCCCACGGAATAGGATCCCATGCAGTTCGGCCCGCAAACGACAAAGCCGGTGCGCTCACATAGATCTTGCATCGCTTGCGCCCGTTCCTTGCCTTTGGGATCATCCCCCTCGCCGAAGCCGGCGGTATAAACGGTAGCCGATTTGGTTCCTAAATTGGCCGCCTCTTCCAATACCCCCAATACGGCACGAGTCGGAATGAGTATCAGCAACTCCCCTGGGACTTCCGGCAAGGAAGCGAGATTCGGATAGCACCTGTCGCCGAACAATTCATTGTAGTTTGGATTGATGAGATACACGCCGCCAGGAAACTTTGCGCTTTTTAGGTTGCGATGGATTCCCGACGGCCACGCCCCCTTTGGCGAAGCGCCGACGATGGCGACGGACTTAGCCGCCAGAAGATTTTCTACGGGCTTTCGTTTAAAGGTATCGGTTTGCGTGTTGAGGCTCATAATGAGCTTTTCTATCGCATAGTCGACAAGTGACTGCAAGGCAGACAGGTTGTGGCTATCAGCAGGCGCAAGCGTATAAGACAAATAGAATGTTGCAGTTCGAGACTCCAGCTACTAAGGGAACACATGCCAGCGATGGGCAGGGAGGTTTACGGCAGCCGATTCGCCCACCTTGAGTTCCGAGTCTCCCGCGAGCTTGGCCAGGAGAGTCACGCCGTTGGCCTCGACTTCGAGAAGCGCAGCATCGCCGAGGTAATTCTTGGTCGTAATTTTTCCTTTAATCGGCCCGGCGTTTTGATTCGATGCCGACTGCACCGCTACATGCTCTGGCCGAATCGCCAAAGTCACCGCTGCCCCGGAGCTGACACCATTAGGCACGGAAACTTGCACATCGCCCAAGGGCGATTCCACTTGGCCGGGCCCGAGGACTGTCCCTTTGACGAAATTCATCTCGCCCACGAACTGGGCAACAAACAGGTTCGCCGGGCGGGCGTAGATATCGTGGGGATTGGCCATCTGCAGAATTTCGCCAAGATTCATTACGCAGACTTTATCTCCCAGGCTCAAAGCCTCGGCTTGGTCATGGGTCACATAGAGCGTTGTTACGCCGATGGATTTGGTGATCTTCTTGAGCTCGACGCGCATTTGTTCGCGCAGCCTTGCATCGAGATTACTTAGCGGCTCATCCATCAACAACACCTTGGAGTCCGTGACCATGGCCCGCGCCATGGCCACTCTCTGCTGCTGCCCGCCGCTCAAATCGGTGGCCGGTCTTTCCTCCAAACCGTCGAGTTGCACCCTTTTCAAGGCGCTGCGCACTTTCTCCTCGACCACGGATTTCGCATAGCGTTTTTGCCCTTGGGTCAGGGGAAAGGCGACATTTTGGAATACATTCATATGCGGCCAGATGGCATAGGACTGAAACACCATGCCGATCGCTCTTTTTTCCGTGGGGACGTAAACCCTCTGGTTCGGGGAATTGACCAGGCGCCCGCCGATTTCGATCTCGCCGCCATCCGGCCTTTCCAAACCCGCTACGCAGCGCAGCGTCGTCGTCTTACCGCAACCGCTGGGGCCCAACAACACGCAGAACTCCCCCTCTCCTACTTCCAGGTCAATGCCTTTCAACGCATCCACTCGGCCCTGATGGGCCTTGAATGTTTTTTGAAGTTTTCTAATGTTGATCATTTAACCGCCACCTGTGCTTTGATGTCATAGGCTTGAATGCTGAGTTTTGATTTAAACTCGAAACGAGAAACCGTGAGAAGCGGTCTAGGTCGCAGATCCGATCTCGCCGACACGGGAGAGCAGTACCCGAACCGTTCCGACAACGAGGGTCGCAAAAAGAATCAAGATCACGCCCAAAGCCGAAACTTGAGGAATCCAGCCGCTCCCCCAAAATTGCCAAACCACAGTGGAAATCACGATATTGTTACGCGTCAGGAGCGTCAAAGACATGGTGACCTCGCGATACGAGAGCATGCCGATCCAGACCCAGCTATTGAGAACACCGGCTGCTATGAGCGGCAAAACGATCTTTCCCAAAATCCGCGGCGTCGAAGCTCCGGCCACCTTGCCCGCCTCTTCCAGCTCGCGATGCACTTGGATCATGACACTGTTGGTAGTCCTCGTACCATAGGCGATCCAGTTGATGGCATGCGCGATAACAATAATCGCGACAGTGCCGTACAGGGGAAAGTAGTCCCGGTAGGCCAGTGCGAGATAAGCCAGCCCAACGGCCATTAGAATGCCGGGGACGGCATGAGGCACAAAGGCCAGCGTATCCAGAAAACCGCGGAACGACACCTGTGTTCTAATCACCACCCAAGAAACCAGCACGCTGAGAATCATCGTCACCGTGGGCACCGCAAACATGAGGATCAGTGTATTGATGAACGGCTTGGGACCAACGTGAGTAGGCAATTCGATATAGTGTTTGAGCGTCAATGACGCCAGAGCTTCTGCCGACGGCAACTGCAAGTAGGGTAGCACCGAGGCCCAAAGCAAAACGGCAAAAGGAATAAACACCTCTATGGCTAAATAAAAGAAAACGAAGCCGAGGGCCGCCCACTTCCATCGCCCCAGCTCAATCTCGCGAGGGCGATAACCTCGTCCTGTGATGACGGTGTACTTTTTTCCTTGCTTAACCAGCCGTACATACAAAAAAGCGAGCACAAGCCCAAGAGCGAGCATGATCGCGCCATAGGCCCCCGCCATGCCATATTCCGGCAAGCCCGTCGAAGGACTCGTGGATGTAAAAATAAGCGAGCTAAGCACCAGAATTCTTGCCGGTAGCCCGATAATCGCCGGCACCTCGAAAACCGCAATCGCGGTCATGAAGAGGTACACCATCACCCCCGCGATGGCCGGCCAGGTGATGGGAATATTAATTTTTAAAAAGGTTCTGAGTTTGCCGACTCCGGCCGTGTAGGCTGCCTCTTCCAAAGACGGATCCATCGATCGGTAAGCCGCGGCTAGCATGAAAAAAGCGCCGGGTACAAAGGATACCCCCTGCACAAACGCCATGCCGGAAATACTGTACAAATCGAATGGAGGACTACTCAGGCCGAACAGTTCCTGCAACCATTTGTTAATCAAACCGATACGGGGGCTCAGCAGCAGAATCCAGGCGATGGTACGGAGAAATACTGGGATCAGAATACCGATGGTCAGCAAAACATAAATGGTCTTTTTAAACGGTATGTCCGTCCGCATGAGGATCCAGACCAAGGGAACGGCAATCAAAAGAGTGATGAACACGCTGGAAACCGCAAACAAAAGCGTGTTGAGCAAAATTTCATAGGTCCTCGGGGTTAAGTAGACCTCGGCGAAGTTCTCCAGGGTGAGCGGCACACTTTCGCCGGGAAAACCGGTGCGAAAGCTCATGAGGATGACCATTCCCACCGGCAACCCGACAAATACCGCTAAGAACCCCGTGAGACCCGCGGCGAATACCGTGTCCTTAGAGAGCATGAAACGGCTAAAGCCCTCCCCGGCGCCCACCGTGGATTCGTCGCGGGTTTCAACTTTCATACCCGTCTCCCTGTAGTATCCGTGTCAGGCAGTTTGCCATCAATCAAAACCGAGAATCTTGCCGATCTGCCTCGATATCTTATCGACTTTCTCGGCTTGGTCCTGCTTCATGTAAACCACTTGCTTGCCCTGGGCAAACTTATAGGCGTCCGTTCCGGGAACAAACGCGGAGGTATGACCGGTATGCTTCTTCCAGATCTCTTGGACTTCAGGGGAGGCCATGAAAATCACGAACAAGTGGCCGACGTTGGGACGAGGCGCATTTTTCAGCACGCCCACATGATACTCAGGCGAGATTACCGGTTGAACCTGATCGGCGAAGGCCAACGGCGCGCCGGTCTTTTGCGACTCGTGGAGCTGGCTGTCCTGCAAAGTCGCCGACACGAGCACCTCCCCCAAGATCAATCGTTGCGCCATTTCTCCTGCTCGAGTGAGAAGGGGTTTCTGCGCGGACAGTTTCTTTATGAAATCGATGGTCTTCTCGTCACCCCAGGGTCCCGCGGCGAGCCGCCCCCAGTGGTGGGTTGAGTTGATGACGCCGAGTTTGCCTCTCCATTTCGGATCGAGAAGATCTTCCCATTTTTTCGGCACATCCTTGGCCGCAACCAGTTTGCTGTTGTAAGTCGGAAGCGCAAATTGGTTGGCGACGGAGATTGTGCCCCTGTCATACTCGATTCGGTCTTTGGCGACACCCAATGAGGCGTAGTCAAAAGTTTTATGCAACTTTCTGAGCCACAAGGAGCCGTGATGGGCGTCGGTAACAACCATGATGTCCCATTCCGGCGGTTGTCCGGTGGCAGCCATGCCGACAATTTTAGCCGTGTCCCTAGTCATGTTGCCGGAAGGGCTAAAATTCAATTTAATATTCAATCCGTATTTCTTATTGAAACCTACGGCAAGCGCTTGAGCGCCTTCGGGTCCCAGCGTGGAAGGCCCGTAGAATTCTATAACTCCTTCTTTTTTGGCTCCTGCGATGAGATCCTCCAGCGGCCCCGCTTGCACCGTTTGGCTCCAGCCCATAATCATCATCATGGCCAGCAACCCCAGACTCACTTTGTTGACTGTTCTCATATGCGACCTCCTTTTTATTCCAAACCATCCTGACGCGACAATGCTGCGTTATAAAAACTAGCGTCGTAATAGCCTGTTAAATCTTTTCCCTTGGGCGGCGTGAGGCCAAACTGCACACGCAGGTTAAGAACGGTTTGCAGCCCGGCCAAATTCAGTTGTCCACTCTTAGGCAATAGACGTAGACGAATGGCGGCAGCTTCCGGCTCAATTTTTTCAGCCTCCGAAAGAACGGCGATCGCCTCCTTTCGGTTTTTTTCCGCCAATGCCCATCCCAACGCCTCGTGCCAAATGCTTAAGTACTTGATCAGCAAGTCGGGATTTTCGCCGCCCCAGTTGCGTCGTACGGCAAAGACGCCGCCGGGATAATCCGGTAAAACTTCGCGATGATCGGCAAACCTTTTATGCCCCGCGGCCTCAGCTTTCTTATCCCAAGGCGGATTCAGTATGCCCGCGAAGGTTTCGCCCCGTGTCATCGAGTCAAGCCGCGGCCCCGTCGAGCCCAAAGCAATTAACTGGTAGTCTCCACGATCCATTTCCAAACCATGGGACAATAACACGCGTCTCAGGACCAGGGCATAGGCGGTATCTACTGCGTCAACGGCCATAGGTTTTCCGCGTAGATCTTCCCAGTTCTGGATTTCCGGCCTGACATAAACCGGCAACGTAATCCCTTGCGCCACTTGAGCCACCGCCACGATCTCTGCGCCTTCTCGTCTAGACCAACCGAGGACGTTATCGAACGCCGTGGAAACGATAGGCCAAGTGCCTTGACTCAATCCGCGCATCTGGTCGGTGGAGTTGGGCGTGACCATGACGTCAACATCGAGACCCTGGGATGCGAAGAGCCCCTTTGCACGCGCCACCGCCAAAGCGGCATCGACATTAAAGACGTTCACCAGCAAATTATCAGGCATGATTAGACGACCTTATGCTATGGAGGGAGAAGGGGCCAGGAGCCCTTTCGGAAACGCTCCCGACCCCGCTCCTGCATGGGGGAGAGGGCAGAGTGAGAATCCTCATCACTGGATCTTAGGTCCCGTGTATTGCAAAACATAAAGGCCGCCCTTGATCCGATCGGTTACGTAGATCAGGCCGTCGGTATCGACATAGAGATCGTTGAACATCGGCGCCTTTTGTCCCTCTGGCGGCGGGGGAATGAAAAACCCGACTTCCTCCGGTCTATATTGGTTTCTTATGTCGAACACCCGAAGTCCGGCATTGTAATAGGTCACGAAAATTATACTCTCGCTTTGAAATGAACCAGGTCGGTTCTCATGGACGTTATGCGGCCCAAAGCGCAGGCCGCGCTTGCAAAAATCGCCCTCGGGCACCGGGCAGGTGCTGACGATTACCGGATTTCGTTCCTCCCGGACATCAATCAGCCATACCCGCTTTTCGCCCTCCTGGCAGTCATATTTAACCGACTCGTCGACCGCCACCACCAACTTTCTTCCGGGCAGCGGCAGAGTCGTGTGGGCATATCCTCCGTAGGGCGGGCTCCAGTCAATGCGACTAATGGTCTTAGGCTTGCTGACGTCAGTGATATCCACAATCGCCATGCCCGCGTCGACCAAAGCAACATAGGAGCGGTTGCCATGGGGGATCGCGCCGTGGACGTAAAAGTGCTCGCCGGGGAATGGCGTCCAATCGGGAGGCGTTTCCTCTCCCTCTTTCGTTCCGGGAATCCACCATACGCCTGCTTGCTTTGGCTTTGATGGGTCGGAAATATCCGCGATCAAATAGGCGCGTTCCTTAATGCCGGAGAGCATCGCGCCGACATGGGCGTACTGCCCGTCGCTGAACCACATGCGATGCACTCCCTTCCCCGGCAGCTTCATGTAGCCGATTTCGCGGGGCTCGGTGGGGTCGGCGATGCTGTAGATACGAATTCCCGCCTCATTGGGCACACTGGCGGCGAGATTTCTATCGAAATAAGGGCGTTCCTGATTCTGGATCAAAATATCGCCGGCGATTTGTACCTTGTGCGCGTGGGTATTGGGTGGATGGGGCATCTGCTTGACCACCCGCGGGTCGGTGGGGTCCGCAGCGTCAACGATGGTCAACGCCATGGGCGAGGTGCCGAGGTGTGCGACGTAAACATAGCGGCCGTTTTTGAGAACCTGCATGCCGTCACCGTGACCGTTTAGATCATGGTGGCCGACGACCCTCACATTCCAACTTTCGCTGCGCGCTTGAATTTCCGCGACTTCGGTTCTCATGTCATGGTTTCCTTGACTGATCTAATTATCCGATTAGTACCAGACCTTCCTTTAATGTGCTAACGCGCCTATGTCAACCATAGGCGTATTCAAACCGCCATTTACACGCGCCAAGCCCTCATGTTACACACCAGTGAAATGAATCACGGGAGGTCGCCCATGGCCCAGATCGTGACGATTATCGGCATGACCCACAATCCGTTCATGCCGCGTCTGTTCCAGCAACCCGAGCGGCCGCCGGGTTGTGAAAAAGTGCTCGAACGCGTCGCCATGATGCGCCAGAAACTCGCCGAGGCTAAGCCCGACGTGCTGCTGGCCATCGGCAACGATCATCTACACCAGTTTTTCATGGATAACATGCCAGCCTTCATGATCGGTAAAATGAAGGAGTACGACGGCACATTTTACGATGAAACCAGGGAGTTTGGCATACCGACCTGCAGGCTTGTCGGTGACTTAGAACTTTCCGACGCCATCATGGAAGGGGCCTTCGACCGCGGCGTCGATTTCGCCTTTTCTAATGAGTTGACCATCGATCACTCCATTATCGTGCCCATGATGTTTGTCCGGCCCGAGATGGATATCCCCATCGTGCCCATTTTGACCAACTGCATCGCGCCGCCGATGCCGCGACCAAAACGATTCTTCGAGGTGGGCAAAGCCATCCGTGCCGCCATCGATGGTCTCCCCACACGCAAGCGGATCGGCGTCCTGGTGAGTGGCCATCTTTCCCTGGAAATTGGAGGCCCGAAGCAATTCGAACGAAAACTGATGGACCCGGAGTTTGACGCCAATGGCGTGGGGTGGATTCGAAACGGGGATATCCAAGGCGCCGTCGACTTTTTGACGCCCCAAAGGATGCTAAAAGCGGGCAACATGACCACGGGTTATCTGAACTTTCTCATGATGATGGGTGTAGCGAACTCGAGCAAGCCATCCTACGCGGAGGGATTGGATGCCGGTTTTCCGGCAATTCCGTTTTTTAGTTGGGAACAGCCGGGTTAGGCTCGCATTGAAACTTGCAGGGGTTTGACCCTGAGCGACACCTTTCGGAGAGCTCCTATGGAGCGAAAAATTCCATGGACGGTCTTTGCTACCGTTTTCAACGCTGAGCTCGGTGATAAAACCCAACTGGCCATGAAGTTGTTTGCGTCAAACAGGGAGGTCAGCAAACCCGCCATTTTCACCGGAGCGTCTCTGGCGCTGATCGCGACATCGGCCATTGGCTTTGTCGCCGGGGGCTTGGTATCGCAGCATGTCGGCGAAAAATTCCTGCATTATTTGGCGGGAGCTGGGTTTATTGGCATTGGCATTTGGCCGCTACTCAAAACGTGATCAAGGAGCCTTTATGAGCAGGTACGTGATGAATAAACTGATTCGCCACGTCAACATGATCGAGGCCGCGGAAAAAGAATATATTAAGAATCCTCGCGCCTTTGTCGAGCAATGGGAAAGGGGTGAGAAGCTAAAACTTAACGGTGAAGAACGCGAGGCTCTGGCAACCAAGGATTACGGCAAGCTCTACGCCCTCGGCGCCCATCCCTTTACGCTCTGGAGTTTCACTGAAGCGGTCTGGGTGCGTGAAAAGCCGCGAGAAGAGCTGGTCAAGGACTTTAAAGACAAAGCGGCAAAAGTAGGTTATCCGGACTTTAAGACCTGAAGCATTCAAGGCATTAGGCAAATAAGCACTTCGCCTACTATTGTCTTAAGCCCGTTGCCTAATGCCTATTGTCTACTGCCCGCTCCCTTCTTCGGCTGCGCCGGATAAAAGTACTCGTAGGTCCCCGCTTCAATTTTTTTCATTACCATGGTCAGGGTTTTCCAAGGATCCCGGGCATAGTCTTCATAGCGGCCCGGTGCGTTGATGCCCGGAAAATGAGGCACCCAGTCGTCGGCTAATAGTTCCCTGGGTTCGCCGTAACGCGAAGCCAGAGCGCGGATCTCGGGACTTCTATACGCGGTAAGCTCGCCTTTATCGATCAACGTGAGCCAGGTGTTTTTTGTCCCGCGCACGCGCACGCGATAGGTCACCAACATATTGTGAATATGCCACCAGTGATCGTTCGGCAGGTCATGCTGTTTGGCGAAATCCATCCACTCTTTGGACTCCTGGGCCTTGTCGGGTCCGTGGTGCAGCCGCAGCCCGAATCCCCAGTGAACAACCCCGGCATTGTTGCGTTCGGAGGTATTATTACCGAGCATGTTTTCGTCCGGGCGCTTGAAGAACTTCGGATTGGTGCCCAGGCCAGCCTCGTAGATCCACCAGTAGCCGGGCTGGTCATGAAAGGGATAGGTCACCTCGTTCATCTTCGGATACTTGAGGAACTCGCGCCAGACCTCTCCATAAATTCCCCCGCCCTTGACCTCAACAACGTAGCCGTCCTTCAACCGCACTTCGATACGAGGGAAGGAGCCGGTATGATTGTTTGTACCGGCGAAGAAACCGTTGACCTTCAAGAGAAAACGCGGATTATACTCTTTGGTAAAAGCAGGGTAATCCACGGAGGAGTAAGGAAATCTTCCTGTGGCCTGATGAGGAAACATATAGAGATGGCCCTGCTGGTAGCCCCCCTTGGCCCAGGCTTGAGCCTGCTTTTCCTCGAGACCGAAGGTGAAATTGGTTCCTTCGGGATCGGTCACATGCACGCGGTCAACCCAGGAGAGAGGTTCGATAATTCGCTCCTCGGCCAGGCGCCAGACATCTCCCGGAAAGGTGGCGGCTTTGTTCATCAGCTCCCAGCGATTATCAAAAATAAAATTGCCGAAAAACTTCTTGCTGTGTTGCCCCATGGTTCTGCTGGTCGCCGTACGCCCGCCGCGCTGGAAGAAAACCGCATTGACCTCGGGATGATTGTCCAAATACTTCATGAGACCTTCGGAAAGACCCCTGCGTGTGAGCTTTTCGGCTGTCGCTTTGAGCTGCGGGGAAATTTGAGATTCTTTGGCAAAAAGGGCTTTGTGTAGGTCCGGCCTTCGTTCCTTCAGCCATTTTTTAGGAACCTCTGGATCGGCAAAACGACTGTTGATCCAACGCTCCGCTTCCATATACCCTTGTTCGGAAGTGTAATCGCGCATGGCCAGTTTCGCCTTGCGCGCCTCCTCTTTACTTACCCCGGCGAGTTCATGCTCCGGCACCATTTGCACCTTGACGCCACGCTCCTCATAGGCTTTTTTGACCGCTTGGATCACGATGTCCTCCGCTGTAGGCTCCACCACAATCATCACGGTGCCCTTTTCCACCAAACCAAGGGGTGTTCTGCCGCCTATTTGACGCACCGCCGCCCGCGCGTAGGGCATGACTTCCTCAATGGACCTAGCCGGTTTCAAATAGGAGGGAAAACGCGGCTCCGAGAATTTAGTACCTTCCGCGCCAAAAGAACGGCCACCTAAAACCAGTAGCCAGGCTGCCACTAGCAACACGCTCCATCTGTTCATAAACACCTCCTAACGGTCTAGAACCCGCTTCGCTCGTCCCACCGAAACTCGGGGATGCTACGATCTGCACCTATATACTGCGCTTGTGCGGTTTATGCCAGCCCGTGAACCCTCACACGAAGTTGCCATCGCGCATGTTGTAGACTTTCTTGAATTGTTCCACGGCCTTGGGATCATGGCTCGCCATGATCACCGTCTTGTTGTAGTTTTCCGCCAGTGAAAGAAACAGACTCGCGATGGTCGCCGTGTTTTCGCTATCCAGGTTGCCCGTGGGCTCGTCGGCGAGAATCAAAGACGGATCGTTGGCCAGGGAAAGTGCTACGGCGACCCGTTGCTGCTCGCCGCCAGATAATTCCTCAGGCCGTTTGTGCCCTTTGGCCCCGAGACCGACCATTCGCAGCAACTCGTTGGTCCGACTATTGCGCTGGGCCTGATCGACACCCGCGATCAGCATGGGGAGTTCAAGGTTTTCCACCGCGGTGAGCGTCGGAATCAAATTGAAGAACTGAAAGACAAAGCCGACCCGATGCAACCGATATTTCTCCAAGTCACGTTCCGAAAGCGACGTCAATTTTTGCTCGCCGACCAGAATCTCCCCACCACTTGGATGGTCGACTCCGCCCAGAATGTTGAGCAGTGTCGTCTTGCCGCAACCCGATGGCCCCATCAAAGCCACGGCCTCGCCGGGTCCGATACTCCACTCGATTCCTTTCAATGCCCGCACCTGTTCGGCAGAGGTCTCATAGGACTTGGTCAGCTTGGAGACTTTCACGTCCACGCCGCGATTCTTAAAGAAACCATCTTTGCCCATTTGCCCGCCCCTATACTCATTTTGGAATTTGGATTGCCGATTTTGGATTGGCCAACCGCTCATCCCTAAATCCATTGGCTACAATTGCCCGCATTGTCTACTCGATAATCGAAAATCCAAATTCGAAAATCTAAAATGAGCCTATCCTTCCGTCATACTGGCCCGCGCCGAACGCCGGAACACCCAGAGACTAAAAAGCAACGCGATGGCCACGACCACTGCGAGCAGCCCTAAGCTGATCCAGAACGTCAAACCCGACATCACCAGATGCGTCGGCAACAAGTGGACGACGGACTTCAACTCGCGCAGACTCCATATAAGATTCGTCAAACCAAAACCGGCTGCCAACGCCACAAGCAACCCCACCACGAGACCCAGCAGCGCGGGCGCCAGCAGGCTTGAGGCGAAAAATCTAAAGAGCAGCGCCGGTGAAACGCCGCGGACTCTTAGAAGACCTAAGGTTCTTCGGTCTTCCAGATAATTCGTCAAAGCGATGGCAAGAATAGCTATCAGCGCCAACAGTACGCCACCCACAAGGTAAATGCGCATGTTCTCGAGCGCGAGGAAGATAAACATGTCACCGCCAACTTTTTTCAATTCACGCTTGAGCTCGCGGACTTCCAACGGGCGGGCCTTGAGCGCTTGAGAAAGGTGCTTGACGATCTCTTCCGGATTGCTGGCGGGCTTGGTTCGGACCAACAGCAGAATGCGCGGGATGAGAACTTTTAGATTCGCAATCATCGAGTTGTCCATGGTTCCCGCGAGATAGGCATCGGTGCTGGCAAGATGGTTCAGATAATCGATACGCGCCGCTACAAAGCTTTGCCGATCCGAGATGCTGCGCGGCGGCATGCCCGGTAGAAAGCCAACGATGCCACCGGCCGGCACCAAAACCGGCTTTTTGTTGAGATCGGCGCCCAACAGGACCGGCTCGTTTGCGGCTAAATTCCAGAAGGCTGCCACGGGCGGCGAGGCGAGAACTTTGCTATCTTTCGTGGTCGCTACAACTTGGCTGAACTTGCTGGTCACTCCCAACCGTTCTTCATATATTGCAGTTTTTAGATACCGTTCCGGGTCGTCGAACAGATAGAGCGGCACGCCGCTTAGACCGTAGCCGGGAAAGAAAAATCCCGGCAGAATCGCTTCAAACAGATAAACGATCGCATGGATGTCCGGTTGTTTCACGGCGGCGAGTCGTTCCTTTAGCACCTTTCGGATCGCTTGGACTTGAGCATCAAGCCCTTGTTCCAGCTGTTCCGCCGTCACCAAATCCGTCGGACTGATGCTGATATGCAATTCGCTTCCCACTTGCACCGTTGCTCCCCTCAGCGCTTTATCCTCGAAGGAATTGGAGGCGATGCTCGGATAAAGGCTTACGCTCGCCATCAGGCCGACTATGAGCAGAAAGCTCGCGATGCGGTGCGGCTTCAAAGACATATGCTTGAGGGAGAGGGCGCGCAGCTTGCCGCCAACGATATGAGTAACGGAGCTCAACAGCCCGGTGACAAATCGTCTTTGGGTGACGAGTAGCGCCACCAATCCGTATACGAAAAGCGGCAAGGCAACGAAATCCAGCGAGCGGTCTAGCGTCGACACCGAACTTACGAACCCTTTCCAAGTTTCACTGTCGTCCTCAGCGGTCGTCAGTAACGAAGTCAGATGAAAGTCGACGATCCAACTGCCGATCTTATAGGCGCCGATAATGAGCGCGAGCCACTCGAGGACGGCAAAGCGAACGTTGGCATGACCCGATTCCGACACGGCCACCCGGCGCGACGCCTCCAGAGGCGAGATCGTCGTGGCGTAACGCACCAGGCGACGGCTGATGAGCAGCACGAGAACCAACCCGACAATAAGGAAAAGCAACATGGCGAAGGGTCCTTGGACTCGAGAGAGGGTCTGCCACGACTCCACGCCGCCTTCATAAACATAAAAAGGAATAACAGTCCCCAGAGTGAGACCCAAGATTCCGCCAATGAGGCCTCCCAGACCAATGGAGAGGAGTAGGCTCTGGCCCAGCAATTTCCCCGGTACGCCACGCAAGCGCATCAAACCCAGTTTGCGCCGCTCATTGAGAATCAGCAGCGAAGAAAGATTTGACGCCAGCATCCAGGCAATGCCCAGCAGCGGGATCGCGATTAATAGGGTTGCCAGACCGATGAGACGAGAAATATCGGCCATGCGATTGAGCAAAACCAGAATCGCGTTGTCCAGAAAAATCGTCGGACCCAGGGATTTGGTTCTTTGATCGATCTCCGCGTGGAGCCTTGCCAGATTGGCCAGAGAACCGGAAATATCCCACCCTGAAATCAGTGCCCCTCGATCGACGCGGGCAAGATGAACCACCTCGGGGAGGTATTCGCCCGCTGTCACGTGAATGTCCGCGTGATCGCCAAGGGCGCCTCGTGACAACGCATCAAAGCGTTGTAGCAACTCGAAATTTTGCGGCACCACAAGAATAATGCCAATATAGGGAACGAAGGAAATCGATCCGATCTCATCCATGAAGTAGCGATTGATCTCCGAGCGCTCCAACCGCACTACGCCGCGTAGCGCCAAATCGAAGAGCCCGGCGCTCTGCTTTTTTTGCTCTGAATAAACCCGCACCGTGAATCGCCGCGACCCTTGCAGCGCTAGAAAAGCTTTCCCCATATGCTGCTCGGGGCCCACCAGAGCCAAGAAGGCGCCATCGCCGGTGGCCGCGGCCGGACGCGCCTCCGGCGGCAATAGCGCAACGTCGGTGGCGGATAGTATGGACACCCAGGGCGAAGCCAACGGCTTACCGTCAACCATCAGGATCGCCTCGGGCGGAGGTTTGGAACGAAGGAAGGTCAGGCTCTCGACGCGCCGAACGCCGGCGATCTTGCGCAGCTCTGGCGACACCTCGGCGGACATGGAAAAATCCGTGGTCTGATAGAGTGCGATGTCCCAGGATAAGCGGGAAAGTTGATCTTCGACGTAAAGCTTTAGCGCGTGGTGTGAGGCCAGATTGATGGCCGCCAATAGACCGGCCACCAACAGCGTGACGATACCGAACGCGAGGAAAGCGCGCTTGCCGAGAATTTGTGCGAGTCGACCCCTGAGGCTGTTCACCTTTTAATTTGCATTTTAGATTTTCGATTTTGGATTCAAGACAAGAATCCGATTCAAAAAACTATAACCGCGTATTCCTTTCTTATGGTTTTTTAGTTTTGACTTCCGGGTAAAAATACTCGTAGCTTCCGGCCTGAATCTTATTTATTACCGCGGTCAGCGTTTTCCACGGATCCTTGGCGTAGTCCTCAAATTTTCCTGGGGCATTGACGCCCGGTAGATGGGGCGCCCAGTCGTCGCTCAAGACTTCGTCGGGATTGCCGTAGCGCGAGGCCAGGGCGCGGATCTCAGGGCTTTTGAGGGCTGTCACTTCGCCCCTGTCGATCAAGGTCAACCAACTGTTTTTCGTGCCTCGGACTTTGACCCTATAGGTCGGCAAAAAATTATGGATATGCCACCAGTGGTCGTTGGGTAACGCATTTTGCTTGGCGAAATCCATCCATTCTTTGGACTCCACCGCCTTGTCAGGACCATGATCCAGTCTCAACCCGAAGCCCCAGTGAATAACCCCCGCATTATTGCGCTCGGAACTATTGCTGCCTTCCATGTTTTCATCCGGCCGCTTGAAAAACTTTGGGTTGGTTCCCATCCCGGCTTCGTAAATCCACCAGTAACCGGGCTGATCGTGGTAAGGATATGTGGCTTCGTTGATCTTGGGGTACTTGAGAAATTCCCGCCACAGCTCACCATAGGTTCCCCCGCCCTTTACTTCCTTTACATAGCCGTCTTTCACGTGGACTTCCATTTTAGAAAACGAGCCGGTGTGGTTGTTGGTGCCGGCAAACACGCCATTTACTTTGACGAGGTAGCGCGGGTTGTATTTTTTCGTGAAAGCCGGATAGTCCACCGATGAGTATGGGAATCGCCCTGTCGCCTGGTGCGGAAACATAAACAGGTGGCCCTGCTGGTAGACGCCGTCGGCCCAGGCCTGTGCTTGCTTCTCGTTCAATTCAAAACTAAAACGGGTCCCTTCGGGATCGCTCACCTCCACCCGGTCGATCCAGGACAATGGCTCGATCACTCTCTCCTCAGCCAAACGCCAAATATCGCCCGGAAAGGTTGCCGCTTTGTTCATCAGCTCATAGCGGTTAACGAAAATGAAGTTACCGTAGAACCTGCTGCCGTGGGGCTCGATCAACTCCTGCGACGACTCCTCTTCTTTCTGAAATACCGCCTTGTAAAGATCCGGGCGGCGTTCCTTGAGCCAGGATTTCGGAATTTCGGCATCGCCGAAACGCTGCAAGATCCACGAGCGGACCTCCATGTAACCATGCTCGGAGGTATACCAGCGGTTAGCCTTGATCGCTTTGAGGGCTTCTTCTTTTTTCACGCCCAGCAATTGATGCTCCGCTACCATCTGCACCTTCACGCCGCGCTCTTCATAGGCGCGCTTGATCCCCTGCAAAATCATTTCTTCGGCGGCGGGTTCCGTGAAGATAGCCACGGTCTGACCTTTTTCGACCAGACCCAAGGGTGTCCGACCTCCGGTCTGGCGCACCGCGGCCCGCGCAAACGGCAAAACATCATCCAGCGATTTCGGCGGCTTCACATAGGACGGGAAACGCGGCGGCGGATATTTTCCGCGCTCCTGATTTATGGCCGCTTGGGGGAAACCAAGCACGGCGAAAACACTCAACGCGATGATCCATCGTTTCATGCGACACTCCTAGTGACAAATGTGGCCATTATCTAGTCTCGCCCGAATCAAATGGCAAACGAAGAGCCGCGATTACTTGGCGCCAGCGGGTTTCTTAGAGGGATAAAAAAATTCGTAGGTCCCCGCATTGACCTTCCTCATGACTTCAGCAAACGTTTTCCAAGGATCCTTGGCGTAGTCCTCGTATCGCCCCGGCGCGGTGATCCCCGGAATATGCGGCACCCAGTCTTCCCCCAGCACGTCTTTCGGATCGCCGTAGCGGGACGCCAGCGCACGGATTTCCGGACTCTTGTATGCGCTGAGCTCTCCCTTTTCAATCAAGGTCAACCAGGTGTTCTTGGTCCCCCGCACCCTCCCTCGATAGGTCGCCATTAAATTGTGGATATGCCACCAGTGATCTTTCGGCAGACCATTTTGTTTGGGAAAATCAATCCAGGCCTTTGATTCTTCGGGTTTATCCGGATCATGCACGACGCTGCCCCCGAAGCCCCAGTGAATAACCCCCGAGTTGTTGCGCTCGGAAGTGTTGTTGCCGAGCATATTTTCATCAGGCCGCTTGAAAAATTTCGGGTTGGTGCCTAAACCCGCTTCGTAAAACCACCAGTACCCGGGTCTCTCTTGATAGGGATAGGTGAGCTCGTTGATCTTGGGGTACTTGAGAAATTCGCGCCACAACTCGCCATAAACTCCTCCACCCCTGACCTCCGTAACGTAACCTTCCTTGACGTGCACTTCGATACGCGGAAAAGATCCGGTGTGATTGCTCGTCCCGGCGAAAACCCCGGTAACTTTGGTCTGCAGGGGCGCGTTCCACTTTTTCTGAATGGCCGGATAATCCACGACTGAATAAGGGAAACGACCGGTTGCCTGATAGGGTGACATGAACAGATGGCCTTGATTATACGCCCCAGAGGCCCAGATCCGGGCTTCTTCTTCGGTGAGCTCAAAGTGCATCTTGGTTCCCTCCGGATCCGACGCTTCAACCCGGTCGAGCCACGCCAACGCTTCAAGGACACGTTCCTCCGCCAATCGCCACACGTCACCGGGAAAGGTAGAGGCCTTGTTCATCAGCTCATAGCGATTGTCAAAAATAAAATTGCCATAAAACTTCGAGCTGTGCTGTTCCAAAAGCCGGGCCGTACGCGGCCTGCCGCCACGCCGCCAAAAGACCGCTCTCACGTCATTGTGCTGATCGAGGAACTTGATAATGGATTTGGCGACGGTAGGTCCGCCGAACTGCTTAGCGATATCGCGCTGTTTCTGCGGCACTTCATCGCCTTTGGCATAAACCGCGTTGTAAAGATCGGGACGTCGATCCTTCAGCCATTTCTTCGGCGCTTCAGGCTCAATAAAAAGATCGTCCATCCAACGCCGCACTTCCATATAGCCTTGCTCCGAGGTGTACCAGCGTATGGCTTGGATCGCCCTATTCGCTTCTTCCTTACTGATTCCCAAAAGCTCGTGCTCCGATACCATATAAACCTTGATGCCGCGCTCATCGAAAGCGCGTTTGATCGCTTGTAGCACCATCGGTTCGGCCGTGACTTCGGTGACGATGAGGGTGGCCATCCCCCTTTCCACCAATCCCAACGGTGTGCGCCCTCCCACCTGCCTGACCGCGGCACGAGCGTAGGGCATGATGTCCTCGATAGACTTTGGTGGTTTCAAGTAAGAAGGAAAACGCGGCGCAGAAAATTTCACGCTTTCAGCCGCCCAAAGGTTGGATACACCACCACATAATAACACCGAAAAAATAAGAGCTGATAATGCGTTCATAACAACTCCCTTGAAAAGAAAAATTTTTTCTACAGGTTTAAATCGCTGAAATCGCATGGGAATCTAGTTGTTTTGGTGACGACTTGTCAAGCGACATTTTGCTTGAGCCATAAGCCGTGCAAGTATATAATTGACGCATTTGAGACAAAATAGCCCGTTATGCATGAACCATTCAGATTGCGATGCAAGAAAGCCCGAGCGGAATCGTTGGCGTGTCTTGTCGGTTTATTGGCGCGTCACGTCGAATTCGAAGGACAAGTCAGGTACTTGGGGTAACCAAAGTTTACCGCGCATGCTGAAAAAAATCATTGTTACTTTTGTGGACCTGGGGCAAACCGCTTGAACTATCGGCTTCCCTCCTGCGGCACAGCTGTTGCAACTCTTACCGATTTTTAGTAGTTTCCACGAGTTTATGAGTTTTCATATGTCAACCCGAAGCGGCATAGTCTTACTTGGTTTGGCGGTGAGTGTAACCTACGGTTGCGCGCCGAATTTTTTCCAGATCGATGCACACCTCGATCCGGTAGTGCGCATGGCGCCATACCAGCCTCAAGATTTTCCCGTGGTTAAAACCAGTATGCCGGCGCCGTTTGCCGATCCTCCGGCTTTAGTGCGATTAGAAGAAAATGTAACTGAATATTCTTTGGAGTCGAGATCCCTCCCTGCAAAGGCCCTGTCCGCCAAGACGCTCGATAAAAAACCAGCGCGTCCGGAAATTCGCGATAAACAAGATAGTGTTCCAGAACAGACACCCGCAACGTTGCTAGAAGCTCCGGGACCCCGGGCCGATGATCGGCTGTTGAACTTGGTCGAGAAGGATTTAGACAAGGCCGTGGAACAGGTGCCGGAAAGGCGCCGGTTGGAATTTTCCAAGCCCGTAATAGAAAATTCCAAGGTTCGTTACTACGTCAATTACTTCTCCAACCGCAGCCGCAGTCAATTTGAAACGATCCTCGCTCGCTCCGGCAAATACATGCCGATGATTTCCAAAGTACTTCGAGAAGAAGGTTTACCCGAGGAGCTGGCTTACCTCGCGCTTATTGAAAGCAGTTTTATAACCAGCGCCAAATCGCGCCAGGGAGCCGTGGGGCTTTGGCAGTTCATTCCGTCAACGGCGCGCCTTTATGGTTTGAGAATCGACTCGTGGGTGGATGAGCGCCGCGACCCGGTGAAATCGACCCGCGCCGCCGCTGCATACCTAAAAGACTTGCACAGCTACTTTGGCCGCTGGTATCTCGCCACTGCAGCCTACAATGCGGGTCAAGGGAGAATCGACAGAGCGATGCAGCGCACCGGAGCTAAAGATTTCTGGACCCTGAGCCACAAGGCCCGGCTAAGTGAGGAGACTCGTAATTTCGTGCCTAAATTCGTCGCTGTTTCGCTTATCGCCACCAACCCCAAGAAATATGGCTTAGGCGAGGTTGAGTACGAAGCGTCCCTTGATTACGAAGAAGTTGAACTCGAGACGCCTTTGCAATTAGCGGCGATCGCGAAAATGTCGGAATCGACTCTTTCGGCTATACAGGAATTGAATCCCGCTCTGTTGCGGAACTCTACGCCTCCCGGGGATAGAAGATATCGTATTAAAGTGCCCCTCAACAAGGGTGAAATTTTTGCAATATCCTATCACCAGGAAAAAGAAAGGAGATTCGCAGCCCCCCAAGTCGTCACCCACGAGGTCAAAAAAGGAGAAACCCTCATATCGATTGCCCGCCGCTACGGTCAAAGAGTGAGCGCATTGATGGAACTCAACGGTCTGACGGCCTCGCGGCTTCGCGTCGGCCAAAAACTCAAGGTCATGCTACAGGAACTCGGCGGCGGTTTGAGATAGTCGCCGGCGCCTATTTTCTCTTCTCCATCGGCACGAAGTCCCGCGCCGCCGCACCTAAATAAACCTGTTTCGGTCGAGCCAGTTTTTGCTCGGGATCGGTTAACATTTCTTCCCATTGAGCGATCCAACCCGAAGTCCGCGGGATGGCAAAGAGCACCGGGAACATATCCATCGGGAGCCCCATGGACTGATAGATCAAACCAGAGTAAAAATCCACATTCGGATAGAGTTTACGCTGGATAAAATAGCCGTCTTCGAGGGCGATACGTTCAAGTTCAAGAGCGATGTCGAGCAGTGGATTGCGCCCTTTGACCTCGAAGACCTGGTCAGCAATCTGCTTGATAAGCTTGGCGCGAGGATCGTAGTTTTTATAGACCCGATGGCCAAAACCCATTAGTCTCCCCTCACCCCCTTTTACTTTCTTGATGAACTCAGGGACTTTGTTCTTTGATCCGATTGCCATGAGCATTCTGAGAACGGCTTCATTGGCGCCCCCGTGAAGCGGCCCGTAGAGCGCGGCCGAAGCCCCCGCTACAGCGGAGTAAGGGTCCACCTGCGAGCTGCCGATGCCACGCATTGCGTTGGTGCCACAATTCTGCTCGTGGTCCGCATGCAAGATAAAAAGCACGTCCATGGCTCGCTCGAGTACCGGATGGGGATGGTATTTGAGCTCGGTCATTTTGAAGAGCATGTTGAGAAAATTGCCCGTGTAGCTGAGATCGTTGTCAGGGTAGGAGTAGGGCAAACCGATGCTGTGTCGATACGCAAAGGCTGCCAGCGTCGGCATCTTACTGATGAGACGATAAGTTTGTACACGCCGCGATTCGACATCGAAGATTTTTTTGGCATCGGGGTAAAATGTCGACAGCGCCCCTACGGTGCTTATTAAAATCCCCATGGGGTGGGCATCGTGGTGAAACCCATCGATCAGTTTTTTGATGTTTTCATGAATAATCGAGTGAAAGGTAATGTTGTGAGTCCAGCTCTCTAGTTGCGTTTTTGTCGGCAGCTCGCCATACAAAATAAGATATGCGGTCTCCAAGTAGGTGCTTTTTTCCGCTAACTGCTCAATGGGATGGCCTCGGTAGCGCAGAATTCCCTTGTCGCCATCGATGTAGGTGATCTTGCTCTGGCAGCTCGCCGTATTCATGAAGCCGGGATCGTAGCTGACCAGGCCTTCATCCTCGTTGACCTTGATTTGGTACAAATCGGTCGCTTTGATCGCGCCGTTTTGAATGGGGACCTCATATTTCTTACCGGTTCGATTGTCGATAACCGTCAGGGTCTCTGAAGCCATTTTGATTGTACCTTTCGCTTAAATTTTACCTGCTATGCTTTAATCTTTTAGACTATCCCCATGCCCCGGTCAACTCCGCTTCAGTTCGGTTGGGGTGTCAAAACCCACGCAACATGCCAACGACGCCCGTTGGTGGAACAGCAAACAAGTGTCGCCGGGACAAAAGCCACAACCTCTACATTTTGGTCCCCGCTCACCAATAACCCGGCGAGGCAACTCATATGGGGAAGATGGCCCACCAGCATGAGCGGATCCCGCGCGACTTCCAGTTCCGCCTTAGCGATCATCGGATCGTCTTGCGGGCGCAAACCGCTCATTTCACGCACACCCGCTGCGGGTGAGAGATGCGCGCCAAGAATTTCCGCTGTCTGTTTTGCTCTCAAGATCCCGGAGTGGTAGATGGCTGCCACTTGCACCTTGCGGGTCGCCGCCATACGGGCCACCTGTTCGACATCATGGCGCCCGGCAACGGTCAGGGGCCGTAGTGGATCGACGGCATGGGAAACCGCTTCTCCGTGTCGCACCAAGTAAAAGTCCACTTTGAATTGGCTCCCCTTGTCCCCTTTGGGCCCTTCGATCCTGCGCCGCCACGAATAACCATGGTCGCGTCGTCGATTTGCGCGCGCGACATCGAGCCACCGGGGGGAGATTTTTGTGTTGCAAATCGCCCTCGTTCATATAGTATGCGATCCGACAATTTTCAATCTTGACGAGGTATATATTCGCGCCGGTGGTCGAATTTCGCCAAGTCAATAAATGGTTTGGGTCGCTGCATGTCCTCAGAGACATCAACCTACAAATCGCCGTAGGGGAAGTGGTGGTGGTCTGTGGCCCCAGCGGCAGCGGCAAGAGTACGCTTATTCGCTGCATCAATCGATTGGAACGCGTCCAATCAGGAGATATAATCGTTGATGGGCTTTCGCTTTCGGACGCCACCCTCGATGCCGCCAAACTTCGAGCCAATGTGGGAATGGTTTTTCAGTCCTTCAATCTTTATCCCCACATGACGGCGCTACGCAACATCACGTTGGCTCCCATCCATGTCAAAAGATTGGCGACGGTTGAAGCCGAACGGATCGCCATGGAGCTTTTAGAAAGGGTCGGTATCCCGGACAAGGCCCAGGTTTATCCCGCGAACCTTTCGGGCGGGCAACAACAACGAGTGGCTATCGCTCGCGCTCTGGCGATGCAACCCAAAATCATGCTTTTCGATGAGCCGACATCCGCCCTCGATCCTGAAATGATCAACGAAGTGCTCGAGGTGATGACCGATCTCGCAAAAGATGGGATGACGATGATCGTGGTAACTCATGAAATGGGCTTTGCGCGCCGGGTCGCCCATCGTGTGATCTTTATGGACGAAGGCCAAGTGATCGAAGAGGGGAGCCCCGAACAATTCTTTAAAAACCCACAATCGGAGCGGACGAGACAATTCTTGAGCAAAATTCTTTCGCACTAGGGGGATACGATGAAACGACTAGCCATGATCGCTGCGCTGTTGGTCCTTTGGGCGGCAAGCGCGACTCACATCCGGGCGGAAACCACTTTGGAAAAAATCGATCGCACGGGAACGCTGACAATCGGAACCAGAACTGGATCGCCGCCCTTTGCCTTCGTCAACAAAAATAATGAATGGGTAGGATTCTCCATTGACCTCGTCGAGCATGCGATTCTGCCGCAACTCGCAAAAAAAATCGGCAAGACCGTCAAACTCGAAAAAAAAGAATCGGCGCCGGCGACCCGCATTCCGCTATTGACCTCCAACGCGGTGGATCTGATCGCAGAGACCATGACTGATACCCGCTCGCGGCGGGATAGCGTCGATTTTGGTTTGACTTTCTTCGTTACGGGCGCGCAGTTTCTGGTAAAAAAAGGCAGTCCGATCAAGGGCATCCAATCCATCGACGGCCGGCGCATCGCCGCCCAGCAGGGATCCACCAACGCTCGTATCATTCGCGAACGAGTTCCCAAAGCCCGACTCTTGGAATTTCCCGATCAGCCCGCCGCCTTCCAGGCGTTGGCTCAGGGACAGGTCCACGCTTACACCAACGATGGCATTCAACTTGCCGGGCTCAAGGCCAAGGCACCGAAACCCGATGAGTGGGTCATCGTCGGCGACTTTTTTTCCTACGAGCCCTACGGCATGGCCATGCGCAAGAACGATTCCGACTTTCGTCAGGCGGTGAACGTCGGTTTGATGGAGGCCATCGAGTCGGGTAAATACTTCGAGCTTTACGAAAAATGGTTTGGTGCGAAAGGCGAAGTTCCCTATCCCATGGCGGCCGATGCCAAGCGCTTTCTGCAGCTGCAGGTGGTCCCAAAATAGTGCCTAGTGTCCAGAGTCCTGGGTCTAGCGTTTAGTTACGTTCGACTCTAGATACTCATTACTCTAATTACTTAACTCCAGACCCGAGACCAGCCGATTCAATGGCCTACAATTTTGATTGGAGCGTTCTCTGGAGCGGTCAGTCCGGCACCTGGCTGTTCAAAGGCGTGGTTATCACGCTTGAAATCTCCCTTCTGGCGTGGCTCCTGGCATTGGCGTTGGGAATCCTGTCAGGCGCGCTGCGCACCGTGCCGCTACCGCCGCTGCGTTGGTGCGCCACGTTTTATGTCGAATTCTTTAGAAACGTACCCCTGCTCGTCTGGATGTTTTTCTGGTACTTCGCAGTGCCTCCCCTGCTTCCCGAGGCGATGCAAAATTGGCTCTTCGATCACGGCGCCGAGTTCTGGGCCGGCATGGCTGCCCTGGGTGTTTACCATGGAGCGCGTTTTTCAGAGGTCATCCGTTCCGGCATTCAGTCGATCCCCAAAACTCAATTTGAAGCCGCCATGTCGACCGGACTGACCACAGGGCAGGCTTACCGGCACGTGATTTTGCCCATCGCGCTGCGCTTGATCATTCCCCCGTCGACGAACGAATCACTTAATCTTTTAAAGAACTCTTCCGTCGCTTTGACCATCGGCGTCGCCGAACTGACGTTTCAAACACGCCAAATCGAGACTTACACGGCAAAGGCGCTTGAAGCCTTGACGGCGGGAACCGTGATTTACCTAAGTCTGTGCCTCGCCATGGCGGCCGTGATGGCGTGGGTAGAGAAACGCTTTACGATTCCCGGCATGATTGCGCGTCCGCGTGGGGGCGAAAATTAGCTATGGACCTCACCGTCATAGTCAATAATTTAGGTTTCCTGATGCTACAGGGCTTTCTCGGCGTCGGCCCCTTTGTCGGAGGCACATTACGACTCGCTATTCCCGCCATCATTCTCGGCTTCATCCTCGGAACCGTAATCTGCCTTGCGCGGCTTTCCCGTTTTTATTGGTTACGTCTTGCGGCAACGGTATACGTGGAATTTTTTCGCGGCGTCCCGTTGGTGATGGTGATCTTCTGGTTCTGGTTCGTTCTACCGCTCCTGCTCGGCGTGGCGATACCCGAATACGGCGTAGCGCTGGCTGCTTTTATTTTTTTCGAAGCCGCTTATTTGGGAGAGATTGTCAGAGCCGGCATCCAATCGGTGCCACGCGGACAGGTCGAGGCGGCCGTCGCCAGCGGCCTTGGCCAGACACAAATGATGTGGCATGTCGTTCTGCCCCAAGCTTTAAGGAATATGATCCCGGCTCTCGTGACGCAATTCATCGTGCTCTTCAAGGATACGTCTCTGGCCTCGATCATCGGCTACGTCGATCTCACCAAGGCCGCCCAGATCGTCAACAACCGTGAAATTCGGCCCTTTGAACTTTACCTGTTTATCGCCGCCGTTTACTGGCTCTGCACTTATGGCATGTCGCGCGGTGCCCGCTGGTTGGAATATTTGAGCATTCCTGACCGTCAACCGTCCCACTGACTTTTAAGCAGGGTCTCTTAAAATAATATTAAGGGGGTTAGGTTGACGGCTTTATTCTATTTCCGTTACACTTTCTTATAAGCGTCGCCACTCCAGGGGGAATGGAACAGGAGAGGCGATAGAAGCGCCGCGTTACGGGAGATAAGGGCTCGCGACAAAACCGGAGAATTTTAAAGCATATGGCCTCGTTGCCTCGAGCTTTTTGCCGACCTCCGCCAAGTGGAGCCGCAGGCAGGCTCACCATGACCTCAGGAAAAACCTCCAATCCGTATGAAAGTCATTAAGTTAGGGTTGGCGGCGATTCTGACCGCCGGTTTGTGTTTTACCGGTCTTTATTTCTACGACTACGATAAGTTTTATTGGCTCTATCGCTGCTTCAGATACGCCCCGAGTGGAGCCTCATGCAGTAATCCCACCGATCATGATTTCACGGTCGATTTTTATGGCATGAAATACATGGGCAACACGCAAAATTTGATCGATCGATCCATATTATTCGTGGGAGCATACGAGAAGCCCATTCTCTACTTCATGAGAGACGTCATGAATTCTATCTATGGCGGCAATGGGGCCTTCGTGGACGTGGGGGCAAACACCGGGCAGCATTCGATCTTCATGTCCCGCTATGCAAAAGAAATTCACGCCTTTGAGCCGTACGAACCGGTGCTCCTGAAATTTCGCAATATGATTGCCATCAATGAGCTTAAAAATATCACCGTTCACCCGGTCGGTCTGGGCAGCGAGAACGTAAAGAAGCGTTTTTACAAGCCTCATGAAACCAATATCGGTACGGGCTCGTTCGTTGAAGGGTTCAAGAACGAGAACACCCCCTACGATGAGCTGGAGATTCAAAAAGGCGATGATGCGTTACGCAAGGCCGGAGTTTCCCGCGTTGCGCTCATCAAAATCGATATCGAGGGTTTCGAAAAGCCGGCTCTTCTCGGTCTAGGTCAGACATTGAGTGCCCATAGGCCGGTGGTGGTTTTTGAGATTACCTTGGGCTTGAATCATCCCGATGCGTTCACGAGTAGAGAAGATTTGTCGGCGGCCTTTCCAAGGGATTACGATTTTCTGGTATTTCGCAAGCCCCACGCGCTTGCCATGGGAACTTATCATTTGACGGAGCTCGGTCGTGATTTACGCTTCGATGTTGCATCGCAATATGACTTTGTTGCATTCCCCAAGGAGAAGTCACGACAATTGCCGAGGTCGAACTCGAAGTAAGAATATCTCCGCGACTGCTTCCGCCAATGCCAAGAATTCAATGCTCTACCTCAAAAATACACCCATAAATGAATTTAGGACTGGCGCCGGCGGCGGCATTGGCGTGAAATACCTAGCGCGGCGGAACGCCTCCGGTGTCGCGATTTCAGGAAGCGAAGTTCATGCGGAAACTCAACTTCGTGCTGCCGCCGACCTCAGAAATTTTACACAAGTCAAGGTTGCTGGTTCCTCAGAGACATTACAAACTCCAAGGCACAGGCATTATGGATGTCGCCGTCGGGTTACGCGCCTACGAAAGGCTCCGGGGCGGCCGGCAGGCGCGAGTACTCTAACATCGGATATGGCTTTGAGGACCGCAATATGACTCATTATGACATGTTGGTAATCGGCTCTGGCCCCGCGGGCCAGAGGGCCGCTATCCAGGCAGCCAAGCTCGGCAAGAAGGTAGGTATCATTGAACGCCGCGAGGTGGTGGGCGGCATCTGCATCAACACCGGCACGATACCAAGTAAATCGCTTCGTGAAGCCGTCATGTTTCTGTCCGGTTTCCGCCAGCGAACTATTTACGGGGACAGCTTTCGTGTCAAGACGGATATTACCTTGGAGGATCTCTCATTTCGCTGCCACCACGTGGTGAAGGCGGAGCGGGAAATAATTCAAAACCAACTGGTGCGCAACCACGTAGATTTTATCAACGGGGCCGCGTCATTCATCGACCCGCACCGCTTATCCATTCGCCACGGCACAGCGATCATGGAATACACTGCGGATTACGTTGTCATCGCCGTCGGTACCGAACCCACGCGGCCGCCCGATGTGCTTTTCGACGGCCAAACCGTGATTGACAGCGATGGTCTGCTCACGCTGAAGCAGTTGCCCAAGTCATTAACCATCGTGGGCGGCGGCGTGATCGGATGCGAATATGCGTGTATTCTGGCAACCCTCGGAATTCCTGTGGTGCTCGTAGAACGACGCCCGCGACTACTGGAGTTTGTCGATACTGAGATCATCGAAGCGTTGCAATATCATATGCGTAATATCGGGGTGACGCTGCGCTTCAACGAAGAAGTCGTAGGCATTGAAAAGCCCTCTGAGCGAGAGGCGATCCTTCGACTAAAGAGCGGTAAACAAATCAGGACCCCCCTGCTGCTTTACTCGATAGGACGGATCGGCGCCACCCATCAGCTCGGTCTGGCTTCTGTCGGCGTGCAGCCTGACGATCGCGGACGGCTGGTAGTCAACGAAAACTTTCAAACCGCGGTTCCCCACATCTATGCTGTTGGAGACGTGGTGGGATTTCCGTCTCTCGCTTCCACCTCGATGCAACAAGGGCGACACGCCTCATGCCACGCCTTTGGGCTTCCCTGCAAAACTACAAGGACTCTGTTGCCTTATGGCATTTATTCGATTCCGGAAATATCCACGGTGGGCCGCAATGAAGAGGAACTCACGCGCGAAGGAATACCCTACGAGGTGGGGGTGGCAAGATATCGTGAAATAGCCCGGGGCCAGCTCATCGGCGACACCGTGGGCATGCTCAAGCTATTGTTCCACAGCCAGACGCGTGAACTTCTTGGCGTTCACTGCATCGGCGAGGGCGCCACGGAACTGGTCCATATCGGTCAAGCCGTCATTGCCTTCGGCGGCAAGCTCGACTATTTCGTCGACAACGTATTTAACTACCCGACACTGGCAGAATGCTATAAGGTTGCGGCGCTGGCCGCCCTCAATCGGTTTTCCCAGGCGAGTCTTCCCCAGGGGCTCAGCACGGGCCACCCAGACGCTATTGTCGGCGAGTGATGCCCATAGCCTGGCGCGATTTTGCATAACGCGCTTATTCGCGGCCGCGCCATTTCCCCATTAACAGAAATAGAGCTTCAACTGACCCAATTCGTCGATAAGAAAATCCGGCCGCGCCGCGGTTATGTCTTCTTTCCTGCTTAACCCATAGGTAACCCCGCAGGTGATCACCCCTGCTCGCTTACCCGCTTCGACGTCGGTGTCACCGTCACCAACCATCAGCGCCTTAGCCGGTGGAATGCGAAAACGCAGTAGCACCTCTTGCAAAAGCGCAGGATGAGGTTTTTTTTCCGACGCGCTGTCACCCCCCAAGATCGCATCAAACTGATCGTCTACTCCCAAGCCTCTGAGCACAGCTACCGTAAGCCGTTGCATTTTGTTGCTCACGACGACTCGGCGCTTGTCGTGGAAATACCCCAGAACATCATGAACTCCCGGATAGAGCACCGTTTTGTCCAACAGATGATTCTCATAACGCTCAAGAAAAACCCGCATGACCTCCTGAAGATGATAAGGGCTCTCTTCTGGCACGGCCTGCTGCAGCAGATATTCTACGCCGCGACCGACATACGAGCAGACAAGAACCTCAGGCAAGGCTTGAAGGTTAAATTGCGCTCGGGTGAAATTCACGGCGCTGGCAAGATCGTCTCCGGTTGCGGCCAGGGTCCCGTCCAAGTCAAACATCACAAGATCGATGGCTTGCTTCATCGCGGAACCACCCGGTGCTTCGCGAATTGCTTTCTGTTTGAGAGTTTCAACTTTCTCCCGCCCCGAAACCCGCGTGTCGGAAACTGAAAGAGCGTCCGACTCTCACAACTTTGCCCGGGATGCCCGCAACAGTTGATGCATTGGTTCCACATCGATGACGAGCATAGAGAGCTGCAGCTTCGCTTCGCGCAAGGCATCGGGAACCGCCTCCAGGACCTCCCTTTCGAGCACGTGGTAGACAGGAATGTTGAGCGATACGCCGGCGAGTGGTCCGGCGTAGGTCGGATCCCCCTGCGTCACCGTTTCAGCAAACACTTCCACTCCCGCCGCCTCGCCGTTGCCTAACACGACGGTCAAATTTTCCGGACCGTACTGGTCCGCCAGGCGCTTGATGATCCCCTGATTCTCGAAGTTCATCGCGCCCGCGGCGGTTCACACAAAGCACTCGGTAACTTGAAAAACGACTTCAAAGCCGGCGCTCTCCAGGCACTCGGCAATGAGTGGCCCCGGGATTCCGTCCCGCTCGCCGATGGCGATTATTTTTTTTCCGTTAAGCATTCGACCTCCGTTACTAAGACCAATGTTCGTAAAGCCTCATCATCGGTTATTTTACCTCATGGCGTCATGCCCGCTTGCGCGGGCATGACGATGCTGGTGTTGGACAGTATGGGTTTAATCACGAAGTCCCTCCTAATCTTCATTTCGCTCTACCAGAAACGAGCAGCCGTCCGATAGCTGTGTCATACGGCCGAGAAATAGGCTTCCTTTGGAGATAAACATCGCGTTGCCAAGCCGACCTTCCCGTAGCGCCTCTAGAGCATGTCCGAGATAGACAATCGCCGAAGGAATATGTCCCTGCGTCGGTGCGTAGCCAATCAATCCTCGAGTTCGAACGAAATTCTCCATTTCATCTTTACCGATTTGACCCCGCATCACGGCAAGCGCCGCCAAGGTGCGGTAATTGGTCCGCGCCACATCGCCGCTGCCGGACGGAACGGTGATCTCAGGATTATGCAGCTCCACCGCAAAGCGGTCCACGTCGGTGAGTTTCATGCCAAGTCTGGCCAGCGGCTTTTCCGCTAAAAACTCCGCCATGGCCTGCGGCGCTGCGCCGGCGCGGACGGGATGAAAAGACGCAGTATCTAGTCGCAGGCACGGCTGAGAGGCCCTTGCCGGCCCTAGGATCACCGCGCAGCTACCCAGGACGTCCTCCAGTACAGGCAACCCACTTTTGAGATGCGACTCGAATTTCATTCCCAGTTTCGCCAGCGAGCCCCCTGCGACGATAGCGACGTTGCGGCACACTCCCGCCTCGATCATGCTAGCACCGTGAATCATTGCGTACAGCGGCCCGGCACAAAACGCCTTGGTGTCCGAACCCGACGCATTACCGCAGCCGGCTTCTTCGGCAATCGCCTTGGCGAGATTTCCCCCGCCGCGGTTGTAGCGATCGCCGACGGCTTCTTCCGAGCAGCTGATGACGTAATCGATTTCTTCAGGAGCGACCTTGAGTCCCCCGAGCAAAGAGCGTAGCGCATGGGCCGCCGTCACTTTGGCCGCGAGATTCTCCAGCAAAACCTCGGCCGTGAGATTCTGATCCTCCCCGTGAGCCGACTGGCAAACACCCACTAGTCTCTCACCTAAATAAAGCGGCAACGCCCCATGATCCCAAAGATTCTTGATTTGCGCCGCAGAGCGAATTTGGACCTTTCGCCCCCGCCCCTGAAGCGCGCCGCGCTCCCGACACCACGCCTCGTCCAACGTTACCAGATCGAATTGATCGGCCCTCGCCAGCAGATCGTAAAAATGGCTTTCATCGAAGATATCGCCGAAGCGGCCCTCGGGGCTCGACCCCTCTAGGAGCTCTACGTGCCACGGCCTCGCTAGACGGCTCAGTTCCTCGGGCGCGATGTTACCGATATAGACTTGATGCGGCGCGTAAGCCGCAGCTTTACTGAAAGTCCTGAGCCTGCGCCCCAACGCTCCCTCGATTTCCGGGCGGGCGCGGAGCTCGCGCGCGGGCTTGGAGCCAAACCGCACCAGGTCGGGCACATGGGCGAGAGAATAAAAAGCTCCCTCGATGCCTACGCGAACGGCTTTCCTTGAGTCAGCCATTTTGTTCCGGCATTGAAAGCTCTATTCCTACGACGAGAAGGAGTGGTTTTTCAAGAAGGCCTCGGCGTCTGCGGAGCTATAAAAAACCAACCGGATTTCCTTGATCGATGAATCCGTCCCTAAAAAACGCCCAATGGCTTGAGAGGAAACCTCGGCCGCTGCGCCAAGTGGATAACCGTATACCCCTGTTGAGATCGCTGGAAAGGCAATAGAATCGAGACCCCTTTCCGCCGCCAGCTTTAATGAGTTCAGGTAACATGCCACCAGCAAGTCTGCTTTGTCCTTACCGCCGCGGCCGTACACCGGCCCTACGGTATGAATGACATGCTTGGCCGCCATCTTGCCGGCCGTGGTCATCACAGCCTGTCCGGTCGGCAACCCGTCCGGGTATTGCGTCCGCCGAATCGCTTTACATTCTTTAAGTATCTCCGGCCCGCCGGCACGATGAATAGCCCCGTCGACACCGCCGCCTCCAAAGAGCGTGCCGTTTGCCGCATTGACAATGGCGTCAACGTTTTCCTTGGTGATATCGCCCACCTTGATCATGACCCGGCCATCCAGGAATGTCCGCAGCGCTTCCATGAGACCTCTCCTTAAACAGGGAGCTTACAAAAAAACCGCTCAACGTTGAAGTCCAGGGCTTGGTCACCCCTGAGTCGACAATAATAGTAAATTTCCCCGGGCTTACCGCCGAGGCATTTTCAGATTGCAAGTTTCGCTTGTCCGAAACGCATCTCGTCTGTCTTTCCCGCGAAAGCGGGAACCTAGGTTTGAATTCAACTCCTGGATTCCGGCTCACCCCCCGCTTTTGCGGGGGTTGGTCGGAATGACGACTCGCTACCTTTCGGACACTCGGACTGACGTCCAGCGATCTGCTACGGAAAACTAGACTCGGGCGCGCTTGACTGTGTTAGCCTAAACAAGGCAAATGATGCAAAGGATTATTCAATCGAGGACTCTATGCTCGTCAACTGTGTCGCCTACCAAAACGGCCGCAAGCTCGCCGAAATTCCCGTCGGCGAGATTCATTCTTATCTCGCCCGCAGCGACTGCTTTGTCTGGGTCGCTCTCAAGGATCCCGAGCCGGCCGAGCTGCACGAGATGCAGAAGCAGTTCGCCCTGCACGACCTGGCGGTTGAAGATGCCAATCATGGCCATCAACGCCCCAAAATTGACGAGTACGGCGACTCCCTCTTCGTGGTCCTGCACATGGTTGAAGCCGCCGCGGGCGATTTTATCGTGGGCGAGGCTGCCATTTTCGTCGGCATGAACTACGTCATCTCGGTACGACGTCGCGCTGAACGGGGTTTCACTGATGTCAGAGCCCACTGCGAAAGGGAGCCCGATTTACTGCGTCATGGCTCCGGCTATGTTTTGTATGCGCTCATGGACGCCGTAGTGGACCGATATTTTCCTGTGCTTGATTTGCTGGAGACCCGGCTGGACGACATCGAGGAGCGTATTTTTTCCAATCATACCAACGCTACGAATATCGAGGACCTTTATAACTTAAAGCGCAAAGTGACGATTCTCAAACATGCTACGGAACCGCTCTTAGAAGTGACCAGCCACCTCCACGGCGGCCGCGTGCCCCAACACTGCGCCGGGCTGCAAGACTACTTTCGCGATGTCTATGATCATTTGCTGCGCCTGAATCAATCCCTCGACAGCCTGCGCGACATGGTCACCACGGCAATCTCGGTGAACTTATCTTTAATTTCGATTCAGGAAAACGACGTCACCAAACGGCTGGCTTCCTATGCGGCGCTGGTTGCGGTGCCGACTTTGATCGCTGGCGTCTACGGCATGAACTTTCAACATATGCCCGAGTTGGGTTTGCCGTACGGTTATCCGGTCACGATAGTCACTATGGCAGCGATTGACGTCTACCTGTTCTACCGGTTCCGCAAGGCCAAGTGGCTGTAGCGGCGGCGTTCAGCCGCGCCATAGAAAAGTTTTATTCGAACTTTGGGGGCAATTCAGTTTCTGGTTTCTGGTTCTAAATGCTAGAAACTCGAAACCTGAAACTACTAAGGAGTTCACGAGTATCTTGACATATGGTGTTGTGCACCTAAGGGGCAAGCCCTGCCAAGCGCGGCCAATGGGTCAGTGCATCATGGGCCACCACCCGATCCACTCCGAGGGGGATTAATCCAACGGCTTGGGCCTGACCGCTTGCTTCACGTTGGCGTGGCCGCGCTTTCCAGGCCTCGCCCCTGGGTTGTCGCATGTCTACTAGCCAATGAACTCCTTAATAGAAGCATCAATCGTGCGGCTTAATTTAGTAACCCCTGGGCTTTTAATTCCGGCAGCAGTTGATCGTAGCTGTGAAGCAGCACATGAGGAGAGGCATCCCTTAATGTAGCCTCGTCATTGTAAGAGTGCTCAGTGGAAAGCGCTACCGTGAAGACTTCCAAGTCGGTGCCCCCAACCTTGCAGCCATGGGCGTTGTTGCCGGCTCGGATATAGGTCGCGGTGCCGGAAACGAGAATGATCTTTAGATGCGGCAGCTTGTGCTTGCGGTAGAGATAGTAGAGCCCCTGCTCCTTTGCATAATAGGTCTCATCACGATCGACGATCTCCTCGAAATAGCCACCGATACCAAACTTTTCCATCGCCTGGTGTTTGTACCGGCGCCCTCCGGTTGTCATGAGTATGTTGGACAACCCGGCTTGTTTCGTTGCCTTCAATGATTTTTCGATGCCGGGGATGAAATCCGGCGGGTTGACATCGAAGCCATGTTTTCGCGCGATTTCCAGGGCTTGGATTCGGATCTCAACTCGCTTGGCTTCGTTGAAAGGCAAAGTGCGATTTTTTTCGTACTCCCGAGAAAAGATGAGCGGGATCAAGAAGAGATCGAAAGGTCCGTCGGCAATTTTGCGCAGCTCGGCAAAGGAAAGCGGCGGCATCTCGTAACGGGGCAGAATTTCATTGGCAATGGTTAAGACCCGCTGAATATCGGTTTCCACCGTATCGGACATGGTACGAACCAAAAAAGTTTCCGTCCTCATATCAATTCCCTCCCGACGAGACGATACTAGTTAAACGGCATTGGGCTGGCAAGGGTTTTCTACGCTTGTTTTGACTCAAATGGCAAACGGTGTTTTTTCTCGGAGTTACATTTCTTGCATGCGGGCACGAGGTTCCCTTTGGTGGATTTGCCGCCACGAATGATTGGCATGAGATGGTCCATTGTCAGATCTTTGGGGGGGAACTTCTCCCCACAGTAATGGCAAATGCCCGCCGCGCGCTTGCGTTTCCACCACTGGCTCGAGCGCAATTCGCGCGCTCGTTGCCGCTCGCGGCGAATAAACTCCTGGCAGACGGAGACAAAAAACGGCTCTGCATCCATCGGGTCCTTCACTTAAACAATCGTTTGAGCGACTTGAAATAAATGCCAAAGCCGACGGCGACAAGCAGATAAAGAATCGCTCGTAACATGGCCCAGCCGCCGGCCCCGTCGTCGTAGTTGCGCAGCTCCCACAGTGAGAAGAAACCGAAAAACACAATGGCCGTAAATATTAAGATTCGATGAGCGGTAAGAAGCCTCATGACGTACCCATGAAACACCAAGGGACGGCGCAGCGCAAGTCCACTAGCCGCGCAGCGTTTTCTACGATAGAATTCCACTGGATCGGGCAATCCCGGAGCTGAGGGAGAAACTCATGATGCACGACACAATCCAAACCGACGAAGCACCGAAGGCCATTGGCCCCTATTCTCAGGGAATCAAAGTCAACGGTTTTGTTTACACCGCGGGGCAGATTCCCATCGTTCCCCAAACCGGTGAATTAATCGAAGGTGGTATTGAGGCTGAGACTCGACAGGTATTGGAGAACCTGAAAGCGGTCCTAGTCGCTGCCGGGTCCTCCCTAGACCGGGTTGTTAAAGCCACCGTTTTTTTAAAAAATATGGGTGACTTCGCGGCAATGAACGGCGTCTATGGAGAATATTTCGTTACCGCCAAGCCGGCTCGATCGACCGTCGCCGTAGCCGAACTGCCGCGCGGCGCGTTGATCGAGATCGATCTCGTGGCTCTGGTTTAACGCTGGACGATATTTCGGGACTACTCGTCGCGAATCAAAATTGATGGCGTGATGTCGCTTACGCTGGCAAATCCGGTCATACAGAGAACACGCTTCATTTCTTCATTGAGCACGGCAAAGACCCGTTCCACCCCGCTGGCGCCAAACGCCCCAACGCCCCAAGCCACCGGGCGACCCACCAGTACAGCCTTGGCGCCCAGGGCCAGGGCTTTCACGATATCGCCGCCGCTACGAATCCCGCTATCCAGCAAGACCGGCACTTTCGCGCCGACGGCATCGAGCACTTCGGGCAAAGCCTCGAGCGCGGCGCGGTTGAAATCGAGAATTCTCCCGCCATGGTTCGAAACCACCACCGCATCGGCGCCCGCATTTACCGCGACACGCGCATCCTCCGCTCCCATGATTCCCTTGATGACCACCGGCAACGAAACCTGTTGCTTCATCCATGTGATGTCTTTGGGAGAAGCCATCTGGCCTCGTCTCGGCTTTCCATCTTTAGTCGACAGAGGCACCTCATCGCCTATTTTGACCGGCCTTACCGTGTCCATAGTGATGCCCACCGCAGCGAAACCGAGATCCTGAGCCAACTTGGCGTAACGCCCGACTTCTTCTTTACCGCGATTCATGTATGCGATGAATACCAGCGGCGTGCTCGTCGCGTCGCGCCAGTCTTTGGGATTAAAATTTGCCGCTTGACTGCAAAAAACCATGGCTCCGGCGCGGCCCGCGCCGACGGCGACTTCGCGCTCCGCGCCTTCGCCAATCAGGCTGAAGCTCCCCACCGGCGCGACCAACGCCGGCATCGGCAGCCTTTGACCGAAGAGCTCGATGGTCAAGTCGGGGTCGACGATATCGTGGAAGGTCCGTTGGCGGAATAGAAACTTATGAAAGGCGCGGGGGTTTCTATGAAATGTCGCTTTGGTTTCGGCGGCGCCGTTAAAATGATGCCACGCTTCGGCGGGCATCTGCTGGCGCGCGACGCCCCGAAGATCCCTTATTCCCATCTGTTCTATACGTTTTTCTGTCATAGGCGATCAGTTCCTAGAAGCAATTTCCCAACAGTTGGTTCCCGGGTCCCGGAGAAAAAACGAACGCACCGATCCCTTGTTTTCAACCGGCCAAAGCTCCCTGACTCCCAGATCCGGCCCACTCTCGCTAAGCCATCGATAAGCCTGCTCCACCGCTTCGGCCGATTCAACCGCCAGCGTGTTGCGGAAGTTGGGAGAGTGGACTCTGTATTCCGTTCGCACAGCGCACACGATGTAGCGCGTGGTATTCGGATGTTTCACATAAACCACATGATCGTTTAACTGATGCACGTCCAATCCTAAAACCTTCGTGTAAAAGTCCCAATTCTCCTTGATATTGTTGCATACCAGTGTGCCGTGGGTGAATGCCTGTGGCACATAGCCACGACCCGGAAACCGCTCAGGCTCCAGGGGTTCACTCCAATGAGCCGCACGAACTCCGCCGAACCGCTGCAACATGGAGTCCTTGCGCAACGCCGCGGCATAACATTCGATTTCCCAACCGTTTGATCCGGGCTCAACGAAATATAGCGAGTAGGAGCCGTGATTATAGAGCGGTTTGCCGATCTGTTTGATGCCATACTTTTCCTTGTTGGCGGTGAGATACACGAAGGCGGCATCGACTTCCTCGTTGGTCTGCACGCGAACTCCCCAGTGGTTGTGCATCTCTTTGGGTTCAGCGCCGGCGCCTGCCTCGTGCACGACGAGCAACCAATCGGTATTGGGGTGTTTTAAGGTTGCCTCACCCGGAGCTTCGGCGACCTTTTCGAAAGCCAGTAGGTCGGTGAGTACGGGCACAGATTCTTTTAGACTATTGCATTCCATGTGGGTGGCAGATAACGCGATTGTTTTTATCATGCGCCATATCCTCCTTAAGGTGACACGATCGTCAATCCTTTTCTGGCGCCGTTGCCGGCTAATTGCCAAAATCTACAGCGCCACGGCTGGGCTGTCAATCGAGAAGATTTGGAGGATTCAATTTGACACAGACCCTGCATTCCCTTAAAAACACCTATCAACGGATTTATTCTCTACGGAGGAACGACTATGGCGAAGAGACTATTGGCGTTTATCCCCGCAACCGCTTTCTTTGTTCTTAGCTTGTGGAGCCCCGCTGTTGCGCAGGAACCCTTTTACAAAGGCAAAACCATTCGACTCGTGGTGGCAACTCCGCCCGGAGGCGGGTTTGACACCTACGCGCGCCTGATCACCCGTCACATGACTAAACATATCCCCGGCCAACCGAACATCATCGTGGAGAATATGCCCGGCGCGGGCCATCTCATAGGGGCCAACCATATGTACAGAGTCGCCAAGCCCGACGGTCTCACCATGGGCAATTTTCAAGGAGGACTTTTCTTATATCAAGTTTTCGGACGGGCAGGCATCGAGTTCGATGCGCCAAAATTCGAATTCATCGGCGCGCCGGTAGTCGATAATCGAGCCTGCGCCTTGACCAAAGCAAGCGGTATCACGAGCACGGAACGTTGGCTCGCATCCAAAACACCGGTGAAGCTGGGCGGCATCGGCGGCGGTGCGCCGGACGATATCGCCAGAATGCTCGCGGCCACCACCGCTCTCCCGATTCAACTGGTAGCGGGCTACAAAGGAACCGCAGACATCCGATTGGCCGCCGAGAGCGGTGAAATTGCCGGCGGTTGCTGGACTTGGGATTCGATCCGCGCCACCTGGTCAAAGGCCGTTACCTCGGGTGAAGCCATCGTGGTGCTGCAGATTCTTTCAAAGCCCCATCCGGAGCTTCCCCATGTGCCTCTGGCGCAAAGCCTGGCTAAGACCGAAGAGGGGCGGCAGCTAATTCGCGCCGGCATCCAGGAGCCGGCAAATTATTACCGCCCCTACGTGCTGCCGCCAGGCACTCCCAAGGACCGCGTTGAAACCCTTAGGAAAGCCTTTCAAGAGACGTTGCGAGATCCCATAGTGCTGGCGGAAGCCGTCAAAGCCAAGTTGGATATCGAGCCCACCACTGGCGAAGAGATGGAAAAAATGGTCCGCGGGCTTTTCAATCTCAACCCCACCACGGTGGCGAAACTCAAGGAGATATTGAGTCCGAAATGATCGGGTTTTATAAAAACTATTCCTTGGGGAACTCCCCCAGTTTGACGATCCGCGCGATAGTATTGTAGAGAGAGCCATGGTTAATTTTAAATTAATCTCCGGCGATAGCCACGTGAACGAGCCGCCGGCCGCATGGGAACGCGTTCAAAGGGAATATGGCGCGCGGGCGCCGCAAGTCGTCAAGGATCCTGCGGGAGTGCCCAAAGGCACCTGGTTGCTCATCGACGGCATCCCCCCCATCGGCCTGTCACACTATTCCAAAGGGCAGGTGGTGGGCAAAGACAAAGGGATTTCCGAAGTGGAACAGGAAAAACACTTCGAGACGATCCGTTTCAACGAACAGTTCCGCTACGAAGATTACCCGGGGGGCTGGGAGCCTGCGGCCCGTCTCAAGGATCAGGACATAGACGGCATTGAAGTGGAAATACTCTTCTCAAGCGCGGTGCGCCAGCTCTACAGTATCAGCGACGAACCCTTCCAGCGCGCGATCTTCCACTCGTATAATGACTGGCTACACCAGTTCTGCAGCTACGATCCGAAACGACTCATCGGTCTGGCGACTCTTTCGATTCTCGATATCGCGCATACCGTTGAGGATATTCGCCATTACGCCGCTCTCGGTTTTCGCGGAGTGCAAATCCCCACCAGAATCAAGGACAGCGGTTACTACGAGCCGAAATACGAGCCCATGTGGGCGGCCTTGGAGGAAACCGCGATGGTCGTCAATGTCCATACCAGCGCCACCCAGGGCGTTGCCCGCACTCATTACGAGGGGCCAAGGCCGGTGGAGCCCAGAAAGCAAAGCCTTGGCTTTGCCGATAGGCAGGTCCCCGCCCAGCAGTTTCTCGGCAATCTGATTTTGTCCGGTGTCTTCGACCGCCATCCCCACCTAAAAGTCGTCTGCGCCGAGTTTGACGTGGGCTGGGTTGCCAATCTCGTCCAGCAGGTGGATTATTGGTTCGGCCGCCAGAGCACTTATGACGCCGAGCGCAATATCAACAAGTTGCCTCCCAGCGAATACTTTAAAAAAAATGTTTTCTTCACCTACCAGGATGACCGCGCCGGTGTTCTCACAACATCAGTGTACGGCGCCGACAATTTCCTCTGGGCTAGCGACTACCCCCATGGGGTCACCACCTGGCCCTACTCCAAAGAAACCGTTGAAAGAAACTGTGAAGGTCTCGATCCGGTAACGAAGGTAAAACTCAACCGAGAGAACACGGCCAAGCTTTACGGTTTGGGCAACTGACGCTCCCTGCTCGAATTACTCATGCACCTAGGTAGAACCACGACGGGGCGTAACCGAGGAGTGAGTCTCGGAGGGAGTGGGCACAGGAAACTAGAGCTCGGCAACTTGCTGGGCGCTTGGCTCCCGGCTCGCATTTCTTTCGTCCCCTGCGCTTCATCACTGAAGCCTGCGGGCCTCTACAAGGCGCAGGCTCATTGCCCGCGACGGGAGAGGGTCGTTCCTCGGTTACTTGCGCGTGAATAATACAGGCAGGGTTTATTCACAACCCACTGCGACTCGCAACTCAACGGCAGGAGGCCTCATGAAAATCACCGTGGATAGAACGAAATGCGAAGGCTACGCCAAGTGCCTTCAAGCATCGCCGAAAGTATTTAAATTAGATGCGAAGATGATCGCAGAAGTGATCGATGCCAAGGGCGATACAGACGAAAAAATTCTCCTCGCCGCCAAAATCTGCCCCACCAAAGCGATCACCCTCGAAGAGGAGGAAACCGGGAAAAGGATATTTCCTCTGGACTGACCCAGTGGATATTTGGCCGTTTTACGCCTTGGCAAGAAACCGTTTGTCGCATCGTGAAGCTCGAAATGACAGTTCGTTCGCATCTCTGGTATAGAGTTTTCAGATCATATAACTCCCACAGTTGACGTTGATCGCCTGGCCGGTGATATACGCCGCCGCGTCGCCGGCGAGAAAGAGAACCGGACCGACAAAGTCTTCGGGTTCGAGGATATGGCCCAGCGGATTAGCGCGAAGTCTCGCCATTAGTTCCTCTTCGGGCCTATGGCCGCGGGGCAGGGCCGTGTTGGCAATGCCGGGGCAGATGGCGTTGACCGTGATCCCCTCCGGCCCGACTTCTCGCGCCAGCGCTTTGACAAAGCCGATGATCGCAGCCTTGGATGACGCATAGTGGGCGCCTTCTTTGGCGCCGTAGTGCGCAATCCCGGAGGCGACGCTGATGATTCGTCCGCTCTTTTGCGACCGCATAGCTGGGATGAAGGCCCGCGAGCAGAGAAAATTTCCACCTAGGTTGACATTGATCGTTCGATCCCAATCCTCCTCGCTCATATCCACCACCAGAGCGCGGGGATAAATCCCGGCGTCATTGACCAGGATATCGACGCGTCCAAATCGGCCCAATGCCATCTCGGCCAGCCGCTTTACCGAAGCCTCATTGGCGACGTCGACTGCCAACGGCAGGCTCTCCGTGCCGAGCGCCACCACCTCGTCGGCCACCGAGGTGGCTTTGTTCGCCTGCACATCGGCGATCACAACCTTCGCTCCCTCGCGACCTAGCCCCAGTGCGATCGCCCGGCCGATACCCTGAGCGCCGCCAGTGACCACGGCCACTCGATTTTTGAGGCTCATGGCTACAACAGTCCTCCGTTTACATGAAAAGTCTGGCCGGTAATCCAATCGCTCTCAGGGGTCGTGAGGTAATAAAACATTTCCGCGATATCCTGCGGCTTTCCCGTGCGACCCATCGGGATATGCGACCAGCGCTGCCGGCGTGCGTCGGGCGATTCTTTACCCATTACGCGAGGGGTATCCGTCGGGCCCGGCGCAACGGCGTTGACGAGGATCCCATCAGGCGCGAGTTCCTGGGCGAGGGTCTTGGTGAATGCGATGATCCCTGCTTTGGCGGCAGCGTAAGGGGTGCGTAGCTCCGAGCCGGTTATCGCATAGTTGGAGGCGGTATTAATGATTCGCCCGCTCCTTTGCTTTTGCATCAAGGGGGCCACCTCGCGGCACATAAGAAACGTTCCCTTTAAATTGACATCGATGACCTCTTTCCACTCCGTCCAGGTCAACTCTTCGATCCTCTTGGTATAAAAACTCCCGCCGGCGATGTTGGCCAGAATATCTAAGCGGCCAAAGCGCCGCGAAACATCAAAAACGAGAGCCTTGACTTCGTTAGCTCGGGTAACGTCCACAGATAGCGCTTCGGCTACCCCTCCGGCGGCATTGATTGCTCTACTTACTTTTTCCGCCGCCCCATGATCCAAATCGGCGACGACTACTCCAATGTCCCCCGCAGCTATTCTTTCTGCTACCGCACAACCAATGCCGCCACCCCCTCCCGTGATCAGAGCTACCTGCTTCATCTTCACTCCCTTTCGGATTCAAGTTGATGAATTCGACCGATCACGTGGGGACAGCGCTTTAACCGCCCGGCGATCAAGCCACCGGCTTTCGCCGGGAAGGAGGGCCGACCGTCAAAGCATTCTCCCCGCTAATCCCGCCCGTTAGAATGCTAAACGCTTTGCGCATCATTTTTCGCTCGCTCGCAAACGCCAGCTCCTCAATGGCCCGCTCGATAGGAAACCATCGCGCCTCATCAACTTCGTAGTCGTGACCATGCACCTCGCCCTTGAGGTAACGAAAAAGATAGCAGTGGACCTTTTTGTCGATCCGCACCGGCTCGCCCGCTTTGCCTTTTGTTCGATACCAGTAACGTATCTCGCCTAATTTTTTGACAAGTTTTCCTTCCAGCCCGGTTTCTTCGCGAACCTCCCGCAATGCCGCTTCCTCCAATTTTTCGCCTTTTTCCAGGTGACCTTTAGGCAACCTCCAGCGTTTGCGCACGCGAATCAAGGCCACTTCGAAATGGCCATGCTGCGGGCGGTGCATGACACCGCCCGCAGAGACTTCCCGTATCGTATGCATGGGGCCGCCGTACTAATTCGCACCGCCCGAAACCTGCTCGCTTAACCAGGCCAGATAACCCTCGCTGCCCTCGATGACTGGCAACGCGATAATTTCCGGAACCGAATAGCTGTGAAGCACCCGCACCCTCTTTTCCAAACGAGCAAACAGTTCCCTTCGGGTTTTGATGACGAGCAGCTCCTCTTCGCTTTGCTCCACCTTTCCTTGCCAGCGATAGACGGACTGCACCGATGCTAGCCGGTTGACGCAAGCCGCGAGGCGTTCTTCGACCAGCGCATGGGCCAATCGTTTGCCTTCCTCCGCAGATCCGACGGTGACATAGACCACGATAAATTCTTGCATAGGCTGCGATTCTACAACCGGCTTTCCATTCTAGTCAACGAGCGACCCACAAGAAATAGCGACCTAAATTTTTTCTATTGCCCGTTGCCTATTGCCTACTGCCTGCATTACGTTGCGGTTATGCACACCAAGGAGTCCCTCCGGCAAAAGATATGGACCCTGATGGTCAAGGAAAAGGTCGCGCGCTTTCCCGGAGCTGCGGGAAGAATCCCGAATTTCATCGGCGCCGAGGCCTGCGCCAAAGTTTTATCCCAAACCACCATTTGGCAGAGAGCCCAGGTTATCAAGGTCAATCCTGACTCGCCCCAGCGAGCGATTCGCCAAGCCGCCCTTGTCGAAGGAAAGGTGCTTTATATGGCCGTGCCGCGCTTGCGCAGTGAAAAGCCCTTCATTGAGTTGGATCCAAAAAGACTTAAGTGCTCCCCCTATAAGGCTTCATCGATTAAAGGCGCCGCGCAATATGGCCGGCCGGTGGGATTGCATGAAGTTAAGCCTATTGATCTCATTGTCTGCGGCTCCGTCGCGGTGAATCGCCAGGGCGCGCGCGTCGGTAAGGGCGGCGGTTATTCCGATCTGGAGTTTGCGCTGCTCACAGAAGAAAAAAAAATTAACCGGGATACCCCCATCGTCACATCGGTTCATCCACTCCAGGTAGTCGAGGAGCTTATCCCCATGGCCGACCACGATATCCCTCTTACGGCGATCGTTACGCCGAATCAAATTACCGTTATGAAACCTATCCTCAAACGGCCAAAACAAATCTATTGGAAAATATTGCCGCAGGACATCGTCGGCGCAATTCCGGCGCTGACAAGAAAAAAATCAAGACACCGCTCCAGAAACTAAAGCGATGATCGTATTGAAACCCCGCCAGGGGTATGTTAACCAATTTAAGTTTGAGGAATTTACGGCATGGAGAAAATAGATTTTAAAAAAAGCGATGGCCTGGTACCGGTCATCGTACAGGACTATCGCTCGCGGGAGGTCCTGATGGTCGCTTACATGAACCAACAGGCGTGGGAAAAAACGAAGAAAACAGGCAAAGCCCATTACTACAGCCGCTCTCGCAAGGGTCTCTGGCTTAAAGGCGAAGAGTCGGGAAACTTTCAAGAAGTGAAAAACGTCTTTATCGACTGCGATCATGACACGCTACTGCTTCAGGTGCGCCAGATCGGCGGTGCGGCTTGCCATGAAGGCTATCGGAGCTGTTTTTTTCGCAAGCGGGCAAGCGGTAGTTGGAAGCTTGCGGCCAAGCGGGTATTCGACCCCAAGGAGGTTTACCGCAAGTGAGCGAACTGAAACTAGGCATACCCAAGGGAAGCCTGGAATCCGCAACTCTGGAACTGTTCAAGAAGTCCGGGTGGAGAATCACGACATCGAGCCGGAGTTACTTTCCGTCCATCGACGATGCGTCTATACGCTGCAGCCTCGTGCGAGCGCAAGAAATGTCACGTTACGTCGAAATGGGGACGCTCGACGCCGGCATCACCGGCAAGGATTGGACCCAGGAGAACGAATCCGACGTGCTGGTGGTGAGCGAGATGGTGTATTCCAAAGTCAGTCCTCGCCCGGTTCGTTGGGTTCTCGCCGTTCCCCACGGCTCGCCCATCCAGAGCATCGAGGAGCTGAAGGGCAAACGCATCGCCACAGAGATGGTCAATTTCACCAAGCGTTTCTTCGCCGGCAAAAAGATCCCTGTGGAGGTCGAGTTTTCCTGGGGCGCTACTGAAGCCAAAGCCGCGGAAGGGCTGGTGGACGCCATTGTGGAAGTCACCGAAACCGGCGGCACCATTCGCGCCCACGGCCTCAGGATCATCGCCGATCTGCTGGAATCCTGCCCCCAACTCATCGCCAATCACGCATCGTGGAATGATGCGTGGAAGCGGGAAAAAATCGAACAGATTAAGTTGCTGTTACAGGGCGCGCTCGCTGCGGAAAACAAAGTCGGTATCAAGTTAAACGTCGCCGAGTCCGACCTGGAAAAGATCATTCAACTCATTCCCAGCATCACGGCGCCAACCATCGCGACGCTTTATCCATCGGCGGCGCTCAAAGGCGTCAAATGGTTTTCCGTTGAAAGCGTAATTGCGGAAAACGTGGTGCGAGACTTGATTCCGCGGCTGATACAGAACGGCGCGGTGGGAATTATTGAGTACCCTTTAAATAAGATTATTTAAGGGGGTATTCTGTAAGGGCGCCAGCTGGCTTTTAGTGCGCCGCCGCCTGTCGATCGCCGAAAGCCTGCGCCCCACCTTTCGCCTCCCGCCAGAGAAAATAGTCCTTCGCTATTTCCGGAAACAGGGCGTAGGAAAGAACATCCTCCTCGCTCCTGGTAAGGCCTTCCGACTCCTTGCGCGCCGCTTCCAGACCCGGCTTGAGCAAATCCGCAGGGCGGCAAGTAATAGGCTCTTTTGTACCTAAGACTTTCTTCTTTATTTCGTCGCTGATCGGACCGGGCGGTGTGCCGTAATGCCCCATTACGTAGTTTTTCGTTTCGCTCGCCACTACTGCATAGCGTTTGCCGGTCATAACGTTGAGCGCCGCTTGCGAACCGACAATCTGACTGGTCGGGGTGACCAGCGGGGGATAGCCCATATCTTTCCGCACATGGGGCATTTCGGCTAGCACGGCCTCGAGCTTATCCTCGGCGTTTTGCTGGCGCAATTGCGCCACCAGATTGGAGAGCATGCCTCCCGGAATTTGCGAGATCAGGATATCAGTTTTGACTTGATTGTTGACCGGGCTTTCAAACTCCGCGTACTTGCGCCTGACACCGTAAAAATACTCGGCAATTTCCCCGAGCAGCGTCAGATCCAAACCAGTATCGTAAGCCGAACCCTTGAGTGCGGCAACCACGGCTTCAGTGGCCGGCTGGGAGGTCCCGTGGGACAGGGGAGACATCGCCGTATCGATTATATCCGCCCCGGCCTCGATCGCCATCATATAGCTCATAGGCGCCAAGCCCGCCGTGCAATGTGAATGGAGATGCAGCGGCAATGGGATTCGCGATTTGATTTTTTTGATGATTTCATAGGTCACGTAGGGTGCCAGCATCCCCGCCATGTCCTTCAAACAGATCGTTTGGACGCCCGTTTCCGCCAACTTCTCGGCCACGCCCAAAAAGTAATCCACCGAATGCACGGGGCTGATAGTGTAACACACAGTGCCTTCGACGAGCTTTCCGGTCTTGAGCGCCGCCTCAATCGCCGCCTTCATGTTGCGCAGGTCGTTCATGGCATCGAAGATCCGGAAAACATCAATACCGTTGGCAGCCGCCCGCGCAACAAAAGCTTCCACGACATCATCCGGATAATTACGGTAGCCCACCACGTTCTGGCCGCGCAGCAGCATTTGAAAGCGCGTCTTGGGCATTGCCGCGCGAAGTTTGCGCAGGCGATCCCACGGACACTCTTTTAAATAGCGCAAAGAAGCATCGAACGTCGCCCCGCCCCAGGTTTCCAGGGACCAGTAGCCGACACGATCCAGCTTTTCGGCAATCGGCAGCATATCCTCGGTGCGCATACGGGTAGCCAAGAGACACTGGTGCGCGTCGCGCAGCACGGTTTCCATCAATTCGATTTTTTTAGCCATTAATGCCTCACTTTAGCAGAATTCCAGGGTTAGTAGAGCTCCTGTTGTTTTTCTTCCAGCCGCTCTTTCTCCTCGGCGTCGATCACGTCGAGGCTGTTTATTTTTTTGATTTTGCTGGCTTCGTAAAAATACTCGGATCTTTGCGCCCCTTCGTCAAATTCATACATCTTGATGGCATCCCAGGGGCAGATTTTCTTGTCCAACCGATCCTCCGATTCGGTGCCGATCAGTTGCAGCTGGATGCGCTTCGGCACCGCGGCGGGGTCCAGCGGCTTGCGGTTGCTGTCATAGAAACGACTTCCATATTCGTAAAAAATCTCACCCGTCTCTTTGTGCTGCTGGATCTTGGTGAGGTCGTCGCTGTAACACATTTGGCATCCGATACATTTGTCGTTGTCCACCCAGACACGATAAGGCTTCAGGCCGCCCCCCGGGACCTCTTCATAGAGCAGGTTGATGCAGCCGTCCACCGGACAATGGGCCTCGCACAGGGGCGAACCGGCACAGCTCGAGCAGTTTTCATCCATCACTGCCAAGAGGGCCGTTCCTTTGCGCTTTTTTATCCCTTCATCCGCCATTCGATGCTGTCCTCGCTTTCTTCAAACGCCCCTTGAGAAAAAAAGCTATCGCGATCAAAAGCAGTACCCAATAGTATCGTATCAATCCGATCCGCCCCCATTCAAGCCAGTAAACGAAATTGGCGGATCGTGATATCAGCTGGCTTAGAATCTTTTGCGCCCCAGCGTAATCTCGCGCCTCCCGCAACGCTTGAGAAAGACCGTAAAGCGCGCCATCGTCGTGCGCATTGAGCTGCAGCGCCCGCTCAAAATCGCGGCGCGCTTCAAGCCATTTCTTTTGCTCGGCAAAAACCCAGCCGCGATTGCTCAGCGCCGAACTATAATCCGGCTTGCGTTCGATCGCCTGGTTAAAACTCTGCGCTGCCTTCTCTAACTCTCCTTTTCTTTTCTGGGCTACCCCTAGATTGTTATGGGCTTCCGGCAAGTCCGGCCGGAGTTCGGTGACTTTCGTATAATGCGCGATAGCCGCGCCAAAATTGCCGTGAATTTCGGAGTCGATCCATCCGAGCAGCGTTAGCGCCTCGATGTGGCTCGGATTGATGGCGACGGCCCTCTTAACCGCCGCGTACGACGCCTCAGGATTCCGCAACCGTAAAAGCACCAACCCGAGAAACAGCTGAAGGTCGGCTTCTCTGGGATACTGCTCGATTAATGCCTCAAATGCCGCCTTTGCTTCCTGAGGCTTGCCGTCCGCCAAATATTGGCGCGCCTCAGCCCACTGCTTGTCCGCCGATAAGAGAGGCGATGTCGGTTCGGCCGCGAAAGAAAAAACTACCCCCCCAAGGACGGCTAAAATAACCAGCCAACCCCTCAGCATCTACTATTTCCACATCTCTTTGGGAATCTCGTCTTCTTTCCCTTCCTCAATCAACTTGTCGTGCTTAAAGCCCTCTCTAAGCCCGAGCCAAGTAAAGAATAGGACGAGAATAAGCATCGCGACGATCGGAATATTATCCGGCTTGGTTACGATCTCGAGAAAATTATGCAAACCGCTTGGCTCATCCATAAAACTTAAGCACCTGTAAAATCGAGATTTTTTACAAGTTATTAGAAAATATAGCTAAAGTCAATGCGCCCCGGCTGGGACTGCGGTCCAGCCCGGATTATTCATAGCAAGCGGACCGCTGACGACTCTGCTTCAACTCGGATTGCGCAGTGGAAACGATTAGGGGGTGTGAGCGAGGGGCGAGCCTGGAGGCGAGAAGACATCTAACCGTAGAGTTTCAAAGTCGTTTTCGCTTTGCGCACCCCGTTGCTTTGAGTTTTAGTTTCCCATCAAAGCACCGCTGATCGATGTCCCCTTGGAGGCAGCGGCCCATTGGCTTCGCACCGCAAGGTTCGCTCCCTGCTCGTTTTTACCTCGCTACATTCAGAGCTAGGACAGAGTATTCGCAGTCGCTTTGGCTCTCTCTATTTCCGCGGCGCTGTACCTGTAGGCGCGGAAGACCCGGTTGTTCGGCCCCTGAGGCGCCTCCCCGAAATAAGGACTGACATACTCCCAGACCAGCTCACCCCCGGAAGTTACCTCAAATAGGCGACCGAAGTCCCCTTCGCAAATGAGCGTGTTGCCGTTGGGCAAACGTTGCGCATTGGAAATTCGCGGGCTAAAAAACTCGCTTTCTCTTTTCTCCCGATACTCCCAGACGATTTCCTTCGTTGCCGGCTCGATCTCGATCACCCGTGAATACGGCATCGGATGATCCACACGGTGTGGCCCGTTGTCAAATAGCAAAAGGTTGCCATTGGGAAGCGGCGCTGGGGCATGCTGGCCGCATAACGGCGGCGCGCCGAGCTTCCACTTGATCTCACCGGATTGACGATCAATGATGATGACAGTCGATATCGTCCGAAAGCTTACGACCATATCACCGTTCGGTAACTCGGCCACCCCGTTGCCATGGGTCCATTCCTCGCGCCGCTCCTGAACGGCTGTGATGCAATCCCTCTCGGGATCGAGATGCTCCCAGATCCGATACTCCCAGACTATTTCCCCGCCGGTGGTCATCTCTACCAGATTATCGCCATACATTTCGCCGTTGTGCTCGGTTCCCTTCACTCCCCCCTTGACCTTCGTGACAAGTTCTCGCGGCAATTGAGCCAGGGTAAGCAAGAGCACGTTGCCGTTTCGTAGCCGTATGCCGTCATGGTGGTGATCCGGATGGCGCACTTCCCAGAGAACCCGCCCGTTCCAGTCGGCTTCGAGGAGAGCTCCGCCCTTCCACGGCTGATGGCTAACGTATCGTTCGGTATCCTCGATAACTTTGCCGTTGTAAAAAAGCGTACCCCGTTCGGTTAAGTAACCGTAAAGACCCGGGGGATAAGGCATTTGCCAGGCGTGGACGACATCGCCATTCAGATCGATGAGGTAAACCTTGCCCCCGCCCTGATGCGGCGCGAACAAGGTAAATCCCGGACAAGCCTTTTCTTCATTTAAGGCTCGCAGACCGAGGCCGGCCCGTTTAGCTTTGACCTGTTCGACAAGCGACATCTATTTTCTCCTATCTACCCTTGATCACCGGCTCGCTCTACGCCTCGCTGAGCATCGGCTCCCCTCGAGGGGAAGGCAAAGGGCATGGCGCGAAGCGCCAGAGCAAAAATTCCTTGTCTCATTTTTCTCACCGCACGCCTTACGAATTACTTGGTCCGCCTGGTACAGAACCGATTGTGGAATCGTGAGGCCGATCTGTTTGCCAACGATTATTGAGGAAAGGTATCCACCAACTCTCGAAGTCGTTCCTTAGCTCCTTGCAGAATCGGCACTCCGTCGCCCGGAAGAAGAACGTCAAAATCGAGAGTCAAGAGCGCTCTCACGCTCTCGCGCAGGCGCGCGGGGTCATCCACTACCTTTTCTGGAAGCAGCTTGCATCTACCAGGCGGGTCACCGACCACCGCATCTCCGACGATGAGGATTTTTCGCTCCGGCCAATGCAGCACCACTTCACCCGGCGACTTGCCCGGCGCGCCGATGACAAGCAGGGGGCCGATTTTATCGCCGAAATCAAGCTCATCATCCAGGTCGGCGCCTTCTTTGCGTGCGTGGGGAGCGTCCGCTGGGTGGATCGTGGTCCGCGCTCCGGTCCGTGTCCGGATCTTATTCGCCGCGCGCGAGTGATTACGATTGGTGAGTACAATGCGAGATACGCCATCTCCTGAGAGCTGCGCAAGATCCACATCAGTCGGCTCCACCGGATCGATGCAGAGATTTCCATCGGGGTGGACGATAAAGTGGCCGTTAAAATTGTAACCATGGGGTTCGGAAAACCACGGCCAACTGAAGATGCCGGGCAGTAGCTCTTTCATGGAGCGTCCTCCCTGATTTCCCAGGTATCAGGTGTCAGCGAGCTAGTGCGGAGCAATGAGGTGCCGTTTCGAGCCTCGAGTTTCGTGTTCCGAGTTAGACCCGAAACCCGAGGCTCGAATCCTGATACCTTTAGTAAGTAATAAAAAGAGTCGCGCCACTTGTTCTTCCTCACTCCTCACCCTTACCCCTTACGCCTTACCCTTAACCTTCACTAGTGGTGCTGGTGCGTGTGGCCGCGGCCGTGTTCCCTGTGGCGAAAAATTAGTGACTTGATGACTACCGGCACCGCCTTGGCGTCGGGAAGCTCTTGACCGATATCAATAAAATCAAAGTCCTTCAGATCAATACCGTCAATGGATATGATCCCGGCGCCCGGTAACAGCTCGCGCTCAATAATATTGCCCATGAGCTTTGCGATATCGGCGTCGAACACCAAAACCAGCGGTTGCCCGTTGCCCACATATTCTTTCATGGCCGCCACCAGCCCTTCGGCAAGCGTCCGAATAAGCGGATAGGAAGGGCCCAGCTCCCAGCGGATGGCCAGCGCCACGGCGCGATCACCATCCTGTATGTCGAAGCGCTGCAACGCTTTTTCTACCGAGCTTTTGATTTGCGAGGAACTGATTCCTTCGGTCTGCTCAAACTCCGGCGTTACCACCTGGAGGTTCCTAAGCGGTAGCAGATCCGGATGTGACAGGTAGATCGTGTTGCCGCTGACTTGCACGGTATATTGGGAGGCGCCGATGACAGTGGCGCGTATACGCACCTCCGCCGGCCGTAGCGGAATGCTTCCGCCCCCCAGTTGATTGACACGTTGGCGCACTCGGCGGCCAAATTGCACCCCGAGGTCTCCCAGATTGCGCTTCTCGTAGCCATAAATGAATTCGGAAACGCCGCCCGAAAACATGATGGCATGGATCGGCGCTTTGAATTCAAGATTCGGTGTCAACAGAAGCCCCTCTACGGGCGGCGAAATTTTACCCCGTTCGAGAACCTCAAAGAGTGAATCGCACAGCACCTGGGAGAACTTCTCCTTGTCGGACTCGCTCATGGTGTCGCCAAGGCTCAAGGATATGCCGGCTACCTTAGCGATTTTGAGGGCGGTGTCCTCCAGTCGGTTAATCCTACCGTTCTCGTCCATCGCCACCAGCCGTGCCCCTACTTCCAGCGCGCAGGTATCGATTACTTTGCCCTGTTGCACGATGGCGATTTTGCTGGTTCCACCGCCGACATCGACGTTCATCACGGTGAAGTCGCCGCCCTCGTGATAGGTCATATGAACGGCCCCCGAACCGTAAGAGGCGAGGATCGCTTCCAGATTATGTCCAGCGGTTGCGCAGACAAACTTTCCCGCCTCGGCGGAAAAGAGCGCGGCGATGGCCTCGGCGTTTTTTTTCTTTGCCGCTTCTCCGGTCACGATAATCGCTCCGGTATCGATGTCGGCGGGAGTCAAACCGGCGTGGCGGTAAGCTTCGTGAATAAAGTCGTTCAGACTGTCGGTGTCGATGGTGGTTTTGTCGATATAGGGGGTAAGGAGAATCGGAGATTCATGGAGAATCTCGCGATTGATGACCACGAAGCGGCTGGAAAGTGCTATCCCCTGGCGTCGCAGGGTCAGGCGAGAAAAAATCAGGTGCGAGGTAGAGGAACCGATGTCGATGCCGACGGAATTGAGGGTAATCCGCTCGGAGCGCCACATCGGATGATTTTCGTCCATGGGCAGCCCGCCGCCCTCTTCGTCGAAATCGTCTTCATGCCCTTCATGCAGGTGGAAAGTCTCGGTCCCTAAATGTTCCATGCCGTTTCATCGTTCCTTTCGCGCCGTAATCTAATTGCATCTCGCAGAAATTAGATTTGCATAGCACAACAAGCCGCTCGTTGCCACCCGTCAAATGTCGCGATGCGGAGGATGGACAAGTGCGAAATACAAGGTTAAGATGGCATGAGTCTACACCTTATGGGACAGGAAGAATTCCAAGCAGTCGCGTCATTCTTGAAGCGGTTTATCCGGCGCTTCAAATTCCTCCAAGGTGTCGAAGGGCTATGTTTAATTGCCATCGGCGCGCTGCTGCTTTTCGCTCTCGGGCCGGGTATTCAACAAATTAAGTCCGTTTTTCCCTATGCCCCCCTAATCTACAGCGTCTTCACCGCCGCGGTGATGCTGGTTTTGATCGGCTGGACCGGTTTGCGGTTGCTTCGCAGATTTTCACAGGAACGGGCAGCACTTTATATCGAGCAGAAGCAGCCCAAACTGCGCAATAACCTTATCAATTCGTTGCAACTCTACCCTCAGGTCGTCGAGCCCAAAGAGGCCCCCGGATTCTCAGCCCCCATGGTTTTGGCTTTGCTCCGCACGACACGTAATCAGCTATTGACGCTACGCGTGGAAGAGTTGATCGAAACCGGGCGACTTAAAGCCAGCGGGCGCCTTCTCGCGCTGGTTTTCGTACCGGTGTTGGCCATGGTGCTATTCAATCCCACTTGGGTTGACGAGACTTTCAGTTTGTTGACCCGCCCCCTCGAGCACTTGCCGCCCTCCAAAACGGAGGTCGAGGTCAACCCCAAGGGCTTGCGTGTCGCGCGCGGCTCACCCATCACTATCCAGGCTGCCACCTCTGGAGCCTTGCCGAAATCGTTGGACCTCATTGTCTGGAGCGGAACCAACGAGCGGGGGGAACCTACAGGCGAAACGGTGCTGGCGATGGAAAGCTTGGGAGAGGGTAAATTTACCGCAACGCTTGCGCGCCTTGAAAAGACTTTGCGGTACCGCGCGGCCACCGGCGCCTTTTCATCCCCGGTCTACACCGCAGAGGCGGTTGATCCTCCCGAGGTGGGCAACATATTCGTTACTCTCTACCCGCCGGCGTACACCGGGTTGGGTTCCCTCTCGGCTCCCGGCGGCAATGCCGAAGGTCTAAAAGGTTCCACGCTGCGTCTCGAGGCCGCAACCACCAAAACCATCGTCAAAGCCGACATCGTCATGGACGACGGCAAAAAACACCCTATGAAAATCGACGGGCGAAAGCTGCAGGCCACCTTGGTGTTGTTTCAATCCCAACAATACCGCTTTGTGGTGGAAGACGCTTTTGGCTTCCGCAACTCGCCCATTGCTTATGAGCTGAAAGTCAAACCCGACGGTTTTCCCACAGTCGATTTGCTCCGGCCCACGGAAGATTTGGAGGTTAACGGCGACGAAATCGTGCCTCTGGAATATAGCGCGCGGGACGATTTCGGCATTAGCGAAGTCAACCTGACCGTCAAAATCGGCGAGCGCGAAGACAAAATTCGTTTGCAAAGGGACGACGCGCGGCGGCTTATTCTGCGCGACCAGTTTAAATGGGACCTTGGCCGATTGGGTCTGCGTGAGGGCGAGGACGCGGTTTTTCATCTCGAGGCGCTGGACAATGATACCATCTCGGGGCCAAAACGAGGCCTATCGCGGGCATTGAGGCTAAGGCTGAAGAATCTCAAGGGAGAACACCAGCAGGTGGCGGAAATGATCCGCGATTTAAACTCCCGCATGATCAATCTATTGGCCGACCATCTGGAAACGCCGCTGGCAAGCGATAACGACGCCGCCCGAGCCAAAGAGGAACGAAACAAACTCGAACAAAATATGGCGGAAGCGCTCAAGCGAACCGAAGAAGTGTTGCGACGGACCGAAAAGGACCGGCTGTCGGATTTCGCCACCTGGTCCGATCTGGAAGCTTTGAGGCGCAACCTTCAGTTCACGAAAAATGATTTGCTGAAACAACAGGAGCAGTCGAAGTCCGCCGACGAGCAGCTGAAAGCGCGCGACGAGATTTCGACGGAGTTGGAACGCATGTCGCTGCTTTCCGAGGATATCGCCAAACGTCTCAAGGCTCAGGAACTCGCCTCCGCCGCACAGGACTTGGTGCGCAGCCAGGAGCGCCTCATGGAGTCTTTGGACAAGCTGCTGAGCGGGGATAAAAATCTAGATGCGATCATGAAACAAATTTCCGAGCTGGCCAAAACTCTGGCCTCGTTACAGCAGGCCTTGTCCCAGTTCGCCCAGCAGATGACTGATGACTTCATGAACATGGAGTCCATGCGCGGTTTGGGCTTCAACGAGATGTTTTCGGCCCTGGACGAGATTCGCAAGCGGCTAATGCAGGGCGATATCGAGGGGGCACGGCAACTGGCCCGGGAATTGTTCAGCCAGATGGCGTCGATGGTCGCCTCGCTGCAAAACGCGCAGCGCTCGGCCATGGCTTCCAGCATGGGACGGATGCAAGGCGAAATGCAGCGATCCACCAACGAACTGCAAGAGATGGCCCGGGAGCAGCAGGAGATTCTGATGCGCACCGAGGGCATCAACAAATCGGCTCTCAGCGAGAGAAACGCGGCGCTCAAGGATGAACTGGATCGCTTTTTGGAAAAGGCTAAAGCCGAGCTCGGACAACTGACGGAGCTCTTTCCGGATCGAGAAGGGCCCGATGCCCCCGACACAAGCCTGCTCGACGATGCCACGATGAATCAACTGCTGAAGAATCTCATTGCCAAATTGTTGGACAAGGATTTCCCGGGCTACGGCCAGGGAGATGATCTGGCTCGGAAAGAACTGGCAAAGAAACGACTTCCCGCCCAAGAGCAACGCGCCCGACGCGCCGAAAACAGCCTCACGACTCTCAAAAACGCTCTCGACGCCCTGATGGGCGAACCCGCTCAGGCGCTTACGGATTCGGACAAGAGAGATTTGCGCGAACTCGCGCATCGGCAAGGAGTGTTGCGAGATCGAACCCAAGAGCTCCACGAAAAACTCCAATCGCTGTTTCAGTTGTTTCCCTCTCTCGATCCCAAAATCATTCAGAATATCGGCGAAGCGGGTGGCTCCATGGGCAACGCGCAGAATCGTTTGGGTCAGCTCGATTCCCAAGGCGCGGTGCCGCCGGAGCGGGACGCTTTGGATCGGCTTTCCCAATCGCAGCAACAAATGCAATCCGCCATGCAGCAATTGGCCCAGCGTGGCCAGTTGGGAAACATGCCCATCACTCGGCTTTTCCGACAGGGGCGTTTTTTGCCTTCAGGAATGCTCGTTCCTCTACCGGGCATGCCGCAATTTCCTCAGTTTGAAGTCGACGGCGGCTTTACCGGACTCGACACGGAGAGGTTCCGGTTACCGGGTAAAGAGGACTACAAGGCGCCGCGCAATTTCCGTGAAGAAATCCTCGACTCCCTTAAACGTGGCGTCCCCCCTCAAATGAAGGAACAGATCGAGCGCTATTTCAAAAATCTCTCTGAGTAACGCAGCCTTGAAACACCGAGTTATCGTTCTCCCCTTCCTCCTGGCCTCGATGGCCGCGGCGTTTAGCCTCCTCGCCGCCGATATCGATCCGCGGTTTAAGGAAGGTGAAGCACTGCTGGAGGCATGGCGCATCACGCAAGCGGAAGCAGTGGCGGCCCGTTGGCTCGGTGAAAATCCCAAATCGCCAGCGGCTCTGGACTTAGACGCCCGCGTCAAATTTTACCAAGGCCGCTACCCGGAAGGTCTGGCGAGTCTCGATCGTGGCTTGGCCATCGATCCCACAGACAAGCAGCGACAGGGCTGGAAACTTTTCACGCAAGTCACCCAAGATGTGATTAAAACCCTGAAGCGCTACGAAAGCGCACACTTTGTGCTCTACCTCCACGAGAAACGGGACGGAATTTTGGCCTCCTACGCCTTGCAAACCCTGGAAAGGAGTTACCACGCGGTGGGCGCGGAGTTGGGCTACTATCCATCGGAGAAGGTGCGCGTGGAAATCGCCCCGGACGCCGGGAGCTTTAACGCCATTTCGACTCTCTCCTTACGCGACATCGAGGAAACCGGCGCCGTCGGCATCTGCAAGTTCAATAAACTCATGATTATCTCACCGCGGGCGTTAAGCTTCGGCTATCGCTGGCTCGACTCTTTGAGCCACGAATACCTCCACTACGTCATCGTTGCGCTCTCCAACAATCAGGCGCCCATCTGGTTGCACGAGGGTATGGCGCGCTTCTATGAAACCCGATGGCGCAAGCCTGCTCCCTTAAAAGACGCCGCCGAGGATTACCTGACGCCCGCCAATCAGACCTTGCTGGTGCGGGCGCTGGAAAAAAATCAATTTGTCGGCTTCAATAAAATGGAACCGTCTCTGATCCACCTCGAGACCCCCGAGCAAGTGCAATTGGCCTATGCCGAAGCCGCGTCCGCCGTCGATTTTATCAATCAACGCAAAGGTCAAGCGGGCGTGCGGGAGTTGCTGGCCACGCTCAAGGACCGGCCGATGGTAGAAGCCATTGAGAAGCTTTTCGGGAACTCCTTCAACGCCTTTGAGTCGGGATGGAAATCTTTTTTAAAGGAAAAGGGGCTCAAAGGCATTGAAGGGAGCCGCGTGCGCAGGCTCAAAGTAAAGAAAGATCAAAGCGATAACGACGAAGTGGTGGAACTCAAGGAGATTCAATCCGTGGTCGCGCGCAACCGAACCCATCTCGGCGATCAACTTTTAAGTAAAGGACGTCCCATTGCCGCCGCCAGCGAATACCAGCGCGCCTTGCAGGCAAGCCCCCACTCTCCTATTATCCTCAACAAACTGGGGCGGGTATTGATGCAACTCAATCGCTTCGACGAAGCGCTCACGCCACTGAAAAACGCCTTAGCCATTGATCCCGATAACGCCAATAGCTATGTGCAGTTGGGACGGGCGCATCACCTCATGAAAAATTTTGCACAAAGCACAACCGCGCTCGAGGAAGCGATCCAGATCAACCCCTTTAACCCGATGATTTACCGGATGCTCGCTGATGCCTATGGAGTCTTAGGAAACCAAGAAAGCGCCAAACAGGCCAAGGCGACGCTCGACCAACTGATGACCACGAGATAAAGAGGAGCCGAATGGAATCGATCGAGATTCAGCAACACGAAATTACAGAAATCGAAGAATTTGCCGCCAAACGGGATGCTATGCTTGGCGAAATTCGCAAGGTCATTGTCGGACAGGACAAAGTTGTCGAAGAGGTTTTGATCGCTTTATTTGCCAAAGGGCACTGTCTGCTGGTGGGCGTGCCGGGTCTGGCCAAAACACTGCTGATCAGCACCCTGGCCGAGATTCTCGATCTGGAGTTTAACCGCATACAGTTTACGCCCGATCTGATGCCTTCGGACATTACGGGAACGGATATCCTTCAGGAGGACTCAGCCACGGGGCGACGTGCTTTTCAGTTTCTCAAAGGCCCGATTTTCACCAATATCTTGCTGGCCGACGAGATCAACCGCACCCCACCAAAAACCCAAGCCGCGCTGCTGCAATCAATGCAGGAATACAAGGTCACGGCCGGTGGAACCACGTATCCGCTGGACTTGCCATTTTTTGTTCTGGCCACGCAAAATCCCATCGAGCAGGAAGGAACCTATCCGCTGCCCGAGGCACAACTCGACCGCTTCATGCTGAATATCGAAATCGGCTATCCGGACTTTGACGACGAAGTGCAGATTGTGATGCAAACAACCTCCACCGCTAAGCCATCGCCGCGAAAGGTCATGGAAGCCCCCGCCATCTTGCGTTACCAGCATCTCGTGCGCCGGGTGCCCGTCTCTGAATTTGTCGTCGCTTACGCCGTTTCGTTGGCCCAAGCCTCTCGCCCGGGTAATTTGGACGCGCCTCGGTTGGTCAAGGATTATGTCGAATGGGGCGCCGGTCCGCGAGCCTCCCAGTACTTGATCTTGGGTGCCAAGGCGCGCACGATACTTCAGGGGCGCTATGCCGTTTCCATTGAAGACATCCAAGCCCTCGCCCCCTCTGTCCTGCGCCACCGTATCGTTCCCAACTTCAAGGCCCAGGGTGAAGGACTCTCTTCCGTCGAAATCATCAACCGTCTGCTCAGTGAAGTGAAGCCGTCAGAAGATGGCAAAAGGCTGGGTTAAAATCCGCAAGCGCATAGTCATCCGCGTTAGGCCCCCATGGGCGCGAATTATCCTGCCCAAGGCCTAACAGGTTGACCGCACAAGAGGCCATGTCAGAACCGACTATCGGCTTAGCTTCTTTTTATCCCCATGAAGCTGGCTCACCTTCGAGGCATAAGTCCCTTAACGATAACAGTTATGCGCCGGACCAGGTTCACAATTTTTTTCATTCAACTACAGAGCCCTCGCCTGAAGCCGAGGGCTCTGTACCCGCCGCGATGCATTCACTAAAAACAGATTCCCTGCGGTGGCATGTCACCGCGATCGGGGCCCTCGAAATCCGGGGTCACGACAAGTTCGTAAGCCGCACTAAAGAGGCCCTGGAGATCCTCCACCGGACCCCCTTTTACGCTCTCGTCCAGCGCTCTATTGCCGTGATCGAGGAAGGCCAACGAAGCGGCATGAAAGCTTGGGCCGAGAGGCCCACCTTCTTGGTCGGCAAACCCACATGGCATCATTCCGCGGTCTGGTACGCCGGCGCCATGGTCCACGATGCTCATCATGCCCAACTCTACGACGACGCCAAGCGCGCCGAGGGAGGAAAGGAGCCGGACCCGGACACCTGGATGGGATGTGAAGCCGAAAAAAAATGCCTGGCGCTGCAACGGCAGGCGCTGGCGGCGCTTGACGCCGGGGAAACAATCATCACCTACGTTGAACAATGGGCAAAGAATCCGACTTACCAGGGCCGCCACAGAGGACGGCGCAGTTGGCTAGATTATCTTCAACGGGGGTGGTAGAAGTTTAGGAAGCTATTGATAGAAATACGATTGCTTCGCTACACTCGATGGCCGCTGGGGCAATCGTGCTCGACTTAAAAACACGAGCCACGAACGCGATTAGCGAAACCCGAGCGCTTTAAATCCGGGACCGTTCGAACGGCGTGAGACCGTAGATATTCGACCCTTGGTTCGGCGTGAACGCACATGGCCAACGAGGAAAAAAATTACTTCGATCCCAAAGTGCTGGCGGGCATCACTAACCTCTATCTGCGGGCCCGCTGGGTGGTTGAAGGGCTCATGTCCGGAGTTCATCGTAGCCGCTCCAAGGGATTCAGCGTGGAATTCGAAGAGCACCGGGAGTACTCGCCGGGTGATGAGATTCGACGCATTGATTGGAAGGCGCTGGGAAAGTTCGACCGCTATTTCATCAAAGAGTACGAAGACGAGACCAATCTACGGGCATACGTGATCCTGGATTCCAGTGCCTCCATGGACTATGCTTCCGATGGTGTGACCAAGTTCGACTATGGCTGCACCCTTGCTGCGTCACTCGCCTATTTAATTCTTAAGCAGCAGGATGCCGCGGGGCTGGTGACTTTTTCCAACCGCATCGAATCCTTGATTCCCCCCAAAGCCAAACGCGACTATCTAACGCAAATCCTGCGCGCGCTGGAGAGTCGCGGGCCAAGCGGGGAAACCGATGTAGGGAAGATTCTCGAAGAGATCGCCGGCCAGATCAAACGGCGCGGATTGATTATACTCGTCTCGGATCTCCTTGATGATCCCGAAGCCATTCTCAAGGGTCTTCGACTGTTTCGCTTCAAGGGAAATGACGTCATTGTGTTTCATCTTTTGGATCCCGCGGAGCTCGAGCTGCCCTTTGACGGCAACATTTTGTTTGAGGATTTAGAAGACATGAATCTTCGAGTCGCCGCCGATCCTCGCGCTATCCGCAAAACCTATCGCGACGTGATCGAAGAGTTTACCCACCAGCTGCGTGAGCAATGCCAGGACCAATCCATCGACTATCAGCTCATTTCGACGGCTACCCCTTTGAACCAGGCGTTAACCAGTTATCTGAGCTGGAGGGACTGAACGGGGCATGTCGGTTTTTTTTCTCCATCCGATTTACCTCTTCGGTCTTTTGGCTGCGTCGCTTCCAATTCTGATTCACTTATTAAATCGCCGCAGATTGAAACGCATCCGATTTCCCGCAGTGCGCTTCGTGCTATTGTCGCAAAAACGGATCTCCCGCAGCTATCGGCTGCGCCACTGGCTTTTACTCGCCTTGAGAACCCTGGCCGTGGCTTGCCTCGCTCTGCTGCTGGCAAATCCGGTCCTTCAAACCGGGGCCGGACTTTTTGCCGGAGGCGGTCCCGGCTCTTTAGTCGTGTTACTGGATAACTCTCTCAGCATGAGCTGGAGCGGGGACGGGAACGGCTTCAAACAAGCCAAGCAGGCGGCGCGGTGGCTGATCACGGCGCTCAACGATGGAGACCGTGCGGCGCTTATACCGACTAACCTCTCCGGCACCGAGTCCTTTCGCCTTAAGGCGGAGAAAGATGTTTTGCTGCGCGAACTGGAAGCAATGGAGATTAGCGATGGCACAGCAAACCTACCCGCCGCTCTCGGCAAGGCCTATGAATTGTTGAACGAGCCGGCGGGACTGAAAAATATAAGGCTGATCACAGACATGGGCCTCACGGGCTGGGATCAATTTTCCATCTCATCTCTCAAACAGATTGATCCCTCAATTCCGTTAACGACCATTCGGATCGGCCGCAAACAGCAGTCTCCCAATGGCACTATTAAAGAGATCAGGTTGGGAAACCCGACCGTCGGCGTCAACATGCCGCTTCACGTCGAGGCCACCGTGGCCAATTTCGGTGAAGTCGAAATCAAAGACCTGCTCGTGCAGCTTGGCCTCGGCGGACAGAGTCGAGAGCAGAAGCTGGTTACCGTTCCTCCCAAGGGTGAAACAACGGTGAATTTTCAAACCCAAATACACCAGGCGGGATCTCATATCGGCCAAGTGACTCTCAAAAAAGAGGGGCTGACAGGAAATCCAAGGGCCCATTTTACAGTGGAAGCGCAAGATAAGCTTAGGGTCCTTGTCGTCGATGGTGATCCTCAGACGTCTCTCGCTCAGAGCGAGACTTTTTTTCTCGTTCGCGCGCTCAACCCGGCGGGCGAGCGCGACTCGTCGGTTTTTCTTCCCACGACGATCATCCCCGAGGGGTTGGCCACGGCAGCTTTGGAGGGCTACCATGTCGTCATACTCTGTAACGTAGCGAGAATCCCTGAAGCGTTTTTGGCTAAGCTGCAGAACTATCTGCGCCAGGGCGGCGGCCTGATGATTTTCAGCGGCGATCGCGTGCAACCGGACGACTATAACCTAAAATTGGTGCAGTCCTCACCGCCAGTTCTACCCATGCAAATTCGCGCCAGACAGCTTGGCGCGGAGGCCGCAGGAGAGAAGATCGAAAAAATGAATCTCGCCCATCCGGCCCTGCGAGTCCTCTTGGATCCCATTTTACAAGACTCCGTCAAGTCGGCGCGCGTGTGGGGTCGTTTGCGGACTTTGGCCACCAGCGCCACTCTCATTTCTCTAGCGGACGGCGAGCCCCTGCTCATCGAGCAAAGATTCGGGGCTGGCCGGGTCTTATTTTTTGCCGCCACCGCCGACCGTGATTGGACCGATCTGCCGGTCAAGACCGCTTACCTTCCTCTCATGCAATCCCTGACGCAGTACCTTGCGGGCGCCAAGCGCGGCATGTTGGACGCGGGGATCGCCGTTGGCAGCCCAAAAGAGATCTCCCTACCTCCGAGCTATGTGGGAAAAAGTTTCAAGGTCACGAAACCCAACAAACAGGAACTCGAAGTCTTTCTAACCGCCGAGCGAGAGCGCGCCGCGGCAAAGTTCGGCAATAACGATCGTGCCGGTATTTATCGCCTTTCACTGCCAAGTGTTGCGGGCAAAGAGCCTGGCGCACCGCAACTCTATGCGGTGAACCCGCCCTTTCTTGAATCCCGTCTCGAGGAAATCACAGAGAGAGAGCTGCAAGCCAAGGTCAAACCCTTGAGGGTGGAGGTCGTACCGTTTGAAGCTATGGAGAAAGGCGGCAGGCGCGTCGATCTCGCGCTTCCGTTACTGGGCTTACTTATCGTAACGTTATTGTTGGAAGGATGGCTCGCACAGCGGTTTTAAGCCGAGGCGCTCATGGTAAAATGATTGTTGCAAATATCAAAATAGCGGATCCGGAGAGTTGTTTTTGTAATTTTGTAATTTTCACTTTGCAATTTACAATGCTTTTTCGGCGCCAAACGGGCGTGGGATTTCACGACTAAGCTATGGTCCGGCGAAATTTCATCCGCATTCTCTGTCACAGCTTCCTGGCGACGGGACTCTTTCCCGCCAGCGCCGCGGCCAGTCATCCGCGCGGAACACGACCCATCCAATTTGTATTCGCGCAAGTCAAATATCGCGGCGGAGACTGGAATCCCCATCCGCTAGCGGTCACCCCCCTGATGGAAGAAGTGGCACTGCGCACCAGCGTCGAACCCGCCACCGGGCGACATGAGGTGGCGCTAACCGACCGGGACCTTTTCAATTATCCCTTCCTTTACATGACCGGGAAATACGAGTTTGATCCCTTCACTCAAGAAGAGATTGATATTCTGCGCCGATTTTTATCCTATGGAGGATTTCTTCTGCTCGACGATGCTCTCGGGCAGCCTGGGTACGGATTCGATAAAGCGCTACGCCGGGAAATGCAGCGAGTCTTTCCCGATCAGGAGTTCAGACGGCTGCCCTCCAGCCATGCGGCTCTTAGAAGTTATTACCTCTTGCGGCGCATCGGCGGGGTCAGAATCGTCAATCCCGCCCTGGAAGGGATCACCCTAGGGAATAGCACTCCGGTTATCTATTGCCAAAATAATTTGGGCGGCGCGTGGGAGCGCGACGAGCTCGGCAAATGGACCAATAGTTGCACGCCGGGCGGCGAAGGACAGAGAAGAGAGGCCTTTCACCTGGGAATCAATCTTATACTTTACGCAATGACGGAAAACTATAAGGATGACTTGATTCACGTTCCTTTTATCCGCAGGCGCCTCACCCGGTGACACCATGAAGGATCTATATCTTATCGGCAGCCTCCCCTGGTGGCTCATCGGGTTTGCCGCCGCCGCCACAGGCGTACTGCTGATTTTACAATTCCAGAGCCTGAAGCGGCGGCTCACGGTTAGCCAGAGTTTATTTTTGCTTTTGCTCCGCACCTGTGTTTACGCTCTATTGCTTTTCTTTCTCTTTGGGCCGGCTTTAATTGACAAGCGGGTCACCAAATTGCGCCGGCCTCTCACTGTGCTGATCGACAATTCTGAAAGCATGGCGTTTCCCGCGATTGCCAAACCAACCACTGAGATAAAGAGTGGGAAAAGCCGGCTTGATGTCATTCGAGAAAAACTTTTGGAAGGCCAGGAGCCGTTTATTCAAAAACTCAGACGCGATTACGACCTGCGGCTTTACCGCGTCGGGACCAGCCTGGAGCCAATGGCGCCGGAGTCCATCGGCCAGCTAAAAGCACAGGACCAGGGGACGCGCCTTCTCGAACTGCTATGGGTAGCAGCCCAGGAAGCCGGTTCGCAGGCCGGCATCCTGCTCTTCAGCGACGGCATCACGAACGGCGACAAGACCGCTTTGGATGGCGGGCCAGCCTTCCCCGTTCCGGTTTTCGTCGTCGGTGTGGGTGACACGGAGGGCTTCACGGACGCGCGCATCGCCGATCTACGGGCGCCGGAGTTTGCCTTTCGCGGGCGCGAGTTTAAATTCGATGTCACGATTCGCGCCTATGGTCTTAAAGGAAAGACGCTGCCGCTCTACTTCAATCGCGGCAAAAATCTCATCATCACCCGCTCGCTGACCATTGACGCGGATCCCTTCGAGCAGAAGCTCACGCTCGGCTTTACTCCCAAGGATCTCGGCACCCACAGCTTTTCGCTGAACCTGCCGACTCAGCCGGGGGAACAGATCACACAGAACAACCACAAGGAATTCAAGGTCGAGGTGCAGCGGGATAAAATCCGTGTTCTTACTCTTTCCGGCTCCCCCGCCTGGAATTATCGTTTTCTCCGTATGGCCATGAAGCAAGACCCCTTAATCGAATTGGTGTCCTTCGTTTTTTTGCGCACCCCCACCGATAGCGTCGACGTCCCGGACAATCAACTGAGCCTCATTCCGTTTCCTATCGACGATATTTTTCTCGAAGAACTCAAGAATTTTGACGTGCTGTTCCTCGACGATTTTTCCCACCGGGCTTATTTTAATCCGGTTTACCTCGAAAGAGTCAGGGACTTTGTGCGCGATGGCGGCGGGCTGGCGATGCTCGGCGGATCGCGTGCGTTCGACAGCGGCGGCTACAGTGAAAGCGCCCTGCGAGAAGTGCTGCCCGTGGAACTCGACGGCAAAGGCCGTTATCAATTTCCCGCCACTGTGAACGCGACCTTAACCCCGTCGGGCAAGGCTCATCCGATCACACGACTGCTTCCCGATTCCCGGGCTAATGAAGAAGCGTGGACAAAATTGCCTCCATTGACCGGTCTCAATCGAGTGCGCGGTAGCCGGGGTGAAACCCTGTTGGCAGCGGGAGGAGATGGGGCAAACGCACCTTTGCTCACCATAGGTCGCTACGGTAAGGGACGCTCACTCGCACTCATGAGCGACGATGCGTGGCGCTGGAACTTCATTGCCGTGGGAAACCGAGAGACGCCGCAACACCATTTGAAACTGATTCGCCAGTCAGTTCGCTGGCTAGCTCAGGAGTTATCATTCGAGCAGGTGCAAATTCGACCGCTTTCGACGGCGCGCCCGGGGGAAAAAATTGCCATCAAATTACGCGTGCTAAAGGATGATTTTACTCCGGCCCCTCAGGCATCGGTGCAAATACGGGTTTTCGGGCCGGAGGGCGAACCGAGCCTGGTGGGCGTAACGGTAGAAAACGAAGAGGGAGACTTTGTCGCGGAGTACACACCGACCAAAGTAGGGACTTACCGCGTGGAAGCCGAAGCGAGTCTTGCCGGAAAAATCCTGGGAAAACACCGGACGAGTTTTTCGGCGGCCTATAACTATGGCGAGATTGAGGACGGCCGACCCCGAACCGAACTGCTCAAGCAGATTGCCGAAAGCAGTAAGGGTGAATTCTTTTCCGTCAACGAGTGGAGCGACAAAACGCTTGAGCGGATCGCGGCAAAACTGGATAGCCACGCGCCGTCGCAGATCGTCGAGCGAAGACAAACCCTGCTTTGGAGCACACTTTGGACTTTTTCGATCATTCTGGTGCTGCTGAGCATTGAGTGGTGGATGCGACGGAAGTGGGGACTTATTTAGTTTTGCGTCTAGGGTCTGGAGTTTTGGGTCTAGGGTTGATTCACGATGGAGTCGAAACGTGAACCCTGGAACCAGGAGCACAAGGATACGGACGATGCGGCAGCTGAAGTTTAATCTAGTCATAGGTTTTCTCACGGCCGCGCTCACAGCCTTACCGGGCCTCGCGCAGAGCTTTTGTCATGAAGTGACTGTTGTACAGGGTCGTCTTATGAAGGTTGCCGCGGCCGCGCCGGCGCCGATTCTGGTGGAGTGGTTGGGGCATTCGACCTTTCAAATCACCTCGTCCAAGGGTACCCGGGTGCTGACCGATCCCCACGGCGCAATTGACCTGCCTCGTCCAACACTGCCCCAGCATATCGTCAGCACCAGCCACCCCCATGGACGACATAGCGCGGTTTACATGGCTCCGGGCACACCGATCGTGTTGCACGGGCTCACTCCGGGCGGTGAAAACTGGCAAAAAATATCTACCACCATCCGAGACGTTTCCGTTTACACGGTGCCCGCCTATCATGACAAAAGCCAGGGGTTGCAACGCGGCAAAAATACCATTTTCGTTTTTCGCATAGATGAAATCTGCATTGCCCACTTGGGCGACCTCGGACATGTGTTGACCCCGGCGCAACTCAAGATACTCGGCAAGATCGACATTCTTTTGATTCCCATCGCCGGTGGAATGTTTACGGTCACGGCGTCCGAGGCTAAAGAAGTGACGAAACAGGTGAATCCCCGAATCGCGATTCCCAAGCATTTCTGGTGGGGGGGCGCCGTTGAGGAGTTTACGCGGGGCATGCCCCGCGTAAGACACTTGAACTCACCGGTGCTCAAGATCTCCAAGCAGGAGCTGCCCCAGGCCACCGAGATCGTAGTTTTGCCCTGGGAGCGGCGGTAGTGTCGTGGAACCGAAATGCATCGAATCGGTCGTATGTCATCGCAATCATGCCCCCAAAGCATCCCCTGGGTATTATCGAAGAGGGTCCGAGGGGACTAGACTGCAAGCCGCAGACGTAGGAACGTATAGGCTCCCTCAGGCCCGGACCGTTGGAACAATCACCCTTGGGGCTGGCGGGGCCGCTCTTCCAGGCAGACGCCCATCAGCGACTGGAAGGACGAAAATCAACCGGCAAGATAGTGATGCTTCGCAAGGTTCAGCGCTCGGAGCGAGGCTGCACACGAGTAAAGCGCGTATCGGAGAGCAACTCCTCAAGTTTCTTGCGCTGCTCCGCAGTGAGCTGTTCCTTGCCCTTGGCGATGGCTCTGATGCGCGCCAGCCGTATATCGCCTCGCAGCCTTTCGATTTCTCGTATTTTAGACTCGACTTTGGACAATTCGACCGTCGGCGCCTCTAATAAGCCGTCGAGATCCAATTCGGCAATCCGGAGATCCGCATCGCGACGAATTGATTCTTTTTGAAAGTCGGTTTTTATTTGCTCGATTTTTTTCACCTGATCATTCGACAGGCCGAGTTTATCCCGATGGCGCAGCATGAGCGTGATGATTGGACGTTCCTCGCGGGAGCCGGCAAAATAACCCCACCAACGACCAACCCAACCGCGCAGTTCCCGCCCCAGATCTTCCCACCCCGGCCCCGGCTCTTGCTGTAGCGCCGGTTTCGCCTCCTCCGCAGACAATGCGGTTTTCCACAAGGGTAAGTAAAACATCGACAGGAGAATCGCCAAAAAAGCTAGTCGCCTCATACAAACCTCCTCGCGGAAAAGTTTTCTCGAGTAAAAATTTGGCTCTTCCAGGATTCTTGTGGAGAAGTATCCACCACGAAGGATAGTAGAGTAGGCGAGTGAGCGATGTTAATGGCAACACGACTCACTCACCCCTCGTCGAACCGGACATGAAGATTTCCCTCATCCGGCTCTCGCAAAGGCTCTCCTCTCGGGCCATGCGCAG
>Ga0187893_10000701_pt1 | contig 85868 bp, 83 predicted proteins | sample MA1701074metaG_FD_139574 | JGI IMG/M metagenome (GOLD analysis project Ga0187893, IMG submission 139574) | White microbial mat communities from a basaltic lava cave in the Kipuka Kanohina Cave System on the Island of Hawaii, USA - MA170107-4 metaG ... | reverse complement strand
TTTCCAGTTACCAGTTCCCAGAAGTCGAACGCGCGCGCTCTGCTGGAAACTGGAAACTGGGAACCGGGAACTGTGCCGCAATGCAGAAAAGCTCTACGAACTTCTGAAATCCGGCACTTAGCCGCGACCCGGTGGCCCTCCCGGGGGTTCAAGGTTCGAGGATCCGGAAGGAGGGCCCATGTCGCTCGCGCTCTGCCTCTTCGCAACCGTCCAGGCCGCCGCCCCGCCGCCCGTCGACGAGGCCAAGGTCGACCAGGCCATCAAGAACGGGGTCGCGTTCCTCCGCGGCCAGATCCCGAAGCTGAAGAAGGTCGAGCGCGAGGGGGCCGACGGCGCCCCCCGCGGGGCGCTCACGCAGCACGAACTCGTCCTCCTCACGCTCGTCCACGCCGGGGTCCCGGAGAACGACCCCGACTTCAAGGCGCTCTTCAAGGACATGCTGGAGCGGTCGCTCGAGGCGACCTACTGCGTGGCGCTCCAGGCGATGATCCTGGAGGAGATCGACCGGGTGAAGTGGCAGTGGCGGATCCGCCAGTGCGCGCAGTTCCTGGTGGACAACCAGGCCAAGAACGGCCAGTGGTCCTACGGGAGCCCCACGATCTACACGGACGACATCCCGTCGGAGGCCCCGAAGAAGGACGTGGCGAGCGGGAAGCCGAAGAACGTGCTCGACTTCGGCGCGCCCGTCGAGCGCGAGAAGCCGAAGGTGAAGAACCGCGTCAAGGTGGAGAAGAAGAAGGACGGACCCGGGGGCGGGGACAACTCGAACACCCAGTACGCGGCGCTCGGGTCGCGGGCCTGCCACGACGCGGGGATCATCCTGCCGGCCGAGGTGGTGGAGCGGGCGCTCGCCTGGTGGCGGGGGGCCCAGAAGGAGGAGGGGGGGGACCCGCAGAAGGTGGGCGGCGCGCGCGGGCCCGACGTGGCCTCGGGCGGCGAGGCGATCTCGGCCGAGCCGCGCGGGTGGTGCTACGGGAAGCACGCCGACCACAAGGCGTACGGGTCGATGACGGCGGGGGCGACGGGGGGCCTGGCGATCTGGATCTACATCAAGGACAACGACGAGGGGAAGGCGAAGAGCTGGAAGAAGGACAAGGACGTGCACGAGGGCCTGGCCTGGCTCGGGAAGAACTTCAGCGTGACCTACAACCCCGGCTTCCACGAGCACGGGGGGGAGGAGAACTCCCAGAAGGCCTACTATTACTACCTCTACGGCCTCGAGCGCGCCGGGATGCTCTACGGGACCGACTGGATGGGCGCCCACGCGTGGTACCCCGAGGGGGCGAAGGTCCTGGTCGAGAGCCAGAAGGCGGGCGGCGGCTGGGGCTCGACGGTGGACACCTGCTTCGCCGTCCTCTTCCTCAAGCGCGCCACGCGGCCGCTCGTGGCGACGGAGCCGGCGGGGTCGAGGAAGTAGGTCAGGGCGCCCGGCCGGCCTTTCCCTCCCGGTAGAGGAACTCGACCTCCCGGGCGGCCAGGGCGCGGTCGAAGATCCGGACGTCGTCGACGATCCCCCGGGCGGGCCAGGCGTACTCCGCGGCGCCCGGTTTCCCGATCCCGATCCGCCACTTCGCCTTCTTGTAGTCCCGGCCGGCCGTCTTCGCGGGGAACTCGCGCTTCTTCTCCAGGGCCCCGTCCACGTAGAGCTGGGTCTCGCCCGCCTCGCGGTCGACCGTGCCCGCCACGTGGTAGAACCTGCCGGGCGGATGGCGGCCGGGGTCGGCGGAGAGGCCGCCCTCCTTGTTCCCCGCGAGGTAGTGGTTCATGGAGAAGCGTCCGCCGTTCATGTAGCTCAGCCCTCCATGGTAGCCGTCCTTCACGAGGATCCCGAAGGCCGCGTTGTTGGCCCGGTCCTTGCCGGCAGGCTCCCGGTCGGGCCGGAACCAGGCGGCGAGCGTGTAGCTTCCCTCTTGGACCTTGTCCAGGACCGGGGAGTTGGGGAGCTCGACGTAGTCGTCCCCGTCGAGGCCGAGCCCCCCCGCGATCTGTCCCTCCAGCCGGCGGGGTTCCTTCCGGAGCTGGCCCGCCTGGTTCCGGCCCGAGGCGTCGACGGCGATCTTCCCCAGGCCGGCGTCCAGCGGCCAGTGGCCCACGAGCGAAGCGCGCAGTTCGGCCTGGAGCAGCCGTCGCTCGAACTCGGCCCGGAGTTCGTCCACCTCGCGCCGGCGTCCGCCCGCGATCTCCATGGCCGACCTCAGCATCGACTCGACCTCGCCCTTCCGCTTCGCCGGCGCGTCGCCCGCCAGGACGCCGCGGATCTCCTTCAGGAAGCCGTCCAGCTTCTCCGCCTCCGCGCGGGCCCGGTCGGCCTCGAGCCTGTGGGCGGAGTCGTCGGGTTTCGGGGGCGGAGCCGGCGGGGGGGCGGGCCCGGCGACGGGGGGATCGGCCGGTCCGGTGAGGAGGACGAGGACGACGGCGAGGAGCACGACGCCGCCTCCGCCCGCCGCGAGCCAGAGGGGAAGGCGCGAGGGTGGCCGGGTGACGGGAACCCGCGCGGTCCGGGGCGCGATCGGGCGTCGAGGGGTGGCGGTGGAGAGGGCGGGCTCCGGGACCGGTTTCGGCGAGGGGGGACGGCAGGTCGAGCAGTAGGGGCGGTTGTCCGCCATCCGGGCCCGGCCCTGCTCGAACTCCGTTTCGGGCAGACTCGTGCCGCAGTCGGCGCAATAGACGATCGGCCTGCCCACGAGACTCCCCGCGTTGGACGGCCGGATTATACCGCGGGGCGAGCTACTTGGCCTCCTTGAAGAGGGCGAGGACCTCGGCTTCGGAGAGGGCCTTCTTGTAGATGCGGACGTCGTCGATCGCGCCCTTGGCGGGCCAGGACCACTTGGGCGCCCCGGGCGAGGCGATCCCGATCCGCCAGGGGACCTGTCCGTATTCGCGGGCCGCCTTCCCGGCCTCGAACTCGCCCCCGCCGGCCGCCTCGCCGTTCACGTAGAGCTTGATCGCGCCGAGCGTCCGGTCCACCGTCCCCGCGACGTGGTACCACTTCCCGGGGGCGTACTCGTTCTCCCAGGTGCCGCCGCCGGCCCAGACGGGCTCGTCCTCCTTCTCGCCCTTCACCCAGTGGTCCATGACGAAGCGCCCCTCGGGGTTGTAGCGGAGGCCGAGGTGCCAGCCGACCTTGGTGACGATGCAGTAGCTCCCGTTGTTCTCCTCCTCCGGGCCGGGAGGCAGGTTGTCCGGCCGGAACCAGGCGGCGACGGTGTAGCTCCCTTCCTGGACGTTCTCGAGGTGCTCCGAGTTCGGGATCTCGACGTAGCGCTCGGTCCCGTCGAAGCCGAGCGCGCCGGCGAGGCGCCCCTCGGTCCAGGCCGGCTCCTTGACGAGCCTGCCCGCGGTCCGGCCGGTCGCGTCGGCGGCCGAGGCCTCCTTCGCGTCGTCCAGCTTCCAGTGGCCGACGAGGTCCGGGTTCTCCTGCGGGAGGAGGGCCCCTTCGACTCGCCCGCCGCCGGCGGGCTCGCTCAGGGCAAGCAGGACGGCGAGGGCGGCGCGGATCATGTCGGTCTCCTAGTCGGGAAGGACCTTGACGCGGAGGTTCTTGAAGTAGACGACGCTTTTCGGGTCGTGGCACTGGAGGGCGAAGGTGCCCTTGTCGAGGATCCGGCCGGAGAAGCCCTTGGGCTTGAAGTCGTCGGGCTGGGTCCACTCGTTGACGGTCTTCCCGTTCAGGCGGATCTCGACCTTCTTCCCGGTGACCAGGATGTGGTACTCGAACCACTCGTCGTCCTTGACCGGGGACTCGGAGAGGTCCTTGATCCCATAGAGGCTTCCCGTCTTCTTCGGGTCCTTGTAGTCGTTCGCGCAGACCTGGGCCTCGAAGCCCTTCTTGGGCCAGTCCTTGTCCTGGAACTCGGTGTGGAAGTAGATCCCGGCGTTCGAGCCGGGCTTGACGAGGACCTGGGCCTTGAACTCGAAGTTCTTGAAGACGCCCTTGTTCACCTCGCCTACGTAGAAGACGTGGGCTCGCGGGCCGTTCGTCTTGATGGCCCCGTCCTCGACCTTGGCCGAGTCCGGGTTCTCGGAGACCTTCCAGCCGCTGAGGTCCTTCCCGTTGAAGAGGCTGACGAAGCCGTCTTCCTGCGGGAAGAGGGACAGGACGAGCGCGCAGGCGACGAGTCTCATGGGCTTCTCCTATTTCAGCTCCTGGACCCAGATGTTCCGGTAGAAGACGGGGTTCCCGTGGTCCTGAAGGTGGAGGGGGCCGGGCTGCTGGGGCGGGGCGTTGTTGGTCGCGGCCGTGGTCTTCCCCTTGAGCTCCACGCTCTCGTGGATCTTCACGCCGTTGTGGAGGACGGTGATGGTCGCGCCCTTCTCGGGCGTGGCCAGGCGGTACTCGATGTCGTAGGTCTGCCACTGGAGGGGCGGGAAGCACATGTTGACGGCGGGCTTCGCGATCGAATAGAGGCCGCCGCACTCGTTGTTCTCGCCCTTGAGGCCGAAGCTGTCGAGGACCTGGACCTCGTGCCGGCCCGCGAGGTAGACGCCGCTGTTCGAGCGCCCCTGGCCGCGGGCGGAGGGCATGAACGAGAGCATGAACTCGACGTGGACCTTGACGTCGCCGAACTTCTGCTTCGAGTTCAGGTTCCCCGACTTGAACGTCGTGAGGACGCCGTTCTCGAGCTTGTTCTTGTCCCACGCGTCGGCCGACATGAGGGAGACCGCCCCCTCGGGCGCGGGGGCGCCCTCGGTCGGGCTCTTCCGGACGACGCGGGCGAGCCTGATCTCGCCGTCGGGGCCCTTCCCCTCGAGCTTGCCGTCGGAGATCGAGCCCGACCAGCCCTCGCCCTCGAAGGCGGCCTTCCCGCCCTCGGCCTTCGCGGCGACCTTGACGCGGCCCTTCTGGTCCCAGCCGGCCCCGGGGAGGCCGCCCGAGAGGAAGTAGACGTCGAACTTGCCGTCGCCGAGCGCGACGACCTGGGCCGCGGCCTTGGCGCCCTCGGCCGCGTACTCGCCCTGGAGGGCGAAGTCCGGCCCGGCGTCCTTCGGATCGCTGGCGACGACCTGGGGCTTCTTCTCCTGGAGCGCCACGAGGAGCGAGAGCGCGACGGCGGCGAGCTTCATGGTATCCTCCCTGTTCCCAGAAGGATCGAACGCTCTATATATCGAAAGGCGAGCCTCCTGTTCCAGACTTTCATGACGAGGTCTCGATGAAACGACGGACCTGGTTCCTGGTTCCCGCGGCGGCGTTTTCCCTCTGGATCCTCTGGGGCACCTGGAGCTGGTGGGCGGCGGCGCCGGGGCTGGGCGCGGCGATCGAGGGGAGCTGGAGGGCGGCGACGGCGGACTGGATGGCGCTCCTCTTCCTCTCGGACGGGATGATGTTCGGCCTGATCGCGATCGGCGGGATGGCGGCGGACCTCCTCCGGCGGGGGGCGACCCGCGGCCGCTGCCTGGCGTGGGTCGGCGCGGCGCTCGTCGTGGGGAGCCCGGTCGTCTTCGTCTACCTCGCCTGCCGGCCGTCCTCGAGCGCCCACGCGCGCGAGGCGGGCTCGTAACGGAGGCGGCCGGCGAGGGGGTATTCCCGCTTCTCAAGGAGCGAGCACTCGGTCCGCGAGAACCCGAGGACCGCGCCCTCCGCCTCCCGGGAGGCGTCCTCGCGGAGGAAAGTGAGCGCGAGCGGCGGGGTCCAGAGGCGGGCGATCACGTCCGGGGGGACCGGGGCGACGTCCCGGGACGCCGGGTCCTCCTCCCCGAGGACCGTGCCGGCGTAGATCTCGAGCGCGCGGGCGAAGACCGCGCGGAGGAGGGCGTCGTCCGCCGAGTGGATCGTGAGGAAGCAGTCGTCGTGGGAGTGCAGCGCAATCCTCGCCCGGGGGAAATCAGGATCGGGAAAGGCCGCCTCCGCGATGACGCGGGGCTCGTGGTCGAGCCGGCTCCGCTCGACGGCCTCGGGCGCGGGAGGGCCCGGGAGGTCGAGGAAGTGGAACTCCCAGTGGCTCAGCCGCTCCACGAGGGGCAGCAGCGATCCGCGGGGAAGCGCGACGGCGTTGGGCCGGTAGGGGACGTGCCCCAGCCCGGCCGCCCGGGCGACGGCGTCGAGACGCTCCATCGTGCCGTGGTCGACGTCGTGGACGAGGATCGTGTCCTGGGCGCGGGCGGCGATCCGATCGGCCACGTCGACGAGGCGCATGGGGAAGAGCTCCAGGAGCGTCACGCCGCCCGGTCGCGGGGCCGCCGCGACCGAGAGCGGGAACGGCCGGGAGGGGAAGAGGCCGTAGCGGTGGATCGTGAAGGCGTTCGGGAACGGCGTCCTCACGCAGGAGGGCCCTCCTTTCGCCCGGGTTCCCCTAGCTGCGATAGGCCTCCCGCCCCACGCCCTGGACCTTGATGCCCTGGCTCTCGATGACCTTCTGGAGGGCGATCATGTTGGCGGCGGCTTCGTCGATGGCGCGCGTGAAGGCGCAGGAGCCCTTGAGGACGGGCGCCAGCTTCCTCGGGTCCTGGATCCGGGCGTCTGGATACTCGTGCTCGACGACGAGGTCCACGTTGGAGACCCCGTCCTTGTAGACCAGGAGCTCGCGGGCGGCGAGCTGGTGGTCGAGCCAGTCGACGGTCCGGTTCTGGAGGTAGGCGAGCGGATCGTGCCGGGCGGTGCCGGGGAGCTCGTGGGTGCAGAGGACGACCTGCTTGAGCCAGCCGGCGGACTGCTTGCGGACGTCGGGGTCGGGCTTCCCGCCCTTCCGGTCGCCGCGGTCGCAGGTCTGTCCGCCGTAGCCCCACTCGGCGATGCCCTTGGGGTTGGAGACTTGGCCCTTCACGTGGTAGCCGCCGATCAGGAAGTTGTAGCCCTGGTCCTTGAGGAACTGGAAGAGGTCGCGGGTGTTCTGCCCCATGAGGATGGCGTGGGAGGGGTCGTAGTGGATCCGGAACTGGTCGCCCACGCCGTGCTTGGCGGCGATCTTGTGGAGCCGGATCCACATGCCGGGCGTGTAGGCGATGTTGTTGTGCCAGTGGTCGGTGGTGTTCCAGCCCGGCATCGGGCACTGCTCCACGCGGTACTCGAGACCGCGGTCCTTGGCGGCCTTGAGGAGGGGGACGAAGAGCTTCTCGTAGGCCTCGAGATTCTGGTCCATGTCGAGCGCGACGTCGCGCCCCACGAAGCCGCAGACGGCCTTGACGCCGAGCGCGGCCGCGGCGTCCATGAGCTTGACCATCCACTCGTGCTTGACCCGGCGGAGCTTCTCGTCGCCGATCAGCATGTTGTCGAAGTAGCCGATGTCGGAGAAGGTCACGCCGTGCTGCTTGAGGGCGGACTGGATCCGCTTGACGCGGGAGGCGTCGAAGGGCTTGAGCACGTTCAGGTGGTCGGCGACGGGGTCGAGCATGGCCTCGGGACGGACGTCGGCCAGCTCCTCGGGGAGGGCGGAGGAGATCTGGAGTCGCTTGACGCCGACTTCCTTCGCGGCGAACGCGATCCACTCCTCGACGGCGAGGTCCGGGTCCTTCTTCCGCTTGTCCCGGGGGGTGAGCTCCTGGAGCGCGGCGGTGAGCAGGCTGACCTGCATGTATTCCGGCTTGAACTCGATGCCCATGGGGTGCTCTCCGATCTCTAGTATTTCTGGAAGGCCGAATCGAACGCGGCCCCGGCGGGGGCGAAGTTGAACTTGCGCACGACCTCGATCGAGTCCTTGACGCCCTTGATCCGGTCCATGCCGGAGTCCTCCCACTCGATGGAGAGCGGGCCCTGGTACTTCACGTGGTTGAGGGCGCGGACGAGGCGGTCCCAGGGGACGTCGCCGTAGCCCACGGTCACGAAGTCCCAGCCCCGGCGCGGGTCGCCGAAGTCGAGGTGGGAGGAGAGGATCGAGTTCCTCCCCGTGAGCTTCACCTTCGAGTCCTTCATGTGGACGTGCACGATGCGGCTGCCGAGCTCGTACACGAACTCCGCGGGGTCCAGGAACTGGTGCGTGAAGTGGCTGGGGTCGAGGTTGACACAGAAGGCCGGGTGGTTGTTCACGGCCTTGATCGCGCGCTGGGTCGTGATCAAGTCGTAGCCGATCTCCGTCGGATGCACTTCGAGCCCGAACTTGAGGCCGAGCTTCTGGTACTCGTCGAGGATGGGCGTGAAGCGTTTCGCGAAGTCCTGGTAGCCTTCCTCGATGTCGGCCTGGGAGGTGGGGGGGAAGAAGTAGAGCTTGCCCCAGACGCTCGATCCGGTGAAGCCGTTCACGATCGAGATGCCGAGCTTCTTGGCCGCCTTCCCGGCGTCGATCAGCCACTTCTGGGCGCGCTGGCGGACGCCTTCGGGGTCGCCGTCGCCCCAGATCGCGGGGGAGACGATCGCCTTGTGGCGCTTGTCGATCGGGTCGCAGACGCACTGGCCGACCAGGTGGACGTCGATCGCCCAGCACTTCAGGTTGTGTTTCGCGAGGGTGGCCTGGACGGACTTCACGTAGGCGTCGTCCTTGACGGCCTTCTCGACGTCGAAGTGGCCCCAGGTGTTGAGCTCGAGGCCGTCGAGGCCCCACTCCTGGGCCATCGCGCACATCTTCTCGAGGGGGAGATCCGCCCACTGGGCCGTGCAGAGGGTGATGGGCCGGGTCATGGCGCGTCTCCTTCACGTCCGGTCGGCGGGGACGGCGTCGGCGGGGGCCTGCTCGTCCGGGACCGGAAGGCGAGTATAGGCGATCGGGGGGCCGTGTCAAGAATTCCGGCCCGCCGGAGTGTTAACCCTCAAACGACGTTTGAGGGTTAACACTAGGAGTGTTAACGCTCAAACGTCGTTTGAGGGTTAACACTACTTGAGGGAGAGGAGGTAGGCGAGGAGGTCGCGGAACTCGGCCTCGGAGAGGGCGCGCTCGAGGCCCTCGGGCATGACGGACTTCTCGGACCGGCGCATCTCGCGGATCCGCTCGCGGCGGAGCTGGATCTCGCCGCCCGAGGCGTCGCGGAGGACGACGGCGTCGGCCGTCTGGCGGGCCAGGAGGCCGGTGAGGACATCCCCGTCCACCGTCGCCACGAGGTAGCTCTCGTAGCCCTGGGCGAAGGTGGAGGAGGGGACGAGGATCGACTCGAGGAGGTCCCGAGCCGAGCGGACGGCGCCGACCCGCGTGAGGTCGGGCCCCACGCGGCCGCCCTCCGCGCCCACGGCGTGGCAGGAGGCGCAGGCGACCTTCTTCCCCCGGAACACCTCGAGCCCCCGCGCGGGGTCGCCGCCCGAGGCCAGGCGCTCGAACGCCGCGATCCTCGCCTGCTGCTCCCCGGCCGCCCGCTCGACGAGGGCCGCGGCGTCGGAGGGGAGCCGCTCGAGGGCGGGGCCGAGCTCGCCCGGCGAGGGGCGCCAGCCCGCCCGGATCGAGCGGGCCGCCTCCTCCAGCGCCGAGTCCCGAGCCTTAAGGAGCTGGGGGGCGAACACCGAAGGGGAGACGAGGGCGTCCCCGCGGATGGCCGCCAGGATCCGCGCGAGGGCGGGCTCGTCGAGCCGGGCGCGGCGGAGGACCTCGGCCGCGGCGAGGCGCGGAACCGACTCGCCCCCCGCGGCGACCTGCCCGACGAGGAAGTCGAGCGTCGGCGGCGGGAGATCCGGCCGGCGCGACACGACGGCGCGGAGGGACTCGAGGCGGACGGCCGGCGTCTCGGCGCGCTTCCCCGCCACGAGAAGGAGGAGCTCGTCGAAGGCCGCGAGCTGGTAGAGGGCGATCACGCGGACCGTGGCGAGTCGGACGGCGGGGTCGGGGTCGGCGATCGTCTCGAGGAGCCCGGCCCTCCAGGGCTGGGGGAAGTCCTTGAGGGCGGTCGCCTCGAGGGCCTCGAGGAGGAGGAGGCGCCGGGCGGCCCCCGGCTTCTCGAGGGCCTTCCCGATCCCCTCCTGCACCGCGACGTCCGCCTGGAAGGCGAGAAGGCAGCCGCGGAGGCCGGCCTTCTCTTCGGCCGAGAGGGTCTCGTTCGCGAGCCAGTCCTTGACGAGCCCGAGGGCCTCGGGGGCCCAGTCCTTCCGCTGCTGGAGGATGCGGATCGAGGCCTGGCGGAGGCCGGCGTCCCCGGACGCGACTCCCCCCATCACCGCGGGCTTGGGGAGGGCCTCCTTCGGGTGCGGGGGCTGGCTGAGCAGGGTCAGCGCGGCCTTCCGCACGCGCGGATCGGCGCGGCCGAGCGCCTTCTCGAGGGCGTCCCGGTCGGCGAGGCGGTGGATCGCGAAGACCACCGCGTGCTCGAAGTGCGGATCCACCTCGCCCTCCAGGACCTTCCAGAGTGCGGGGAGGCTCTCGGCCGTCCCGCAGGTCGCGAGCGCCTCCGCGGCGGCGAGGCGGACGTTGGCGCCCGTGTCCAGGAGCTGCTCGACGAGCCCGGGCGCGGCCGAGCGGTCGCCCCGGACGGCGAGTGCGTGGGCGGCGAGTCGCCCGTCGGCCCCGCCGAGGAGTGCCGTGAGCCGCGTTACGTCGAGCGCCCACTTCCGTTCCCAGTCCCGCTCCATGTTCTCGATCGCCCGTTTCTTGTCGGGGTCGACGGGGGCCGTCGCGCGGACGCGCCAGACGCCGCCCGGCGCGCGGGAATTCCGGATCCGGCCGGTGGGACAGTGCTGGACGTACCAGGCGCCGGTGTCCACCACGAGGAGGCTGCCGTCCGGCGCCTGGAGGACGTCGGAGGGGTGGAAGTCGGGGTCGTCGCTCGTGACGAAGTCGAGGTCGGTCGTCGTGAACGTGGAGCCGGCGTTCTCGAGGCCGTGGCGCTGGACCTTCCGGCTGTTGTGCTGGGCGGAAAAGAGCCAGCCGTAGTACGGGAGCGAGGCCCCCGAGTAGCGGACGAGGCCGCTGAGGGCGACGGCGGGGAAGAGCGAGACGGCCGGGAGCGGCGGGCCCGTGCGGACGAGGGGGGCGTGCTTGGTGTCGTGGTGGCGCGGGTAGACGCCGCCCGGGATCAGGTGGACGAGGGCGTCCCGGATCCCGCCGGTCGGGAGCTGGAACCAGTTGTCGGTGCCCAGGATCTCGCCGCGCGGGAGGAAGGCGACCTCGACCAGGTTCTCGAACCCGAGGCAGAGGATCTCGAGGCGGGTGCCGTCGGGGCGGCAGCGGATGAGGCCGCCGGTGCGGGCTTCGGCGGTCGAGCCGTCGGGCCCCTTGAGCTTGAAGCCGTCGGGGTCGCCCATCGTGAAGTAGAGGAGCCCGTCGGGCCCGAACGTGATCCCGTGGAGGCTGCCGTTGTCCTTGTGGCCGAAGCCGGTGAGGAGGACGGTCCGGCGCTCGGCCCTTCCGTCGCCGTCCGCGTCCTCCAGGACGGCGAGGTCGGGAGGGTCGGCGACGTAGAGCTTCCCCTCGCGCCAGGCGAGGCCCATGGAGGGCGTCAGGCCCTCGGCGAAGACGCGGCGGGTCTCGAAGCGGCCGTCGCCGTCCCGGTCCTCGAGGCGGCTGACGACGCATTTCCGGACGAGCTTCTGGAGCTCGAGGTAGAGGTCGCCGCCCGAGGACTCCGTGAGGAAGAGCCGGCCGCGGTCGTCGAAGGCGGCGAACATGGGGAACGAGACGCCCTCGGGGGAGACCTTCTCGATCGAGAACCCCTCGGGGACGCGGGGCGAGGCGGCCTGGGCGAGGGCGGCGGCGAGAAACGCGAGGACCATGCCTCTCCCTTATACGCGACGCCCGCGCCGGCGGCCTCCGACTTTTTCCTACCCGTCCCCGGGGCGGCGGGGAATGAATGCGGGGGGCGGAGGGGACGCGGTTTTCTTGACAGGGTTTCGAACGCCGCGCTAGCATCCGGATCCTTCGAGACGCGCACCGGCGGCGGGGAGAACTTCTTGAGAATAGTGAGGAAAGCATGAAGCGGAACCTGATGGTGTCGTTCGGCCTGGTCCTGGCGGCCGGGCTGGTGGCGGCGTGCGCGCTGCCCCTGAAGACGGAACCCGTGATCGCTCCGGACGACGTGCAGAAGGTGCTCGACCAGGCGGAGGCGCAGGCGAAGAAGGAGCCGTCGCTCCTGCGCGTGAACGCGTCGGGCCAGAAGCAGCCGACGCGGATGCACATCGTGGTGGTGGACCGGGGCGGCCGGGTGGTGGGCCAGCGCTCGATGGCGGACGCGTGGCTGGGCTCGATCGCGATCGCGAAGGCGAAGGCCTTCACGGCGAACGCCTTCTCGAGCGACGAGAACGCGCTCACGACGCGGAGCCTGGGGCCCCTCACGCAGCCGGGCGGCCCGCTCTGGAACATCGGGAACTCGAACGGCGCCGACGGCGGCCTGATCGAGTTCCCCGGCGGCGTGCCCCTCTACAAGGACGGGAAGCTGATCGGCGCGGTGGGCGTCTCGGGCGACGGCGTCGAGGAGGACGAGAACGTGGCCGAGGCGGGGGCGAAGGGCTTCGAGGCCCCGAAGGCCATCCGCGTGGACACGGTCACGAACGGCGGCGTCCCCTACACGAAGTAGGACCCGAGGCGAAAGGAACGGACATGCGATCGATCCTGCGGTGTACGGCCGGGGCGGCGGCGCTCGTTCTGGCGGCCTGCTCGGGCCCCTCGAAGGCCGCGCCGGCGGGCAAGTCCGCCGAGGCGCCCGCGGCGATGTACAGCTCGTCGCTCCCGAAGGACGTGAACTGCGCGAAGCCCGGCGGGAAGCTGCCCGGCGACGTCAAAGTCCAGCTCGTCGAGGTGGCGGGCGGCTTCGTCGACCCCATCCACGTGGCCAGCCCGAAGGACGGCTCCGGCCGGCTCTTCGTCTGCGAGCGGCCCGGGATCATCAAGATCATCGGGAAGAACGGGAAGGTGCTGGACGAGCCGTTCTACAACAACATGGCGAACACCTTCTTCCAGTTCCTCGAGTGCGGGCTCTACTGCATCGAGTTCCACCCGAACTTCAGGCAGAACGGGCTCTTCTACATCAGCTACGCCGACATGTGGTTCAATGGCGCCACCTTCATCGTGGAGTACAAGGTCTCGGCCAACGACCCGAACAAGGCGGACATGGCCTCGGCGCGGCCGGTCATGCGGATCGACTTCCCCTACGCCAACCACCACGGCGGGAAGATCGCCTTCGGGCCGGACGGGTACCTCTACGTGGGCGTGGGGGACGGCGGCTGGGAGGGGGACGTCCTGGACGCGGGGCCGGACCTCTCGACCTGGCTCGGGAAGATGCTCCGGATCGACGTCAACGTGAAGCGGGGCTACGCGGTTCCGGAGTCGAACCCCTTCGCGCGGGCGTCGGACCCGAAGCTGATGGTGCTCTTCGGGGTCTCCGAGCTTGAGTTCTCGAAGATCAAGCAGAAGTCCAAGCCCGAGATCTGGGCCTACGGGATTCGGAACCCCTGGACCTTCTCGTTCGACCGGAAGACGGGGGACCTCTGGATCGCGGACATCGGCCAGAACCACTGGGAGGAGATCAACATGCAGCCGGCCTCCTCGAAGGGCGGGGAGAACTACGGCTGGAACTGGATGTGCGGGACGCACCCCTTCCCGCTCGAGAAGGAGGGGAAGGAAGTCACGCCCACGGTCGGGGTCCTGCCCGTGGCGGAGTACAGCCACGCGACGGACGGGATCTGCGTGATCGGGATGGGCGTCTACCGGGGCGCCGAGTGCCCCTCGCTCGACGGGATCTACTTCACGGGCGACTGGGGCACGGGGCGGCTTTGGGGCGTCAAGAAGGACGGCCAGGGCAAGTGGCAGATGCAGCAGCTCCTCCACACGAAGCTCAACTTCACGGCGGCGGGCGAGGACGAGCACGGGAACCTCTACGTGACGAACGCCCCCAGCCAGTACGGCACCTGGAACCCCTTCGACAGCGGCCGCGGGTCGGTGTGGAAGCTGGTCTCCTCGGACAAGGTCCCGGCCGGGGCGAAGACGGCGCCCGTCCAGTAGGGGCCGCAGAAGGGAAGTGCGTCGAGCGATGAGGGCGTGGATCCTGGCCGCGGTCGCCGCCGCGACGTCCGCCGCCGCCCAGGACTCGAAGCCGGGCCCGCAGTGCTCGGGGGGGCGGGACGAGCCCGGGGGAGCGGTGGCGGGCCGGGTGAAATTCGTGGGGAAGCTTCCCCGGAGGCCCCCGATCGCGGAGGTCGCCGGGAACGCCTTCTGCAAGGAGTGCCACAAGGACTCGCCGCCCCTCTCCGAGCGCTGGGTCTTCGGGAAGAGCGGCGAGGAGAGCACGGTCGCCAACGTCCTCGTCTACGTGAGCAAGGGCCTGGAGGGGCGGACCTTCGAGCCCCCGAAGGCGCCCGTCGTGCTCGACCAGGTGAACTGCATCTACACGCCCCACGTGGTGGGCGTCATGGCCGGCCAGACGCTCGAGATCCGGAACTCCGACGCCACGCTCCACAACGTGATGTGCACCCCGAGGAACAACAAGGGATTCAACGAGGGGATGTCGGTCAAGGGCGGGAAGCTCGAGAAGGTCTTCGCGAACCCCGAATTCAAGGTGGAGCTCCGCTGCTTCATGCACCCCTGGATGCTGGCCTACGTCCACGTGATGAGGCATCCGTACTTCGCGGTGACGGGCACCGACGGGGCCTTCGAGATCAAGGGACTCCCTCCGGGGGACTACGAGCTCACGGTCCTCCACGAGACCTCGCGGATGATGGCGGATCCCGCGACGGCGACGGTCAAGGTCGAGGCCGGCCAGTCGCAGCGGGTCGAATTCGCGTATCGGTTCGGCGAGGAGGAGTGATCTCCGTCGCTGGACGCGGACGCTTATAGTCGTTATCGTAGGCCCTTATGGACCTGACCCGCCGGTCGTTCCTGAAGGTCTCGGCCGCGGGAGCGTTCGTCACGCCGTTCGGGTTCGACCTGGCGCCCGCCTGGGCCCAGGCCAAGAAGTTCAAGATCGCCCGCACGACCGAGACGCGCTCGATCTGCCCCTACTGCTCGGTCTCCTGCGGGGTCCTCGTCCACGCCCGGGGAGACGGGAAGAACACCCAGAAGGAGATCGTCCACGTCGAGGGCGACCCCGACCACCCCGTCAACAAGGGCACGCTCTGCCCCAAGGGCGCGACCCTCCGCCACTACATCAAGAACGACCTCCGGCTCTCGACGGTCCGCTACCGGGCCCCGGGCGCCGACCGCTGGACCCGGATCACCTGGGACGAGGCGATCGCGAAGATCGCCCGGCTCATCAAGAAGGAGCGCGACGCCTCCTTCGTCGCGAAGGACGCGGAAGGCCGGACCGTCAACCGCCTGGAGTCCGTCGCCGCGATCGGCGGCTGCACCGACACGAACGAGTTCAACTGGCTCTTCCAGAAGGTGGCCCGCGCCTGGGGCGTCGTCCACCTCGAGCAGCAGTCGCGGATCTGACACGGCCCCACGGTGGCGAGTCTCGCCCCGACCTTCGGCCGAGGCGCGATGACCAACGGCTGGACCGACATCCGGAACACCGACGTCGTCCTCGCCATGGGCGGGAACCCCGCCGAGAACCACCCCTGCGGCTTCAAGTGGGTGATCGAGGCGAAGAAGAAGCGGGGGGCCAAGCTCGTCTCGGTCGATCCCCGCTTCAACCGGACGAGCGCCGTGGCCGACCACTTCGTCCCCATCCGCTCGGGGACGGACATCGCCTTCCTGGGGGGCCTCATCCGCCACGCGATCGAGGAGAAGCGATTTCACGAGGAATACGTCCGGCTCCACACGAACGCCCTCTTCCTCCTCGAGCCCGGCTTCGAGCTCACGGCGGAGGGCGTCTTCGGCGGCTTCGACGGGAAGAAATACGACCGCGCGAAGTGGAGGTACCAGCTCGACGAGAAGGGGCACGCGAAGCGCGCGTCCTCGCTCGACGAGCCGAACTCGGTGTTCCAGCAGCTCCGGAAGCACTACTCGCGCTACACGCCGGAGAAGGTCGCGGAGATCTGCGGCTGCAGCGTCCCGGACTTCCTCAAGGCGGCCGGGATCGTGAACTCGACCGGCACGGCGGACCGGGCGGGCACGATCATGTACGCGCTCGGATGGACGCAGCACTCCTCGAGCGTCCAGATCATCCGGGCGGCGGCGATCCTCCAGCTCCTCCTCGGGAACGTCGGGCGCGCGGGCGGCGGGGTGAACGCGCTCCGCGGCCACGCCAACATCCAGGGCGGGACGGACCACGGGATGGCCTACCACGCCCTCCCGGGCTACCTCGGGATGCCGCGGCCGGAGGAGCAGACGTCCGCCCGCTACCTCGAGCGGATCCGCCCGAAGCCGCTCTCGCCGACGTCGATGAACTACTGGTCGAACTCGGACAAGTTCTTCGTCTCGCTCATGAAGGCGGTCTACGGGAAGGCGGCGACGGCGGAGAACGACTGGGCCTACGCCTGGATCCCCAAGGTCGCGGACAACTATTCCTGGGTCTACATCTTCGACCGGATGGTCGAGGGGAAGATCCGGGGCTTCATCGACTTCGGGATGAACCCCGTCGCCAACGGCCCGAACACCGAGAAGATGATCGCCGCGCTCGGGAAGCTGGAGTGGATGGTGCTGACGGAGGCCTTCGAGACCGAGACGGCCGCCTTCTGGAAGGCGGGGATCTCGAAGGAGAGCCCGAAGACGGAGATCTTCCTCCTCCCGGCCGCGATCTTCGCGGAGAAGGACGGCTCGTTCACGAACTCCTCGCGCTGGGCCCAGTGGAAGTACAAGGCGGCCGACCCCCCGGGCGAGGCTTGGGCCGACGAGGAGATCCTGGCCCGGATCTTCATCGAGGTGCGGGAGCTATACCGGAAGGAGGGCGGAGCTTTCCCCGACCCGGTCCTCCACCTCGAGTGGGCGTACAAGAACCCGTTCCATCCGTCGCTCGAGGAGGTGGCCCGCGAGATCAACGGCCGGGAGATCGCGACGGGCCGGCAGCTTTCCGGCTTCGGAGAGCTCAAGGCCGACGGGTCGACCTCGAGCGGGAACTGGCTCTACTGCGGGAGCTTCACCGAGGCGGGGAACCTGATGGCCCGCCGCGACCCGGGCGACCCCTCCGGCATGGGGCGCTACGAGAACTGGGCCTGGAACTGGCCGATGAACCGGCGGGTCCTCTACAACCGGGCTTCGGCGGACGCGGCGGGCAAGGCCTGGGACCCGGCGCGGCCGGGCATCGAGTGGAACGGGGCCCGGTGGACGGGGGACGTCCCGGATCTCCGCCCGGACGCCGCCCCCGGAACGCAGGACGCCTTCATCATGCTCCCGGAGGGCGTGGCCAAGCTCTGGGCGCCCGACTTCGCCGACGGCCCCTTCCCCGAGCACTACGAGGCGGCGGAGCACCCCGTCCCGAACGCGCTCCACCCCCAGGCGTCGAACCCCGTCGCGCCCGTCTTCCGGGGCCCGCACGACCCCGAGCTCGGGACTCCCGAGAAGGGCTACGACATCGTGGCGACGACCTTCCGCCTGACCGAGCACTTCCACTTCTGGACGAAGCACATCGCGCCCACGACGGCGCTCCAGCCGGAGTTCTTCGTCGAGATCCCGGAAGGCCTCGCCCAGGAGCGCGGAATCCGGAACGAGGACCGGGTGCGGGTCTCGACCCCGCGCGGCTCGGTCGAGGGCCGGGCGCTGGTCACCAAGCGGATCCGCCCGCTCACGGTCGCGGGGAAGCGGTCCTGGCAGATCGCGATCCCCATCCACTGGGGCTTCGCGGGCCGGGCGGCCGGCGCGGCGCCGGGGTCCGAGCGGGGCCCGATGGCGAACCTGCTCACGCCGACCGTCGTCGACCCGAACTCCTTCACCCCGGAGTACAAGACGTTCCTCGTGAGGCTCGAGAAGGCGTGAGCCAGGCGCTCGAGGTCCGGAGGGTGTCCGCCACGGACGCCCGCACGACGGTGCGGGACGCCGACGCCCTCGCCATGCTCATCGACACGACCACCTGCATCGGCTGCAAGGCCTGCGAGGTGGCCTGCGTCGAGTGGAACGACCTCAAGGTCGAGCCCGAGTACGGGGAGCGGATGCTCCACTCCTTCCAGACGATGCCGGACATGACCCCGGCCTTCTGGAACCTGATCAAGTTCAACGAGCTGCCGGTGGACGCGCAGCGGCGCCCCGCCCCCGACCCCGTCGTCTCCGGACCGAACTTCATGTCGCCCGTGTTCGCGGCGGGCGAAGCGGCCTCGGACGGCGGGATCATGCTCCTCATGCGGAAGGACATGTGCCTCCACTGCGCGGAGCCGGGATGCCTGGTCGCCTGCCCGGCGGAGGGGGCGATCGTCCAGTACACGAACGGGATCGTGGACTTCCAGCAGGAGCACTGCATCGGCTGCGGCTACTGCATGACGGGCTGCCCGTTCAATGTCCCGAAGTTCGACCCGGTCTCGAAGCGCGTCTTCAAGTGCACGATGTGCTCGGACCGCCTGGAGAACGGCCTCGGGCCCGCGTGCGTCAAGGCCTGCCCCACCGGCTGCCTCGAGTTCGGGACGAAGAAGGAGATGGCGCTCCGGGCCGAGCACCGGGCGATCCAGGTGAAGGCGGAGGGGTTCCCGCAGGCCGGGGTCTACGATCCGCCGGGCGTGGGCGGGACGGGCGTGATCTACGTCCTCCACCACGCCGACCGGCCGGAGCTCTACGGGGAGCTCCCGAAGGAGCCGAAGATCGACCCCCAGATCGCCTTCTGGAAGGGCCCGCTCAAGCCGATCGGGGGGATCCTCTTCGGCCTCTCGCTTGCCGCGGCCGCGGTCCACTACTTCAAGGCCGGCCCGCGGCGCGAGAAACTCCACGCCGAGAAGGCGGGGCAGCGGGAGATCGTCCGCTACACGGTCTTCGAGCGGGTCCTCCACTGGACGGTGGCGTTCACGTTCCTCTACCTGGCCCTCACGGGGCTGGGGCTCTTCACGCCGAAGATGGCCTGGCTCCTCGACGTCCTGGGCGGCGGTCAGGTCGCGCGGGCCTGGCACCCGATCGTGGGGGTCGTCTTCGTGGGCGCGGTCCTCGTCCAGTTCGGGAAGTGGTTCAAGGACCTGCTCCTGACGCCGAACGACCGGGTCTGGCTCAAGAAGATGCGCGACTACGTCGCCGGCCGGGACGAGCACGTCCCGCCGACCGGGCGCTTCAACGCGGGCCAGAAGATGCTCTTCTGGACGCAGGTGGCGATGGGGCTCGTCCTCCTCGCGAGCGGGATCCCGATCTGGTTCCCGGAGGAGTTCTCCCGCAGCCTCCGCCTCTGGTCGATCGTCGTGCACTCCGCCAGCGCGGTGGTCGCGATCCTCTCGCTGGTCGTCCACATCCACATGTCGGTCTTCATCTCGAGGGGCGCCCTCCGGGCGATGACGGAGGGGAAGGTGACCGAGGAGTGGGCGCGCCACCACCACGGCGCGTGGGCCGAGGAGCAGTTGAGGCCCCGGGCCCCCGGCCCCGGGTCCCAGCCGCCGGGACCGGAACCGCTGAGGCCTGAGGCCTGAGGCCCGGGGCCTGCGGCCCGATGCCTGACCTCTGGGAACGCCGCCTCCGCCGCGCGGAGGAGCTCGCGCGCCTCTGGCCCCACGCCGCCGAGATCCTGCGGCTCTTCCGGGCGGTGACGGCCTTCCAGGCGGAGATCGCGGGGGAGCCGCCGGGGCTGGACGCCGCCGTCGCGCGGATCCCCCGCCTGCTGGACGTCTTCGAGCGGCACGGTCCGGCGGACCTGGCCGCGCTTGCCCGCGGCGCCCGGGAGCAGTCGCCCGAGGAATGGATGCGGGTCCTCAAGCTCGTGTTCGCCGCGCGGGAGCACGGGAACGCCTTCGAGGCGCTCTGCCTCCGTTGCCTGGTGCAGCCCTGGTGCGCGACGGACCTCGCCGGCATGAAGGAGGGGGTGGCCCTGGACGACCCCGGCCTCTGCCCCTTCTGCGCCGGAAGGCCCGCCGTGGGCATCCTCCGGGACGACCGCGAGGCGGAGGCGCTTCGCCGGACGCTCTCCTGCTGGCGATGCGCGCGGGAGTGGGAGTTCCCGCGCGTTCTCTGCCCGGCATGCAAGGAGGAGCGGCCGGAACGGCTGCCCCGTCTCACGGCGGAGGAGATCCCCTGGATCCGGGTCGAGGCCTGCGACTCCTGCGGGAAGTACCTGAAAACGGTGGACCTCTCGAAGGAGCCGGCCGCGGAGCCGGTGGCGGACGAGCTGGCGTCCACGCCGCTCGACCTCCTCGCCCGCGAGCGGGGCTACGGGAAGATCGCCCCCAACCTCGCCGGCCTCTGAGCCCCGGCGGCCCTCCGGAAATTTGGAAATTTTATTTGACCTATTACGTTCCTGAATATATCATCCGGTGCGTCGTCGGGGAACGGACGGAAGGAGGAGGCATGAGGCTCGGTATCGTCGCGGCGACGGCCCTCGCCCTGGGGGCCTGCGCTCCGTCCCGGCCCCCGGCCGCGATGGAGGGGGGGGCGTGCTGCGCCGCGGGGAAGAGGGTCCCCGACGCCTGCTGCAAGGCCGACTCCGCGAAGGTGTGCTGCAAGGAAGCCGGGCGGCAGCAGGTCGTCCGCCGCGAGTTCCTCAAACCCGGCGAGGCCCGCACGTTCGAGATCGAGTACGTCGGGAAGGCGACGGAGATCCCGGCCGGGACGAAGCGTCTCCGCGTCTGGATCCCCGTCCCGCAGGACACGACCGTCCAGGAGATCCGGGGCCTCTCGTTCTCGCGCGAGCCGCGGATCGGCGTCGAGGAGAAGTACGGGAACCGGGTGGCCTACTGGGAGGTCGAGAACCCCGGCCCCTCGTTCGAGGTCTCGATGCGCTTCGCCTGCACGCGCCTGGAGATCCGGACCGACCTCGAGCTCCTCAAGGACGAGGGGCAGGACCCGGACGGCTCGTTCAGCGTCTTCAAGCGTGCCGACCGGCTCGTCCTGGTCGACGACGAGGTCCGCCGGCTCTCGGACGAGATCGTGAGGGGCAAGTCGGGCGCCCTCGAGAAGGGCCGGGCCATCTACGACTACGTGGTCGGGCGGATGACCTACGACAAGAACCACGCGGGCTGGGGCCTGGGCAGCACCGAGCACGCCTGCCGGGTGGGGAAGGGGAACTGCACCGACTTCCACGCCCTCTTCAACTCGCTCTGCCGCGCGCAAGGCATCGCCTCGGGCTTCGAGATCGGCCTCTACCTCCCCTACGAGCGGAAGAGCGAGGAGAAGCTCGGCGGCTACCATTGCTGGGCCTTCTTCCGCGTCCCCGGGAAGACCTGGGTGCCCGTCGACTGCTCGGAGGCCAGCCGCTTCGGCGACAAGCGCGAGTTCTTCTTCGGCGGCCACACTTCCAACCGCGTGACTCTTTCCACCGGCCGCGACCTCGTCCTCGTTCCGCCCCAGGCGGGCGAGCCGCTCAACTACTTCCTGAACCCCCACGCGGAGGCGGACGGGAAGCCCGTCAAGACCGACAAGGCCTGGTCCTACCGGGACCTCGACTAGAGGAGCCCATGGACGGCCTTCGGCCCTTCACCTGAGCGTAGGCTCCGCTCCGTTCGCCGGAGGCGAAGGTCTGCCTTTGGCCCCTTCTCTTACCGAGGGCTCGCACCCATGAACGTGATCGCCGGCGTCCTCCTCCTCGCCGTCCAGGCTCCGGGCGCCCCCCAGGAGCGGGAGCCCGGGAATTCCCCCTGGCTCGAGGTGGGCGGGAACCGCTTCCGCGTCTACGGGTTCCCCCGCCTGGACATGATCTACACGGACTCCCGCCTTGCGCCCAACAACCAGTTCCCCTTCTGGGTCGTCTCCGAGGACCCGACCGTCCAGGCCAAGGACGACGACGAGGAGCTCGACCTCCACCCCCGGCTCTCCCGCATCGGGATCCAGGTCGAGCGCGACTCGATCCCCCGCTGGCCCTCGGCGAAGATCTCCGGGACCCTCGAGTTCGACTTCCAGAACGGCGGGAGCGAGTCCCGCGAGGCCGTCCGGATGCGGCATGCCTACCTCCGCGTCCGGGACGCGAGCGGCTTCGGGTTCCTGGCGGGCCAGACCTGGGACCTGATCGCCCCGCTCCTCCCGAGCGTGAACGGCGACAGCCTGGGCTGGAACGTCGGCAACCTCGGCGACCGCCGCCCCCAGCTCCTGGTCGACTACCTCGCCCCGGCCTTCGACGAAACGAAGGCCTATGCCGCCGTCGCGGCGCTCCGCACCGGGGCGATCAACAACCGGGATCTGGACGGCGACGGGACGGCCGACGGGATCGACTCCGGGAAGCCGATGCTCCAGGCCCGCCTCGGCCTCCATTCGTTCCTGGGCCGGATCGACGTCCACGTCTGGGGCCTGTACGCCTGGGACGAGGTGGACACGCCCGTCGGCGGGGAGGACGAGTTCGTCGCCCGCTGCGTGGGGGCGGACCTGACCGTCCGCCTGGCCGAGGGCGTCGCGATCGCCGGGGAGGTCTGGAAGGGCGAGAACCTGGACGACGTCCGCGGCGGCGTGGGCCAGGGCGTGAACGCCGTCACGGGAGAGGAGATCGACGCCCGCGGCGGCTGGGGCGAGCTCCGCTTCCGCCTGACCGAGGGGTACACCCCGAGCGTCGGGATCTCCTACGACGATCCCGACCGGGACGACCTCAACCCCGCGGCGCTCGGCGGACCGCGCGACCTGAACCGGACGGCCTACCTCTCGAACCACTTCGACCTGGGCGGCGGCCTCCAGATCGGCCTCGAGTACATCTACTGGAAGACGAACTACGTGGGCCTCGACGACGGGGACGCGAACCGCCTGAACCTCTGGCTGATCTACAAGTTCTAGCGCACCCGCCCCGGGGACGGGTTTTTCTTCCCAAGCCGGGGGCCGGCAGCTATCTTTCCGGCCATGCTGAACGCGATCGCGGCGCTCCTGGCGCTCTCGGCGGCCCCGCAGGAGAAGGAGGCCGCCCCCGCCCCCTTGAAGAGCCAGGAGATCCCCCTCGAGGCCTACTGGAGGGACGGGCTGCGCTTCCGCTCCAAGGACGGGGCCTTCGACCTCCACGTGGGCGGCCGCTTCATCCTCCACGGCCGGACCGTCTTCGACCGGCCCGACGACGAGACCGCGCCCCTCCGCTCCGTCCCCGACTCGTTCTTCGCCCGCCAGGCCTATCTCCAGGTGGACGGGAAGATCTACGAGGAGTTCAACTTCCGCGTCCAGGCCGACTTCCCCTCCGGCGCCCCCAACCAGTCCACCGGCGCGGCCGCCTCGAGCGTCCGGGGCACGCTCAAGGACGCCTGGATCGAATGGAACCCGGCGAAGGAGTTCAACGTCCGGGTCGGGCAGTACTACCAGCCGATCAGCCAGGAGGACTGGACCTCGACCCTCTTCATCGACTTCGCCGAGCGTTCCGTCATGAACCGCCTCCTCCCGGGCCGCGAGATGGGGATCAAGCTCTTCGGCAGCCTCGAGCGGGGCCTCCTCGAGTACCAGGTCATGGCCGCCAACAGCAGCTCGCTCCTCAACGACCAGGACCGGAGCGTGACCGACCGCGACGACGAGAAGGCCCTGGCGTGCCTCCTCTTCGCGCGCCCGCTCCTCCCGACGGACGACCCGTGGCTGGGCGGGCTCCGCCTGGGCCTGGGCGCCTCGATCGAGGACGTGGATTCCGTCCCGGCCTCCGGCTTCGACCTCGTGACGCGGGACCTCTCGATCCTCTTCCTCGACTCGGACGCGCCGGGGACCTTCGACGGCCTCCGCACGCGGATCGTCCCGCAGGTCTCCTGGGAGCTCGGTCCCGCGACGCTCCGGGGGGAGTACCTCCTCCGGCGCGACCATCTCGACGACACGTTCGCGGCGGACGTGATCGTCTCGCGCGGGTGGTATGCCTACGCGACCTGGCTCGTGACGGGCGAGACCAAGGTCCCGGAGAAGCGGACCGTCCCGGCCGGCGCCTGGGGCGCGGTCGAGCTCCTGTTCCGGGCCGCGGAGCTCTCGGTCTCGAATCCGACCAGCTCCGGCCTGGTCACCGGGACGGGGAACAGCGACCGGGTCCTCTCGCTCACCGCCGGGGTCAACTGGTGGCTCCGCTCGAACCTCCGCTTCACGCTCAACGCGGTCCGCGAGGAGTTCGACGACGAGCTGGAATTCGACCAGCGCCGCGAGGACACCCTCTACGGACTCCTCCTCCGGGCGCAGGTCGACTTCTGAGGAGAGCCCGGGCGCTCAGACGGCCGTGACCGGCACCCGGTGCCAGCCGTGGTAGAGGTAGCCCCCGAAGTTCCAGGGCGAGACCTCGGGCTGGACCGCGCCCCCGGAGTCCGCCGCGCGGACGGCCAGGATCGCGGGCCCGGGCGGGAGCGTGAGTTCCGCCTCCCAGAGCCGCCACGAGAACGGGCCCTGGTCCCCGGACATCCGCGCCGGCGACCACGCCTTTCCGCCGTCGGCCGAGACCTCGAGCCGCCAGCGGACGGGATCCGCCTCCGGGAGGCTGCCGTGGCGCCGGGCGTGGAGGCGGGGGGGCGGGGTGATCTACGACTCCGCCAGGGCCTCGAGCGGGGACCCGGCGTCGTCGGGCTCGGCCTCCCGGACGAGGAGTTCCTTCGCCTTCTCCGCCGCGCCGGGCAGGGAAGCCCCCGCGGCGGACTTCAGGAAAACGCGGCGCGCGATCACTTCGCCTTCTCCTCCCGGGCCTCGACGGCCGTGCCGGGCCGCGTCTCGTCGCTCGCGCGGAGCGCCACCCGGTCGCCCGCGCGGACGTCGCCGAAGACCTCGACCAGCGCGCCGCTCGACGTCCCGACCGAGACGTCCACCCACTCGGCCTTGCCGTCCCGGACGCGGACGAGGAAGCTCCGCTCGGTGGTCGTCGCGACCGCGCCCGGGGGGACGAAGAGCGAGGGCCCCGGTCGCCGCATCCGCCAGCGGACCTCCGCGTACATGCCGGGGGCGAGGCGGCCGGCGGCGTTGTCCACGTCGACCTCGACCGGCATCGTCCGCGTCCGCGGATCGAGCGAGCGGGCGGGCCGGGCGACCTTCCCCTTGAAGGCCTCGGCCGGGTAGGCGGGCACGGCGAAGGAGACCTCCTCGCCGTCCCGGATCACCCCGGCCGCCGCCTCGGGCAGGGCCGCCACGAGGCGGAGGCGCGAGAGCTCCTGGAGGCGGAGGAGGGGGACCCCCCCCGAGGCCCCCGGCGGGCCGACGTACGCGCCCTCGTGGACGTTCCGCTCCGTGATCGTGCCGGCGAAGGGGGCGGCGATCCTGAGGTACGACTCCTCGTCGCGGCAGCACTCGACGCGGGCCTTCTCGGCCTCGACCGTCCGGGCGGCGACCTCGAGGTCGTTCCCGGCCACCACCCCGGGCGTGGCCGACGCGTCCTTCAGGCGCTTGTGGGTCGCCTCGGCCGAGGCGAGCCGCGCCTCCGCCTCCGACCGGCGCGCCGCGAGCTCCGGGGCGTCGAGGAGCACCAGGGGGTCGCCGGCCTTGACGATCGAGCCTCGGTCGACCGCGATCTCCCGGACGAAGCCGCCCACTTTGGGGTACAGCGGGACCTGCCTCCAGGCCTGGAGCTCGCCGGTCACGCGGATCTCGCGGTCGAGCTCCTTCGAGACGACCGGGACGACGATCACCACGGGCGTCGCCGCCGAGGCCGCCGCAGGAGGCCCTCCGCCCGGGGCGTAGCCGGGGCCGGACTCCGCGCCCGGCTTGCAGCCGGCGGCGAGGACGAGGGCGGTCAAAACGGCGAGGAACCTCATGCGGGGCCTCCCGGGGTCGCGTCTTCCGGATGGAGCGAGGCCGACCCGCGGCCGGCTCCCGCCTGGAGCACGGCGAACGTCGCGGGCAGGACGAAGAGGACGGCGAGCGTCGAGGCCGCGAGGCCCCCGATCACCGCGCGCCCGAGCGGCGCGGCCTGCTCGCCGCCCTCGCCCACGGCGAGGGCCATCGGGAGCATGCCCGCGATCATCGCGAAGCTCGTCATCAGGATCGGGCGGAGGCGGCTCCGGGCGCCCTCGAGCGCGGCCTCCCGCGCGCTCCGCCCCTCGCGCCGGGCCTTCTCCGCGAAGGTGACGAGCAGGATCGCGTTTGCCACGCCCACGCCCACGGCCATGATGGCTCCGGTGAAGGACTGAACGTTGAGCGTGGTGCCCGTGAGGAGGAGGGCCGCGGCCACGCCGCCCACGATCGCCGGGACCATGAGGAGGACGGCGAGCGCCAGGCGGATCGACTGGAAGTTCGCGCAGAGGAGGAGGAAGATCGCGGCGAACGCGAGGACGAGCCCCAGGCCCAGGCCCTCGCGCGTCTGCCGGAGCGGCGGCACCTGGCCGCGGACGGCGACCGTCACGCCCCGGGGCGGCTCCCCGGCCCGCCGGACCTCCTCCTCGACCCGGCGGGCGACGGTCCCGAGGTCGCTCCCGGCGATGTTCGCCGTCAGCGTGATCGTCCGCTGCATGTTGTAGCGGTAGAACTCGCCCGGCATCGTGCCCGGCGTGACGCGGGCCACTTCGCCGAGCAGCGTCCCGCCCGCGCCGTCGGCCGTCACCGGCACCGCCTCCACGTCCTCGGCGGAGGCGATCCGGGCCTGGGGCATCTCGACCTGGACCTGGTAGGAGACGCCCGAGGCCGGGTCGCGCCAATAGACCGGCTGGATGAAGCGGCTCGAGGAGGTGGCCCCGGCCAGGGCCCGCCCCACCTGCTGGACGGTGAGTCCGAGCTGGCCGGCGCGCTCGCGGTCGATCCGCACGTCGAGCGTCGGGTAGTCGAGGGCCTGGCCCACCTGGAGGTCGCGGAGCTCGGGGAGCTCCGCGAGCCGCGCCCGGATCTTCTCCGCGTGGGCGCGGTTGGCCGCGAGGCTCGACCCGCTCACGGCGACCTCGATCGGGGTAGGCGCGCCGAAGTTCATGATCTGGCCCACCACGTCGCCCGCCTCGAACGAGAGCGTCGTGCCCTCGGGAAGGGCGGCGGGGAGGGTCTTCCGGAGCCGCTCCTTGAAGGGCTCGAGGGCGATCCCCGAGCCCCGCCGGAGGGCCACGCGGAGGACCGTCTCCTGCGGGCCGCTCGTCCAGAGGTGGATCAGGTTGACGGGATAGGCCGCGGCGTGGATGCCCACGAAGCCGAGCGTCACGTCCACGTTCCCGGGCCCCGCCTCGCGCTCGATGAAGTCGAGGGCGCTCCGGGCCACGAGCTCCGTCCGCTCGATGCGGGTCCCCGTGGGCGCGCGGAGCCGGAGGACGAACTGGCCGGTGTCGACGACGGGGAAGATGTCGGTCCCGATCCGCTCGGGGGCCTTCGAGAGCCAGAGCGCCACACCCGCCAGGTAGAGCGGCAGGACCGCCCAGCGGAGCCGGAGGAGGCCGCCCGCGAGGCCTCCGTAGGCCCGGAGGGCCAGGCGGAAGACCGGGCCCTCCCCGTGGGCGCCCTCCCGGAGCATCCAGCAGGAGAGGACGGGGACGAGCGTGTTCGAGAGGAAGTAGGACGCGGTCATGGCGAACCCGACCGCGAGCGAGAGCGGGACGAAGAGCCCGCGCGAGATGCCCTCCATGAAGAAGGAGGGGACGAAGACGGCGAGCACGGAGAGCATGGCGAGGAAGCGGGGGACCACGGTCTCCCGGCAGGCCTCGAGCACGGCGCGCGCGCGCGGCTCCCCGCGCGCGAGGTGGGCGTGGATGTTCTCGATCGCGACCGTCGCCTCGTCGACGAGGACGCCCACGGCGAGGGCGAGGCCGCCGAGCGTCATGATGTTGATCGACTGGCCCGAGAGCCAGAGCCCGACCAGGGCCCCCAGGAGCGAGAAGGGGATCGTGACGACCACGATCAGCGCGCTCCGGACGTCGCGGAGGAAGAGGAGGACCATGAGGCCCGTCAGGAGCGCCCCGAGCGCGCCCTCCATCGCGAGCGTCCGCATCGAGGTGGTGACCACGGCAGACTGGTCGAACGCGAAGCTCACCTGGATGTCCTCGGGGACGAGCGTCCGGAAGCGCTCGAGGGACGCCTTCACCCGGTCGATCACGTCGAGCGTCGAGGCCTCGGCGCGCTTGGTGACGGGGATGTAGACGGCCCGGCGGCCGTTCACGAGCGCGTAGCTCGTCAGGATGTCCGACGAATCCGAGACGCTGCCCACGTCGCGGACGTAGACCGTCGGGCCCGAGCCGGTCCGGACGGGGATCGACTCGAACTCGCGGACGTTCTCGATCACCGAGTTGACGGGGGCGACGCGGTTGATGTCGCCGATGCGGACGTTCCCGGAGGGGAGGATGGCGTTGCCGGAGGCCACGGCCCGGACCACGTCCTCCGCCGAGAGCCGGTTGGCCCGGAGGCGCTCGGGGTCGACGCGGACGACGATCGAGCGGGCGCTCCCGCCGAAGGGGGGCGGGGCGGAGACGCCGGGAAGCGTGGCGAACTGGGGGCGGACGCGGTTGAGGGCGAGGTCCTGGATATCCTTCACGCTCCGGGTCTCGCTCGAGAAGACGAGGTAGCCGACCGAGACGCTTCCCGCGTCGAAGCGCATGACGAAGGGCGGGACGGTCCCGGGCGGCATGAAGGCCCGCGAGCGCTCGACGTAGGAGACGACCTGGGCGAGCGCCTGGGACATGTCGGTCCCGGGGTGGAAGAACAGCTTCATGATGCTCGCGTTCTGGATGGACTTCGACTCGACGTGCTCGATGCCGGCGATGTAGAGGAAGTGGTATTCGTAGTAGTAGGTGACGAAGCCCTCCATCTGGGCCGGGTCGAGGCCGCCGTAGGGCTGGGCGACGTAGATGACGGGGAGGTTGAGGGTGGGGAAGATGTCGACGGCCATCCTCCGGTAGGCGAGCCCCGATCCCAGGGCGATCCCGAGCACGGCCACGAGGATCGTGACCGGGCGCCGGAGGGCCAGGTGGACGAGCCACATCCGCCTACTTCTCCTTCCTCGGCATCTTGGAGACGGCGTCCAGGAACGGCTCGACGCTGCCGCGCACCCGGGCGCGGGCGCCGAGGGCCCGCCAGACCTCGAGGCGGGCGAGGGCGTCGTCGATCTCGGCCTGGGCGAGGAGCCGCTGGGCCTCCGAGACCTCGGTGAGGGTCCCGAGGCCGGCGTCGTATCGGGCGCGCGCCCGCTCCTGGGCCTCGCGGGCGGCCTTGAGCTGGACGGGCGTGTTCTCCGCCACGCGCCGCGCGGCGTCCTGGTGGGCGAGGATGCGGCGCTCCTGCATCCGGAGATGGAGCCGGATCTCGTCGGCCCGGGCGCGTTCGGCGCGCTCGAGGTGCTCCTCGATCCGCTCCTTCTCGCGGAGCGAGAAGCGGTCCATGAGGGCGTAGGTGAGCGAGACGCCGGCGACCACGTTCGAGCGGTCGGGGAGGAGGCCCTCGTCGGAGTCGAGCGGGTCGCCGGCCGCGTCGAAGCCGCTGCCCCGCGCGTTGTAGGCGAGGTGGAGGCCCACGCGGGGATAGTACGCCGTCCCGAGCGCCTCGCGCCGGGCCGCGTGCTCCTGCGCGGCGGCGGACTGCCGGCGGAGGAGGGGGTGGGCGTCGAGGTCCGGGCCCGCCTGGGGCTCGGCGGGCGGGAGCTCGAGGAGCGGCCCGAGGTCCACGCCGAAGTCGGTCCCCGTCCGTCCCATGGCCTCGGCGAGCGTGGCGAGGCTGGTCGCGGCGAGGCGTTCGGCCTGGATGAGCTGGATGCGGGCCTGGGCGACCTCGGCGTCGGCCCGGGAGGCGTCCACCCCGGGACGGAGCTCCTGGTCGACGAGGGCGCGGACGGCGGCGGCGAAGACCTGCCAGCGCTCGAGGTTGGCGCGGACGGCCACGAGCGCCTGTCCGGCCGCGGCGTGGGCGAGGAAGGCGTCGATGGCGGACGAAGCGGCCTCGAGTCGGGAGAACTCGACGGTTTCGCCCGCCTGCCGGGCGGCGAGGCGGGCGGCCTCCACGTTCGAGGAGCGCCAGCCGAAGTCGAGGGGCTCCCAGGAGAGCATCGCCCCTCCCGTCGAGCCCCAGGCGCCGTCCCAGGAGCGGTTCGAGACCGGGCCCGAGATGCCGGGGACGACGGCCTGCCCGGGGAGGAGGCTGCCCGAGACGTTGTTCCGGGTCGCCCGGATCTCCTGCCAGAGGAGGTCGAGCCGGGGAAGGTAGGCGGTCTCGGCCAGGCCGATCCCCGCGTCGGCCGCGTCCGCGCGGGCGCGGGCGGTCCGGATGGCGGGGGCGTGCTCGAGGGCGAAGCGGACGGCGGCGGAGACGTCGACCGGGCCCGAGGGAGGCGGCGCGGCGGGGGGGGCCTCGGCGCGGGGCGGCTCCGGCTTCGGGGCGGGCGGCGAGGGAGTCGCGCGGCAGCCCAGGCAGAGGAGGAGCGCGGGCAACGGCGCGAGCCTCCAGGCGACGGTGTTCATGGGGGGAAGAGGACATCCTACGAGACCCGCCGAGCCTGAAAAAGGTTTTTCTGCTGCGGCCGCCCGGTTATCCTCGCTCGCTCCGATGACGCTGCTCCTCCTCCTGCTGGAGCTCTTCCAGGATGCCGGCCCGGCCGCCGAGGGCATCCCGCTCGAGGTACTCTGGCGGGACGGTCTCCGGATCCGGTCGACGGACGGAGCCTTCGAGGGGCGCGTCGGGATCACCCTCCTCCTGGACGGCCGCCACGTGGTCGACCGCCCCGACGACGACACGCCGCCCCTCCGGAGCGCGCCCGACTCGATCTTCGTGCGCAGGGCCCGGCTCGGGGTGGACGGGACGCTCGACCCGGACTGGGCGTTCCGGGTGACCGCGGGGGTCGGCACGGGACGGGGGGACCCGGGTTCGGGGTCTCCTCCGAACGCGACGACGGCCACGCTCCTGGACGGCTGGATCGAGTGGAGGCGCTGGCCGGAGCTGAGGATCCGGGCCGGCCAGTTCTTCCAGCCGGTCACGCAGGAGGGGATGACCAGCCTGACCTCGCACGAATTCGCCGAGCGGTCGCTCCAGAGTCGGCTGGCGCCGGGCCGGGACCTGGGGATCGGGGCGGCCGGGGACCTGGCGGAGGGGCGCCTCTCCTACTTCGCGATGCTCTCCCACGGCGGGGCGCTGACGTACGGGGACGCCTCCTCCGTCCAGGACCGGGACGACGCGCTCGAGATCTCCGGGATCGTCCACGTCCGGCCGTTCGCGGGCGCCGGGTGGGCGGCCCTCGAGGGGCTCCAGCTCTCCGCGGGGGGCTCCTTTGGGCTCGTGGGTGCGGCGGACGGGGCGGACTTCGACCTGGCGAGCCCGGAGCTCTCGATCCTCTTCGTGGACGGGACGGGCGGGACCTTCGAGGGGCGCCGCACGAGGCTGGCCGGCGGGATCGCCTGGACCCGGGGCCCCGTGGGAGCGCGCGCGGAATTCCTGGCCCGGGAGGACGAGCTCGCGGCCGGCCCATCGCCGCGCGACTCCGTGAGAACGACGGGCGCCTACGCGCAGGCGTCCTGGATGGTGACGGGGGAGGAGAAGCGGTTCGGGACGCGGGTGTATCCGGAGGGTTCCGAGGGGGCGGTCGAGCTCGCCCTGCGGGCGGCGACGATCGAAGTGGAGGACGTCCTCGACGCGGGGATCGCGCCGGCCGGGGAAAATTCCGGGAGGATGAGCGCCTGGACGGCGGGGATCGGCTGGTGGCCGGCGCCCCAGCTCCGGCTCGTGCTGAACGCGATCCACGAGCGGTCGCGGGACCCGCTCCGGTTCGACGGCCGGACGGAGGACCGTTTCACGGGCTTCCTCGTCCGGGCGCAGATCAGCTTCTGAGGCGCGAGGCGCGGCGCAACCCGCGGGAGGCGCCGGGGGTAACAGGATGAGGGGCACCGGGAAGGAGGCTCAGGATGGGGCGTTTCGCGTTCGCGGCGGCCTTGGCGGTCGTCCTGACGGGCTGTCCCCGTCACGGCCATCTCAAGCCGCCCAAGCCCAAGCTCGAGATCAAGCCGATGGCTCCCGCGGCGGAGTTCGGGCCCGAGGATCCCGTCTGCGGCCGGACGGTCGACCTCGGATCGGCGCCTCGGATCGATCTGGCGGGGCGCTCGTACGCCTTCTGTTCCCCTGCCTGCCGGGAGCGATTCCGGGCGGGGCCGCCGCGCGCGGACCGGGGGGATTGACCCGGCGGAATCCGGCGGGCCCCCATCGGCCCTACGCGCGGAAGCTGAAGGCGGCCGACGGGGTGGAGATCCAGGTCCAGTCCCAGAGCTCGTTCGTCACGCCGAGCGCGCGCGCCAGGTCCCGGAAGCCGAGGAGGAGGTAGTCGAGGCCCGGCTGCCCCCCGTAGCTCCGCCAGTAGGAGGAGCGGGCCCCGTCGGTCCCGAGCATCACCTGGCCGGGGAACTCCTTGACCATCTCGGCGTAGAGGCGCAGGGTCGGATTGTCGGGCCCGAGCGGCGAGCGGAACGTGCGGTCGTACTCGAGGTTCACGCCCGTCCGGAGGAGGCCGCGGTGGTAGTCGCGGTCGAGGGTGCGGTCGGTGTGGGAGAGGGTGATCTTCCGGGGCTCGACGCCGCGGGCCGCGAGGAGCTCGACCTGGTCGAAGCCGAGGCCGGGCTCGACGTGGGTGATGATCGGGCATCCCGTCCGGCGGTGGGCGGCGGCGGCGGCCTCGAAGGCGGCTCGCTCGGCCGAGTCCAGCCCGCGCGCGGCGCTCCCGACCTTTACGATGCCCGCCTTGAAGGGCGTCCGCTCGACGACGGGCCCCGCGCAGTCGCGCGCGTCGATCCCCTCCTCGATCTCCCGGACGAAGAGCTCGGCCAGCTCGTCGGCCGACGCCCGGAAGCGCCAGTGGCCCCGGGGGTAGAACTTCGGGAGGTGGAGCCCGGTGGGGGCGACCACGTGGACGCCGGAGCGGCGGGAGATCTCGGCGAGCTTCCGGACGTTCCGGCCGGCGTCGCAGGGCATGGTCTCGACCATGGCGCCGCCGCCGGCCTTCTTGACGTCCGAAAGCTCGCGGGCGCCGTTCTCGACGGAGGGGAGGAGGAGGTCGGGGAAGAGCTGGACGACGTAGGAAGGCTCGATGATCAGGTGCTCGTGGGCGTAGGTGCGGCCGAGCGCGGACGGGTCGATGTCGCCCAGGACGGTGCGGACGATGTTCATAGAAGCAAGAAGTAGGAAGTAAGAAGCAAGGAATGACGTAAGGAGATCGGGTGATGGGGAAGGATCGGGCGATGGCCGGTATCGCCGGATCCGTTCACATCATCGGATCTCCCTACGTTCCGGGTCATGGCGGGGTCTCCAGGATGGCGCCGTCGGCGAGGAGTCGGTCGCGGAGGACGGGGAAGGGGAGCTCGCGGGGCGTCGCGCCCCGCGAGAGGGCGAGGGCGCAGGCGGTTCCGGCGGCCTGGCCCATGGCCATGCACTGGGCCATGGAGCGGACGCTCGCGTGGGCGTCGTGGGTGGCCGAGAAGCAGCGGCCGGCGACGACGAGGTTCTCGACCTTCCGGGGCAGGAGCGTGCGCCAGGGGACGCCGACGCAGGCCCCGTCGGGGAGGTACTGCCATTTCGTCTCGGCCGCATGGTCCTCGAGGGGGGCGCCGCAGAGGCCGACGGCGTCGTCGAACGCGCGCGCGCTGAGGACGTCCTCCCGCGTCAGCCGGTAGTCGCCCTCGATCCGGCGCGTCTCGCGGATCCCGATCTGTGCGCCGAAGCCGGCGAGGGAGGCCTTCTCGTAGCCGGGGACGCGGTCGCGGAGGAAGCGGACGTACTCCAGGGCCTGGCGGCGGCCCTCGATCTCGGCGTGGGAGAGGAGCTCGGGGTCGGTGGCGTTGACGACCCGGCCGTCCCGGCGCTCGAACGAGGCGAGGCGGGTCATGATGGTGGCGGTCATCCCGGGGACGGGCGTCGGGTGGTCGCTCCCCTCCTTCCGCGGCAGGCGGTAGTTCCCGCTCTCGGCGGCCTCGGCCATCAGGCGGTGGAACTCGGTCTTGGGAACGGCCTTCCGGCGCTCGAGGTCGACGTTCGCCAGCCTGAACGTCGTGGTGAGGGTCTGGGCGGGCTCCCGCTCGCCGGCCTGCTCGAAGGGGACGCCCAGGGCGGCCGAGACGTCCGCGTCGCCCGAGGCGTCGACGACGATCCGCGCCTCGACGCGGCGGAGGCCGGCCTTGGTGGCGACGACGACGCCGCCCGGCTCCGCGTCCTGGACCCACGCGTGGAGGAGGACGCGGACGCCCGCCTCGCGGGCGAGCTCTTCCCACACGACCTTGAGATAGTCCGGATGATACGTGACCCCGGTCCCCGCGCCGTAGGTGTTGGGGCGCTCGAAGCAGGCGTCGTGGCGCCGGAGGCGGGCGACCACGTCGTCGGCGACGCCCCCCACGACCTTCTTCGCTTTCGAGCCCGGCGTGTAGAAGCCGTAGAAGGTGTCGAGGACCAGGGTCGAGGTCCCGCCCAGGAACCCGTAGCGCTCGAGGAGGAGGGTCTTCGCCCCGGCCCGGGCGGCGGCGATGGCGGCGACGGAGCCGGCGGCGCCCGAGCCCACGACGAGGACGTCGGTCTCGGCCAGGGTCTCGAGGGCGCGGGAGTAGATCACCCGCTCACGCACCAGCCGGCGTCGACGGCGAGGACGTCGCCGGTCATCATCCGGGATTCGGGTCCCAGCAGGAAGAGCGCGGTTTTCGCGACGTCCTCCGCGTCAATCAGGTCCTCGGCGAGAGGCTGCTTCGTCTTCATGAGCTCGAGGACGGCGGGGTCGTTCTGGGCCCGGGCGCTCATCGGGGTGCGGACGAGGGCGGGGGCGATGACGTTCACGCGGATCTTGTGGGGCGCGTAGTAGGCGGCCATGGCCTTCGACATCGCCAGGACGGCGCCCTTCGAGGCGGCGTAGGCGTGGGTCGCGAAGTGCTGCCCCTGCGGGGAGAACCCGAGCACGCTCCCCATGTTGAGGATCGTCCCCCGGAGGCCCTGGGCGTCCGGGGCCTGGGCCATCATGCGGACGAGGGCCGCCCGGCCCATGAAGGCCATGCTCTTCACGTTGGTGTCCATCGTGACGTCCCAGCCCTCCTCGCTGAGCTCGTGGAGGGGGCCGTCGCCGTGGCGGCGGCCGCTGATCCCGGCGACGTTGAAGAGGGCGTCCAGGCGCCCGTGGCGGCGGACGCAGTCGTCGACGGCCCGCACGGCGGAGGCGGGGGAGGAGAGGTCGGCGGCGAGCCAGGCGCCGCCCGTCTTCCGGGCGAGGGCCTCGGCGTTCTCGGCCGTCCGGCTCACGACGAAGAGCCGGGCCCCGCGCTCGGCGGCGAGGACGGCGGTCGCCTCGGCGATGCCGGTGGAGCCGGTGATCAGGAGAACCCTGTCTCTCATGGTTTCTGGAATCGGGAATCGGGAATCGCGAATCGGGAGGGTCCCCCCCGCCCCTCCGGGGGGGAAGGGGGGGCGATCGCGATTCCCGATTCCCGATTCCCGGTTCCGGCTAGTACTTCACGCGGATCCATTTCTTCGTCCTCATGGAGCGGTACCCGGCGTCGAGGACCAGGTTCACGATCCAGCCGTCCTCGTAGGTCTCGCGGGGCATGCGGCCGGCGCGGGCGCACTCGACGAAGTGCCGCATCTCGCCGTGGTAGCCGTACGTGAGGGCCTCCTCGGGGAGGGCCTGGGTCCAGCCGAAGTCGAGGTCGGCCTTCTCGACGACGTACCCGGAGGGCTTGGAGGTGAAGGAGCGGAGGGGGGTCCCGCGGGTCACGTCGGTGAAGATCGAGCCCTCGGACCCGTGGATCTCGTTCCGGAGGTCGAGCCCGCCCTTCGTCGTCCAGGAGAGCTCGCAGTGGGCGATGCCGCCGGAGGAGAACTTGAGGACGAGGAGGGCGTTGTCCTCGGCCCGGGTCTTCTTCCGGTGGACGAGGTTGGCGCCCCAGGCCAGGACCTCGACGATCTTGTCGTCCTTGCCGAAGGCGTAGCGGGCGAGCTCGATCGTGTGGCAGCCGAGGTCGTTCATCGCGCCGCCGCCCGTCTTCATCGGGTCCCAGAAGTGGGGGGCGTGGGGCCCGGAGTGGGACTCCCGGGAGCGGACCCAGAGGACGCGGCCGATGCCGCCGTTCCGGATGATCTCGCGGGCCTTGGTGCAGGCGGGGGCGAAGACCTCGGTCTCCGCGTAGCCGTGGATCATGCCGCCCTTCTTCGCCGCGTCGAGCATCGCCTTGGCCTCGCGGGCGTTGCGCGCCAGGGGCTTGGTGCAGACCTGGTGGCGCCGGGCCTTCGAGAGCTTGAGGGAGACGGGGAGGTGGAGCTCGTTCGGGAGGGCGATGACGTAGAGGTCGATGTCGCGCCGGGCGATCATCGCGTCCAGGTCGGAGCCGGTCTCGGGGATCCCCCACTTCTTCGCGAGCAGGGCGCCGCGGGCGCGCGACCGCGAGTAGCTGGCGACGACCTCCTGGCCGTTGACGTTCGCCAGGCCCTGCATGTAGAAGTCGGCGACGAAGCCGCTCCCGATCATCCCCACCCGGACCGTTTTCATTCGAGAGTTCTCCTCTTGGGATTTTTTCGGCCGGCCGATCCCGGGGCGGGCCGGCCGAAAAAATCCCAAAGCGCGGACTTGCTATTCATAGAGGTGGCGCAGGCTCTTTCTGTAGGCTTCGTAGAACCTCTCCAGCTGGTCTTGGGCCGATGGGTTCCCTAGGAATTGGTGGCTGGGGAGGAGGACGGGCGTGTGCCCGCGCTCGAGGAGGCGCTGGGCGGTCCCGCAGCGGATCATGTTGACGATCATGGCGCCGGTCAGGGTCGAGGCGGGGCCGGTCCGCCACTCGAGGCCGGGGAGCTCGACCACGCAGTCGCCGGGAGGGCACTGGTTGTCGATGACGAGGTCGGCGACGTCGGGGAGCTTCTTCCCGGAGGAGTGGGCCGCCTTCGCCTCCTTCGCGTGGGCGAGGGAGACGATGGCGACGACGGGGAGGCCGCGGCGCTTGGCGCCCATCGCGGCCTCGACGACGACAGGCCGGAGGCCGGAGGTCGAGATGACGATCATCGCGTCGTGGGGGCCGAACCGGATGCCCTTCAGGATCTCCTCGGCGTAGCCCTCGTATTTCTCGAGGTGCAGCGGGGCGCGGAGGCCGTTCGTGCCGACGACGTTGGCGTGGTTGGAGAGCGCGAGCTCGACGAGGGCGACGAAGCCGGGGAAGCAGCCCTGGCGGGGAATCATCTCCTCGCACATCATGCGGGAGTGGCCGTTTCCGAAGAGGAAGACGAGGCCTCCCTTCGAGATGCGGTCGGCGCAGAGCCGGGCGGCCTCCTCGATCTGCGGGAGCTGGGTCTCGCGGAGGCGCGAGAGCAGCGCCCGGGTCTTCTCGTAGTAGTCGAGCGCGGCGTTCGTCATGGGGTCCTCACGATCTCGACCCGGTAGCGATAGAGGGGGGCGGGGGCGACCATCTCGGCGATCTCGAGGCAGCGGCCGTCCTCGAGCCAGGTCTGGCGGCGGACCGAGATCAAGGTCCGGGCGGCGGTTCCGAGGAAGCGTTCCTCGCGAGGGAGGGGGGGGCGGGCCCAGACCTCCTCGTCGGCCCGGCGGGGGACGAGGCCGTGGACGGCCTTGAGCCACCCGTAGAGCGATTCCTCGGGGAGGCCCTCGGCCAGCTCGGGAGCGATCTCGAAGGGGATCTCGTTGCGCATGAGGCAGAACGGGACGCCGTCGAGCGTCCGGAGGCGGTCGAGGACGACGGTCCGGGCGCGGCTCCGGAGACCGAGCTCGCGGGCGATCTCCCGGGAGGGGACGCGGACGGACACGCGCGACTCGACCGTTCGGGGGACGCGGCCCAGGCCCGTCATGGAGTCGGTCCAGCCGGCGATGCCGCGGCGGTCGTCCTGGACGACGGGCCGGAGGACGACGGTGCCCTGGCCGCGGGTGGAGCGGAGGTGCCCCTTGCGGGCCAGTTCCGAGAGGGCGCGCTTGACGGTGATGAGGCTGGTCCCGAACTCGCGGGCGAGCTCCTGCTGGGTGGGGAGGAGCTGGCCGGGGCGATAGTCGCGGCGGAGGCGCTCGAGGAGCTCCGCCTCGACCTGGCGGTACAGGGTCCGGTCGGACGCGGGGAGGAGTCCGCTCACGCGGATATAATATATCATTATGTCATTTTGTCAAGAGCGGTCTCGACCCCCGATCCCGCGTACGGATCGGGGTTTTTCGTGTCACCTTGAGGAAGGAGGGGGACGTTGGTATAACAAAGCAGGGCAGTTGGGCGGGTTGGGGACACAGGGTTTCATGGTGGGGGCGAGCACGATGGTCAAGAAAGCAGCGGCGTTCCTTCTTTCAGTCCTGGTCGTCGCTCCGGCGTTCGCGCAGGACGCGGGCGCGCCGTCCCAGAAAGCCATCGACGACGCCGTTCGCCGGGGCATCGAGTACCTGAAGACCGCCCCCTCGCCGGGCGGGCACCTGAAGACGAACTGCGACGACCTCATCCTCCTCACCCTGATCCACGCGGGCGTCCCCGAGAAGAACGAGGTCCTGAAGAAGTACCTGGACGCGGTCCTGGCGGCGCCCCTCGAGCACACCTACAAGGTCGCCCTCCAGGCCATGTGCCTCGAGGAACTCGACCCCGCCCAGCACCAGGGGCGCCTGGCGCAATGCGGCCAGTTCCTGATCGACAACCAGGCGACCAACGGCCAGTGGTCCTACGGCCGCCCCACGGACGCGGTGGCGAAGCTCCCCGTCATCTCTCCCCGCAAGGACGTGGCTTCCGAGACCAAGCAGCCGAAGGCTCCGGGCGTGATCGACTTCGGGAGCGACCGTCCCAAGAACCGTCCCTCCCAGTGGGTCGTCCTCACCCAGTCCAAGACCACCGGCGAGCAGGGCGACAACTCGAACACCCAGTACGCCTCGCTCGGCCTCCGCGCCTGCCACGACTCGAAGATCAAGATCCCCGAAGGCGTCATCCTGCTCGCCCGGAAGTGGTGGATCGAGTCCCAGCACGACCCCGAGGACGGCGCCGACAAGAACGCCGTCTCCTCGGGCGGCGAGGCCCGGCCCCGCGGCTGGAACTACAAGCACCCCTCGACGGACGAGCGGAAGCCCTACCACGCGATGACCGCGGGGGCCCTGGGCGCGGTCTGCATCTACGAGTACATGCTCGGGCGCGACTGGAAGAAGGACCCCACCGCCCGCTCGGGCGCCGCCTGGCTGGGCGCCAAGTTCTCGGTCAACACGAACTACTACTACATGTACGGCCTCGAGCGCGCCGGCATGCTCTACGGCGTCGAGAGCTTCGGCGGCCGCAACTGGTACTTCGAGGGCGCCAAGCTCCTCCTCAACAACCAGAGCGGCGACGGCTCCTGGGGCAAGCGCGAGAACAAGGACGAGAACACCTGGGACACCTGCTTCGCCATCCTCTTCCTCAAGAAGGCCACCCGCGCCATCGCGACCAGCGGGGGGAAGCGCTAGCGGGAATCGGGAAGCGGGAAGCCGGAATCGGGGGCGGCCGGAAGGTCACGCTTGCGCCCCGGCCCCGTAGGTAGTAAAGATAGATCCGTCGGACCGGTCGGGGTGCGTTCCTCCCCGATTCGCGATTCCCGATTCCAGAATCCTGGTGGGGGGCGAGCATGAGCGCAGCGTTCCTCTTCCTTTCCCTGGCCCTCGGGGCTTCTTCCCAGGAGCCCAAGGAGCCCCCGCCTCCCGTCGCGGGCGTGGACGAGATCAAGGTCGCCCAGGCCATCGAGAAGGGGATCGCCTTCCTCCGGACGGCCCGGTCCCCCGACTTCCACAACGCCTACCGGAACTCGGACGTCCTCATCCTCTGGACCTTCATCCACGCGGGCGTCCCCCAGGAGGACCCGAGGTTCCAGGCCCTCTTCAACAGCGTGATGAGCGAGCCCCTCGAGAAGACCTACAAGGTCGCGCTCCTGGCGATGTGCCTCGAGGAGATCGACCGGGTGAAGTACCAGGAGAAGATCGCCCACTGCGCCCAGTTCCTGGTCGACAACCAGTGCCAGAACGGGCAGTGGAACTACGGGAGCCCCACGAAGTTCATCAAGGACGTCAAGGTCCCCGAGCCGCTCAAGTCGGTCGCCACCGCCGGGAAGGGCCCCGCCCTCGCCAGGGACGGGAAGCCCAAGGTCGTCCAGCACGTGGCCGTGAAGAAGATGAAGGAGGGGCCCGAGAGCGGGGACAACTCGAACACCCAGTACGCGGCGCTCGGCCTCCGGGCCTGCTTCGACGCGGGGATCATGATCCCGGAGGGCGTCATCCTCCTGGCCGTCAAGTGGCTCCGCGAGAGCCAGTTCCCCGACCGGAAGAAGGACAAGGACGGGAAGGAGTTGAAGCACCCGCCCGTCCCCTCCGGGATCAGCGGCCGGATCGAGGGCTGGAACTACAAGGCCGAGGGGACCGACGAGCGGAGCCCCTACCACGCCATGACCGCCGGAAGCGTGGGCGGCCTCCTCATCTACAACTACATGCTCGGCCGGAGCTCGAAGGGCGACTCCTACGTCAAGGCCGGCATGAACTGGCTCGTCCAGCACTACCAGATCGCCCCCTGGAACACGTACTACATGTACGCGCTCGAGCGGGCCGGCATCTACGCCGAGACCGAGACGCTGGGCGGGCACGTCTGGTACCGGGACGGCGCCAACGCCTACCTCCGGACCCAGAACCCCGACGGCTCCTGGGGCAAGGACACCGACTGGTTCAACACGACCTGGGACACCTGCTTCGCCGTCCTCTTCCTCCGCCGCGCGGCCCGGCCGCTCGTGGCGACGGAGGGAGGCGGGAAGCTGAAAAAGTAGGAGGACGCAGCCCCGATGAACGTGATCCTCGCGCTCGCCCTCCTCCAGGACCCGAAGCCCCCCCCGCCCGCCCCCGTCGACGAGGTCAAGGTCCAGCAGGCGATCGACAAGGGCATCGCCCACCTCCGGAAGGCGCCGTCCAAGGACGCCCCCTATCCCGCCGACTGGAGGACCCCCGACGAGCTCATCCTCTGGACCTTCCTCCACGCCGGCGTCCCCGAGAAGGATCCCGACTTCCAGAGGCTCCTCAAGAAGATCCTGGGCGCCCCCCTCGAGAAGACCTACAAGGTCGCCCTCCAGGCCATGTGCCTCGAGGAGCTCGACCGCGTGGCCCACCAGGAGCGGATCGCCCAGTGCGCCCAGTTCCTGGTCGACAACCAGTGCCAGAACGGGCAGTGGTCCTACGGCCAGCCCTCGCCCTTCGTCAAGGAGATCAAGCTCCCCGAGCGGAAGGACGTGGCCACCGCCGCGAAGGACCCGGCCGCCCTCGACTTCGGCCGCGAGGTCTCGGCCGAGCGGAAGAAGCCCCGCGTCGTCCAGCGCGTGGCCGTCAAGAAGCTCAAGGACGGCCCCGCGACCGGCGACAACTCGAACACCCAGTACGCGGCGCTCGGCCTCCGGGCCTGCTTCGACGCGGGAATCGAGCTCCCGGAGGGCGTGGTCCTCCTCGCCGTCAAGTGGTGGCGCGAGTCCCAGCTCCGGCCCGACGAGAAGGACGGCGTCTACGGAGGGAAGGGCTGGAACTACAAGGACGCGCAGGCCCAGCCCGACCGGAAGGCCTACTCCTCCATGACCGCGGGCGGCACGGGCTCCCTCATCATCTACGACTACATGCTCGGCCGCCGCTGGAAGGAGGACTCCTGGGTCAAGGCCGGGATGAAGTGGCTCGCCGACCATTTCGCCGTGAACGCGAACTACTACTACATGTACGGCCTCGAGCGAGCGGGCATCCTCTACGGCACCGAGAAGTTCGGGGACCACGACTGGTACCCGAAGGGCGCCGGCGTCATCCTCAAGAACCAGAACGCCGACGGGTCCTGGGGGAAGCCCAAGGCCGGCGAGGAGTACCGCTCGACCTGGGACACCTGCTTCGCCATCCTGTTCCTCCGGCGAGCCACCCGGCCGCTGGTGGCGACCGAGGGGAGCGGGAAGCTCGGGAAGTAGGGCGGGGGAGGCCGGAAGTCGGCCCGGAGCCGCCCTCCGCGGCGTATACTGGTTGGGGTATCCGTCGACGCTTGGAGGGGATCTGATGAAGCGCCTCGCGACCGTCCTCGCCTTCCTGGCCGCCGCGGCCGGCGCCGCCCGCGCCCAGGACCAGGTCAAGATCGACCGTGCCATCAAGCGCGGGATCGAGTACCTGAAGACCGCGGGCTCCCCCGGCCACGAGCACTCGGGAGCCACCCACTCCGACGAGCTCATCCTCCTCACCTTCATCCACGCCGAGGTCCCCGAGAGCGACCCCAAGTTCAAGGCCCTGCTCCAGCGCGTCCTCACCGACGAGCCCGCCCAGACCTACAAGGTCGCCCTCCAGGCCATGGCGCTCGAGGAGCTCGACCGGGTCAAGTACCAGGCCCGGATCGCCCAGTGCGCCCAGTTCCTGGTCGACAACCAGTGCCAGAACGGCCAATGGACCTACGGGAAGCCGACCACCTACTCGAAGGACCTCCCCTCGACCGACCTCAAGGCCGACGTGGCCTCCGGCCGCGCGCCCAAGCCCGCCGGGGTCCTCGATTTCTCGAAGACCGGCCCGCGGGAGAAGCCCCGCGTCGTCCGCCGGATCTCGATCAAGAAGCAGAAGGACGGACCCGCCTCCGGCGACAACTCGAACACCCAGTACGCCGCCCTCGGCCTCCGCGCCTGCTACGACGCGGGGATCATGTTCGAGGAGTCCGTCATCGCGCTCGCCGTCAAGTGGCTCCTCGAGAGCCAGCACCCGCCCGAGGACGGGGCCGGCGCCAACGCCGTCGCCTCGGGCGGCGACGCCCGTCCCCGCGGCTGGAACTACCGGACCCCCGGCGACGACAAGGATCCCTACGGCTCGATGACCGCCGGCGCCGTGGGCTGCCTCACGATCTACGACTACATGCTCAAGAAGGACTGGAAGCGGAACCCGGCGGTCAACTCCGGCATGGCCTGGCTCGCCAAGCACTTCTCGGTGACCGACAATCCCGGGCGCGGCGGGACCTGGTACTACTACTACCTCTACGGCCTGGAGCGCGCGGGCATCCTCTACGACACCCAGAAGATCGGCTCCCACGACTGGTACGCCCAGGGCGCCAAGGTCCTCCTCGAGAAGCAGGGCGACAACGGCGCCTGGAACAAGGAGTGGGACACCTGCTTCGCGATCCTCTTCCTCAAGAAGGCGACCCGGCCCCTCGTGGCCACCGAGGGCAAACGGTAGGCGCCGCGCGCGGCGTCTGATATCCTCGCCGGCCGGTGCCTCCCTATCTCCGGACCCGGCTCGGCGTCCAGATGGCGCTGACCGGCGCCACCTTCGCGGTCTGGACGAGCGTCCTCCCGAAGTACCTGGCCGAGCTGGGCTTCTCCCCCCTCGAGATCGCCCTCGTCGCGGGCGCGAGCTCCGTCGCCTCGATCGTGACCCCCCTCCTCGGCGGGCAGGTCGCCGACCGCTGGCTCCCGGCCGAGCGCTTCCTCGCCCTCTCGAACGGGGGGGCGGCCCTCCTCCTCTTCGCCGCCGCCGGCCAGCGGTCCTTCCCCGCCCTCGGCGGGGCGGTCCTGGCGGCCTGGCTCTTCTTCGCCAACGTCCTCCCCCTCGGCTCCGCCCTCGCCCTCCAGCATCTCTCCAACCCCGCCCGCCAGTTCCCCGGCGTCCGGGCCTGGGCCACGATCGGCTGGGTCGGAGGGGCCGTGGGCCTGAGCGGCTGGCTCCGCATCCCGGGACGAGACCTGGGCGACAGCCTCTGGCTCGCCGCCCTTCTCTCGGCCGCGAACGCCGCCTACTCCCTCACGCTCCCCCACACCCCCCAGCGCCGGGGCGCCGCCGGGCCGAGCGCGGCCGGCAAGGTCGTGGGCATGCTCCGCGAGCCCAGCTTCCTCGCCTTCACCGTCCTCCTCTTCCTCCAGCAGGCCTTCGCGATGTTCTTCTTCACGAACGCCGCCGTCTTTCTCCCGGAGGTCGGGGTGGGCCGGGAGAACCTCTCGGCCGTGCTCTCGATCGGCCAGGCGACGGAGGTCGCCATGGTGTGGCTCCTCCCCTGGGTCTACGGGCGCCTGGGCGCGAAAGGGACGATCGCGATCGGGATGGCCGCCTGGGTCCTCCGCTTCGGGGCCTTCGCGCTCGGGGCCCCGCTCTGGCTGGTCGTGGCGTCCCTCTCCATGCACGGGCCGGGCTTCGCCTTCGTCCGGATCGCGGCCACGATCTACATCGACCGGATCTGCGACCGGGACGCCCGCTCGAGCGCCCAGGGCTTCCTCTCGGTCGCGGTCGACGGGGCGGGCGGCGTGGCGGGCGCCGTCGCGGCCGGCCTCGTCGCCACGGGCGCGGCGGGGGACTGGCGGACGTTCTGGGCGGTGCCCGGGATCGGTTGCCTGGCGATCCTCGTCCTCTTCCTCGTCCTCTTCCGGCCCAAGCCCGCGGCGGACGGGCCGGCCTAGGGCGGCTTCGGGGTCCGTGACCGGCCCTTCCGGAGATCCTCCTCCCCGGCTCTCCTCCCCTCACCCGCTCCCCCTGCGTCCTGGCCCCGCCGGGGAGCGACGACCGCTCTCTAGCGGGGAGCGGGGAGCGCCCGGGCGAGGGCCACCACGGCCCAGCTCGTGGCCGCGATCGAGATGAACTGGTCCTTCCCGTGCGGGAAGCCGCTCTCGAAGTACTTCTGGATCGGCTTGCTCCGGGTCGCCACGTGCCAGGAACCGTCCTCCTTCCGCCCCGAGAGGAGCCACGCGATCCCCTTCCGGAAGGCGGGGTCCGGGGCGGTCACGCCCCCGGCATCGGCGAGGGCCGCGAGCGCGGTCGCGGTCGCGTAGGCGTCGCTCGCCCCGTCCGGGAGCTGGGCCCAGCCCCCGTCCTCCCGCTGCGTCCCGAGCAGATCCTTCGCGGCGGCCGCGACGGCTTCCGTTCCCGCCTTGGCCTCGCGGAGCGCCCGGAGCCGGAAGACCCGGTCCTCGGTGTCCTTGGGGCGGGCCTCGAGGAGCCAAGCGCGCGCCTTCTCCACCCGTTCCCGCGCGGCCTCCTTCTCGCCCTCCGTCCCGTACGCCCGGAGCCCGTAGATCGCGAGGTAGGTGGTGGTGAACGCCGAGGCCTCCGAGGGCGGCCTCGTGGAGACGTGCGTCCAGTGGCCCCGCTCGCGGTCGCGGACGACGAGGTAGTGGGCGACGGCGGCGGTCGTCTCGTCGGGCTTCCAGCCGCCCTCCTCGAGCGTCCAAAGGGCGTAGCCCGCCGTGTCCACCTGCCCGCCCTGGCCCTTCCCCTGGCGGTAGTTCTCGAGGTTCCGCCGGAGGAACTCCTCGGTGTGTCGGAGGACGGCCTTCAGGCCCTCCTCGTCCACCTTGAACCCGCGGTCGCGGGCGGCGGTGAAGGCCAGCACGGGGAGGCCGTGGTTGTGGCAGGTGAAGCACGAGCGCTCCTTCATCGCGCCCGCGACCCCTTTCTCGAGGAGCGGGAGGGCCTGCTCGACGGCCTTCCGGATCTCCCCCTCCTCCTGGGGGAGGAGGGCCGCGAACAGGAGGGCGATGGCGGTCATCCTTTAATAGTACGCCGGAGGCGGGCCCGGAAAACGTCCGCGCGGACGCGCAATTCCTCGAACCTTCCCTCCGCCTTCGGGTTAGAGGGGGCGACGGCATTATCCAGGAGGATGCGTTCCATGATCCGCGTGAGCCCCCGAGGAATGGAGAAAGGCACCCGGCGCCCCGGCGGGGAACGCTGGAGCCTTTCGTATTGCCCGCGCTTCGCGGTCCGGCCGGCAGGACGACAGGATTCGTCCATGAACCGGAAGGCCGCGGAGACGCGGTCCGGGCGCGGGGGTGCGCACTGAGGTAGTTCCGGAAGACTTGCGGAAACCCCGCGCTCGAGAGGGCGCGGGGTTTTTTGTTTTCCCGGCCCGCCGCCATCGGGATTCCCGGGGGCGGGCCCTGGAGCTTTCTGACAATCGGGTCGGCAAGGAACATCGAGGACGGGGGGAGTCCGGCCGGAGGGAATCCGGCCGGGCTCCCCCAGGCGGCGGATCCGTTCGGCCGTCGGCCGGGAGGAGAGGACGAAAGTCTCCCTCCCTCCGGCCGGCCGCCGAAGGCGTTCCGGGCGGGGTGTGACGGCAGCATCCGACGCTTCCAACGTCGTGGAGCGGGTTCGACTCCCGTCGCCCGGTCCAGATCCAATCCACCGTCGACCGTCCCGAGTCCCGAGTCCGGAGCGCGGGTCGCGGTCCAGCGACCGGAGAGGTCTCCAAAGCCACTCAGCGAGGGGCGGCACCTCGGCGGCCCGCCAAATCACCTTCCCCCGACGACCTCGGAGGGGGAACGGGACCCGGTGCCATGGTGTAGCAGCGCTGCACGCCTGCCTGTCGAGCAGGAGGTGGGGGGGCGGCACCCCCTGGCACCGCCGCTGCCCTGTCGTCTAGCCGGTAGGACGCGACGCTCTGGACGTCGAGAGGGAGGTTCGAATCCTCCCGGGGCAACCAGCCTCCGCCCGCCGAGGCGAAGCCGAGGCAAGAGCGTAGGCTGTCACGCCGAAGCGACGGCCGCAGGCCGATGCGAAGGCGGACAACCGCGGCGAGCTCCGGCTGGGCAGGCCGCCCGGGATCCGCGCGGCCGGGACGGCCCCGAGCAGCCGCAGCCTGGGTGTGACGGTAGCACTTCCGCCTGAAGAGCGGACGGGCACGGTTCGATTCCGTGAGGCTGCGCCAGCATTGAACGGGGCCATCGGATAACAGGAGTCCGCCTCACCCGCAATGAGGAAGTCCGGGTGCGATTCCCGGTGGTTCCACCAATCGGGCGCGCTGAGCAGGTCTGGGACGAAGAGCTCAAGTGGCTGTAACCCACCCGGCCCCCGCGGCCTTGCAGGTTCGAATCCTGCCGCGCCCACTTCGACTCGGCCGGCTTCGCTCAGTGCAAGCACTCTCCAGCGTCGGCCCCGGACCGCCGGGGGGTTCCATCGGATCCGGAAGGTTCGGGCATGCGGCAGGCCCACCCCGCTCGAAACGGGACAGGCGGCGCGAGCCGCCTTGGGAGTTCGACTCTCCCACCTTCCTCCAGGAGAGGACACGGCTGACGGTTCGCCGTACCGGTCCGCTAAACCGGGGCCCTCCGGGGCCCGCGGGTTCGACTCCCGCCCTCTCCGCCAGTCCTTCCCGGGCCGTTGGCGAAGCAGGAACGCGGCCGCCTGCAAAGCGGTCATGAGCCGGTGCGATTCCGGCACGGCCCTTTGTCGCGTCTGAGCCCCTTCCGAAGGGGCGGAGGCGGATCCCGCCGGCGTAGGTCAAGAGCAGACTTCCTGTTTCGTAAACAGGAGATGCGGGTGCGATTCCCGCCGTCGGCTCCAGCCTTCGCTCGCCGAGCGGAGCGAGGCCAAGCGGAGGTTGTCCCGCCGAAGCGACGGCCGAAGGTCGGCGCGAAGGCGGACAGCCGGCGAGCTACGGCTTGGCAGGCCAGCCTCCGTTCGCCGAGCGGAGCGAGGCAGGAGCGGTCGGGCATTCCGGGGTCGGGCAATCGGCAGCCCGGCGGATTGTTAATCCGCAACGGTGTGGGTTCGAGTCCCACCCCCGGAGCCAGCTGAGACCCGCCGGCGAACCCCGAGGCGGGTGATGGGTTCGCCGCGCGTGCCCGACGGGGAGCCATCCGATGGGCGCGCGCGATCACGGTGTCGGCGTGTAGAGCCAGGCGAAGAGGTCGTGCCACTTCGCTTCCGCCATCTCCCAGACGTTGTAGATCCCGACGGCGAGCATCAGGAAGTAGGAGCCCCACAGGAACGCGGTCCAGGTCCGACCGGGAAGGAGGGAGCGATGGGTCTGGTGGTGCCTGAAATAGAGCGCGGCCAGCCCCAGGAAAGGGAGGATCATGGCCTGGCCGAGCGCGCCGATGAAGACCAGCGTGAGGGGTTTCCCCACCGTCCAGTACACGCCGACCAGGAGGCAGGGGATCCCGACGGAGGCGGCGCGAACGATCAGGAGCCTCCGGGCCTCCGTGGGCGACTTGAGGATCCGGAACACCGACGCCCCGCCGGCGATGAGCCGGGAGTTGGACGCGGTGGAGATGAAGAGGGTGGAAAAGAGGACCATGAAGGCGCCCACGAGGAAGACCCAAAGCCCCACCTGTCCGAACGCGGTCGTGTACATCCCCGAGAGCCGGTCGACGAGCGTGTCGTTCGTGACCTTCTCTCCGCCGTGGAGGGTCGCGGCGCCGAGGAGGTAGAAGGCGACGGTGGCCACCGTGTAGATCACCATCGCGATCCAGGCATCGATCCGCATGACGCGGATCCACGCGCGCGCTCGCGCGCTCCACTCGGGGGTGTCCTCGCGCGGGCCCACGTACCTCGCGTACCCTTTCTCGAGGCACCAGATCGGGTAGTAGATCAGCTCGGAGGCGCCCACTCCCGTAATGCCGAAGACGAAGAAGGCGGTCGTGAAGCTCGGCGGCAGGTGGAAGGAAAGCCCCTCCCCGATGCTCGAGGGCCGGATGGCCCAGGCGTCGGTCCACTGGAGGGCCATCAGGGCCCCGATCGTGGCGAACGTGAAGAGCACGACCATCAGGGTGGCGAACCGCTCGATCAGCCGGTAGCGGCCGATCAGCAGCGGGACGATGACGGCGGCGGCGGTGAGGAGGGGCCAGAGCCGGTGGGTCCCCTGCTGGGGAGCCCCGTAGGCGGCCAGATCGAAGATCTGGGCGATGGCCCCGACCATCCCCGAGAGCTGGAACAGGGTCCCCACGAACATGAAGAGCCAAAGCCAGAGCACCCAGGAGACCAGCAGCCGGGGGCCCGGCATCCGGTTGAGCGCCTCGAGACTGGACACGCCCTCCGAGACCGCGAAGCGGCCGAGTTCGATCTGGACGAAGACCTTGATGAAGCAGCTGAAGATGATGAACCAGAGGAGGAGGAATCCCACCTCGGCGCCCAGGACGGTGGTGGCGATCAGTTCGCCGCTGCCCACGATGTTGGCGCTGATGATGAGCCCGGGGCCGACCTGGCGGACGATGGCCCAGAAGGTGGTGGGCGGAGTCCGGAACGCCGGCGCGTCGGCCTTGTCCACGCGGGGGCCATTAGACAACGGTCCGCGCGGCGCCGTCCACGTTTATCCGGGGTCCGCGTAGTCCGGCTCGGGCACCCGGGCGTACCAGCCGGGCCGCGAGGGGTCCCGGTCGTAGGGGTAGCTTCCGAGTCGTCGGTAGAGCTCGGCGTACTCCTCCACTTTCGCGCGGTCGAGGGCGACGCCGAGGCCGGGCGTCTCGGGCACCCGGATCGCGCCCCCCTCGTAACGGAGCTTCCCGCCCCTGATCACGTCGTCCCGGAGCTGGTGGTAGTGCGCGTCGGCGGCGTACCCCAGGTTCGGGAGGACGGCGCCCAGGTGGAGCATCGTGGCCAGCTGGATCCCGAGCTCGCCGGAGCTGTGGACCGCGATCTCGAGGCCGAAGGTTCGGCAGGCCCGGGCGGCCTCGACGCAGGGGCGGATCCCGCCCCAGAAGGTGGTGTCGAGGAGGACGACATCCACCCCGCGGTGCCGGACGTTGGCGGCCAGCTGGTCGAAGTCGACGACGCAGGTATTCGTGGCCAGGCGCAGGCCCGGGAGGGCGTCCCGGAAGCGCTTCATGGCCTCGAGGCCGAGGACGGGGTCCTCGAAGTACTCGCAGCGGAGCTCCCGGAGGGCCCGCCCCACGCGGAGGGCGGTTTCGTGGGAGTAGACGCAGTTCGGGTCGAAGCGGAGGGAGTCGTCGGGGAAGGCGCGCCCGAGCGCGCGGAGGCACTCGACCTCGTGGGCCGGCGGGAAGACCCCGCCTTTCAGCTTGTGGGTGCGGAACCCGTGGGCGGCGCGGAGCGCGCGGGTCTGCTCGACGAGCTGCTCCGGGCTGCGGATCTCGCCGCGGCCGCTCTCGGGGTCGGGGAGGCGGAAGAAGAGGTAGGTCGCGAAGGCGACGCGGTCGCGGACGCGGCCGCCGAGGAGCTCGGAGACCGGGACGCCCAGGCGCTGGCCGGCCAGGTCGAGGCAGGCGAATTCGATCGCGGCGTGGACCTGGACGCGGTTGCCGTAGAGCGCGGCCGTGGGGTTCAGGATCTTGTGGCGGAGCTCCTCGAGCCGGAGGGGGTCGTGGCCGAGGAGCGCGGGCCGGAGGGCCCGGAAGGCGGCCTCGGCGCTCTCGCCGCCGCCGCCCATCTCGCCGAGACCCACGCGGCCGTCGTCGGTCTCCAGCTCGACCAGCGTCCGGACGAAGCGTCCCCAGTGGGTCCCGTTCCCGTGGCGGAGGGGGGCCTCGAGCGGCACGGTCACGGTCGTCGCGCGGAGGTCCCGGATCTTCATCGCCCCCGTAGTGTAGCAGACGCACGGCCGCGTCCTAAGCGGCAGGTCCCGGCGCGACCCCGGGCGGGGGTTCTCCCCGACCGCCCCCGAACGCTTTAGGAGATGAGCATCCGCCTTTTAAGCGGAGGAAGCCGGCGCGATACCGGACGGGGGCCCCAGGGAGGTTGACGATGGGTCCATTGACGAGTGCACCATTGTCCTGCGCGGGAAGCGGGCCCGATCGTCGATGAATCAATCGTCAATGAGTCAATCCCGTCCCTGTCCCGGGGGTGGTGCAGACCGCATGCCGGACTCCGAAACCGGAGGGGAAGGCGCGACTCCTTCCCGGGACGCCACCGTACGCCCTTATCTTCTAACGGCTCAGGATACCGCCCTCTCAAGGCGGAGATGCGGGTTCGACTCCCGCTGAGGGCGCCACTTTCGGGGACGTGGTGTAGGAGGAGCATCGCGGCCTTTCACGCCGCGGGCCCCGGTGCGAGTCCGGGCGTCCCTGCCAGCCCCCGAACGCTTTAGGAGATGAGCATCCGCCTCTTAAGCGGAGGAAGCCGGCGCGATACCGGACGGGGGCGCCAAAGATCTGCCCGCGGGCTGCAAGTCCACGGCCGCCGCTTCGGCGGCGGTCTCGGGACCTCTCCGGCCCGCGGAATTCCATGCTCGGGGATCCGTGGCGAAACGGCAAACGCGCCCGGCTCAGAACCGGGAGACTGTGGGTTCGAATCCCACCGGGTCCACTTCGACTCGGCCGGCTTCGCCGGCCTCGCTCAAGCACGGGCTTGCCGGCCGAGGCGAAGTGTGGTGAGCGAGGCGGACGCGAGCGGTGCGAGGGACTCCGGCGAGTCGGACCACCGGCACGAGGCTGCGGCCGTCGAGCCAGCCGCCCAGGACGTGCTCGGCCGAGACGTCGACTAGGGAAGTCCGCTGCGGGAGGGAAGGCGCAGTCGCCTCGCGTGCCTCATAAGCACGCAAGCTCCGTGCAACTCGGAGTCCCGCATCCAGGCCCGATTGGTTCAACAGGAGAACGCCTCGCTCACATCGAGGAGACGGGGGTGCGACTCCCTCATCGGGCCCCGCCGCTCCCGGAACGGAGCTCAGGGCTGAAGTTCTTCTCCGAGCGTAGGGGAACCTGGTACCCCGCCGCGTTCGGGACGCGGAAGCTGCGGGTTCGAATCCCGCCGCTCGGACCATTCCTGGGGGGAGGGTGTCACCGGATCTTCCCTCCATCGCCGGATCCCCCCGGAGACAGGGCAAGACAGCGTGCCGCCTGGATGGGGTCCAGGAAAGGGCCGGTGCGAGTCCGGCGTCTCCGACCACGCCCCCGTGGTGTAGCAGAGGCACGCGAGGCTACGAACCTCGAGGTCAGGGCGCGACTCCCTGCGGGGGCTCCACCTGTTAACCCTCAAACGTCGTGTTAGTGTTAACGCGTCCTTGCCGGCCCGGGAGATGAGACGATTCATGTTCACGCTGCTGGAGCGGCCGGCGCTGGTGCTGAACCGGCTCTGGGCGCCGATCCGGACGGCCCCGGTCCGCGAGGCGATCGGCCTCGTGGCGAAGGGGTCGGCCCGGGTCATCGAGCCCGGGACCTTCGCGACGCACGACCTCCGGTCGTGGAACGACGTCTCGCGGGCGCAGGCGGCGCTGGCGGACGCGGTGATCCGCTCGCCCCGGCTGGTCCTCCTGCCGCCCGAAGTGATCCTGCTCACGGCCTACGACGGCCGCGGGGCGCGGACCGTGGTCTTCTCCCGGAAGAACCTCTTCAAGCGGGACCGGTACACGTGCCAGTACTGCGGCGCGCAGCCCGGGCCGGAGGAGCTCACGATCGACCACGTGGTGCCCCGCTCGGCCGGTGGACGGTCGACCTGGGAGAACTGCGTCCTGGCCTGCGTGCCGTGCAACCGGCGGAAGGCCGACCGCCCGCCCGAGCGGGCCGGGCTGCGGCTCCGCCGGCCGCCCCGGGCGCCCTCCTGGAAGGCGCTGGTCGGGGTCCCGTCGCGCGAGCGCCGGGAATCCTGGGAGCAGTTCCTGAGCCGGGCGTACTGGGAGGTCGAGCTGGAGCCGTGACGCCGGAGGGGGGGCGGGGCCGATCCGGTCCCGCCCCTCGTCCTTCCGCTCCCCGGCCCCCCGGGGTAAGATACCCCTCGATGCGACCGCTGCTCGCGATCGGGCTCCTCCTCCTCCCGGCCCAGGAGAAGGCCGCCGTGGCGGGCAAGGTGACCGTCGCGGCGGGGGCCAAGCCGAAGATCGTCGTCCTAAAGTACACGGGGAGCGACGCCAAGCTCCTCACGCCCGCGCCCACGGCCGCCCCGATCGTGTGGCTCGAAGGAGGCGCCACGTTCCCTCCGGTCCAGGAGGCCATGGCGGAGGTCCGGCAGGAGGGGCTCCAGTACCGGCCCCGCTCGCTGGCGGTCCGGACCGGGACCACCGTCCGTTTCACGTGCATCGACCCCACGCTTCACAACGTCTTCGCGCTCCGCTCGCCGACCCGCTTCGACCTGGGAAAGCACGGGGCCGGGGCCCAGCCGGCCCAGCAGTTCCCCGCGAAGGGGCTCGTGCACGTCCGATGCAAGATGCACGACCACATGGCGGCCTTCATCCACGTCTTCGACCACCCGTACTTCGCCGTGGCCAGGGAGGACGGGAGCTACTCCATCCCCGACGTGCCGCCGGGCCGGTATGCCCTGGTCGCCTGGCTCGAGGGCTTCGAGACGGTTCGGCGGGAGGTCGAGGTGAAGCCCGGCGGGCCGGCGATCGACCTCGAGTTCGCGCGCCTGGAAGGGGCTCCGGCGGAGCGCTCGCTAGCCGCCGGCTGCTGCGCCCCCCGGTGAGGTTCCGGGCGAAGGTCTTCCTGGCGGTCCTCCTCCCGTCCTCGCTGCTGGTGGCGGTGGCCGCGGGCGCGGCCTTGTTCGAGATCGACCGGTCGGCCGGCGCCGCCGTCCGCCGGGAGTTCGGCCTGACGCGGGACCGGATCGAGCACCTCCTCGATCGGCGGCGGGCGGACCTCGAAGCGTTCGAGAACACGACCTTCGGGGGGATCTACTACAAGGAGTTCATGGCGGAAGGGGCCGACCCTTCCAAGCGCGAAGGGCTCCGGGGCGAGCTCGTGGCCGAGCTCGAGAGCTTCAACCTCGAGCTCCACTTCCTGGGGATCGGGTGGAAGGACGCCCCGGCGTGGTTCGCCCGCTACGGCCACGACTGCAAGGAGACCTGCTCCCACCGGGCCGACTCGGGATGGATCGCGCGGGGCGCGCGGGAGGCGCTCTTCCGGCTGGACGGAGAGCCGGCGCTGGGACGGCGCATCCCGTTCGAGGAGTCCAGGGGGTCGATCGCGCTCGGCCTCAAGCTCGCCGACGACCTCCGCAACTTGCCGGTCGACCTCGCCCTCTTCCACTCCGGAGCGCGCGTCTGGGTCTCCCGCGAGGGCTGGGAGCCGGCGCAGGGGCAGGCGGGGAGCCTGGATCTGGGTGGGGAGCGGCACTTGGCGGGGTCGGCGGCCTTCGCCGGGGATATCGGGGAGATGGTGTGGCTCCGGTCGATGGCCGAGGTGGACCGACAGCGCCGGATCACGCTCCTGGCGGGCTCGGCGGGGATGGGGCTGGCCGTGCTCGTCGCGGCGCTGGTCAGCCTCCGGGTCGCGCGGGGCGTCTCGAGGCCCGTGGAGCTCCTGGTCGCGGGGGCCCGTAAGGTGGGGGAAGGAGACTACGGAGTCAGGGTCGAGATCCCCGGCCGGGACGAGATGGCCGATCTCGGGAGGGCGTTTAACGGCATGACCGAGGGGCTCCGGAAGCGCCGCGAGATCATGGAGAAGACGCTCTCGCGGGACGTGGCCGAGGAGCTGATGAAGGGAGTCGAGCGGGGCGGCGAGCGCCGCGAGGTGACCGTGATGTTCATGGACGTCCGGGGCTTTACGAGCGCGACCGAGGGAGTGGACCCGGCCGAAGTGGTCGCGATGCTGAACGACATGCTGGACGGCCTGGCGGAGCCCGTCTCCCGGAACGGCGGCAACGTGAACAAGTACCTCGGCGACGGCCTGATGGCCATGTTCGGGGCGCCCCGGGAGCTCGAGGACCACGCGTTCCGGGCGGCCTCCGCGGCGCTCGAGATGCAGCGCGCGATGGGGGACTGGAACGCCCGGCGGGCGGGGCGCGGGCTAGCGCCGCTCCGGATCGGGATCGGGATCAACACGGGCACGGCGCTCGGGGGAAAGGTGGGCTCGAGGGAGCGGCTCGAGTATACTCTGATCGGCGAGGAGGTGAACCTCGCCTCCCGCGTCTGCGGCAAGGCCGCGCCCGGCCAGGTGCTCGTCACGAAGCAGACGTTCGACCGGCTGGGGGGAAGGCTCCGGGCCCGGGAGCTGGAGCCGGTCCAGGTGAAGGGCCTCAGCTATCCCGTCCAGGTCTACGAGGTGATCGGATGATCGCAGCGGCCTTCGCGCTCTCGTGCCTCATCCCGGCTCCGGCCCAGGAGGAGGAGGGGGACTTCTTCGACTGGGCGCGGAAGATCGACGACCTCGACCTCACCTGGCAGTGGGGGGAGTTCTCGTTCGCGGCGAGCGGGCAGTTCGACCTGGAGTTCTTCGTCTTCGGCGACGAGTCGCCCGGAGTCCACGTGGAGGACTCGGCGGTCCGGTCCGGCCGCTACGAGCGGGACGAGGACTCGAACAGCCCGGACGGGGCGTTCCGGCTCAGCGTTTTCCTCGACGGGTCGTTCCGGGACTGGCTGGAGTGGTCGCTCGAGGGGCGGCTGGACGGGACGACGGGGGCGGAGGGGAACGTGGGGGCGCGTTTCGAGCAAGCTTGGGCGCGGCTCAAGCCTTTCGAGGAGCCGACCGCGAAATTCCAGCTCGGCAAGTTCGCGGCGCCGGTGGGGAATTTCATTCCCCGGAGCTCGTCCAAGCGGAATCCCCTGGCGACCTGGCCGCTCGCGTACGATCACCTGACTTCGCTCACGAGCGCGGGGGACACGGCGGCGGACCTCTCGGCGAACAAGGACGCGGAGGACATCAAGGACTGGTACGTCCCGATCTGGCAGGCGGTCTACGCCACCGGGGTGATGGTCTTCGGGGACGTCTCGGACTTCACGTACGCGGTGGCGCTGATGAACTCGGCCCCCGGGACGCTGCCCGAGGACTGGGACCGGAAGGCCTTCGACGCGGACTTCTACAACCTCTACCTGCGGCTCGGATACCGTCCCGATCCGACGACCCAGGTGGGGGCCTCGTGGTCGCGGGGGCCCTACGAGAAGTCGAGCCGCGGGCCCGGTCTTCCGGGTCCCGGCCCGGGGCCGGGGGGCGGGGGGGTGAGCGACCCGGAGGACCAGGAGCAGACCCTCTTCGGGGTCGACGCCTCGTACGCGTCGGGCTTCCTGGAGTTCTTCGGCGAGCTCTACTGGACGCAGCTCGACTCGGAGAGCATCTCGGACGACCCGGACCTGTGGACCTGGTACCTGGAGGGCAAGTACCAGGTGACGCCGGAGGCCCACGCGGCGGTCCGGGTGGCCCAGATGTACTTCGGGCAGGTGGAGGACGCGGGCGGGGACCGCGTGACGTGGGACCGGGACGTGACGCGGGTCGAGTTCGGGGGCGGGTACTTCTTCACGACCAACCTGTTCGCCAAGGTCACCCAGCAGCTCAACTGGCATATGGGGGGGCGGGAGCCCGACGACCACCTGTTCATGGTCCAGCTCGGGCTCGCATTCTGATCCCCCTTTCCGGCGGCCCGGGGTAGAATCCCGGTGACCTCCATTCGAAAGGATCGACCATGCGCGTCCTGACCCGCGGCGACCTGGACGGTCTCACGGCCACGGTCTTCCTCACGCTCGTCGAGAAGGTGACCGAAGTCAAGTTCGCCCACCCGAAGGACGTGCAGGACGGGAAGGTGCCTTGCGACGCGGAGGACATCGTGGTCAACCTTCCCTATGTGAAGGGCTGCGGGATGTGGTTCGACCACCACGTCTCCGAGGAGGAGAAGGTCGAGAAGATCGGGACGTTCAAGGGGCGATTCTCCGTGGCGCCCTCCGCGGCGCGCGTCGTGGCCGACCACTACAAGTCGCCGGAGTTCGCCAAGTACAAGGACCTCCTGGAGGCGACGGACCGGCTGGACGCCGCCCAGCTCACGATGGACGACGTGGCCAAGCCGTCGGGCTGGATCCTGCTCGGCTACACGCTCGACCCGCGGACGGGCCTCGGGCCCGAGTTCCAGAAGTACTTCCGGTGGCTGGTCGAGTACGTGAAGGAGGTCCCGCTCGCCAAGATCCTCCAGCACCCCGAGGTCAAGAAGCGCTGCGACCGGGTGCTCCAGGAGCAGGAGGAGTTCAAGAAGCTCCTCCAGTCGCGGACGAAGACGGACGGGCCCGTGATCGTCACCGACTTCCGCGGGCTCAAGGACGCGCCGGTGGGGAACCGCTTCCTGGTCTACACCCTCTACCCGGACTGCAACGTGGAGCTGCGGATCTTCGCCGGGAAGGGCGGGGCCACGATCAACGTGGCGATCGGACACAGCATCTTCAACCGCACCTGCAAGGTGAACGCGGGCAAGCTCTGCGCGAAGTACGGCGGCGGCGGCCACCAGGGCGCCGGCACCTGCCAGCTCACTCCCGACACGGCGGAAGCGCAGATCCGCGAGATCGTGGCCGAGCTGAAGCGTTAACCCTCACACGTCGTGTTAGTGTTAACACTTCGCACGAGAATGTTTTTCTCGCGCTGTCGCTTTACGCGTCCATTCTCCGCCTCGAACCTCCACTAGTGGGTAGAGGGGTCTGACGGCCCCTCGGGAGGCGTCCATGCACGTCAAAAGAAGGGTCGGGCTTCCCCTCTCCGACTTCCACGTCATGAACCGGGGGGCTCGTCGGATGGGGATCTTCGCCGACAGCGAGGACTACGCCCGATTCACGAGTCTGATGGGCCGGTACGCCCGAAAGTATGGAGTAGTCATCCTGTCCTGGTGCCTCGTCGTGAACCACTATCATGTGGTGGCTAGGGCCACGGGAGACGCTCTCTGGAGGATGATCCGGGATCTTGAGAGGGAATACTGCCGCCATTTCAACCGGAAGACCGGGCTTAGCGGCTGCCTGTTCCAAGGGCCGTTCAAGAGCAACCTTCTTCCCGACATGCACGCGGTTGCCCACGTGTGCCGCTATGTCCACGCGAATGCCCGCGACATGGGCGTGGCTCCCGATCGCTACACCTTTTCGAGTTGCGGGTACTACCTGGGCAGATCGAGGCCCCCCGCCTGGCTCGACACGGCGCCTCTTTTGGGATTCCTGGGCGGCGTGGACGGCTTCAAGAGACATCTGGATCAAGTGCCCCCGAAACGACGGCGGGGATCCGAATTCAGTCGAGTCCAGGAGTCCTTCATCCGCCATGTGGAGGACAGATGCAGGGCGCTTATGGACGCTTCTCCGACGAGCTTCGAGAGGGTCCGGCTCTCGACCCTCGTCTGCTGGAAGGCACACAAGATCTTCGGGATCCCGGTGAGGGCCCTGGCCGAATACTACGGCTTCGCCTCGGGCCGTTCCGTGAGCGCCGCGATCTGCCGCTACGATCGGATGCTCGAGGAGACCGCGGACCTAAAGGATCGCTTGTCGAGGTGTTAACACTAACACGACGTATGAGGGTTAACGCGGGTAGAGGAGGCGATTCTGGCGGGCGGCGAGGAACTTCTCGAGGTCCGGCTGCCAGGACTTCTCGATTTCGGAGGGGGGCTTGCCGGCCTTGAGGTCGTCCTCGATCGAGCGGAGGCCGATCATCGCGCAGGCCTTCGAGAACTGAAGGCGATCCGAGTGCAGCCGCCGGAGGGCGTCGAGCACGTGGAGCGACGCGGCCACCGGGCGGAACGCGGCCCGGTCGGCGATCTCGAGCTCGAAGCCGCGGCATTCCTCGTCCGTGTACGGGTACTTCGGGAAGCCGGGCTCGAGGCGGGGCGTGAAGGCGGCCTCCTTGAACCTCGCGCCCGGAAGACTCCGCCCCTCGAGGTCGGCGCAGAGCCGCTTCGCGTCCACCCAGGGCGCGCCGAAAAGGACGAAGGCCCGCCCGGTCCCGCGACCGACCGAGAGGTTCGTCCCCTCGAGCGCCCCGAGCCCCGGGTAGGCGAGCGCGGCGGCCAGCGAGCGCATGTTGGGGGAAGGGTTCACCCACGGGAGCCCCGTCTCGTCGTAGTGCTGGGAGCGCCTCCAGCCCTCCATCCGGACCACCTCCAGGTCCGCCCCGATCCCGAAGCCGGCGTTGAAGAGGCCGGCGAGCTCCCCCACCGTCATCCCGTGCCGGGTGGGGAGGGGGAAGTACCCGATGAACTGGCCGCGGAGCGACTCCTCGAGGACGGGCCCCTCGACCGCCTCCCCTCCGATCGGGTTGGGCCGGTCCAGGACGACGACCTTCTTCCCGTGCTCCCTGGCCGCCTCCATGACGAGCGCGAGCGTCGTGATGTAGGTGTAGTAGCGCGCGCCGACGTCCTGGATGTCGAACACCAGGACGTCCAGCCCGGCCAGCATCTCGGCCGTCGGCTTCCGGGTCTTGCCGTAGAGGCTGTGCACGGGGAGGCCGGTCTTCTCGTCCTTCCCGCCGGGAACCTGCGCGTCGGCCGTCCCGCGGATCCCGTGCTCGGGGCTGAAGAGGGCGACGAGGGTCACGTCCTTCGCGCCCGCCAGGAGGTCGATCCCGGATCTTCCGGCGGCGTCGACTCCCGTGTGGTTCGTGACGAGGCCGACCCGCTTGCCCCGGAGCGGCTGGAAGCCGTCCCGCGAGAGGACCTCCAGGCCGCTCCGGACCTGGGCCAGGACGGTGAGCGCCAGGAGCGCGCTCACGGGGCGAAGACCTCGAGCGTGCTCCGCTCCGCGAGCCTCGCCGTCTCCCGCCGGGCCGCCTCGACCTGCTCCTCCGGGAGCCGGAGGACGGGCGCCCAGGCCGCGGCCGCCCCCGCCTCCCCGGCCAGCCGGCACATCGCCGCCACGGCCACGGCCTCGCGCGGGAGCTGGACCTCTTCGAGCTCGTCTGGCGTCACCGCGTGCCGCCGGGCCGCGGCCACCACTCCCGGCGAGAAGCGCCAGCGTTCGAGGATGCAGGCGCCCGCTTCGAGCGGATCCGCCGCGTCCGGCCTCGAGAACCGGGCCAGCGCGAGCCGGCCCGACTCGTGGAGGAGCCCCGCCGTGAAGTGCTCCTCGGGGCTCCCCAGGCGCGTGGCCCGCGCCACGAGGGACGCCCCGTGCGCGACCCGGAAGGCGTGGGTCCAGTGCGCATGGAGGTCGAAGTCGACGTTCAGCCGGCCTCCCAGCCGCGCGACAAGGGCCGCCGAGAGGAGGGTCCGCCGGATTCCCGGGAAGCCGAGCGCGATTGCGGTCCTCCGGACGGACGTCGAGCGACCCTCCGTCAGGGCGCCCGCGTTGGAGATGCGGAGGAAGAGGGAGGCGAGGGGCGGGTCCCGCTCGATCTCCCCCGCGACGGCTTCCGCGGACGCGTGGGCTCCCTGGGAGAGGTCGAGGATCCGGAGAACGTTCGCGGGCGGCGACCACAGGGACTTCTCCGCCCCGAGCGCCCGCGCCACGGCCGGCGGAAGGGGCGCGGGGCCCTTCGCGGCCTCCGCGGGAACGGGCGGGACCGGGCCCTTCACGGGGCCCTCGCGCGCGACGAAGTCCCTGAGAAACGACGCCATCGCCTCCGGGCCGATCAGCTGGAGGAGGAGGCAGGCCTCGACCGCGAGCCCCATGTCCTCGCCCAGAGGCTCCAGAGCCGCCGCCAGGTGCCCCGGGTGGACGAGGCCCGCCCCGGCCGCGACCGAGTCGAAGCGTCCGGTCCGCGGATCGGAGAGGAACCCGCAGACGTCGAGCGCCGTCACCCGCGGCTTGCCGATCGAGAATTGCCGGAGGCGGACGTCCGCCAGGCGCCGGAGGTTCGAGAGGCGGTCGGCGTCGACGTCCACGGCGAGGAGCTTGGGGCGCGCGAAGACGAGGAAGCCCCTGAGGCGCTCGCGCAGCACGTCCGGGGGCGTCGTCCCGCTCATCGGCCCGCTCATTATAGGGCCCTCCGCCCGGGGGGCGCAATTGACTTGCCCTTCCCGAGCCGATAAGATGCCGCCCCTATGGCCCGGGAATCGCTCGCGAAGGCCCGCGTCCTGGTCGTCAAGGCCGGGACGCGCACTCTCCTCGACGACCGCCAGAAGCCCGACCGGGCCCTCCTCGAGCGCCTGCTCGGGGAGCTGGTGGCGCTCAAGGAGGAGGGGCGGAACGTCATCTTCGTCAGCTCGGGGGCGATCGGGACGGGCCTGGCCCCTCTGGGACTGTCGAAGCGTCCGGCCGCCCTCCCCGACCTCCAGGCGGCCGCGGCGGTGGGCCAGTCGCTCCTCATGCAGGTCTACAACGGCCTCCTCGCGCCGCTCGGGTACGCCGTCGCCCAGCTCCTCCTCACGCACGAGGACTTCCAGGACCGCCGGCGATACCTCAACGTGCGCAACGTCCTCAAGGTCCTGGGCGGCCGGAAGGTCCTCCCGGTCATCAACGAGAACGACACCGTCGGGGTGGACGAGATCCGGTTCGGCGACAACGACATCCTGGCGGGGCTCGTGGCCAACGCCGTGGACGCCGAAGTGACGGTCCTCCTCTCGGACGTCGAGGGTTTCCTGATCGGGGGGGTCCTCCAGGAGGAGGTTCGCGAAGTGACTCCCGAGGTCGAGGCGGCGGCGGGAGGGACGGCGGGCCTGGGGAGCGGGGGGATGGCCTCCAAGGTGAGGGCGGCGAAGGCCGTGACCGCGGCGGGGGGCTGCCTCCTCCTCTCGAGCGGGAAGAAGCACGGGCTCCGGGACATCCTGGAGGGCCGGGCGCCCGGCACGCTCTTCCGGCCGCTGGGGACGCGGCTCGACCACCGCAAGCGCTGGATCGCCCACGGGCTCAAGGCCGCCGGGACCGTGACCGTGGACGAGGGCGGGGCGGCGGCCGTCCGGAAGAACGGCCGGAGCCTGCTGGCGGTGGGGGTGACCGCCTGCGAGGGCGACTTCGACGTGGGCGAGGCGGTCCTCGTGCGGGACGCCTCGGGCGCGCCCGTCGCGAAGGGGCTCGTGAACTACCCTTCCGGCGACCTCCGGCGGATCCTGGGCCGGCGGACGGACGAGATCGAGGGGATCCTGGGGTACCGCTCCTTCGACGAGATCATCCACCGCGACAACCTGGTGCTTCTCTCATGAGCGCGACCGAGGACCTGGCCCGGCGCGCGAAGGAGGCGGCCGCGGCGCTCCGGACGGCCGAGCCCGCGCGGAAGACCGCGGCGATCCGCGCCATGGCCGCGCGGATCCGCGAGCGGCGGGCGGAGCTCCTCGAGGCGAACCGCGAGGACCTGGGCGCGGCGAAGGACCTGGGAGAAGCCAAGCGCGACCGGCTCGCGCTCGACGAGAAGCGGATCGACGAGATGGCGCGCGGCCTCGAGGCCGTGGCCGCGGTCGAGGACCCGGTGGGGAAGGTCGTCGACGAGCGGCGCGGCCCGACCGGGATCCGCGTCCGCCGCGTCCGGGTCCCGATCGGCGTCATCCTCATGGTCTTCGAGGCGCGGCCGAACGTCACGGCCGAGGCGGCGGCGATCTGCCTTCGGTCGTCGAACGCGGTCCTCCTCCGGGGCGGGAGCGAGTCGGCCCGCTCGAACCGGGCGATCGGGGACTGCCTGCAGCAGGCGCTCGGCTCGGCGGGGCTGCCGCCGGCGGCGGTCCAGACGGTCGAGGGCGGCCACGGGGCGGTGGACGCGCTCCTCCGGATGGAGGGCTGGATCGACCTCGTCATCCCGCGCGGCGGCGAGGGCCTGATCCGCTCGGTGGCGGAGAAGTCGCGGATCCCGGTGATCAAGCACTACAAGGGGAACTGCCACGTCTACGTGGACCAGGGCGCGGACCCGGAGCTGGCGGAGAAGGTGGTCGTGAACGCGAAGGCCCAGCGGCCGGCGACCTGCAACGCGGCGGAGAAGCTGCTCGTCCACGAGAAGGCCGCGGAGGCGCTCCTGCCGCGACTCGCGGGGGCGCTCCGGAAGGCGGGGGTGGAGCTCCGGGGGGACGAGGCGTCGCGGAAGATCGACCCCGCGATCCGGCCCGCGCGGGAGGAGGACTGGACGGAGGAATACCTGGACCTCGTCATGGCGGTCCGGGTGGTCCGGGACCTCGACGAGGCGATCGGGCACATCAACCGCTACGGCTCCGCCCACACGGACGCCATCCTGACGCGCGACGAGGCGGCCGCCCGGCGCTTCCTGGCCGAGGTGGACTCGGCCTCCGTGATGTGGAACTGCTCGACGCGCCTGGCCGACGGCGGCCAGTACGGCCTGGGAGCCGAGATCGGGATCTCGACCGACCGCCTCCACGCGCGCGGGCCCATGGGGGTGGAGGAGCTCACCTGCCTCAAGTGGGTCGTGGAGGGCTCCGGCCAGCTCCGCTCCTGAAGGGGCCGCCATTTTTCGACAATTCCGGAGGACGGGGAGGCGTTTCATGCTAGGATACCCATAAGGACAACCCATATGGGTGTGTATGGGTGTCCGGCGGCCTCTTACCCATAGTGTCCGGGGCGGCCCTTCACCCAGGGCCGCCCCTCTTATTTTAAACCCGGTACAATCCCCTCCATGCCCAGGGCCCCCGCCGACCTCCTGGTCCTGAACGCCGGCCAGCTCGTGACGCTGGCCGGACCCGCCCGCGCCCGCGCGGGCCGGGAAATGTCCGACCTCGCGGTCCTCCCGGGCGGGGCCCTGGCGGCCCGGAAGGGCCGGATTCTGGCGGTGGGGCCCTCGGCCGAGCTCCGGAGGGCCTTCCGGGCCAAGGCGACGATCGACGCGAAGGGCCGGGTCGTCACGCCCGGCCTCGTCGACCCGCACACCCACCTCGTCTTCGCCGGCTCGCGCGAGGCGGAGTTCGAGCTCCGCTCGGCGGGGAAGTCCTACCTCGAGATCTCGAAGGCGGGCGGCGGGATCCACTCCACCGTCGAGCGGACGCGCGCCGCGACGCGGGCGGAGCTCGAGGCGGGCGCGCGGGCCCGGCTGCGGGAGATGCTGGCCCAGGGCACGACGACCGTCGAGGCCAAGAGCGGCTACGGCCTGGCCGTCGAGGAGGAGGTCAAGCAGCTCGAGGTGGCCCGCGACCTGGGCTGCGTCCCCACCCTGCTCGGCGCCCACGAGGTCCCCAGGGGCCGCGAGCGGGCGGACTACGTCCGCGAGGTGGCGGAGGTGATGATCCCCCGGGCGCGGGGCCTCGCCCGCTTCTGCGACGTCTTTTGCGAGCCGGGCGTCTTCTCGGTGGACGAGGCCCGGCGGATCCTCCGGGCCGCCCAGGCGGCCGGGATGGGCGTCAAGCTCCACGCCGAGGAGTTCCGCGCCTCGGGCGGGGCGGAGCTCGCGGCCGAGCTGGGAGCGGCGAGCGCCGACCACCTCATGGCCGTGAGCGACCGCGGGATCCGCGCGCTCCGGCAGGCGGGAACAGTCGCCGTCCTCCTTCCCGGGACGAGCGCCTTCCTGGGAGGCGGCCGCTACGCCCCGGCCCGCCGCATGATCGAGGAGGGCGTGGCCGTGGCGCTCGGGACGGACTGCAACCCGGGCTCCTGCACGGCGACCGGCCTCCCCCTCATCATGACCCTCGCCTGTTCCCAGCTCCGGATGACCCCCGCCGAGTCGCTCACGGCCTGCACGGTGAACGCCGCCTGGGCCTGCGGGGAAGGGAAGGACGCGGGCTCGCTCGAGGCGGGGAAGCGGGCGGACCTCGTCGTCTGGCGGGCGAAGGACTACCGGGAGATCCCCTACTGGTTCGGGGCTAATCTGGCGGAGACGGTGGTGCGTTCCGGGACGCCTCGTGGCGCTGGAGCCCCTCGCTGATCCGCCGCCGCTGCTGGAGCACCGCGACCAGGCCGGAGCTCGAGGTCAGGATCATCCCCACGACGAAGACGATCATCCCCGCGATGAAAAACGGGTTCCGCGCCCGGGGAATCTCGTCGTCGGCGAAGCTCAGGAGGATGAGCCCGCCGCCCAGGAGGGAGACTCCCCAGCCCGAAAGTCGCAGGACGAGGGGAAGGCTCATCGGCGGCTCCCAAGGAAACGGGGTCGGGTCTACGCCCTCTTCTCTTTAGACGCCGTCCGGAGGCGGTTCTGTGCGCGCTCGAGGGCCGCCCGGGCGCGCTCCTTGTCCGTGGAAGGATCGGAGGAGGCCAGCCGCTCCTCGGCCCGCCGCTTCGCCTTCTCCGCGCGGGCCACGTCGATCGCCCCGGCCTCCTCGGCGCTCTCCGTCAGGAGCGTCGTCTGGCGGGGCGTCACCTCCATGAAGCCGCCCGCCGTGGCGTAGCGCTTCTCCCCGCCCTCCGCGCGGATCGCGACCCGGCCCGGCCGGAGGGCGGCCAGGAGCGGGGCGTGGCCGGCCAGGACCCCCAGGTAGCCGCGGTCCGCCGGCACCACGAGCGACTCCGCCTCCCCGGAGAAGACGACCTTCTCAGGGGTGACGATCTCGACCTTGAACTTTCTTGCCATTCAGTTTCAGGAACTCCGACACGATCGTGACGACGAAGTAGAGGGCGCACAGGGCCAGCAGGATCAGGGGGCCCCAGAACCCCTTCCGGAGGATCAGGAGCAGCGCGGCGATGACCAGCCCCGCCCCGACGATCGTGGCCCAGAGCGACTTCAGCACGCCCGTCTATCCGCCCGCCATCTTCTTCGCCTTCTCGACCGCCTCGTCGATCCCTCCCACCATGTAGAACGCCTGTTCGGGGAGCGTGTCGTGCTTCCCGTCGATGATCTCCCGGAAGGCCCGGATCGTCTCCTTGAGGGGGACGAACTTGCCCGGGGTCCCCGTGAACGCCTCGGCCACGAAGAAGGGCTGGGAGAGCATCCTCTGGATCCGCCGCGCGCGGGCGACCACCCGCTTGTCCTCGTCGGAGAGCTCCTCCATCCCCAGGATCGCGATGATGTCCTGGAGGTCCTGGTAGCGCTGAAGCAGCCGCTGAGCGTCCCGCGCGATCTTGTAGTGCTCCTCGCCCACGACCTTGGGCTCGAGGAGACGCGAGTTCGATTTCAGCGGGTCCACCGCCGGGTAGATCCCCAGCTCCGCGATCCGGCGCTCGAGGACGACGTTCGCGTCCAGGTGCGAGAAGGTCGTCGCGGGCGCGGGGTCGGTGATGTCGTCCGCCGGGACGTAGACCGCCTGGACGGACGTGATCGACCCCTTCTTGGTCGACGTGATCCGCTCCTGGAGGGCGGCCATCTCGCTGGCCAGCGTCGGCTGGTATCCGACCGCGGACGGCATGCGTCCGAGGAGCGCCGAGACCTCCGAGCCCGCCTGGACGAAGCGGAAGATGTTGTCGATGAAGAGGAGGACGTCCTGCCCCTCCTGGTCGCGGAAGTACTCGGCGAAGGTGACGCCGGAGAGGGCCACCCGGAGGCGCGCCCCCGGCGGCTCGTTCATCTGGCCGAAGACCATCGCCGTCTTGTCGATGACGCTCATCTCCTTCCCGGAGGCGTCCTTGAACTTGGCGTGCTTCATCTCGAGCCAGAGGTCGTTCCCCTCGCGCGTCCGCTCGCCCACGCCGGCGAAGACGGAGACGCCGCCCGCTTCGACCGCGATGTTCCGGATCAGCTCCTGGACGAGGACGGTCTTCCCGACGCCCGCGCCCCCGAAGAGGCCGATCTTCCCGCCCTTCGGGAAGGGGCAGAGGAGGTCGACCACCTTGAGCCCCGTCTGGAAGACGCGGGGGGTGGGCTCCTGCTCGGAGAGGGGGGGGGCGGCCCGATGGATCGGGTAGTAGTCCTCGCCCTTCACCTCGCTCCCGCCGTCCACGGGGTTCCCCAGGAGGTCCATGACGCGGCCGAGCGTGGGCCGGCCGACGGGGACCTTGATCGGGGCGCCCGTGTCCTGGACGGGCATCCCGCGGACCAGCCCCTCGGTCGGGCTGAGGGCGACCGAGCGGACCATGTTGTTCCCGAGGTGGGAGGCGACCTCCGCCGTGATGTCGATCGACCGCGCGGCGTCCTGGATCTTGAGGGCGGTGTAGATCGGGGGGAGCGTCTCCTCGAAGGTGACGTCCACCACGGGGCCGATCACCTGCGCGATCTTTCCGACGTTGGCCATGCCCGCTATCCTTTCAGGGCTTCCGCGCCGCCCACGATGTCGAGCAGCTCCTTGGTGATGCCCGCCTGCCGGGCGTTGTTGTACTGGAGGGTGAGGGCGTCGATCAGGTCGGTCGCCGAGTCGGTCGCGTTCCGCATCGCGTTCATCCGGGCCGCGTGCTCGCTCGACATGGACTCGAGGAGCAGGCGGTGGAACGAGACCTCGACGTAGCGCGGGATCAGCTGGTCCAGGATCTTCGCGGGTTCGGGCTCGAACTCGTATTCGTGGGAGAGCTTCGCGTCCCCTCCGCCCGGCTCGATGGGGAGGAACTTCACGTGGCCGGGCTTGAAGGTGAGCGCGTTCACGTAGCGGGTGAAGAGGAGGTGGACCTCGTCCACCGCGCCCGAGAGGAAGTCGTCCACCAGGGCCTTGGTCATCGCCTTGATCTGGCTGAAGGGGATCTCGGTGGGGAGCTGGGCGTAGTCGGCCCGGAGGGCCGTCCCCTGCTTCCGGAACCAGTCCACCGCCTTCTTCCCGACCGCGGTCGCGGCGTAGGGCTTGTTCTGCTCCTCGAGGAAGCGCTGGACGTGGCGGACCATGTTGGAGTTGTAGCTGCCGCAGAGGCCCTTGTCGGCCATCACGACCACGACCCCGATCTTCTTCACCTTCTCCCGGGGCTGGAAAAGGGGGTAGCGGAGGTCCTTCACCTGGGCGGCGAGGCCCTGGAGGAACTCGTGGATCTTGTCCGAGTAGGGCCGGAGCTCCATCAGGCGCACCTGGACCTTCTTGAGCTTCGCGGCCGACACCATCTGCATGGCGCGGGTGATCTTCTTGATGTTCCCCACCGAGCGGACCTTCCGCTTGATCGCTCGGACGGAGAGGATGGCCGGCATGTCCTAGCCCTTCTTCCCTCCGAACTTCGCCTTGAATTCCGCGATCGCGCCCTTGAGCGCCTTCTCGGTCTCCTCGTCGAACTTCTTCGTCTGCCGGATCTTCTCGCCGAGGCCGGGGTGGTTCTTGGCCAGGTGCTCGAGGAGGCCCTTCTCGAAGGCCTTCACCTCCGAGACGGGGAGGTCGTCGAGCTGCCCCGAGGTGCCCGCGTAGATCACCATCACCTGCTGCTCGAACGACATCGGGATGAACTGGTCCTGCTTGAGGAGCTCGACCAGGCGCTCGCCGCGCGTGAGCTGGTCACGGGTGTTCTTGTCGAGGTCGCTCGCGAACTGCGCGAAGGCGGCGAGCTCCCGGTACTGGGCGAGGTCCAGGCGCAGCTTCCCGGCGACCTTCTTCATGGCCGGCGTCTGGGCGTTCCCGCCCACGCGCGAGACGCTGATCCCGACGTTGATCGCGGGCCGGACGCCCGCGTTGAAGAGGTCGGGCTCGAGGTAGATCTGGCCGTCCGTGATCGAGATCACGTTCGTCGGGATGTAGGCCGAGACGTCCCCGAGCTGCGTCTCGATGATGGGGATGGAGGTCACCGAGCCCGCGCCGAGCGCGTCGTTCAGCTTCGAGGCCCGCTCGAGGAGCCGCGAGTGGAGGTTGAAGACGTCCCCCGGGTAGGCCTCGCGGCCCGGCGGCCGCCGGAGGAGGAGCGACATCTGCCGGTACGCCCAGGCGTGCTTGGTGAGGTCGTCGTAGACCACGAACGCGTGGCCCTTCCCGTCCCGGACCTCCTCCGCCATGGCCGTCCCCGAGTAGGGGGCGAGGAACTGGAGGGGCGCCGGGTCCTCCGCGGTCGCCGCCACCACGGTCGTGTACTCCATGGCGCCGTGGCGCGTGAGGGTGTCGACGACGTTCGCGATCGTCGAGGCCTTCTGGCCGATCGCGACGTAGATGCAGACCACGCCCGAGCCCTTCTGGTTGATGATCGTGTCGATGCACAGGGCCGTCTTCCCGGTCTGGCGGTCGCCCAGGATCAGCTCCCGCTGGCCCCGGCCGATCGGGATCATGGCGTCGATCGACTTCCAGCCCGTCTGGAGCGGCTCCTTGACGGGCTGCCGCTCGACCACGTTCATGCCGCGGCCCTCGATGTTCCGGGCCTTCTTGGCCGGGATGGGGCCCTTGCCGTCGAGCGGCTGGCCGAGCGCGTTCACCACGCGGCCCAGGAGCTCCGGCCCCACGGGCACCTGGGCGATCTTCCCGGTGCACTTGGCGGTGTCGCCCTCCTTGATCCCGCGGTCGCTCCCCAGGATGACGCAGCCGACGGAGTCCTCTTCCAGGTTGAGCGCCATCCCGAAGACGCCCCCCGGGAACTCCACGAGCTCGCCCGCCATGACCTTGTCCAGGCCGTAGACGCGCGCGATGCCGTCGCCCACCTGGAGGACCACCCCGACCGACTCCATCTTGAGGTCGGCCTGGTAGGACTGGATCTCCTTCTGGATGACGGCGGTGATCTCCTCGGGTCGGATGCCGGCCATGGGCCTATCTCCTCTCGAGTTCCCGGAAGCGGCGGCCCAGCACCTTGAGGCGGTGGGCGACGCTCCCGTCGATGATGCTGTCGCCGATCCGGACGAGCATTCCCCCCTTCAGGGAGGCGTCCGTCTCGGCCTCGATCGCGACCTTCTTCCCGGTCATCCGGGCGAGCTTCTCGGTCAGGGTCGCCCGGTGGGCGTCGCTGAGCGGCTTCCAGCTCAGGACCCGGGCCCGGACGATGCCGTGCGAGGCGTCGGCCAGCCGGTCGAAGAGCTCGGAGACGTCGGGCAGCAGGTCGATCCGGTTCTTGTCCACGAGCAGGTCCAGGAAGTCCACGAGCGAGGGCTTCGCCTTCCCGGCCAGGATCTTGTGGAAGAGCTCCTTCTTCGCGCGGCGGGGGACCCGGGGGGACCCCAGGAGGGCCCGGAACTTCCGGTCCGATCGGTAGGCTTCCCGGAGCGCGAGGAGCACGGTCTCCGTCTCCTCCGTGCTCCCCTCGGCGTCGGTCACCTCCAGGAGCGCGGCGGCGTAACGCTTGGCCAGCGTGCGTTCGATCACGTGCGGTCGGTCGAATCGATCTTTCCGAGGTAGTTGTCCACCATCTTCTGCTGGAGCGCGTCGTTCATGGTCGCCTGGACGAGGTGGTCCGCGGCCTCGAGCGTGAGGTCCTCGGCCTCCTCGCGCAGTTCCTGGACGGCCTTGTCGCGCTCGATCCCGATCTCACGCCGGGCCTTCTCGACCAGGGCCTCCGCCTGCTGGGCCCCCTCGGCGAGCGACTGGGCGCGGATCTTCTCCGCGTCCGCCATCGCCTGGCGGTGGCGCCGTTCGGACTCCTGCTGCACCTCGGCCAGCCGCCGCCGGACGTCCGCCAGCTCCCTCGAGGTCTTCGCCGTCTCCTCCTCGATCTGGCGGAACGTGTCCTCGACCCCTTTCGTCCGCTCGCCCAGGACCTTCGCCAGGACCGGCTTCACGAACCAGAGGATCACGAGGACGAGCAGGATGAATCCGAGCAGCTGGCTGATCAGCTGGGCCAGCCAGTGCGACCCCTCGGCCAGGAAGGCCAGCGCGAGCGGGCTCACCTCAGGCCCTCCCCGAGACGAATTTCCGGACGAGGGCCCCGTGGGTCGCCGGGTCCAGGCGCGTCTCGAGCGCCTTCTCCGCCACCTCGAGCGTCAGGCGCGTCACGTCCTCCCGGAGCTTGGACCGAGCCGCCTGCTTCTCGGCCGCGATCTCCTGGAGGGCCTGCTCGACCTCCCCACGGGCCCGGGCCTGGGCTTGGGCCACCGTCGATGCCGCGGCCGCGAGCGCCTCCTTGAGCACCGCCTGGGCCTTCTCGTAGGCCTCGCGGTCGATCCGGGACAGGTGTGCCTCGTATTCCTTGGCCAGCTTCTCGAGCTCCACGCGCTCCCGGGCGATCGACTCCCGCCCCTTCCGGACCTCCTCCTCCCGCTCCTGCATCCCGTGGAGGACGCGCTTGAAGAGGAGGTTCGAGAGCACGAGGAACGTGGTCGCGAAGACCACGACCTGGGTGCCCAGGACCCAGAAGTTGATCCCGAGGGTGTCGAGGAGCCCCTTCTGGCCGGACTCGAGGAGCGCGAGGACCATCGCCTAGACGACCTTCCCCATGAGCAGGAAGACCGACAGGAGCGCGTAGATGACCAGCGTCTCGATCAGCGCCAGGCCGATGATCATCATGCCCTGGATCCGGCCGCCCGCCTCCGGCTGGCGCGCCACGGCGTCGACCGCCTTCCCGATCGCGTTCCCCTGGCCCATCGCGCCGCCGAACGCCGCGATCCCCAGGCCGATCGCCAGCGCCAGGCCCAGGTACCTCGAGGAGCCCGAATCGCCAGGGGCGGGGGCCGCGGGGGCCCCCGGGGTCGCCTGTTCCAGCGACATCGCGGGCACCGCCAGGAGCGCCACGATCGCCGCCACTGCCAGACCCTTCTTGAGCATCCGAATCCCTCCGTTCCTTTCGCTTCTGGATATCTAGTGATGCGCGCCCTGCGCATGCGGTTCCGCGTGCCCGTGGCCCTCGCCGTGCCCCTCCTCGTGCCCGTGGCCGCCCTCGTGGACGACTTTAGAGGCGATATAGATCGTGGAGAGGGTCGTGAAGATGAAGGCCTGGAGGAAGCTCGTGAAGACCGCGAAGAGGAGCATCGGGAACTGGACCGGGATGTAGGCGCCCAGGCCCAGGTGCATCAGCTCCTCGATGACGTTGTCCTCGCCGAAGATGTTGCCGTAGAGACGGAGGGAGAGGGAGAGCGGACGGGCCAGCTCGCCCACGATCTCCACCACGAGCATGAGCGGGGCCAGCCAGAGGACGTCCCCCATGAAGTGCTTCGCGTAGGCGACGACCCCGGTCGCCCGGATCGCGTAGCTCTGGACCATGACGAAGGTCGTGATCGCGAGCGCGGCCGTGGTCGAGATCGTCATCGTGGGCGACCTCCCCCCCGGGAGGAGGCCCATCAGGTTCATGCTGAAGATGAAGAGGAAGACGGTGCCGAGGTAGGGGACGTACCGGTCGCCCTGTTTGCCGGGGATGAAGCCGTGCACCAGGCCCCGGAGGAGCTGGACGGCCCACTCGAAGACGTTCTGGATGCCGCGGGGCACCCGGCTCCAGCTCCGGGTCGCGGCGTAGGCGCCCGCGATCAGGACGGCGGAGGCCAGGATGGAGAAGCAAATCGCGTCCAGCCAGAACATCCCGAGGTTCGGGTCGCTGAAGCGGTAGAGCTCGTCGAGCTCCGTCCCCATCAGGGCCTTCCGGAGCCCGTAGAACCAGGAGCGCGGGGCGATCTCGGCCTTGTCCCCGCCGCCTCCCCCCCACGTCGAAAGCAGCGGGAGCATGCTACGCCGCCTCCTTGGCGGCCGGCGCCAGGAGCGCGCCCGTCACGACGACCAGGGAGGTCGCCGTGATCCCGATCATGACCGCGACGGGGCTCACGACCGGGCGGGCGACGAGGAGGAAGAGCGCCCCGGCGTAGAGCCCGAGCTTGCCCGCGAGGAGAAGGAACGCCAGGAGGCGCGCCCGCCGCGTGGCGAACCCGCGCCGCGCGATCCAGGTCCAGGAGGCGAAGGGCAGCGCGCCCAGGGCCGACCCCAGGAGGAGGCCCCCGGCGACCGAAGAGGGAAAACCGAGGAGAAGGACTGCTGCCGCCGCCGCCACCGCCAACAGCGCCGCCGCCCCGAGCGACCCGCGGATGCGCGCCCCGTCGATCATTTCAGGCTACGCGATACGGTCCGGAAGAGCTGGAGAAAGCCGGCCGCCGTCCCGAGGAGCACCCCGACGACCACCATCCACGGGCTCGTCCCCAGCCGTCGATCCAGGTAGCTTCCCAGGAAGTACCCGAGGACGATGCAAGCCACCAGGACCGTCCCCACCGCCAGCAGGTCCGCCATCGAACGGAAACGGCCGCCGTCCTGAGCCACGGAGGACCCCCCGGGTGCCCGTATTCTATTGGGCCGAAGGGGGGTGTCAAGGAATTGGTGCCGGGCATGGCTCTCCCGGTTGAGCACGCCTCATGCCCGCTCGTGAGCGAGGAGCTTCACGTTCCCGGCGACGGAATGTCCCACGGCGCCCCTCCGGGGGACGGCGGTTGAAGCCCGCCTTTTCCGTGTTATACTGGACTCTTCATGGCGTCTTCCGTAAGGCGGTCCGGCTCCGACGACACGCTGCTGATCGAGCAGTGTCTCGACGGCCGGCCCGAGGCGTACGGCGCGCTGGTGGACAAGTACAGCGCCCGCATCATCAACCTGGGCTTCGCCATGACGGGCGACCGGCACCAGGCGGAGGACATCGCACAGGAGGCGTTCGTGCGGGCCTACAAGGGCCTGGCCCGGTTCCAGCGGAAGGCCAAGTTCTCGAGCTGGCTCTACCAGATCGCGCTCAACCTCTGCAAAGACCACCTGAAGGCCAAGGCCCGCCATGCCAAGAGCGCCGAGGACGAGCAGCTCGAGGCCATGGACTCGAACCCCCGCGACCAGGCGCCGCGCGTGGTGCTCCAGGAGGAGCTCTCCGAGAAGATGCGGGAGGCGATCAACAAGCTCCCCTACCTCTACCGGGAGAGCTTCGTCCTCCGCCATCTCCAGGGCCTCGAGTACTCGGACGTGGCGGCGATCACCCAGGTGCCCGCGGATACCGTCCGGGTCCGCGCCTACCGGGCGCGCGAAATGCTCCGCCAGACCCTCGCGAAGAACGTCGATACCTTCTGGAGGGAGAAGGCGGCCAAGGAGAAGGGCCTCGGGCGGGATTAGACCGGCTTGGATCGATCGTCGTTGCGTCGGAGGTTTCGATGAAGAAGGACGAGAAGAAGCTGATCCACAAGGCCATCGACGGGGAGATCACGAAGTCGGAGACGCGGCGGCTCCACCGGGCCCTCCGGGAGGACGGGAAGGCCCGATCCGAGTTCGAGCAGCTCAAGAAGATCGTGAAGGACACCGACCGGGTCCGGATCGACGTCCCCCAGGACTTCACCCGGAAGGTCCTCGACCAGGCCCGGCGCCAGTCCCCGCCCCCGCCCGGATAGGCGGGAATCTCCGCTTCTTCCGTTCATTTCGGGAAACATTCCGGCTCCCCGCGCGTCTTAAGGTCGGAGCCCGTTGAAAACGAGACGCGAACGCAAGGCGGGGGATAGAAAGCTTCAAAACCCATAACCCCCAGTTCTCCCCAGACGAATGCCCGGGACGTCGCACGACCGACCGGGCATTTTTATTTGACCCGGAGGGGGGGGCTGCGGGCCGAAACGACCCCTTACCCTGTCGGCGGGGCCTGGACCGGGCGTCTCGAGGGGTGTGCGCCCCCCGGGCAGCTTGGTTCGGGCCCCGCCCCTCCACCCGGGGTGAACCTCAATCAAACTGGATGATTTGGGTTCATCACATGGACTCGGGGGCGGAGAGGCCGAGCAGGCGGAAGCCGTTCCGGAGGACCTGCTGGACGGCGGCGCTCACGGCAAGCCTGGTCCGCCGGACCGGCTCGACCTCCACGAGCACCCGCTTGGACTCGTCGTCGTCTCCCCGCTGGTAGTAGGACTGGTAGGCCCCCGAGAGGTCCCTCAGGTACTCCGCGAGGACCGACGGGTCCAGGTCCCGCGCGGCGATCTCGAGGCGGCGCCGGAACTGGCGGGCGACCTTGAGGAGGGCGACCTCCTCGGGCCCCATTCGGCCGGGCTCGTAGGCCCCCCGCCACAGGCCGTCCTTCAGGTCCTCGGCCCGGACCAGCCCTTTCTCGACCCCCTTGCGGTTGATCGAGCAGATCCGGGCGTGTGCGTACTGGGCGTAGTAGACCGGGTTGTCCTTCGACTGCTTCTTGGCCACGTCGAGGTCGAAGTCGAGCTTGCTCGAAGGCTTGCGCATCACGAAAAAGAAACGGGTGGCGTCGACCCCCACCTCCTCCATGAGCTCCCGGAGCGACACGTAGCTCGCGGCGCGCTTGGACATCTTCCGCTCCTCCCCGCCCTCGAAGAGCCGGCAGTGCTGGATGAGGAGGACCTCGAAGGCGACGGGCTTCTGCTCGGGGGTGCCCCCCGGGTCCGGGCGGACCTCGCCGACGGGCACGAGGTTGAAGTTCAGCATCCGGAGCCCGGCCGTGACGTTGGCGATGTGGGCGTGGTGGTCGGGGCCCCAGAGATCGATCAGGATCTCGAAGCCGCGGTCGAACTTGTCCCGGTGGTAGGCGATGTCGGGGAGCCGGTAGACGGGGCTGCCGTCGCTCTTGACGACCGCCCGGTCCTGGGTGTCCCCGTAGTCCTTGAACTTCGCGTAGGTGGCGCCCTCCTTCACGTACGTAAGGCCCCAGCTCGAGAGGAAGTTCAGAACCGCGTCCACCTTTCCGCTCCGGTGGAGCTCCTCCTCGCTGACCCAGCCGTCGTAGGAAACGCGGAAGGTCTCCAGGTCCTTGCGGATCTCGGGGAGGAGGCGGTCCTTCCCGAAGCGGCCGGCCGACGGCACGTCGAGGGGCAGGCCCGCCGCCGCATACTCCTTCGCAATCTCCCGGATGTACTCGCCCCGGTAGGCGTTGTCCTCGCGGAGCTCGAAGCGCTTCCCGTCGGCCTCCGTCCAGAGCCAGAAGACGGGCTTCTCGTTCCCCTCGTCGTCCTTCTCGATCCCGCGCTGCTCCTTCCGGAACTCCCGGCCCCCCTGCTCGAGGATCCTCCAGAGGACCGAGCGGCCGAGCATCTCGATCTGGTTCCCGGTATCGTTGACGTAGAACTCGCGGGCCACGCGGAACCCGGCGAAGGCGAGGAGGTTGGCGAGGGAGTCTCCGACGGCCGCCTGGCGCCCGTGGGCCACGTGGAGGGGGCCGGTGGGGTTGGCGGAGCAGTGCTCGACCAGGACCTTGCGGCCGCCGCCCAGCGTGGACCGTCCGTAGTCCGGCCCCTCCGAGAGGATGCGGGCGAGCTCCTCGTGGTGGAAGGAAGGGTCGGCGGTCAGGTTGACGAACCCGGCGCCGGCGACCTCGGCCTTTGCGAGGTGGGGGAGGCCCGCGGCCTGGAGGGCCCGGGCCAGCTCCTCGCCGAGGGCCCGGGGCGGCTTCCGGAGCTGCCTGGCCAGGCGCATCGGGGCGTTGCAGGTGAAGTCGCCGAACTTCGGGTCGGCGGGCGGCTCGAGGAGCGTCCCCTCGAGCTCGGCCCTCCAGAGGCTCCGGATCGCGTCCCGGATCCCGGCGGTCCAGGCGTCTTCGAGGCCCATCGCGCTATTAGGCCACAGGCCCCGGGCGCCAGGCAACAGCCATCACGATCCCGCGGGGGCCTGGGGCCTGGGGCGTGAGGCCTTCCTCCACCGGACCTGCTTGGCGTCGGCCCAGAGCCCCTCGATGTCGTAGAAGCCCCGCTGGGACTCGTGGAAGATGTGGACGACCACGTCGCCCAGGTCCTGGAGGATCCAGCGGCCGTCGTTCATGCCCTCGACGCCCAGCTCCCGGACGCCCATGGCCTTGGCGGAGACGCGGAGGTCCTCGGCGATCGCGCGGGCCTGGCGTTCGTTGGTCGTGGAGCAGACGACGAAGTAGTCGGCGATGGTGGTGAGCTTCCGGACGTCGAGGACGACGATGTCCTGCGCCTTCTTGTCCTCGCAGGCCTTCGCGCAGTGGACCGCGAGCGGGCGGGTCGAGGGGGTGGCGATGACTACCTCCAGAGACTGGAGATCTCGGGGGCGAACTTGAGGATGAGCCCGACGAAGACGATCGACACCATGGACATGAGCTTGATCAGGATGTTCAGGCTCGGGCCGCTCGTGTCCTTGAAGGGGTCGCCGACCGTGTCGCCCGTCACGGCCGCCTTGTGGGCGAGCGAGCCCTTGCCCTGGACCTCGCCCTTGTCGTCCTTGAGCCCGCCGCTCTCGATCAGCTTCTTGGCGTTGTCCCAGGCGCCGCCCGAGGCGGCCATCATGATGGCGACGGCGAAGCCGCTCGAGAGGCCGCCCGCGAGCAGCCCCATCACGCCCGAGACGTCGAAGAGGAGGCCCGTGAGGACGGGGGCCGCGATGGCCAGAATGGACGGGACGATCATCTCGCGCTGGGCGCCCTTGGTCGAGATCGCGACGCAGGAGGCGTAGTCGGGCTCGGCCTTGCCCTCCATGATGCCCGGGATCTCCTTGAACTGCCTCCGGACCTCGATCACCATGCTCTTGGCCGCGCGCCCGACCGCCTTCATGGTCATCGCGCAGAAGACGAAGACCATCATGGCCCCGATGAAGAGGCCGATCAGGACGTTCGGGTTCATGAGGGTGACCCGGTAGAACGACATGAAGTGGGCGAGCGTGGCCTCCTTGGCGGGGACCGCGGAGCGCTTCGAGCGGTCCTTCTGCTCGTCCGGGGTGAGGTCGAGGAGGGCGCCGTCGAACCTGGTGGACTTCTTCGTGACGGTGTTGACCGCGTCGCCCTTCGCGTAGATGAGGCCGTGGCCCGCCTCGCGGAGCTCGAGGCTCGAGTAGTCGTAGAGGCCACGGGGGTCCGCGATGGAGGACCCCGCCAGCGCCGCCGCCTTCGCCCCGGCGCCCGCCGCGATGCGATCGACGCCGATCCGGACCTCTTCGACGTAGGCCGCCAGGAGCGCCATGGCCGTGAGGGCCGCGGAGGCGATCGCGAAGCCCTTGCCCGTGGCGGCGGTGGTGTTCCCCAGGGCGTCGAGGGCGTCGGTCCGCTCCCGGACCTGGTGGGGGAGGCCGGACATCGTGGCGTTGCCGCCGGCGTTGTCGGCGATGGGCCCGTAGGCGTCGGTGGCGAGGGTGATCCCGAGCGTGGAGAGCATCCCCACGGCGGCGATGGAGATCCCGTAGAGCCCGCGGATCGGGTCCGTGAACCCGCCGGAGAACAGGAAGGAGAGGAAGATCCCGATCGCGATCGTGATGATCGGGATCCCGGTCGAGAGCATGCCGGTGGCCACGCCGTCGATGATCACGGTCGCGGGGCCCGTCAGGGCGTTCCCGGCCAGGTTCTTGACGGGCGCGTAGTCGTTCGAGGTGTAGTACTCGGCGGCCTTGGCCACGATGACGCCCGCGACCAGGCCCACGACGATCGCCGCCCAGACGCCCCAGATGTAGGAGTTCACGCCCAGGAACTCCTTCGCGTAGCCGCCCTCCTTGAGGAGCGGGGAGTCGTTGAGCAGCCAGTAGCCGATGAAGAAGGCCGCCACGGCGGTGAGGCCGGTCGCGAGGTTGATCCCCCGGAAGAGGGCGCCCATCAGGTTCTTCAGGCTCGTGTCCTCGCCCGTCCGGACGGCGAAGGTCGCCAGGGCCGAAAGCACGATCCCCAGGCCCGCCACGACCATGGGGTAGATGACCCAGGGGAGCGAGAGCGTCGCGTCGACGACGCCCGCCCTCATCGACTGGGCGGTGGCGAAGCCGAGCGCCGCCGTCGAGAGGATCGAGCCGCAGTAGGATTCGTAGAGGTCGGCGCCCATCCCGGCCACGTCGCCCACGTTGTCCCCCACGTTGTCGGCGATGGTGGCGGGGTTCCGGGGGTCGTCCTCGGGGATCCCCGCCTCGACCTTGCCGACCAGGTCGCTCCCCACGTCGGCGGCCTTGGTGTAGATCCCGCCGCCCACGCGGGCGAAGAGGGCCTGCGTCGAGGCGCCCATGCCGAAGGCGAGCATCGTGACCACGACCTCGCTCAGGGGCATGTGGAGGATGTTGTTGCAGACGTAGAACCAGATCGCGATGTCGAGGAGGCCGAAGCCCACGACCACGAATCCCATCACGGCGCCCGAGCGGAAGGCGACCTGGAGGCCGCGGTTCAGGTTCTCGCTCGCGGCCTGGGCGGTGCGGCTGGAGGCGAGGGTCGCCGTGTTCATCCCGAGCCAGCCGCAGAGGCCGCTGAAGAGGCCGCCCGTCAGGAAAGCGAAGGGGACGAGCCAGTGCTGGATCCCGAACCCGAAGGCCATGATCGAGAGGACGACGAGGAGGACCACGAAGACGTAGGCCACGACCTTGTACTGCTGGCGGAGGTAGGCCATCGCGCCCTTCCGGACGGCGGCGGCGATGTGCCGCATCCGGTCGTTGCCCGGGTCGGCGGCCATCATCTGGCGGTGGAAGACCCAGGCGAAGACGAGGGCGATCGCCGCCCCGATGGGGGTGAGCAGCCAGAGAAGGCCGAGCTTCCCGCCCGAGCCGGAGAACGTCAGGTTCGCGTGCTCGGCGGCGTCCGTCTCCTGCGCCCAGGCCGGCAGGCCGGCGAGGAGGACCGTGGCCAGTACCAGGACGGGGAGGAGGATCGATCTCAGCATGCGGCGTCGCCCCCGGGGACGGAACGGGAAGGCCATGGAGACGGCGGTATGAGTAGCATAGGGGCCCCGCGCCCGTCAAGATTATCGGGTCCGCGAGAAGACGAAGAGGAGGTAGGCGACCAGGGTGAGCATGACGACCACGACCACCCCGCTCACGCCCCAGGACCGGGGCATGCGGCCCACGGCCTCCCCGGGCGCGGGCCTTCCCAGGACCAGGGCCGGAATCCCCCGCCGCGTGGCCTCGTCGCCCCTGGCCAGCGCGGCCAGCACGGGGGCCCCCGCGACCCTCCAGGCGAGCGCGGGCAGGCGCCGGTAGAACCAGTCGACGTCCAGGTTCGTCGAGCGCAGCTCCGGCGGGTAGATCCCGGTCTTCTTGAGGAACGTGAACGCGAGACCCGAGAAGAAGAGGAGCTGGAGCTGGGTGACCACGTGGGTCGCCTTGTACGGGGCGAAGCCCTCCACCGGGTAGGGCAGGAGCCCGTAAAGCGGCTGCGGGTAGACCCCGATCCCGATGCAGAGCGCCGCGGCCAGGCCCATCGCCAGGAGCATGTTCCCCGGCGCCTCTTTGCAGCGGATCCCCGAGTCATGCGCGAAGAAGGCGAAGAAGGGGATCTTGATCCCGGAGTGGTGGAAGACGCCGGCCGACGCGAAGAGGAGGGCGAACCAGGTGAGGAGGTGGTGGCCCGCGGCCGCCCCGTCGATCACCATCGACTTCGACACGAAGCCGCTCGTGAGCGGGAAGGAGGAGATCGAAGCCGCCCCGATGATGCAGAAGAGGGTCGTCCAGGGCATCGACTTGTAGAGCCCCCCGAGCTCGCTCCCGTTGATCTTCCCCGCCCGGAAGAGGACGGCGCCCATCGACATGAAGAGGAGGGCCTTGTAGAGGATGTGGGCGAAGGCGTGCGAGCAGGTCCCGTTGAGCGCGAGCGGTGTCCCGATCCCGATCCCCACCACCATGAACCCGAGCTGGTTGTTCAGGCTGTAGGCGAGGACCCTCCGGAGGTCGTTCTCGATCACCGCGTAGAAGATCGGGAAGAGCGTCATCGCGGCCCCGATCGGAATCAGGATCTCCGTCCCCGGAAAGCCGCGGGCGAGCGCATAGACGGCGAGCTTGGTCGTAAAGGCGCTCAGGAAGACCGTGCCGGTGACGGTCGCCTCGGGATAGGCGTCCTGGAGCCAGTTGTGGAGGAGCGGGAACGCGCACTTGATCCCGAAGGCGATGAAGATGAGATAGGTCCCGGGGTCGCCCGGCTGGAGCCCGAGGGCGCCGAACGCGATCGAGCGCGCGTGCCGGTAGTGGAGGATCACCCCCGCGAGCAGGATCACCCCCGAGGCCACCTGGATGGCGAGGTAGCGGAGGCCCGCCCGGTAGGCCTGCGGGGTCCTCCGGGCCCAGACGAGGAAGACGGACGAGATCGCCGTCAGCTCCCAATAGACGAAGAGGGTGACCAGGTCCCCCGCGAAGAGGGCTCCGATCGCGGCCCCCACGTAGACCAGGGCCGTCACGTGCTCCAGGGACTCCTTCACGTGGACCGCGTAGATCACGCCCAGGAAGGCCGCGATGTGGAAGATGACGCCGAAGACGAAGCTCAGCCGGTCGATCCGGACGACCGAGAGGGTGAAGTCGAACGCCCTCCACTCCAGGACGAGGTCCCGCGGGAGCCCGAGGAGGTGGAGGAAGCTCAGGACCGGGAGCGCCAGGAGGTAGACCGAGCGGAGCTTCCCCGGGAGAAGCGGGACCAGGAGCGCCCCCAGCACGAGGACCAGGGCCGGGGGGAGCTCACCGATCATAGTAGTCCTCGTCGCGCTTCACGAGGGGCCGGAGGATGTACTTGGCGGCCAGGACGAGGAGGACGCACGCGACGAACCCGTAGAACCCGTAGAACCCGAACCAGCGCTCGACCGGGAAGTGGGTCCCGGCCTTGTCGTAGAACAGGTCCGCGAGGACGAGGCCGGCGCAGGAGGCGACCAGGGCCCAGACGATCTTGTCGACGTTCGCCTTCTCGTCGAGCCAGCGCTTCCTCCCGTCGTCCATGGCCTCACCTCCCCGCGATGGGCAGCACGAGCCGGTAGACGTCGTCCGCGGCGAAGAACATCGCCAGGCACCCGAGGGCGGTCAGGCAGATCGGGACCAGGCAGAAGGCCGGGGCCTCGCGCCCGTGGGCGTGCGGGTCGGCCGGCGCCCGGAAGAAGCCACGGACCACGATCGGGAGCAGGTAGCCCACGTTGAGGAGCGAGCTCAGCATGAAGACCGCCACGAAGGCGATCTGGTCGGCCTCGGCCGCCCCGAGCGCGAGGTAGAACTTGCTCCAGGACCCGCCGAAGGGGGGGAGGCCGATCACGCTGAGCGACCCGATCAGGAACGCGAAGAGCGTGACCGGCATCGTCCGGCCCAGGCCGTCGAGCTCGCTCACCTTGGTCTTGTGCGACGCGACCATGATGGCCCCGGCGCAGAAGAAGAGCGTGATCTTCCCGAAGGCGTGGGTCGCGATGTGCATCGCCCCGCCCACGACGCTCCAGGAGTGGGCGACCAGGGCCCCGAGCACGATGTAGGAGAGCTGGCTCACGGTCGAGTAGGCGAGCCGGGCCTTGAGGTTGTCCTTGGTGAAGGCGACGAGCGAGGCCAGGACGATCGTCGCCGCCGCCACCCAGGAGAGCCAGCGGGCCGCCTCCGCCGAGCGGAGGAGGTCGGTCCCGAAGACGTAGACGGCGACCTTGAGGACGGTGAAGACCCCGGCCTTGACGACCGCCACGGCGTGGAGGAGGGCGCTGACGGGGGTGGGCGCGACCATGGCGGCCGGGAGCCAGCGGTGGAAGGGCATCACCGCGGCCTTCCCGGTCCCGAAGACGTAGAGCGCGAGCAGCGCCCCGACCTCCCCGGGCCCCGCCTTTCCGGCCAGGATCCCTCCCGGGCGGAAGTCGAGCGTCCCGGCGAGCTTCCCCGTCCAGGCGATCGCCAGGAAGAGGAGGACCACCGAGGTCGTCAGCAGAACGCCCAGGTAGATCCGCCCGCCCCGCACCGCCTCCGGGGTCCCGTGGTGGGTGATGAGCGGGTAGGTCGAGAGCGTGAGGACCTCGTAGAAGACGAAGAGCGTGAGGAGGTTTCCCGCGAAGGCCACGCCCATGGCGGCGGCGATGGCGACGGCGAAGCAGGCGTAGAAGCGGGTCTGGTTCTCCTCGTGGTGCGCCCGCATGTAGCCGATCGAGTAGGCCGACGTGACGATCCAGAGGCCCGAGGCGACGAGCGCGAAGAGCATCCCCAGGGGCTCCACGTCGAGCGCGAGCGCGAGGCCGGGCATCATCTCGACGAGGGTCACCTGGACCTTCCCGCCCGCCTGGACCTCGGGAAGGAGCTGGGCCACCGTCCCGAAGAGGGCGACGCCCGCCAGGAGGGTGATGGCCTCCCGGACGTTGGGCCAGGCCCCGGCCAGGGCCACGAGGAGCGCGGCCGAGAGCGGGACGAGGAGGGCCAGGACGGCCAGCTCCGGCCCGGTCACGGCCAGCTCCGGAGGAGGGCGTGGGCGGCCTTGAGGGAGAGCTCGGAGGAGAGCGAGCTGTGGACGCCGAAGTAGAGGCTCGCCCCGACCAGGAGCCAGGACGCCACCACCAGGGAGGCCGGGCCCTCCCGGACCTCGGCGGCGGACGCCTCGGCGGGCTTGAAGTAGAGGGACTCGAGGATGCGCCAGACGTAGACGAGCGCCAGGACCGAGCCCACGAGGACCACGAGCGCCAGGCCCGCGTTCCCGGCCGCGAGCGCCCCGGAGACGAGGTACCACTTGCTGACGAAGCCCGCGGTGAGCGGCACGCCCACGAGGCCCAGGCCGCCCGCGACCAGGGCCGCCGCGGTGAGCGGCATCCGCCGGCCCAGCCCGCGGAGCTGGGCGAGGTCGGTCCCTCCCACGCGGTAGGCCACGGCGGCGAGCGCGAGGAAGAGCCCTCCCTTCGTGAGCGCGTGGTTGAAGAGGTGGATGATCGCGCCCCGGAGGCCTCCCTCGTTCGCGAGCCCGATCCCGAGCGCGATGTAGCCGATCTGGGCGACCGAGGAGTAGGCGAGCAGGCGCTTCGCGTTCCTCTGGCCGATCGCGAGGTAGGAGCCGGCCAGGACGCCCAGGCCCGCGAAGACGAGGAGGAAGAGCCCCGTGTTCATCTCCTCGAAGCAGAACTTCCTCCCCAGGATCGTGAACATGAAGCGGGCGGCCCCGTACGCGCCGACCTTGGTGGCGGTGGCCGCCAGGAGGGCCGTCACGGCCGAGGGCGCGTACGTGTAGGCGTTCGGGAGCCAGCCATGGAGAGGGAAGAGGGCGAGCTTGAGCCCGAAGCCCACCATGAGGAAGCAGTAGCCCACGACCACGGTCCTCCGGTAGGCCATGTCGCCGGCGGCCCAGCGCTCGTAGAGCCGCGACAGGCTCCGGGCCATGTCCTCCATGTTGAGCGTGCCGGTGGCCATGTAGAGGTAGCCGATCCCGAGGAGGATGAAGCAGGCGCCGATCGAGCCCAGCACGACGTAGTTCATGCTCGCCGAGAGCGCCCGGCGGTCCCGCTCCTTCCCCATCGCCACCAGGCCGTAGGTCGTGAGCGAGGCCACCTCGAGGAGCACGTAGACGTTGAAGGCGTCTCCCGTGATCGTGATCCCCATCAGGCCGACCACGCAGAGCAGCCAGACGGCGTAGAAGACGGCGGATCGGTCCTCCGGGATCTCCCGGGCGACGCTCGCCCGCGTGAAGGTCGTGACGACCGCCGCGGCCGTCGCGATGATGAGGAGGACGAAGGCGTTCAGCGCGTCCACCCGGTACTCGATCGCCCAGGGGATCCTCCAGCTCCCCATCGGGTAGCTCCCGGGCGTCTCCCCGGGCCACATCGGGAGCTTCCCGTGGACCTGGAGGAGGAGGCCGATCGACATGGCCAGGCACGCCCAGGTCACGAGCGTCACCCAGCCCCACGCGAGGGCCCCCTTCCGGAGGAAGGGCGTGACCAGGCCCGCCAGGAGCGGGACGACGATGATCAGGGCGGGGAGGTTATCGAGCAGCATCCTCGTCCGCCCGGTCGATATCGTCCTGCTCGATCGTGCCGTAGGCGCGCTTGATGTTGACGGCGAGGGCGAGCGCCACGGCCATCGTGGCCACGGACACCACGATCGCCGTGAGGATCAGGGCGGTGGGGATCGCGTTGGTGTACCGGGAGGCGTCCCAGGGGTCCCAGGGGACGTCCTCGCGCTTGAAGAGCACGGACGCGGTCCCGCCCCGCACCTTCCCGATCGTGACGAAGAAGAGGAAGATCCCGGTCTGGAAGATGCTGAGGCCGATGATCTTCTTGATCAGGTTCGTCTTGGCGATGAGGGGGTAGAGGCCCACCATCATGAGGAGGATGGCGATCCAGTAGTTGTAGTGTTCGGCGACAAACTTCACGGGGCCCCCTCCCCGGGAGGACCGTCCTTCTCTTCCGAGGGCGTCCCCTCCGTGATCTCGTTGAAGCACGTGACCATGACCATGGCGACGGTGAACCCGACCCCGTACTCGACGACCGTCATCCCCCAGGCCTCCGCGCTCGCGGGATCCGAGGGCTTGAGGGGGGTGTAGTCCAGGAACCGGTACCCCGCCAGCAGGCAGAAGGCGCCGGTCCCCGCGTAGACCAGGACGCCGAAGGCCATGAGGACGTCCGAGACGGGCCGGGGGAGGATCTTCTGCATCGCGGGCTTCCCGTAGACCAGCCCGTAGAAGATGAAACCGGACGCGATCGCCACCCCGCCCTGGAAGCCGCCGCCCGGGGAGAAGTCCCCGTGGAAAACGATGTAGAGCCCGAAGACGAGCATGAAGGGGACCATGTACTTCGTGGCCACCCGGAGGATGAGGTTGTCGCTCATGCGACCTTCTTCCGTCCCCGGAGGAGCAGGATCATGCTCAGGCCGGCGATGAAGACGACCGCCGTCTCGTACATCGTGTCGAAGGCGCGGTAGGTGACGATCACCGCCGTCACCATGTTCGGGACGTGCTCCTTGAAGTAGTCGTGCCGCTTCTCGAAGTCCCGGTGGTGGCCCGCCCCGTCCGGGGCCTTCTCGACTTCCTGCCGGAGGTACCCGATCGAGACGGGGTTGGCGTTGGCGGGGGAAGCCGGATCGCCGAAGCCCGGCATGTCGATCGTCCCGTAGAGGAGGGCGCCCCCCGCCAGCGCCACGGCCGCCAGCCCCGCGGCGTGGGGCCCCTTCCGCGGCTTCTCCTCGGTCCCCACCTGCACGAGCGAGCCGATCAGGAGCACCGTGGACACCCCCGCGCCCACCGCCGCCTCGGTGAAGGACACGTCCAGCGAGTCCATGTTCTTCCAGATCGCCGCCATGAGGAGGCTGTAGATCGACATCAGCATCGAGGCGGCCAGGAGGTTCCGCGTCCGCACCACGGCCACCGCGAGCACCGCGACCAGCGCGAGGAGGCAGAGGTTGATCGGGACGAAGGACTCATTGAACACGGTTCGCGCCCTCCTTCCGCCAGATCTTCAGGCCGTCCAGGTAGGCGGCGCGCGTCACCGCGTGGCCCGCCACGGGCGAGGTGAGGTAGATGAAGAGCGTGATCATGACCAGGCGCGGGGCGATCCCCACGATCGTCGAGTACTCGGGCCGGTCCACCTGGAAGAGGAGCCCGACCATGATCAGGAACTGGGCGAAGGAGTCGTTCTTCCCCGCGGGATGGAGGCGCGAGTAGAAGTCGGGCATCCGGAGGATCCCCACCGCGCCCGTGAGCGCGATGAAGCAGCCCATGGCCAGGAAGACCGTGCTCACGACGTCGAACGCGAGGCGCATCACGTCAGCCGAGCCTCTTGTATTCCACGAACTTCAGGATCGCGATCGTCGCCACGAAGTTGAGGACCGCGTAGAGGAGCGAGATGTCCAGGAACTCCGGGCGCCGCATGATGAAGCCGAGGATCACGACGAAGATCACGACCTTCGTGCCCACGACGTTCGTGGCCAGGATCCGGTCCCAGACCGTGGGGCCCAGGAGGGCGCGGACCAGGGTAAGCGCCAGGGTCGCCAGGAAGAGGATCCCGGCCGCCGTGAGGATCGCGCTCATCGGCATCAGGGCGGCCCTTCCAGCTTGCGGACCTGGTCGTCCATCCCGCCCTTGAGGAGGTCCTCGCGGGCCGCCTCCGTCAGGCAGTGGACCAGCATGCGGCGCCCCTTCGTGTCCACCTCGATCGTGACGGTCCCCGGCGTGAGCGTGATCGAGTTGGCGTAGATCACGGTCCCCAGGTCCGTGCGCGTCCGGTACGGGATCCAGACCAGGCAGGGCGAGATGGGCCGGGACGGAGCCCAGACCCTCTTGAGCACGTCCCAGTTGGACAGCACGATCTGCCAGAAGAGCCAGGGGAGATAGAGGAGCGCCCGGAGGGTCAGGTGCACGGGGTGCCCTTCCTCGTCCAGGAGCCGGTGCCGGGCCCAGTACGCCGTCACGAGGAAGCAGCAAACCAGGCCGCAGGCCGAGAGATACCGGTCGGAGGAGTGGTCCAGGTGGACCTTGCCCGAGAGGAGGAGCCAGAAGACGAAGAGGACGACACACAAGGAGATCGCGCGTCCGACCTTCATGGCCTTCCCCTGCCGGCTCCCCGACGGTACGCGCTCGCCCCGGTAGGTTGCGGCGACTCGGACCGAAAGACTCCGGAATCTAGCAGAGGCGCGTCGGGGCTTTCAAGCGAATTCAGTCCACAGTCCAGAGTCCACAGTCCCGAGTCCCCGGTCCTCTTCCCCCCTGCCCCCCCGTGGGGGGGAGGGGGGACCCGACTCTGGACTCTGGACCGTGGACTCGGGACTGTGGACTGTGGCTCTAGTGCTCGCGGTCTCAAGTGCGTATCGGAATTGCTCGCACAGTTTCCAGTTACCAGTTCCCAGAAGTCGAACGCGCGCGCTCTGCTGGAAACTGGAAACTGGGAACCGGGAACTGTGCCGCA
>Ga0187893_10000699_pt1 | contig 85992 bp, 90 predicted proteins | sample MA1701074metaG_FD_139574 | JGI IMG/M metagenome (GOLD analysis project Ga0187893, IMG submission 139574) | White microbial mat communities from a basaltic lava cave in the Kipuka Kanohina Cave System on the Island of Hawaii, USA - MA170107-4 metaG ... | reverse complement strand
GTCTCCAGCACGGTGGCGGTGGTCAGCACGCGGGTGGAGCCGCGGATGTTGCCGCCCAGCATCATGGAGGCGCCCACCTCGGAGATGACGCCGCCGAAGCCCGCCATCACCGCCGCCAGCATCGGCAGCCGCGCTTCCTTGAGGAGCACCCAGATCATCTGCGGCCGGGAGGCGCCCAGCCCGAGCATCTGGAGCCGGAACGCCTCCGGCACCTGCTGCACGGCGGCCAGGGTGAGCCCGGTCACGATCGGCGCTGCGATCACGAACTGACCGGTCACGATGGCGGTGGGCGTGTAGAGCAGCTCGAAGAAGCCGAGCGCGCCGTTGCGCCAGAGGAGGATCGTGACGAAGAGCCCGACCACCACCGGAGGCAGGCCCATGCCGGTGTTGACCAGGCTGACCACGAAGGCGCGCCCGGGGAAGCGGGACAGGGCGAGCAGGGCGCCCAGCGGGACGCCGACGAGCAGCGAGAGGAGCGTGGCGCACGCCGAGACCTGGAGCGACAGCCGGGTGATCTGCCAGACCTCGGGGTCGCCGGTCACGAGCAGCCGGAGCGCTTCGAGGACGCCTTCCCCGATCAGGCCCACGACCCCCGCCTCCTCCGGCTACAGATCCTCGTCCTTCTTGCCGGCCACCGGGACGAAGAGCGGCTGGCCGTACTTGTCCACCCCGAAGGTCTTGATGATGGCCTGCGCCTCGGGGGCCAGCATGAAGTCGGCGAAAGCTTTGCCGCCCTTGGCGTTCACGCGCGGGCCGTTGGCCGGATTCACCTCCATCACCGAGTAGATGTTGAGCAGCGGGCGATCCCTCTCGACGAGGATCGGCAGGTCCACGCGCTTCTGGAAAGCCAGGAAGGTGCCGCGGTCGGTGAGGGTATAGGCCCGGCGGTCGTTGGCGATACCGAGCGTCTGCCCCATGCCCTGGCCGGATTCGATGTACCAGGCCCCGGTCGGCACGAAGCCCGCCTGCTTCCACAGGGCCAGCTCGAGGGTGTGGGTGCCCGACTTGTCGCCCCGAGAGACGAAGCGCGCCTGGCTCTCCGCGATGCGCTTGAGCGCGTCCAGCGCCTTGGGCAGTCCCTTGATCTTGGCCGGATCGTCCGGAGGGCCGATGATGACGAAGTCGTTGTACATCACGAGGCGGCGATTGGACATCTTGCCCTCGTCGACGTACTTCTTCTCGAGGCTGGCCGCGTGGGCCAGCGTCACGTCCGCCTCGCCGCGAGCAGCCAGGGCCAGCGCCTGCCCCGTCCCCACCGAGATGGTTTTGACGGTCAGCCCGGTCTTCTTCTCGAACATGGGCACGAGCACGTCGAGCAGCCCCGAGTCCTGGGTGCTCGTGGTGGTGGAGAGAATGACGATGTTCGATTGGGCAAGGGCCGCCTCTCCCAGCGGGAGTAGCAGACCGCCGGTCACCAGCCAGAGGAGCGCCAAGAATCGAGCCATTATGCGCTGGGGAGCATACAGGCTCAGTAGAGCATAGTCAACGTGGTACACTCGCCGGCGGCCCCGCGGCGACTCGGTGTATCATGCGAGCGCGCGCCAACCCGGGAGACAACATGCGACGATTCGATCTCGTTCTGCCGAATAGCCTCGACGACTGCCTGAAGATCCTCGCCGAGCGGGGAGCGCAGGCCAAGCTGCTGGCGGGGGGCACCGACCTGCTGCCTCAGATGAAGAACGGGGTGCTGAAGCCGGCCCTGGTGGTGGATCTCTCCGGCATCGCCCGGGTTCGCCAGGTCCGGAACGGCAACGGCCTGCGCATCGGCGCCGCCGTCACCGCGCGCGAGCTGGAGGTGAGCCCGGCGATCCGCGGGGCCTATCTCTCGATCGCGGAGAGCGCGGCCATGGTCGGCTCGCTGCAGGTCCGCAACCTGGCCACCGTTGGCGGCAACCTCTGCAACGCGGCGCCGTCGGCCGACATGGCCCCGCCGCTGGTGGCGCTGGAGGCCCAAGCCGTCATCGCGGGGCCGGGCGGCGAGCGCCACGTCCCGATGGCCGACTTCTTCACCGGGGTGCGCCAGACGGTGCTCGCGCCCAACGAGCTGCTGGTCGACCTGGTCGTCCCCGCGCCGGATGCCCACAGCGGCGGGCAGTATCTCCGGCACACCCCGCGGCGTGAGCTCGACATCGCGGTGGTCGGGGTGGCCTCGCAGCTCACACTGGCCAACGGCCGCTGCACCAAGGCGCGCATCGCGCTCGCGTCGGTGGCGCCCACCCCGGTGCGCGCCACCGCGGCCGAGCGGTCACTCGAAGGCCAGGCGGTGACGCCCGAGGCCATCGAGCGGGCCGCGACCCTCGCGATCGAGGCGGCCAAGCCCATCAGCGACCAGCGCGGCTCCGTCGAGTTCCGCAAGCACCTGGTCCGCGTCCTCACCCGTCGCACGCTCACGACCGCGCTCCAGCGCGCGAGCGCCTGATCCGGAGGCAGATCCCCGTGGCCAAACAAGTCCTGAGCTGCACCGTGAACGGCGAGCCGGTCGAGGTGCTCGTCCAGCCATACATCACCCTCCTCGACGCCCTGCGCGAGGACATCGGGCTCACCGGTCCCAAGGAAGGCTGCGGCACCGGCGATTGCGGCGCCTGCACCGTGCACGTGGACGGGAAGGTGGTGGCGAGCTGCCTGATGCTTGCCATGCAAGCGCGCGGCCGGAAGATCCGCACCATCGAGGGCCTGGCATCCGCGGACTCCACCCTGCACCCGCTGCAGGACGCGTTCGTCCGGCACGGGGTGCCCCAGTGCGGCTTCTGCATCCCGGGCGTGCTGATGGCGGCGGCCGCGCTGCTCGAGGAGAACCCGCGCCCCTCCGAGGAGGAGATCCGCTACGGCATCGCCGGCAATCTCTGCCGCTGCACCGGCTACACCAAGATGGTGACCGCTATCAGCGAGGCGGCGGACGCGCTCGCCCCGCAGAGGAGCGCTCGATGAGCACGATGAAGACCACGCGCGACGTCAAGGGAGTGGGCGTGTCGATTCCGCGGCCGGACGGCCCCGAGAAGGTCACCGGCCGGGTGCAGTACGTGGCCGACATCCCGGCCAAGGGTCTGCTGCACGCCAAGCTGCTCCGCAGCCCGCACGCGCACGCGAAGATCGTCTCGATCGACACGAGCGCGGCCAAGGCGCTGCCCGGCGTCCGCGCGGTCCTCACCGCCAAGGACATCCCGCACCTGAAGAAGAAGGCGCCGACGCGCGCCCATGCCGTCCTCGCTATCGACCGCGCGGTGTTCATGGGCCAGCCGGTGGCCGCGGTCGCCGCCGACGAGCTGGCCATCGCCGAGGAGGCGCTCGACCTCATCAAGGTCGACTACCAGGTGCTCCCTGCCTCGATCGACCCGCTCAAGGCCATGCAGCCCGGCGCGCCGCCGGTGGCCGACGCGGGCACCGAGGCTGACACCAGCGAGGCGCTGGCCCACTCCGCGGTGGCCATCGCCAAGAGCGAGGCGCCCGCGAAGGCGGTGAACATCTCGCAGCAGGCTCGGCTGCAGCGCGGCGATCCCGCCAAGGGCTTCGCGGAGTCCGATCACGTGCTGGAGAAGACCTACCGCGTGCCGATGGTGCACCAGGGTTATCTCGAGGCGCACGCGGTACTGGCGGAATGGGACCGCAACGGGCTGCTCACGCTGTGGGCCAGCACCCAGGGCTCGTTCAACACGCGCTCCGAGGTCGCCGACGTCCTCGGCATCCCCGAGAACCGCATCCGGGTCATCCCGGTGGAGTGCGGCGGCGGATTCGGCGGCAAGATCCGCGCGCTCTGCGAGCCCATCACCGCGGTGCTGGCGCAGGTCACCAGGCGCCCGGTCCGCTATGTCATGACGCGCCGGGAAGAGCTGGAGGCGGGCATGCCGGCCCCCCAGGTCATCATCAAGCTCAAGACCGGCGTCAAGCGCGACGGAACGTTGATGGCCCTCGACGCGGAGACGGTCATCGACTCCGGCGCTTTCTCCGGCGCGGTGCTCGCGGTGAGCGCGGTCTTCCTCGGCAGCATGTACAAGTGGCCGTCGTTCGACATCCGCGGCTTCGAGGTCCTCACCCACAAGCCGAGCGTGGCCGCGTATCGCGCGCCGGTGGCGCCGCAGACCATCTTCGCGATCGAGTCGCACATGGAGCAGATCGCCCGCGATCTCGATCTGGATTCCGTCGAGTTCCGGATGCGTCACCTGATCCAGGAAGGCGATCCGATGGTGAACGGCCAGCCCTGGCAGAACAACGGGGCCAAGCAAGTCCTGAGCCGCATCGCGGAGCACCCACATTGGAAGACTCGCAAGCAGTGGGTGGCCGCGGGCAAGAACGGCAAGCGCCGCGGCGTCGGTCTGGCCCTGGGCGGCTGGCTCGGCGGGCTCCAGCCCACCGGGGCCACGGTGCGTCTGAACCCCGATGGCTCGCTCGCGGTGCTCACCGGCCAGGTGGACATCGCGGGCACCAACATCTCGCTGGCCCAGATCGCGGCCTCCGCCTACGGCGTCGACACCGACCTCGTGCGCATCACCACCGGCGACACCGACACCGCGCCGGTCACCGGGCTCAGCGCCGGCAGCAAGACCATCTATACCGTCGGGGCCGCGGTGCTGCAGGCGGCGGAAGACGCCCGGCGGCAGACGTTCGAGATCGCGGCCAAGGAGCTGGAGGCCTCCGTCCACGATCTCGAGCTGGTGGACGGCAAGGTCACGGTGCGCGGCATGCCGGACAAGGGCATCACACTCGCCACCATCGGCAAGAAGGGCAACCTCTACATGTCGAAGACCCCGCCCGTGCTCGGCAAGGCCAACCCGGCCTTCTCTCAGCAGGCGCCGGGCTTCGCGGCCCAGCTCGCGCGGCTCGAGGTGGATCCCGACACCGGCGAGGTGACGCTCAACGACTTCGTGGTCGTGCAGGACGTCGGCAAGGCCATCAACCCCATCGGCGTCGAAGGCCAGATGCAAGGCGGCGCCGTGCAGAGCCTCGGGATGGCGCTCACCGAAGGCCTCATCTTCGACGACAGCGGGCGGCTCACCAACCCGAGCCTGCTCGACTACCGCAAGCTCACCGCGGCGGATCTGCCCAGCCTCGAGACCATCATCGTCGAGGTGCCGGCGCCGGCCGGCCCCTTCGGCGCGCGCGGCGTGGGCGAGCCCCCCATCATCCCGGCGCCCGCCGCCATCGCGAACGCGCTCCAGGACGCCACCGGGGCGCGCCTCACCGAGCTGCCGCTTAGCCCGGAGCGCATCGCGCTGGCCCTGGCCAACGGGGCGGCCAAGGCGCCGTAGGCGTCGCTCACTTCCGGAATGCGGCCGCCGTCCACGAGCGACATCCGTAACGACCTCGTCCTCGTAGGCGGCGGGCACGCTCACATCCAGGTCCTCAAACGCTGGGCCATGGGCCCGGTGGCGGGGAGCCGCGTCACCCTGGTCGTCGACCGGCCGATCGCGGTCTATTCCGGGATGGTGCCGGGCTTCGTGGCCGGCCAGTACGCGCGGGACGAGCTCGAGATCGACGTGCGGCCTCTGGCCCTGCGCGCCGGCGCGCGCTGCATAGTGGCGCGGGCCACCGGGCTCGACACCGTTGCCCGGCAGCTCTTCCTCGAGGGCCGCCCGCCCATCAGGTACGACACGGTCTCGTTCGACGTCGGCTCGACGGTGGCGGGCCTCGAGCTACCGGGCGTGAGGGAGCACGCGATCCCGACGCGTCCCATCGGCGACTTCGTCCGCCGCGTCGACGAGGTCTTCGCGGCCGCGCAGGGGCGATCAACCTTTCGAACGATCGTGGTGGGCGCCGGATCGGGTGGCGTCGAGGTCACCTTCGCCCTCGCGGCCCGGCTCGGGCGCAAGCTCGGCCGTCGCGCCGAGGTCATCCTGCTCGAGGCGGGGCCGCGCGTCCTGCCGGGCTATGCCGGGAGCGCCGCGCGCCGCGTGGAGACCGCAGCGGCGGCGCGCGGCATCGCCATCCGGGGTGGCGCGCGCGTGGAGCGGGTCGAGGCCGGCGCGGTGCACCTGGTGGGGGACGAGCGCCTTGCCGCGGACGCGGTGGTATGGGTAGCTGGCGCCGCCGCGCTGCCGATCTTCGCCGGCTCCGGGATCGAGACGGACGAGCGAGGCTTCGCGAAGGTCCGCCCGACGCTGCAGTGCGTCGGGCGCGAGGACGTCTTCGCGGTCGGCGACTGCGCGGCGTGGACGGCGGGCCCCGCGCTGGCCAAGGCCGGCGTCTACGCGGTCCGGCAGGGGCCCGTGCTCGCCCACAACCTGATGGCCCGGGCGCGCGGCGGGCGGCTCCGCGCGTACCGGCCGCAGCGCGATTTTCTCTCGCTGCTGAACCTGGGCGACGGGCGCGCGATCGGCACCAAGTGGGGCGTGTCGGCCGAGGGCCGCTCGCTCTTCGCCCTGAAAGACCGGATCGACCGCCGCTTCGTCCGTCGCTTCCAGGTGCTGGGCCGGGACGACGCGGTGACGCCCGACTTCGCCGCCTCCCCCATGCCCGGCGGGGAGATGCTGTGCGGGGGCTGCGCGGCGAAGGTCGGCGAGTCCGCTCTCGCGCGCGCGCTCGAGCGGCTCGGGCCCACCAGTCACCCCGCGGTCATCCTGGGCCTGGCGCAGCCCGACGACGCCGCCGCGGTCGAGACCGAGCGGGGTGAGATCGTCGCGGCCACTGTCGACTCATTCCGCGCCTTCGCCGACGATCCCTACCTGGTCGGGCGGGTCGCGGCGGTCAACGCGGTGAGCGATCTCTGGGCCAAGGGCGTGGCGCCGCGCTTCGCGCTGGCCCAGGTGACCGTGCCGGACGAGGAGCCCGCGCGCGCGGAGGAGACGCTGTATCAGGTGATGGCGGGCGGGCGCGCCGCGCTGGACGCGGACTCCGTCACCCTCGTGGGCGGCCACACCACGACCGGAGCCGAGCTGGTGGTGGGCTTCGCGGTCTGGGGGCTCGCGACTTCGGCCGACGCGCTCATCCGCCTCGGCGGCCTCGCCCCGGGCGACCAGCTGATCATGACCAAGCCGCTCGGCACCGGCGTGATCCTCCAGGCCGACATGCGCGGCCTCGCGCGGGGCGGGTGGGTGGAGGCGGCCAGCGCCTCCATGCTTCGCTCCAACGCGCACGCGGCCCGGGCCGCGGGCCCGCTGCGGCCATCGGCCGCCACCGACGTCACCGGCTTCGGGCTGGCGGGGCATCTGGGGGAGATGCTGCGCGCGAGCAAGACCTCCGCGGTGCTCGACCTCGACGCGATCCCGGCACTGCCCGGCGCGGTCTCGCTGCTCGCCCGCGGCGTGCGGAGCACCGCGCATCCGGAGAACGCGAAGGCCCGGCGGGCGATGCTGATCGAGCCCGCCGCGGCGCGGCGTCCCGCGCTCGACCTGCTGTTCGATCCGCAGACCTCCGGCGGGCTGCTCCTCGGCGTACCGGCGGACCGCAGCCACGCCATGCTGCGGGCGGTGCGCGAGGCCGGCGACGGCGCCGCCGCCGTGATCGGTCTGGTCAGCGCGCCGCGGGCCGACGGCGCCCTCATACAGGTGGTGGCTAGCAGCTAGCGCCCACCGCGCGCGGGCTGGGGCGGCGTGATCTCGACGACGAGCCCGTCGCCCCAGCCGTACTTGGCTTCGGACAGTCCGCGGATGACGGCGACCAGGCTCCGTTGCGCGCGCTGATCCACCACGCGGGCGAGGCCCCGGAAGCGTCGCGCGCCCACGCGCACCCGCACCACCGGATCCGCGAGAAGGTTCTGGACCCACTGGGCCTTCGAGCCGTGCTCGGCGATCAGGTAGTACCGGCCGTCGTGCCGGGTGAACCAGATCTCGATCCGGCGGGGTCGCGCGCTGCGCCGCCCGGTGGTGGTGAGGTAGAGGTGCTTGGGCGAAGCGCTCACGCGCCGAAGGCACGCTCGAACTGCCGCTTGGCCGCCTCCTCGAGTCCGCCGCGGAACTTGCGGTAGCGCTCGAGGAAGCGCTTGCCGGCCTTGGTCAGCCGCATCCCGCTTTCCGGCCCGCCGCCCGGCACGCGCTCGACGAACTTGAAGCCAGCGGCGTCCTCGAGATCGCGCAGGTAGCCCCAGGCGTTGCGATAGGACATCTCGAGCTCCTGGGCCGCCTTCTTCAGCGAGCCGCGCTCGTCGATAAGCTCGAGCAGCTGCGCGCGGCCGTCCCCGAACTTGAGATGCTCGCCGAACATGACCCAGACCCGCAGCTTGGGCTTCATCAAGCCGAATCTTACTCAAGCGCGCCGGTGCCCGCCATGCTCTCCAGCACGCAGATCCATCTGGCCGAGCCGGGCGCCTCGGTCCACCGGAAGGTGGCCATCGTCGGGGTACGCCGCAACGAGCTGCTGCGGGCCGCCCGCGGGATAATCTCCTGGACCACGCGTCTGCGCCTGCTTGCCTACTTCGCGGGCGCGCCGACCCGCCGGCCAGCATACCGGCCCGCCGCCGCCGAGCCGCATCACCAGAGGAACCGCGCGTTTACATGAGCCCTGACCTCCGCCGGGCGGCACCGGGCTCAAGGCCAAGGCCGGCCGGAGGGCCCGCCGACACACGCCGGGGCTGGCTGTGGTACCCTAACCGCCGCTCGCTGAATCGCCGGCGGGCCGTACAGGCTCACACCTTCTTCGAGGAGGAGACCCATGCCGATCAAGGTCGGTGACCGTCTACCGGACGGCACGCTCACGGAGTTCATCGAGCAGGAAGCCCCGGGCTGCACCGTCGGCCCCAACGCCTTCCAGGTGGCGGATCGGATCAAGGGCAAGAAGATCGTCGTCTTCGGTGTGCCCGGCGCCTTCACGCCCACCTGCTCGGCCAAGCACGTGCCGAGCTACGTGGCGAACATCGACAAGCTCAAGGGCAAGGGCGTCGACGAGGTGTGGTGCGTGTCCGTCAACGACGCCTTCGTCATGGGCGCGTGGGCCAAGGACCAGAAGAGCACCGGCAAGGTGCGCATGATGGCCGACGGCAGCGCCGCCCTCACCAGGGCCCTCGGGCTCGAGATGGACCTGACCGCCCGCGGCATGGGCGTGCGCTCCCAGCGCTATTCGATGCTGGTGGACAACGGCGTGGTCAAGGCGCTGAACGTCGAGCAGCCCGGCAAGTTCGAGGTGAGCGACGCCGATTCGATGCTGAAGCAGCTCGGCTAGCCGACCCGTGCCGGAAAGCTGACCGCGCGATCCGGGCGGGCCGGCCGATATTCCGGCGTGGTGCCGACTGACCGGCCAGACCCTCATCAGTCAGCACCACCCGGTCTATCTGATACGGCGGAGGGAGGATTGATTCATCGCGAACAAGTCTCTGCGATGGCAGCCCCCGCGTGAGCTACTGAGGCGTCAGCACGCGGCCGGCCGGCACCCCATGGTAGCGGGAGCCGTCCACCACCACCTGGCCGTTGACGATCACGTAGGGAATACCGACCGGGTGGCGGTGCGGGTCGGGGAAGGTGGCCTCGTCGCGCACGGTGGCGGGATCGAACAGCGCCAGATCCGCGGCACGGCCGCCCTGCACCAGCCCGCGGTTCTTCAAGTCGAGCTTGGTCGCGGCCATGCCCGTCATCTTGTGCACTGCGGTTTCCCACGAGAAGAGCCGCTTCTCGCGGCAGTAGACGCCGAGCACGCGCGGGAACGTCCCATAGCTCCGCGGATGCGGCTTGCCGGGATGCGGCCCCGGGCCGGCGTGTAGCGACAGCGAGTCCGAGCCCACCATGTTGTGGGCGTAGCCGAGCGCGGTCCCCACGTTCTCCTCGCTCTGGGAGAACACCACCATCGAGACGCCCGCGCGCTCCTCCAGCACCAGGTCCATCATGGCCTGGGCCGGCTCCTTACCGGTGCGGCGGGCCAGCTCCGCGATGTGGATGCCGGCCAGCTCCGGCTTCGAGCAGGTGGCGATCATGATCTCGTCCCAGCCCATGCCGCCCGAGCCGGTGCGCCAGCGCTCGCCGTCCACCAGGCAGTCGCCGATCGCCCGCTGCCGCGCCTTGGGATCGGTGAGACGCTCGAGCAGCTTCGAGATGCCGCCGTCGTGCATCCAGGCGGGCAGGAGATTGTCCATCTTGGTGCTGCCCGCCGGGTAGGGATAGACGTCGCCGGTGACCTCCACGCCGCGGGCCCGCGCGCTGTCGATCATGCGCAGGACGCGGTCCATCTTGCCCCAGTTCTCGCGCCCGGAGGCCTTCACGTGGGCGATCTGCACCGGCACCCCGCCCTGCTCGCCGATGCGGATCGCTTCCTCGGCGGCCTGCTCGAGCGTGGCCGCCTCGCCGCGGATGTGGGAGAAGTAGAGCCCGCCGCGATTCGCCATGCTCCGGGCGAGCGCGATCAGCTCCTCCGTGTTGCCGTAGACGCTGGGCGCGTAGACGAGGCCGGTGGAGAAGCCGAACGCGCCGGCGTCGAGGGCCTCCGCGAGCAGCCGCTCCATGGCCTGCTGCTCGTCGGGCATCACCGGGCGCGCGGCGGGGCCGACCGCGGCGAGGCGCAGGGCGCCGTGGCCCACGAACTGCACGATGTTCACCGAGGGGCCGAGCCCGCGGAGGTGATCGAGATACTCGCCGAAGGTGTTCCAGGTGATGGGGATCTTGCCGCCAATGCCGCCCGCCCACTCCTGCACGAGATCCGCCCGGCCCGGGGCGACCGGCGCCGGGGAGAAGCTGCACATGCCGACCACCTCGGTGGTGACACCCTGGCGCACCTTGGACTCGGCCGACGGGCACTTGTCGTAGACCAGGTCCGAGTGCGAGTGGATGTCGATGAAGCCGGGCGCCACCATCAGCCCCTTGGCGTCGATCACCCTCGCCGCCTCGCCGGCCAGCCCCGGCCCCACCGCCGCGATGCGATCGCCCTCCACCGCGACGTCGGCCGCGCGCGCCGGCGCGCCGCTGCCGTCCACCACCGTGCCGTTCCGGATCAGGAGCGACCAGGCCATGGCGCTACTGGGCGGCCTCCGAGATCTTCACCGACTTCATCTTGTCGCCGACCTTGATCTTGTCCACCACCTCCATCCCCGACGTGACCTTGCCGAAGACGGTGTACTGGCCGTCCAGGAAGTGGGCGGGGGCCAGCGTGATGTAGAACTGGCTGCCCGCCGAGTTGGGCGCCTGGGTGCGGGCCATGGCCACCACGCCGCGGACGTGCTTCTGCTTGTTGAACTCGTCCTTGATGGTGTAGCCGGGGCCGCCGGTGCCGTTGCCCTTGGGATCGCCGCCCTGGACCACGAAGTTCGGCTCCACCCGGTGGAAGGTGACGCCGTCGTAGAAGCCCTTCTTGGCCAGCGTCACGAAGTTCTCCACCGTCTTTGGCGCATCTTCCGGGAAGAACTCGATCTTGATCTCGCCGCCCTTCTCCATGGTGATGACGGCCGTCTGTTTCACCTTCTTGCCTCCTGTGGGTGCCTCTTTGGGTGCCGGTGGCGTCGGCTGCTGCGCCCGAGCCCGATCGATCAGGTCCGACGACGGCAGCGCCAACAGAGCGAACAGCGCGACGAGCGTGATGGTGGCGATGCGTGCCTTCACGAGTGAGCCTCCTTCACGTGGGAAAGCAGGTTGGACGCGTCATTATGCCCCACCGCCCGGCTGGTCCGCCACTGCATCCGTGGTAGAGTGAGACCATGCCGCAGCGTCCGGATGTCCGTAACGTCGCCATCATCGCCCACGTCGACCACGGCAAGACTACACTCGTGGACGCCATGCTCTGGCAATCCGGCATCTTCCGGGTCAACGAGCACGTGGCCGAGCGGGTCATGGACTCGATCGACCTGGAGCGGGAGAAGGGCATCACGATCATGGCCAAGAACACGGCCATCCACTACCAGGGCGTGAAGATCAACATCGTGGACACGCCCGGCCACGCCGACTTCGGTGGCGAGGTGGAGCGCACGCTGACCCTGGTGGACGGCGTGCTGCTGCTGGTGGATGCGGCGGAGGGTCCCCTGCCCCAGACGCGCTTCGTGCTGAAGAAGGCGCTGGAGGCCAACCTGACGCCGGTGGTGGTCATCAACAAGATCGACCGCCAGGACGCCCGCGCGGCCCAGGTGCTCGACGAGGTCTACGACCTCTTCATCGATCTGGACGCGGCGGTGGATCAGCTCGAGTTCCCGGTGCTCTACACCGACGCCCGCAAGGGCATCGCCAAGCGCGAGCTGGCGGACGATTCGAAGACCCTCGCGCCCCTCTTCGACACCTTGATCGAGACCATCCCCGCGCCCTCGTACGACGAGGGACACGGGCTCCAGCTCCGGGCCGCCTCGCTGGACTGGGACGACTACGTGGGCCGCCTCATCATCGGCCGCATCGTCAACGGCCGCGTCCGCCAGTACGATCGGGTGGCGGTGGTGCACCGCGACGGCGGCGTGGAGCACGCCAAGATCACCGTGCTCTACGGCTACGAGGGGCTCAAGCGGGTGGAGATACCCGAGGCGGCCGCGGGCGACATCGTGGCGGTGGCCGGCATCGAGAACATGGAGATCGGCGAGACGATCGCGGATCCCGAGAAGCCGATGGCCCTGCCGGTCATGCACATCGACGAGCCCACCGTGTCCATGCTCTTCTCCTCCAACATCTCGCCCTTCGCGGGCAAGGAGGGCCGGTTCGTCACCTCGACCCAGCTCCGCGAGCGGCTGTGGAAGGAGCGGCGAAGCAACGTGGCCCTGCGGGTGGAGGAGACCGACTCGCCCGATACCTTCAAGGTTTCCGGGCGCGGCGAGCTGCAGCTCGCCATCCTCATCGAGATGATGCGGCGCGAGGGCTTCGAGATGGAGGTCTCCAAGCCCCAGATCATCACCCACGAGGAGAACGGCAAGACCCTCGAGCCCATGGAGCACCTGGTGGTGGACGTGCCCGAAGAGTTCATCGGCGCGGTCAGCCAGAAGCTGGGGCCCCGCAAGGGCCAGATGGTGAAGATGGTCAACCACGGCACCGGCCGGGTGCGGCTCGAGTACCGCATCCCCTCGCGCGGCCTGATCGGCTACCGCTCGGAGTTCCTCACCGACACCCGCGGCACCGGCCTGCTCAACCATCTCTTCGACGGCTGGGCCGAGTGGCAGGGCGACATTCCGCACCGGGCCAACGGGGCCATGGTAGCCGATCGCACCGGCCGGACCACCTCCTACGCGATCGACCACCTGCAGCCGCGCGGTGTGCTCTTCCTGGGGCCGGGCGAGCCGGTCTACGAGGGCCAGGTGGTGGGCGAGAACGCGCGCGACAACGATCTCGACGTCAACATCACCAAGGAGAAGAAGCTCACCAACGTGCGCTCCTCCACCTCGGACGAAGCGGTGCGCCTCACCCCGCCGCGCCTGATGAACCTCGAGCAGTCGCTCGAATGGATCCGCGAGGACGAGCTCCTCGAGATCACCCCCAAATCCCTCCGCCTCCGCAAGAAGACCCTCGGCGGCCGCCGCCGCTTCTAGCCTGGGGTCAGGTCTTGAAATACGACATTTCGCCACGGCGCGACTCTCCGTCCGCACTCGCCAGGACGCGGCTGACCGTCGCGTAGTGCCGCCCGAGGAATTCCGCGACCTCTCGTATCGCATAGCCGTGATCACGCACCGCGACGACGGCGCACGCATTGCGCTCGGCCTTCGAGATGACACCCCGGAACAGCTGGCTCAGCGTGGGCCTGCCCGCGAAGCGCTGGGCGCGAGGCACTTCTGCGGACCGCGCCGCGACGGGACATTGCTCAGCCAGCCGGGTCGTGAAGAGCTCGCTGCCCACTGCAGGCTTTGATCTGAATCGGTCCAGCGGAGTCTCGGTCTCTCCGATCGCGCTCTCTATGAAGGACGTGTATCGCTGTAGAGCTTCGCCGCGGGTCTTGGCTCCACCGAGCGCCCGCACCCAGTCCACGGTCAGGAATCCAGGCGTGGTAGTCTCGCCGGCCGTCGCGCGGAAGCTGCTCCATCGCCACTGGCGCGGATGGGCGACGAGCCCCGCTCGTACCGGGTTGAGCACGATATAGCGGCAGACCTCCCTGAGATAGGCGTCGCCATCCACCAACTGGGCCCCGAAGCGCCCCTGCAGTAGATGCCCGCATCGCTCGTGCCGCCGATTGAATCGCTGCGTGTACACCCCGTTGAGCTGTCGCATCGCGGTCGAGAGGTTCGCCTCCGGCGTCTCGAGCAGCAGGTGATAGTGATTGTCCATCAGGCAGTAGGCATGGCACCGCACGTGATAGCGCGTGACGATCGACGCCAGCACGATCAGGCAACTCGCGCGATCGTCATCGTCCTCGAAGATTGGCCGCCGATCGTTGCCACGCGCGGTCACGTGGTAGATCCCGCCGGCGAACTGGAGTCGGAGCGGCCGGGCCATGCGCCCACGCTACCGCTCCGGCCTCCAAGCGCTCAAGTGTGCCTGCTAGGGTACACTCGCGGCAGGGAAAATGTCGTAATTCAAGACCTGACCCCGGCTAGTCCTTCTTCATCGCGGCCATGCGGCGGCTCATCTCCTCCATGCTCACGTCTTCCTTGTGGGTGGAGAGGTGCCAGCTGTGGCCGAAGGGGTCCTTGAGGGTGCCCGAGCGGTCGCCGTAGAACTGATCCGTCACCGGCCGCACCTCGGTGCCGCCCGCCGCGATGGCCTGCTTGAACTGCTTATCCACGTCCTCCAGATAGACCATGATGCTGATCGGGGAGCCACCATAGTGCGTGGGGGCTCGTGCGTCCATCTCGGGATGCTCGTCGGCGAGCATGATCACCGAGTTGCCGATCCTGATCTCGGCGTGGCCGATCTTGTCGCCGGGCGCCGGGATGCGCATCAGCTCCTTCGCGTCGAAGGCCCGCTTGTAGTAGTCGAGCGCGCGGGCGGCGCCGTCGATGATCAAGTACGGCGTGACCGAGTGGTACCCGGCGGGGATCGGCTTCACCTTGGCCGTCTTGGTCGTCGCGGTCTTGGCTGCGGCAGTCTTGGTCGCCATGGGTTCCTCCTTGTCGAGCTGGTGGTCACGGATTCATCGGTCACCCTACACCCGCGCGCGCTGGCGTGCCACCTCAGAGCCGAAGCAGCTCCACCGCGACATCGACGTCGGCGGGCCAATCGCCGTAGCCGAGCAGCCCGCGCGCGGTGACGTCCGGCGAGGGGGCGGCCTCGCGATCGAGCAGGGCCCGATGGAGGCCCACCGACGGCAGGAAGAGCGCGGTCTCCGAAGTCTCCGCGCTACTCAGCAGGAGACACCCGACCCCATCGACACCGGTGAGCAGGATCCCCCGGTCGGCTTCCCAGGAGAAGGCGGCGCCACGGCCTCGCTCGCGAAGCAGCCGCACGCTGGTGATCCGGCCGAGCCGGGAGACGAGCGGCAGACCCTCGTAGCGCCACTCCGGCCGCTCGGGAGCTCGCGCGGCTCCGCTTCCGCGCTCCGGAGTGAACGCATAGACGGTGCCGGTGCGCGCGGGCTCGAAGAAGGAGCCGAGGCTCTCGGGCCGGTAGCGCTCGAGGGGTTCGAGATGGAGGCGACACAGCTCGCCGCCGAAGACCGGCGTCACCAGTGAAGACACGCGGACCGGGGCGCCCTCGACGGGGACGACCACGAGGCTCGAGCGATACGCGCCCGGATCGAGCGGTGACGTGAAGCCAGGGCCGGGGGTGTAGAGGAAGTCGCGCCAGGCGGTGGCGAGCGAGGCGGCGAGGGCGCGCTCGGCATCGGGGAGCTTCAGCTCGACGTGAGGGCCACTCATCTCACGCTCTCGCCAGCGAGCCCCTAACCCTGCCCTCTCCCCTTCGGTCAGAGGGTGTTCGGGGACTAGCGGCGTGGGCCGCGCCCGTGGCCGCGGCCGTCGCGCCGGCCGTCGCCCCGGCCGCCGGCCCGCCCGGGCCCGCCGGGGCGGCCGCCGCGGGCCGCCATGCGCTGGCGCTTCTCCTCGGCGTAGCGGCGACGCTCCTCGCTGGTGGGCTTGATCTCCGGCAGGTACAGCTCGTCCTCGGCCCAGTCCACCTGGATCTTCTGGGCGATGAACTTCTCGATGGGCTCCAGCGCGAGCGCCCCCGCCTCGTCCACCAGGCTGATGGCCTTGCCGGCCGCGCCGGCCCGCGCGGTGCGCCCGATGCGGTGCACGTAGTCCTCGGCGTCCTGCGGGAGGTCCCAGTTGACCACGTGGCTCACGCCCTCGATGTGCAGCCCCCGCGAGGCCACGTCGGTGGCGACCAGGATGGGGAGCTGGCCCTCCTTGAAGTCGTTGAGGATCTTCAGCCGCTTCTTCTGGTCCACGTCTCCGGTCAGGGCGCGCGCCTGCCAGCCGTTGCGGCCCAGTCGATCCTCGAGCCGCCGCGCTTCCTCCCGCGTGTTGGAGAAGATCAGGATGCGGCTGCCGCCCTCGCGGCGCAGCAGTCCGAGCAGGAGATTGAACTTCTCCTCGCGGCCGACGTGGTAGAGCACCTGCTCGGCCTTCTCCACCGTCTTCTGCTGCGGGGTGATGCTGATCTGGGTCGGATTGTTCATGAACTCCCAGGTCAGCTCCAGCACCCGGAAGGAGAGCGTGGCCGAGAACAGGAACGACTGGCGCTTCTCCGGCTTGGGCAGCCGGCGCAGGATGAAGCGCAGGTCGGCGATAAAGCCCATGTCGAACATCCGATCGGCTTCGTCGATGACCAGCACCTCGACCTTGGCCGGCGACCAGACGTGCTGCTTGAGGTAGTCGATGAGCCGGCCGGGGGTGCCGACCAGGATGTCGCAGCTCTCCCGCAGCGCCTCGCGCTGCTTGTTGTAGTCGATGCCCCCGTAGACCGACAGGATGCGCAGGCCGGTGTGGGCGCCCAGGAGATTCGCGTCGGCCTCGATCTGCACCACCAGCTCGCGGGTGGGCGCGATGATGAGCACGCGCGGGGCGGTCACCCCGCCGCGGGGAGGCGCGGGATGGGTGAGGCAGCGGGTGAAGGCCGAGATCAGGAAGGCGGCCGTCTTGCCGGTGCCGGTCTGGGACTGGCCGGCCACGTCCTTGCCCCGCAGGGCGAGGGGCAGCGCCGCCTCCTGGATGGGCGTGGCCGCGACGAATCCCGCGTCGTCGATGCCGCGCCGCACCGGGCCCGGGAGCTCGAGGGTGCCGAAATCGAGCGGGCTCACGCGGCCTTCTCCTGGGCCGCCTCGGCCGCCTCCGGCTTCTTCTTCTTGCCGAAGATGCGCGCCGCGATGATGCCGAGCTCGTAGAGGATGATGAGGGGCCCCGCCATCAGCGACTGGTTCACGATGTCGGGCGTCGGGGTGAGGATGGCCGCGATCACGAAGTTGATCAGCACCGCGTACTTGCGGTTCTTGGAGAGGAACTGCGGCGTCACGATGCCGAGCATGGAAAGGAGCGTGATCACCACCGGCAGCTCGAACACCACCCCGAAGGCCAGCGTGAACTTGACGATGAAATCGATGTAGCTCGAGATCGTGATCATCGGCTTGAGGCCCTGCTCCTGCCCGAAGCTCACCAGGAACGTGATGGCGAAGGGCACGATCACGAAAAGCGCGAAGGCCCCGCCCCCGATGAAGAGCAGCGAGCCCACGATGACGAAGGGCGCCGCGTACTTGCGCTCGTGCTTGTGGAGCCCCGGGGCCACGAAGGCCCACACGTTCCAGAGGATGACCGGCATGGCCATGAAGAGCCCCAGGATCATGGCCACCTTCATGTACGTCCAGAAAGCCTCGGTGGGGGTGGTGAAGACCAGCTCCGTCTTGAGATGGCGCGAGAGGAACCGCATGACGTTGGTGGTGAAGTACAGCGCGATGCCGAGCCCAACCGCGGCGGGGATGAGGCTCCAGACGATGCGGGTGCGCAGCTCCGTGAGGTGATCGAAGAAGGACATCTTGCCCGCGTCATCGGCCCCCGCGGCCTCGGGGCTGGCGATCGGCTCGGGCTCGCTCATCACCACTCGGGCAGGAAGTGCCGGAGCTGGCCCACGCCGTGCCCCGCCTTGAAGCCCTCGCGGATCGCCCGCGTCACGTAGGCCTTGGCCGAGCGGATGGAGTCGCCCATCGCCTGCCCACGCGCCAGGCCGGCCACGATGGCAGCCGAGAGGGTGCAGCCGGTGCCGTGGGTATTCGCCGAGTCGATTCGAGCGGTTGAAAATCGCGTGAAGTCGCGGCCGTTCCAGAGCAGGTCCAGCGCGTCGTCGCCCTTCAGGTGCCCGCCCTTGACGAGCACGTAGCGCGGCCCGAGGGCGTGGATCCGCCGCGCCGCCTCCTCCATGTCGCTCGGCTCCGTCACCGGGATGCCGGCCAGGGCCGCCGCCTCCGGGAGGTTGGGGGTCACCACGAAGGCGAGCGGCAGCATGCGGTCGGCGAGCGCCTTCCGGGCGTCGGCCTGCAGCAGCAGATCGCCGGCCTTGGCCACCATGACCGGATCCACGACCAGCTTCTCGACCTGGTGCTCGGCCAGCGTCGCCGCGACCGCGTCGATGATGGGCGCGGTCGAGAGCATGCCGCACTTGGCCGCGTCGGCGCCGAAGTCCTCAAGGACGGAGCGGAGCTGCTGGGCCACGAACGCGGGCGGCAGGTTCTCCACGCCCTGGACCCCGAGCGAGTTCTGGGCCGTCACCGCGGTGATCACCGACATGCCGAACACCCGGAACGCCGAGAACGTCTTGAGATCCGCCTGGATGCCCGCCCCGCCGCCGGAGTCGGAGCCGGCGATGGTGAGAGCCTTGGGGATCAGCATGGCCTCTTAGTATACGGGATACGCTCGGGCCGTCGGCAAGAACCTCCCCCGATCCGGGCCGATCCGCCTACCAGCGGACGGAGAGACCGAACAGGGCGGAGTGGGTGTCGAGGTCGGTGCGCAGCGTGGTGCGGTTCAGATTCGCGTCGCGCAGCTCGACCTCCGGCGAGACGTGGGTGAAGCGGTACTCGCCGAAGACCGCCAGGCTCTTGTACACGTGGACCGCGAGCCCGCCGGCCAGCTTGTAGCCGAACGAGAGGTCCGTGTCGGAGTCGTGGTTGCGGAAGTTCCGGGTGTGCCGCGGCGTGATCGTCGTGATGAAGAGCGGCGGCCCCACCGCCAGGTAGGGCTGGACCCGCCCGCCCGGGGCGTCCTCCGTCCGGAACAGCGGAAGGCGCAGCATCAGATCCACGGACAGCGCGGTGGTCTCCACGTCGAAGGAGCCGGTGCCCCCCCGCCCGCTGCCGCAGCCGCTCGGGAAGAAGCAGCCGCGGAGCTGGACCGACTGGGGCCCGACGTAGGGGTAGAAGCGGAAGAAGTCGACGCCAAGCCCCAGAAAGGGCACCGCGTCGAAGTACCGGCCGGCCCGCCCGCCCCAGGCCAGCGACTTGTCGAACTCCACGTCTTCGAAGGTGCCGCGCCCGATCCCGCGGTCGTCGAGCTTGAGATCGTGGCTCCGCGTGAAGCTCAGACCGCCGAAGAGGTCGGCGAACCACTCCGCCGAGGCGGGGCGACCCCCGAGCCCGACACCGGCGATCGAGAGCAGCGTGACCAGTGCGAAGAGCGAGCGCTTGCTCATGACGTCGATCCTACCACCGCCCGGCGTCGGCGCTAGTCGAAGCGCGGCTAGGGAATGATCACGGTGAACTCGCCCCGCGCGGTGCCCGCGGCGAAGCGCTCCCGGAGGACGGCGGCGGGGCCGCGCACGATCTCCTCGAACTGCTTCGTCATCTCCCGGGCCACCACGATCTCGCGATCGCCGAAGACTCGGGCGATCGCGTCCAGGGCGCCCAGGATGCGGTGCGGCGACTCATAGCAGACCACCGTCATCTCCAGGTCGCGCAGAGCTTCGAGCCGGTGGATGCGCCGGCCGGGCTTCACGGGCAGGAAGCCGTCGAAGACGAAGCGATCGGCGGGCACACCGGCGGCCGACAGGGCCGCCGCCACCGCCGACGGTCCGGGCACCGGCACCACCGGGATGGAGGCCTCCCTCGCCTGCTTGACGAGCAGGAAGCCGGGGTCGGAGATGCCGGGCGTGCCCGCGTCGGTCACGAGGGCGACCGACTGCCCGGCCTGGAGGGTCTCGAGCAGGCGGGCGCCCTTTACCCGCTTGTTGTGCTCGAAGTAGCTCGTGACCGGGGCGTGGACGCCGAAGTGGGTGAGGAGGATCCGGGTGCGCCGCGTGTCCTCGCACGCGACCAGGGCCACCTCCTTGAGGACGCGGAGCGCGCGCAGGGTGATGTCCTCGAGGTTTCCCAGCGGAGTCGCGACCACGTAGAGGGTGCCGGGCGTCGTCATCGGTCGCTCATTCTCACACGGGGCTCCGCGGCTTGCACGGGCGACGTAGGGCGCACCATACTGGCGCCTCATGGCCTACACCGCTCACACCCTCCAACAGAGGCCGGACCTGCGGCCGCACTTCCGCCGCTTCCACTCCCGCGCGTGGCCGGACTTTCTCCACGACCGGGAGCTGAACGCGATCTTTTCGCTCATCTACGAGAAGTTCCCGGCCTTCCAGTTCGGCCTGTGCGATGGGACAGGCCGAGTGGTCGCGGTCGGTAACTCCGTCCCGTTCGTCTGGAATGGAACGCGCGCCGGCCTGCCGGATCGGATCGTCGACGTGGTGGCCAACGCGATCCGAACGCAGCAGCGGGATGGGCGCCCCACCGCCCTGTCGGCGCTGGCCGCCATCGTCGACCATCGCTTCCGCGGGCGGGACCTGAGCCGCCGGCTCATCATGGTCATGGGCCGGATCGCGGCGCGGCACGGCCTGAGCGCCCTGGTCGCCCCGGTGCGTCCCACGCTCAAGGGACGCTACCCGCTCACCCCGATGGCCTCCTACGTCGCGTGGCGGCGCCCGGACGCCTCGCCCTTCGATCCCTGGCTCCGGGTGCACTGGCGACTCGGGGCCCGCGTGGTGCGGATCGCGCGGCGGGCGATGAACGTGACCGCGACGGTCGCCGAGTGGGAGGAGAGGACGAGCCTACGGTTCCCGTCGAGCGGACGCTACGTGGTGCCGGGCGCCTTCAACCCGATCACGATCGATCGGGAGCGAGACGAGGGACGCTACGTGGAGCCCAACGTCTGGATGCGACACCCGGTCAGGCGGACTGCTCCTTCTGCTCGGAGATGAGGATGGGGCGGTCCTTGTTGAGGATGACTTCTCGCGTGATGATGCACTCCTTGAGCGCGGGCAGCGAGGGTAGCTCGTACATCACCTCGAGCATCACCTCCTCGAGCACCGCCCGCAGGCCGCGGGCCCCGGTCCCGCGCTTCATGGCCTCGCGGGCGACCGCGGCCACCGCGTCGTCGGTGAACTTGAGCCGCACCTTCTCGAGCTCGAAGTACTTCTGGTACTGCTTGATGATCGCGTTCTTGGGCTCGCGCAGGATGCGCACCAGGGCCGGCTCGTCCAGGTCGTGCAGGGTGGCCACCACCGGCAGCCGGCCCACGAACTCGGGGATCAGCCCGTACTTGAGCAGGTCCTCCGGCTGGATCAGCGCCAGCAGGTCGCCCACCCGGCGATCCTCCCGGCTCTTGATCTCGGCCCCGAAGCCGATGCCGGTCTTGCCCACACGCCCCTCGACGATCTTGTCGATGCCGACGAAGGCCCCGCCGCAGACGAAGAGCACGTTGGTGGTGTCCACCTGGATGAACTCCTGGTGGGGGTGCTTGCGCCCGCCCTGGGGCGGGACGTTGGCCACCGTGCCCTCCAGGATCTTGAGCAGGGCCTGCTGCACGCCCTCGCCGGAGACGTCCCGGGTGATCGACGGGTTCTCCGACTTGCGGGCGATCTTGTCGATCTCGTCGATGTAGACGATGCCGCGCTGTGCCCGCTCCACGTCGTAGTCGGCGGCCTGGAGCAGCCGCAGAATGATGTTCTCGACGTCCTCACCGACGTAGCCGGCCTCGGTCAGCGTCGTCGCGTCCGCGATGGTGAAGGGTACGTGGAGCATCTTGGCGAGGGTCTGGGCCAGGAGGGTCTTGCCGGAGCCGGTGGGGCCGATCAGCAGGATGTTGGCCTTCTGCAGCTCCACGTCGCCGGACTCGGAGCCGGCCTCGATGCGCTTGTAGTGGTTGTGGACGGCCACGGCCAGGATCTTCTTGGCCCGCTCCTGGCCGACCACGTACTGGTCCAGCACGTTCTTGATCTCGGTGGGCTTGGGGAGGCTGCGCAGCTCCCGGCTCTTCTCCTCCTCCCACTCCTCCGCGATGATGTCGTTGCAGAGCTCGATGCACTCGTCGCAGATGTAGACGGTCGGCCCCGCGATGAGCTTGCGCACGTCGTTCTGGCTCTTCCCGCAGAACGAGCACTTGAGCGCGCCGCCGCCTTCACGCGTGCGGGCCATGGCCGGTCCTTACTTGGTGGTGACGACCACTTCGGAGACGGGCCGGGTGGTCGGCTTGGAGGAGATGACTTCGTCCACGAGCCGGTACTCCTTGGCCTGCTCGGCGGTCATGAAGAAGTCGCGGTCGGTGTCGCGCTGGATCTTCTCCATGGACTGGCCGGTGTGGTGGACCAGGATGCGGTTCAGTTCCTCCCGCATCCGGAGGATCTCCTTGGCCTGGATGTCGATGTCGGTGGCCTGCCCCTGCACGCCGCCCAGCGGCTGGTGGATCATGATGCGGGCGTGCGGGAGGGCGAAGCGCTTACCCTTGGTGCCCGCGGTCAGCAGCAGGGCGCCCATCGAGGCGGCCTGTCCCATGCAGATGGTGGAGATGGCCGGCTTCACGTACTGCATCGTGTCGTAGATGGCCATGCCCGCGGTCACCGAGCCGCCCGGGGAGTTGATGTAGAGGTGGATGTCCTTGTCCGGGTCCTCGGCCTCCAGGAACAGCATCTGGGCGATGACGAGGTTGGCGATCTCGTCCTCGATATAGGTCGGGAGGAAGATGATCCGCTCCTTGAGGAGCCGGGAGAAGATGTCGAACGCCCGCTCGCCACGCGGCGTCTGCTCGACCACCATCGGGACCAATCCCATCGGACGCCTCCTTGCCATGCTGGTAGTGTACCTCAGGCGGTGTTTGCCTGATTCTTTTCGATGAGGAAGTCGACGGTCCGCCGCTCCCCCAGGGTGTGCCGGATCCCCTCCAGGTCGCCGCGCTGCTCGAGCATGCGCCGCACCGCGGGCGCCGGCCGCTGACTGGCCTGGGCCAGGCGCTCCACCTCGGCCTCCACGTCGGCGTCGGCGGGCTGGAGTCCCTCCCTCGAAGCGATGGCCTCGATCAGGAGCGCGCGCTTGACCGCCTTCTCGGCCCCCGGGCGCAGGTCTTCGAGCAGCTTCTTGTAGTCCCACGGGATGCGGTCGGGGTCCACGCCCTGCCGGCGCATGTGCTCGCGGGCGTGCTCGACCTGGTGGCCCACCTGGCGCAGCACCAGTGCCTCCGGCACCTCGAAGGTGTGGCCGGCGAGGACGGCGTCGAGCACCGCCGCCTCGAGGGCGCGGCGGTTGTCGGCCTCGCGTCGCGCCTCCAGGCCCTTGCGCACCTCGGCCTTCAGCGCGTCCAGCGTCTCGAAGTCGCCGCCCACGCTCTTGGCGAAGTCGTCGTCGAGCGTGGGGAGGATCTTCTCCTTCACCTCTTTCACGGTCACCGTGGCATCCGCCGACTTGCCCCGCAGCCCCTCGTTGCGATGGTCGTCGCCGAAGCGCACCCGGGTCTGCCGCGTGCCGCCCGCGGTGAGACCGATCACCGCCTCTTCGATCTCGGGGAGCACGTTGCCGCCGCCGATGACGAAGCCGTAGCCGGTCTCGGAGCGCGGCTCCATGCCTTCGGGGGTGAGGGTGTAGTCGACGATCACGAGGTCGCCCGGGTCGGCGGCGCGTTCGACGGCCCGATATTCGGCGTGCTGCTCCCGCAGCGCGGTCAGGGCCTCGTCCACCTCGGTCTCCGCGAGTTCCTTGGGCGCGTGCTCGACCTTCAACCCGGTGTAGGCCCCGAGGGTGATCGCGGGCTTGACCTCGACGACGGCGGCGAACTTGAGCGCCGCGTTCTCCTCCAGGGTCACCTCCTGCAGATCCGGCTCCTCCACCGGCTCGATGCGGGTCTCGGCGAGCGCCTGGCGGTAGACGTCGGGGATCAGCCGGCGGGCCACTTCCTGCCTTACGTCGTCGGCGAAGTGGAGCTTGATCATGCTGCGAGGGACCTTGCCCTTGCGGAAGCCGGGCAGCTTCGCCTCGCGCTGCACCCGGCCGAAGGCCTGCTCCCACGCCTTGGTGACCACCTCGGGTGCTTCCTCGACCTGCAGCCTCCGCTTACAGGCCCCCAGCTCCTCGATGTCGACTTTCATGACCGATCAGCTTTCATGACAGCTCCCGGAGTCTTGGTGCGAGAGGGGGGAGTTGAACCCCCACGGGTTGCCCCTCTGGATCCTAAGTCCAGCGCGTCTGCCAGTTCCGCCACTCTCGCACGACGGTTCGATCTCGGTTCCGGCGGCGAAGCTCACCGAGGACCACCTCAGGTGGGCATCACGGAGCGGGAAGGATCGGGCAAGTAAGGATAACACAAGGCCCAAACCGCTCCGCCAGTCCCGGGCCGGCCCCCGGCGACCGGCCGGGATCGTGGCACAAGGCCCACGGCTTCCGCAACCCCCGGCGGGACTAGGCGGGGCCGCGGAGCCGTCGGTAGCGGCGGATCAACGCGTTGGTGGAGCTGTCGTGGCCGAGCGACGGCTCCGCGCGGTTCTCGAGCTCCGGCGTGATGCGGCCGGCCAGGGCCTTGCCCAGCTCGACCCCCCACTGATCGAACGAGTTGACGCGCCAGATGCTGCCCTGCACGAACACCTTGTGCTCGTAGAGGGCGACTAGGCGGCCGAGCGCGGCCGGCGTGAGCTCGGCGGCCAGGATGGTATTGCTCGGCCGGTTTCCCTCGAAGGTGCGGTGAGGCACCTCCCGGGCGGGAACCCCCTCGCTGGCCACCTCGGCGGCCGTCTTGCCGAAGGCGAGAGCCTCGGTCTGGGCGATGAGATTGGCGGTGAGCAGGTCCTGATGACGACCCAGCGGAGTGAGCGCCCGACCGAACCCGATGAAATCGGCGGGGATCAGGCGCGTGCCCTGATGGATGAGCTGGAAGTAGGCGTGCTGCCCGTTGGTGCCCGGCGTGCCCCAGATGACCGGCCCCGTCTGGTAGGTCACGCGACGGCCGTCCAGATCCACCGATTTGCCGTTCGATTCCATGTCGAGCTGCTGGAGGTAGAAGGGCAGCCGCGCCAGGTAGTGGCTATAGGGCAGCACCGCGTGGGTCTCGGCTCCGAAGACGTTCACGTACCAGATGCCGAGCAGCCCGAGCAGGACGGGGAGGTTCTCCGAGAAGGGCGCGGTGCGGAAGTGCTCGTCCATCTCGTGCAGGCCCGCGAGCAGCGCGCGGAAGTGCTCGGGGCCGATCGCGATCATCAGCGAGAGTCCGATCGCCGAGTCGAAGGAGTAGCGGCCGCCCACCCAGTCCCAGAACTCGAACATGTTCGCGGGGTCGATGCCGAACTTCGAGACCTCGGCCGCGTTGGTGGACACCGCGACGAAGTGCCGCGCCACCGCCTGCGGATCGCCCAGGGCGCGCAGCGTCCACTCCCGGGCCGCGTGGGCATTGGTGAGCGTCTCCTGCGTGGTGAAGGTCTTGGAGGAGACGATGAACAGGGTCTCCGGCGGGTCCAGGTCGCGGGTGGCCTCGACGAAGTCGGCGCCGTCCACATTGGAGACGAAGCGCAGCGTGAGTCGCCGGTCGCTGTAGGGCCGGAGCGCCTCGTAGGCCATGACCGGTCCCAGGTCCGACCCCCCGATGCCGATATTGACCACGTTGCGGAGGGGCCGGCCGGTGAAGCCGGTCCAGGCGCCTGTCCGCACCCGGGTGGCGAAGTCGGCCATCCGGTCGAGCACCGCGTGGACGCCGGGGACCACGTCGAGGCCGTCGACGACGATGGGCATCCCCCGGGACGCCCGCAGGGCCACGTGGAGCGCAGCGCGCTGTTCGCTCACGTTGATCTTCTCGCCCGCGAACATGGCTTCGATGCGGGCCCCCAATCCGGCCGCCTCCGCCAGCGCCACGAGCAAGCGCAGCGTCTCGTCGGTGATCCGGTTTTTCGAATAGTCGAGGTAGAGCCCCGCCGCCTCGAGGGCGAGTCGCTCGCCGCGCTTGCCGTCCTCGGCGAAGAGCGTCCGCAGATGGACATCGCGGATCTTGCCGTGATGCGCGGCGAGGGCCGCCCAGGCCGCCTGCATCATCGCCTCCATCTTTGCCTGCATCACCTCCCTGGTCCCTCCGCCGCCTTTTCCTGGTGCCCGCCGAACTCGAAGCGCAGCGCGGAGAGCACCTTGGCCGCGAACTCCCCGTTGACGCGGGAGCCGAAGCGCTCGTAGAGCGCGGTGCTGAGGACCGGCGCCGGCACGCCCTCGTCGATGGCGGCCTGGATGGTCCAGCGGCCCTCGCCCGAGTCAGACACGCGGCCGGAGAAGCTGCCGAGATCGTGGCTCTTGGTGAGCGCGCTGGCCGTCAGGTCGAGGAGCCAGGAGGCGACCACGCTGCCCCGGCGCCACACCTCGGCGACATCGCGAAGGTCGAACTCGTAGCGATAGTGCTCCGGGTTCCGCAGCGGCGAGGTCTCGGCATCCGCCGGCCGCCCCTCGGCGCCCACATTGGCGTGGCGCAGGATGTTGAGCCCCTCGGCGTAGGCCGCCATCAGGCCGTACTCGATGCCGTTGTGCACCATCTTCACGAAGTGTCCGGCTCCGCTCGGGCCGCAGTGCAGATACCCGTGCTCGGCGGTGCCGCCGACCTTCTCGCGCCCCGGCGTCCGCGGAATGGCCCCGATGCCCGGGGCGAGCGTGACGAAGATCGGATCCAGACGCTTCACCACGGGACTCTCGCCGCCGATCATGAGGCAAAAGCCGCGCTCGAGCCCCCATACCCCGCCGCTCGTCCCCACGTCCACGTAGTGCACACCGCGCGGCCGGAGCTCCCCGGCTCGGCGGATGTCGTCGTGGTAGCGAGAGTTGCCCCCGTCGATGACCACGTCGTCCGGCTCGAGCAGCTGGACCAGATCCTGGAGCGTCCGGTCCACCGCCGCCGCCGGGACCATCAGCCAGACGGCGCGCGGACGGGTGAGCGCCTTCACGAAGGCCGGGAGCGACGTGGCGCCGGTGGCGCCCTCGCGAGCGAGGGTCTGCACCGCCTCGGCGTGCACGTCGTAGACCACGCAGTCGTGGCCCGCCTTACGCAACCGCCGCACCATGTTGGCGCCCATGCGCCCCAGTCCGATCATGCCGAGCCGCATCGCTCGCTCCTTTGCAGGGCCGCCACGGCCGCGATGACGGCCGCTCCGGCGCTGGTCGAATCTTTCACGAACGCGATCTCGATGAGGGTGGTGCGCTCCCGTCCGATCAGCTCGTCGAGCGTCTCGCGCACGAGTGCCTCGAAGCCCGGGTAGCCGCCCCAGAGGCTTCCGTCCACCGCGATGGTACGCCGACCGGCGACCTCGGGGTCCAGGAAGCGCAGCGTGCCGAGCAGGGCCGTCGCCACCAGGCGGGCGGCGCGTCGCACGATCGCCCCGGACAGCTCCCGCAATGCGTGACGCTCCGGGCGGGTGCTCGTCACCCCGAGCCCGCGCAGCAGCGCGTCGACCTGGTACAGCGCGGCCGTCTGGTCCGCGGCGATGCGCGAGAGATGCTCGCTGCCCACCGCGAACGGCGTGGCGAATGCCGACGATGACCACCCGAACCGTGAGGTGCGGTGGCCCAGGTCGTCGAGCACGCGGCGCAGCACCTCGGCGAGATAGCGGCCGGACACCATCTTCTCGAAGCGCTGGGCGCCCGGCCGCGGCTCCTGCAGCTCCCGATCGAGCGCGGCGTCGTACGGGGTCTCGATCGCGGCCACCCCGTCGAAGTTGCCCGACTCGAGGTTGCGGATGCCCGCCGGCCCCAGATCCGCGGCTTGATTGGTGCCGGTGCCCAGGATGAGCCCGATGTCGGCGGTCTTCGCCTCGCCGGCGCCGCAGGCCCGGTAACTCTGCAGCATGAGCGCGGCCACCGTGTCGTTGGCGACCGCGGTGACCGTGATCCGTTCGAGCCCATGGCGCCGGAGCGCCTCGTTCAAGAGGCCGGCCACGTCCTGGCCCTCGAGGCCGGTGAGGCTCCAGCCCTTGGTCAGCGCCAGCGCCACCGCCCGGTCGATCCGCTCGAGCCGCGCGGGGAAGGAGTAGACGAAGCCGAGCGGGTAGGCACCCGCCGGCTGCGCGTCCACGACACGGCCGATGGCCGCCGCGACCACGTCGAACACCGGCGCGACTGCGCCCCGTTTCAGCGCCTCCGAGAACGTGAAGACCTCCTCGGCGACCACGCGTGCGGAGCCACCGCCCGCCAGCTCCACGATGCCGGCTCGGCCCTTGGTGCCACCCCAGTCCACCACCACGACCCGCCCGCGCTCCCGACCCGTGGGCTGCCGTGTAAAGGTGCGCAACATCTTGAGTGAGCCGCTCGCGCCGGCGAGCCCCCGCGCCATCTGGGCCTGGAATTCGTGGGCAATGGCGTCGAGGGCCGCGGCCTTTGCCTCGAATGCGGCCACGGCGCTGGCGAGGACTTCCTCGTCGGAGGCGGGCATGGGCGACATCATACTCCCGCGGTGAGAGTGCTATGATTACACTCGCGCATGAGCACGCGAGAGCGGCGGAAGACGGTCCCGGTGGACGTGGGCGGGGTCAAGGTGGGCGGCCGGCGGCCCATCGTGGTCCAGTCCATGACCAACACCGACACCGCGGACGTGCCGGGCACGGTGGCGCAGGTCAACGCCTTGCACGGAGCGGGCAGCGAGCTGGTGCGCGTCACCGTCAATACCGAGGCGGCGGCCCGCGCGGTTCCCGAGATCGTCAAGCAGGTGAGCGTGCCGGTCATCGGCGACTTCCACTACAACGGCCACGTGCTGCTGACGAAGTTCCCCGACTGCGCGCGGGCGCTCGCCAAGTACCGCATCAATCCGGGCAACGTAGGGGGCAAGCACCACGACGACAACTTCCGCGCCATCGTCCAGGTCGCGATCGACAACGGGAAACCCGTCCGCATCGGGGTGAACTGGGGCAGCCTCGATCAGAACCTGCTCACCCAGATGATGGACGCCAACGCCAAGAGCGCCGAGCCCCTCGACGCGCGCGACGTCACCATGAACGCCATGGTGGAGAGCGCGATCCAGTCGGCGGAGCTGGCCGAGCGGACCGGACTCGCCCACGACCGTATCATCCTCTCCGCCAAGGTCTCCGGCGTGCAGGACCTGGTGGACGTCTATCGCAGGCTGGCGCCGCGCTCGGACTATCCACTGCACCTCGGGCTCACCGAGGCCGGCATGGGGGCCAAGGGCATCGTGGCGAGCGCCGCGGGCCTCGCGATCCTGCTCCAGGAAGGCATCGGCGACACGATCCGCGTCTCGCTCACGCCCAGGCCCAACGGCGATCGCACCGAGGAGGTGCAGGTCGCCCAGCTCGTCCTCCAGTCCCTGGGGCTCCGCAGCTTCCTGCCCCTGGTCACCGCCTGCCCCGGCTGCGGGCGCACCACCTCGACCTTCTTCCAGGAGATGGCCGAGGAGATCCAGACGCACATCCGCGACCAGATGCCGGCGTGGAAGGGCCGCTACGCGGGTGTGGAAGAGCTGAAGGTCGCGGTGATGGGTTGCGTGGTCAACGGCCCGGGCGAGTCCAAGCACGCCGACATCGGCATCTCGCTGCCCGGCACCTTCGAGGAGCCCAAGGCCCCCGTCTTCGTGGACGGCGCGCTCAAGCTGACCCTGAAGGGCGACACCATCGTCGCCGACTTCCTGAAGCTGCTCGACAACTACGTCGAGAAGCGCTACGCCGCCCGCCCCAAGTAGCCGGCTTGGCCGTCTCCGGCTACGTCCACGCGCTCCGGGCCAAGATCGGCCCGGACCTCCTGCTGATGCCCGGTATCGCCGCGGTCATCATCGATCCGGCCGGCCGAGTGCTGCTGCAGCGTCGGAGCGACGACGGCAAGTGGGGCCTCCCCGCGGGCGGTATCGAGCCCGGCGAGGAGCCCGCGGACGCGCTCGTCCGCGAGATCCGCGAGGAGACCGCGCTCGAGATCGTGCCGGAGCGGATCGTCGGCGTCTACAGCGGCCCGGACTTCCTCATCCGCTACGCGAACGGGGACGAGACGATGATCGTGAGCATCACGTTCGCGTGCCGGCCGGTGGCGGGAGAGCCGCGCGTGAACGACGACGAGCCGCTCGAGATCCGGTACTTCGCACCGGACGCCCTCCCGCCGATGGAGCGGCGCCACCATCTCCGGATCGAGGACGCTCTGCGTCGCGACCCGCGCGCCCGCTTCCGGGCTACGCCCTCAGCAGATCCTCCGCGATCCGCTTGACGTCGCCGGCCTCCACCTGGCCCTTGTGGGTCTTCATGATGTCGCCGACCAGCCGGCCGGCCTGCTTGGCGTCGGTGATGCCGAGAGCGTCGAGCCGCTCTCGGACGAGCGCGCGCACCGCCGCCTCGTCCATGGTCCGGGGCAAGTAGCGCTCGCAAAACTCGATCTCGAAGCGCAGGTCCGCGGCCTGGGCCGCCCCGCGCTCGCCGACCTTCTCGAACTCGACGATCGCCTTCTGGAGCTGCTTGCGGTAGGCGCCCATCACGTCGAGCACGAGGGCGTCGTCCACCTCGCCCGAGAAGCCCTTGGCGGTGCGCCGCTCCTGGATCCTGGTCTTGAGCATGCGCACCACGTTGGCGGTTCTCGTGTCCTTGGCCTTGATGGCCTGGGTGAGCGCATCGGTCAGCGTCTGCTCGAGGGCCATCGATCGCCCTTAGGCGAGCCAGGCGGCCAGCTCGGCGAGCGTGTGCAGCTCGCGATCGGGCCGCGGCTCCCCGCGCACCTGGTGCTTCCGGTTGATCCAGGCCACCGGCACCCCGTGCCGCCGGGCCGGCGTCACGTCGTGAAAGTGGCTCTGGGCCGCGTGCAGCCAGCGTTTGCCCCCGAGGCGCTCGCGCGCGGTCACGAAGTGCCCGGCCGCCGGCTTGTACGAGCCCACCTGCTGGGCGGTCACGATGAGGTCGAACGGCACCGTGAAGTGCTTCCGCGTTCCGGCCAGCAGGTCGTCGTCGATGTTGGAGAGGATGCCGAGCTGATAGCCGGCCCGGAAGAGCCGCTCGAGCGCCGCGTTCGTGTCCGGGAACGGGATCCAGAAGGGCAGGCTCTCGGCCAGGAAGCCCACCTTGGCGTCGGGCAGCGCCCAGCCGAGCAGGCGGGCCACGCGGCGCGTGCTCTCGGTCAGCACCTCGCGATAGCTCCGGTAGCGCTCGGCCTCGACCTCGGCCTCGATCTTCTCGTAGCCCTCGAAGACCTGGTGCGCGTCGAGGCGGGCGCCGGTCTCCGCGACCGCCTTCGCGAACGCCCCCGAGATACCACCGTCCCAGTCGATCAGCGTACCGTAGCAATCGAAGGTGATGATGTCGTACGGACGCTCGGCGCTCATGGGATGATCGGCACCTCGTCGAGACTCGCGTAGACCGGGCGGCCGGTCGCGTGGAAGCGATCCGCCTCCTCATCGGCGCCCTTCGAGGGCCCGCCGACGCGCAGGCAGGCGTCGCAGCGCTCCACGAGGCGGAGCGAGAGCGGCATCATGATCTCATCGTACGCCGACTCGCCGGCCACCTCGATCAAGGGCAAGGCCACGCTCGCCCCGATCACCGGCACGTGCCCGGCCCGAGAGACGGCGAGCGCGGCGTGGTTCAGCTCGGCGAGGTTCCGCGCTCGCTGCTCGGCGCTCGTGGCGCCGGATCGATAAGGTCCCGAGACCATGATCCACATCGGGGCGGCCCGCTCAGTCGAGCGCCGGCCGCTTCTGGGCCCACGGCCGAGCCCGCTCGAAGGCGGCGGAGGCCTGCAGCACCTGGAGATCGGCGAGCCGGCGGCCGACGATCTGCAGGCCCACCGGCATGCCGGAGGGCGTGAAGCCGGCGGGCACGGTGGCGGCGGGCTGGCCGGTGAAGTTGAACGGGTAGCTGAAGCCCGCCCACGGGAACCAGTCCCAGACGTGCTGGGGGAAGTGCGCGGGGGTGAGCCGGCCGACCTCGAAGGCGGCCACCGACACCGTCGGGGTCAGCAAGAGGTCGTAGGTGTCGAAGAGGGCGCGGACGGCGTCGCAGTAGCCGTGCTTGCGGCCGCGCATCTCCACGTACGCCTCCGCGGTGTAGCGGCGCCCGTCCTCGATGGCGGCGACCAGCCCGGGATCCATGCGGGAGCGGAACTCCTTCAGGACCGAGCCGTAGTTGCCCGCGTAGTGCGAGTTCCACATGAGATGGATCATCTCGCGGGTGTCCGGCCAGCTCACCTTCACGTCCTCGACGGGGCAGCCCAGCTCCGCGAAGGCCTCCGCCGCGCGCTGCGCCACCTGGCCGACCTCCGGATCCACGCGGAGGCCGCCGAGATCGAGGCTCCACCCCACGCGCAGGCCCTTGATGCCCTCGCGCAGGCGACCGACATAGTCGGCGGGCGGGGCGTCCAGCGACTGCCGGTCCCAGTCGTCGGGGCCGGCCATCACCGCGAGCATCAGCGCCGCGTCGGCCACCGTGCGGGTCATGGGTCCGGTGTGCGACGCGCTGTCCGTGTTGGAGATGGGCCACATCGCGACCCGGCCGAAGGTCGGCTTGAACCCGTAGATGCCGCAGAAGGCCGACGGCACGCGGATGGAGCCCGCGCCGTCCGAGCCCTGATGGAGCGGCCCCAGCCCGGCGGCCGCCGCGGCACCCGCGCCCGCGCTCGAGCCGCCCGAGGTCATGCCCAGGTTCCATGGGTTGCGCGTGATCCCGGTGAGCGGGCTGTCGCCGAGCGCCTTCCAGCCGAACTCCGGCGTGGTGGTCTTGCCCACCAGGATCGCGCCCGCCTCCTTCAGGCGCCGCACGTACGGAGCGTCGACCTCCCCGATCCGCTTCTCGAAGACGAACGAGCCGAACCTGGCCGGCACGCCCTTGACCAGCGCCAGGTCCTTGATCGAGACCGGCACGCCGTGGAGCGGGCCGAGCCGCCCGCCCTTCACCACCGCCTCCTCGGCCGCGCGCGCGCTCGCCAGCGCCGCCTCCGCGCTGACCGTGCAGAACGCGTTGATCTTCGGGTTCACCGCGTCGATGCGCTCGAGCACGGCGCGGGTCAGCTCCACCGGCGAGAGGGTCTTGGACCGGATGCGGGAGATCAGGTCGGTCGCGGGCGTGTAGGCGAGATCGGTCGCGTTCATGAATCCTCCGGAGCGGGGTGATCTGGCGCCGCGGGAAATGGTAGCACGGTCAGTGATGGCGGGCGGGTAGCGCGATCGGCACGCCGCTGATTCGGGTGAAGCGCGCGGCGAGACGATCCGCGAACGACGAGGCGTCGAGTGGGTTCGTGGCGGCTCCGCCCGCCGCGCGGGCCTCCGCGGCGCGCACCAGCCCCCGCATGCAGCTCGCGGTCTCGTAGTATTGCAGGCGGGAGGGATCGACGGGACGCGATCGCCGACAGGCCGAGAGATACCGCGCCACCAAGACGAAACGGACCAGCGCGGCGAGCGGACGCAGCGCGGCGGGCACCGGCCACAGCTCGATGGGCGTGAGCGCGAGGATGGCCCGGGTCGAGGCCACGTCGTACTCCCGCTCGGCCACCACCACGTTCGGCCAGTCGAGCACCGCGCTCACCTGCCCATCCGCCATCAGAATATTCTGCGGATGGAAGTCGCCGTGGCAGATCACGCGGGAGGCGTCGGGGGTTGGCCGATGCTCGAAGAGCCAGCGCATGCCCTGCGACAGCCCTTCGAGCGGACGCTCACGGATGCGCCGGTCGAGCGAGGCCAGATAGCCCTCGTAGGTGATCGCACGGTGGTCGAAGCGGCCGCCCGCGGCGTGGCCTTCCTGGTCCAGGGCGCGCAGGAGCGCGTCGGCGTCGAGCGCGTGCAGCCGTGTCTGCGCCTGGGCGAGCACGTGGCTCGTGCCGACGCGCTGGGCGTCGAGCAGCGGGCGGCCGGGCGCGCGCTCCATCACCAGGAAGGCGCCGCCCAGCGGGCCGGGGTCGGCGCACGCGGTGAGCACCCGCGGGACGGGATAGCCGAGCGCGGCCAGCGTGTTCTGGGTGGCGCGCTCCTTCAAGGCGCGCAGCGGGTCGTAGGCCGGGTTCAGGACGCGCAGGATGAGCGGGCCCGACCACGCGGGCGGGGCGCCACCCAGCCGGAAGGCGAAGATGCGGGTGTCGTAGCCGCCGCTGATCGCGGCGGGAGGGTCGGTGAAGGTGAGATGGGGGGCGCACAGCTCCGCGCGGAGGAAGGCGAGGAGGCCGGCGGCCATCTCCGCAGTCAGCGCCGACCCCCTCGACGTAAGACCCCCTCACCCTGCCTTCTCCCCCTCCGGGGGAGAAGGTAGACCAAAGAGGCGGGTCAGGATGAAGGCGTAGTCGAAGGCGATCTCGCGGAGGTAATCGTAGCGGCCGGAGGAGCCGCCGTGGCCGGCCTCCATGTTGACCTTGAACACGGGCGGCACGACCGCGCGGCCGATCGCGCGCAGGCGCGCCACGTACTTCGCCGGCTCCCAGTACATCACCTGGCTGTCGTTGAGCGAGGTCTTCACCAGGAGCGCGGGATAGGGCCGGTCGTCGAGATTGGTGTAGGGGCAGTAGCTCTTCATGTACTCGTACTGCTCGCGGATCTTGGGATTACCCCACTCCTCGAACTCGCCGACCGTGAGGGGCAGCGACTCGTCCAGCATGGTGTTGATCACGTCCACGAACGGCACCCGCAGCACCGCGGCCGCCGCGCAGTCGGGGCGCATGTTGAGCACCGCGCCCATGAGCAGCCCGCCCGCGCTCCCCCCTTCAATGACGAGGCGATCCGGCGACGTGTGGCCGCTCTTGGCGAGGTGGTCGGCCGCCGCGATGAAGTCGGTGAAGGTGTTGCGCTTGGCCATCATGCGACCCGCGTCGTGCCAGCGCTTGCCCAGCTCGCCCCCGCCCCGGACGTGCGCGATGGCCACGCTCACCCCGCGGTCCAGCAGGCTCAGCCGGTTGGAGGAGAAGCTCGCCGGATACGGGTAGCCGTAGGCCCCGTAGCCGGTCAGCAGCATCGGACTCGAGCCGTCCGAAATGGCCTCGGCGCGGCAGACGAGGGAGATGGGGATGCGGGTGCCGTCGGGCGCGGTGGCGTGGATGCGCTCGGACCGGTACCTCGCGGGATCGTAGCCGCCCAGCACGGGGGCCCGCTTCAGGAGCAGCAAGCGGCGCCCGGTAATATCGTAGTCGAACACGGAGGCGGGCGTGACGAGCGACTGATACCGCAGACGATAGGCACCGGCCTCGAACTCCGCGTTGGCGTCCGACTCGAGATCGTAGGTGGGCTCCGGGAACTGCACGTGGTGGTGCGCGCCGGAGCGCGCGTCGGTGATGCGCAGTCGGATCAGGCCGTCCTCGCGCTCGTGGACGACGTAGTGCTCGGCGAAGACGTCCAGGTCCTCCAGCATGACGTCCTCACGGTGAGGGATCACCTCCCGCCAGCGGTCCCGGCGTGGATCGTCGACCGGCGCGGTGACGAGCCGGAAGTTGCGGAGGCCCCCCCCGTTGGAGCGGATGTAGAAGAGGTCGCCGTCGGGCCCGCGCCCGTGATCCACCTGGTACTCGTGGTCCTTCTCGCGCGCCAGGATCACGCGCCACTCCCCGCCCGGCTCGGTCGCCGGGCAGTAGCACGCCTCGGTGCTGGTGAAGCTGCCCGAGATCAGGAACAGGTAGGCCAGGCTGCGCGAGCGGCCGACGTGCAGCCGGAAGAGCGCGTCCGTCTCCTCGTAGAGCAGATCGGCCGACGCCCCCCCCAGACGGTGGCGGTGCAGCCGGTAGGGCCGCTTGGCCTCGTCCTCGGTGACGTAGAAGAGGGTCGCCCCGTCCGCCGCCCACGCGACCGCGCTCACCTTCTCCACGCGGTCGGGCCGGAGCGTGCCCGTCTCGAGATCCTTCACGTGGAGTGTGTACTCGCGGAAGCCGGTCAGGTCGATCGTGTACGCGAGCAGCCGGCCGTCGTCGCTCACGGTGGCCGCGCCCAGGGCCAGGAAGGGGTGGCCTTCGGCGAGCTGGTTCAGGTCGAGCATCACCTGCTCCGGAGCCTCCAGGCTGCCCGCCTTGCGGCAGAGGATCGAGTACTGCTTGCCCTTCTCGGTGCGCGAGTAATAGAAGTGGCCGCCCCGCCGATAGGGCACGCTCTGGTCGTCTTCCTTGATGCGCGCCAGCATCTCCGCGTAGAGCCCCTCCTGGAAGGCCTGGGTGGGCTTCATCACCGCGTCTGCGTAGGCGTTTTCCTCGGTGAGGTAGGCGGTGACCTCCGGATCGTCCTTGTAGCGCATCCAGTAGTAGTCGTCGTGGCGGGTATCGCCGTGGATGACCTCGGTCCGGGGCACCCGCTTGGCGACCGGGGGGGTGGGCGGCATGCCCCGCACCCTACCACAGGGTCGCCGGCTTGCGCGGCCACGCTCCCGGTCACTACACTGGCCCCGACCGCGGCCATGCCCGAGCTGCCCGACGTCACCATCTACCTCGAAGCCCTCGACGCGCGCATCCGCGGCGCCCGTCTCGAGCGGATGCGGCTGGCCAGCCCCTTCGTGCTTCGCTCGGTCGATCCGTCACCCACGGACGTGGCCGGCCACACCGTGGTCGGACTGCGCCGCCTCGGCAAGCGGATCGTCATCGCGCTCGACGGCGACCTCTTCGTCCTGATCCACCTGATGATCGCCGGGCGGCTGCACTGGAAGGAAGCCGGCGCCAAGCTGCCCGGCAAGATCGGTCTGGCTGCGCTCGACTTCCCGACGGGCACGGTCACCCTCACCGAAGCGGGATCGAAGCGGCGCGCTGCCCTCCATCTAGTACGGGGTGAGAGCGCGCTCGCCGCCCACGACCCAGGCGGCCTGGAGCTGTTCGGGGCGCACCTCGACGAGTTCCGCGCGGCCCTCACCCGCGAGTCCCATACGCTCAAGCGCGCGCTGACCGATCCGCGCATCCTGAGCGGCGTCGGCAACGCGTACTCCGACGAGATCCTGCACCGGGCCAGGCTCTCGCCGGTGCGGATGACGCGCCAGCTCTCGGAGGAGGAGGCGGCGCGCCTTTTCCAGGCCGCGAAGACGACGCTCGCCGACTGGATCGAGCGGCTGCGCGGCGAGGCGGGCGGCGCGTTTCCGGAAGGCGTCACCGCCTTCCGCCCCGACATGGCCGTCCACGGCCGCTACGGCAAGCCCTGCCCCGATTGCGGCGCGCCGGTGCAGCGCATCGTGCACGCGGACAACGAGACCAACTACTGCGCGCGCTGTCAGACCGCGGGACGCCTACTGGCCGACCGCGCCCTCTCGCGGCTCTTGCGGAAGGACTGGCCGCGCACCCTCGAGGAACTGGAAGAGCGCCGCCCGGCCCGTCCCGCCTGAAGGTGTCGGAGGAACCTTCGTTCGAGCGCCGGCTTCGCCGGCGCAATCCGTTCTGGGGGAGGCTCGGAGGGGGCCCCCGCTTAGACTTCAGGAGGGGCCCCCTTCGATGATTAGGGCTCGCCGACCAGGATGTCGGCGGGCTCCACGCCCTCGAGCTTGACCCGCACGCGCCACGGGCGGGGCCCGGCCTGCGCGAGCGGGAACGAGGCGATGGTGGTGGCGCTGCCGCTGCCGCCACCGCCCACGGTGGTGCCGGTCGAGACGCCAACGCCGGTGCTGACGCCGCCGCCCAGGCCGCCGAAGCTGCCGATTCCGAACCCGATCCCGATGGGGCTGCCCCCGCCCCCGCGGGGCGCGGTGTACTCGATGGTCTGGGCCTCCAGCACGCCGCCGTCGGGCCTGACGATCTGCGCCCGCTCGAGCCGGCGGCCGCCACCGTCGATCTCCACCCGCAGGCGGTCGGCCACGATGGTGTAGGCAGCCGAGACGGTGGCGCCCGCCGGCTGCATCGCGGGCTGGTAGGGCAGGCTCGACGAGGCGGAGGCGCAGGCTCCCAGCGTGACCGCCAGCACCATCGCCGCGACCCGGGCCCACATGGGCGCTATTATCACACGCGAACAGGAGGCAGCCCCAATGAGCGCAGGCCACGAAGAGCGTGTCCCCCCGGGAGCCGATCTCGAGCGCTATCTACGCGAGCTGGCCGAGTTCGTGGGATTGGACGAGACGGACGCCTCGGCGATCCGCGCGAGCGCGCCCGCCGTGCTCAAGCACGAGAGCACGCTCACCAGCGCGCTCTACGAGCACTTCCTGCGCTTCCCCGCGACCGCGCGCTTCTTCCTGGGGCCGGACGGCGCGCCGGACCGGACGCGGATCGACCGGCGCAAGCACAGCCTCGCCCGATGGCTCCGCGAGACGGCGCAGGCCGCGCTCACCCACGACTTCACGTACTACCTGCTCTCGATCGGCCTCGCGCACAGCCATCGCGACTACGGCCCGGGCGGCAAGATCCCTCCGCAGTTCATGGTGGCCGCGATGAGCCTCACCCAGACCGCGCTGGCCGGCATCTTCCGCGACGAGCTGGGCGATCCGGAAAAGGCGCTCGCGGCGACGGTGGCGTGGAACAAGCTGCTGCTGCTCCATCTGAACGTACTGCTGATCGGTTATCTGCTCCCGCCCAGGCCGACGGCGGGGCCGTCCGCGCGCCCGTCTGATTGACAGCCGGCACCGAGCGCCGCATAGTGAGCCCACGACATCGAAGGGAGCCTCATGGCGAAGCCGACCACCGTCCGAGAGCTGCGCGACAGCGGGTACACCCCGAAGTCGGTCAAGCAGGAGCTGCGTGACAACCTCATCGCCCGCCTGCGTCGCGGCGAGGGCCTCTTCACGGGTATCGTGGGCTACGAGCAGACCGTCGTCCCCCAGATCGAGAACGCGGTCCTGAGCGGGCAGGACATCGTCTTCCTGGGCGAGCGCGGCCAGGCCAAGACGCGCATGGCCCGCCTGCTGGTGGGGCTTCTCGACGCGGAGATGCCCGCGCTGGCCGCCTGCGAGATCAGCGACGAGCCGTTCGCCCCGATCTGCTCGGCCTGCCGCCAGCGGGTCGCCGAGCAGGGCGACCGCGCCGCGATCGCGTGGATCCCCCGCGACCGCCGCTACGGCGAGAAGCTCGCCACCCCCGACATCACCATCGCCGACCTGATCGGCGAGGTGGATCCGATCAGGGTGGCGGAGGGCCGCTATCTCTCCGACGAGCTCACCATTCACTACGGCCTGCTGCCCCGCACCAACCGAGGGATCTTTGCCCTCAACGAGCTCCCCGATCTCGCCGAGCGCATCCAGGTGGGCCTGCTCAACATCATGGAGGAGCGCGACGTGCAGATCCGCGGCTACAAGGTGCGGCTGCCCATCGACCTCTACGTGGTGGCGAGCGCGAACCCCGAGGACTACACCAATCGCGGGCGCATCATCACGCCCCTCAAGGACCGATTCGGCTCGCAGATCCGCACCCACTACCCCAAGCGGGTCGAGGACGAGATCGCCATCATGGAGGCGGAGCGCACCGCCTTCCCGGACGCGGGCCCCGAGACGAGGAGCCCGGAGTTCATGAAGCAGCTCGTGGCCGAGGTGACCCACCTGGCCCGGCGCTCGCCCGATATCAGCCAGCGCTCCGGGGTGTCGGTCCGGGTGACGATCTGCAACTACGAGAACCTCCTGTCGAGCGCGGTCAAGCGCGCGATCCGGCTCGGGGAGGCGGTGGCCGCCCCGCGCGTAAGCGACCTCGGCGCCATCACCGCCTCCACCGGCGGCAAGATCGAGCTGGAGAGCCTAGGCGACGCGGGCGAGGACAAGGTGCTCGGCAAGATCATGCAGCGGGCCCTGCTCAACGTGTTCAACCGGAGCTTCACCTCGGGCGAGCTGGACGAGGTGGTGGGCGCCTTCCAGGACGGGCTCAAGGTCGAGGTCTCCGACTCGATGCCCGCCGACGCGTACCTGCGGCATCTCGGCCAGGTGCGCCCGCTGCAGGCCGCGGTGCGCAAGCTCGGGGCCCACGATCCGGCCAGCGTGGCCGCCGCCGTCGAGTTCGTGCTGGAAGGGCTGCACCTGAGCAAGAAGCTCAACAAGGACGTGCAGGCCGGCCAGACGCGCTACCGGGTGGCGTGAGGCGCCAGTGTCACCGCCGACCTGGTACTCGCGCTGGGACGGCACCCAGCGGCTCGACGACCTCGACGCCGATCAGCTGCTCGAGGCCATGTCCGACGACCTCCTGTCGGACGGCGACCCGTGGAGCGCGCTGCGCCGCCTCTTCCAGCGCGGCACGCGAAACCCCGACGGGGCCAACCTGCCCGGTCTTCAAGACCTCCTCAACCGGTTGCGCCGGCAGCGCCAGCAGCAGCTCGACCGCTACGACTTGTCCTCGGTGCTCGACGACATCAAGCAGAAGCTCGACAAGATCCTCCAGACGGAGCGCGAGGGCATCGAGCGGCGGGTGACCGACGCGAAGGAGCGGGCCCAGCGCGGCGAGGCTCCCGAGTCGTTCCGCCACGCGATGGAGAAGGCGGCCGCCGAGCATCGGCAGACCCTCGACGAGATGCCCCCGACCCCGGCCGGACGCATCCAGGGCCTGCAGAACTACGAGTTCATGGATCCGGACGCGCACCGGCTGTTCTGGGAGCTCATGAAGGGCCTCCAGCAGCAGATGCTCCAGCCCTTCCTCTCGAACATGCAGAAGGCACTCGGCGGCATGACGCCCCAGGACCTCGAGCGGATGCGCGAGATGCTCCGCGATCTCAACCGCATGCTGCAGGACCACGCCGAGGGGCGCGAACCGGACTTCGAAGCCTTCAAGCAGAAGTGGGGCGATCACTTCCCGGGGGCCCAGAACCTCGACCAGCTCCTCGAGCAGATCGCCCAGCAGGCCGGCCAGATGCAGTCGCTGCTCGGGAGCATGTCCCCCGGTCAGCGCCGCCAGCTCCAGGACATGATGCAGTCGCTCTTCATGCAAGACGAGCGCCTGGAGGCCGAGCTGCGCCAGCTCGGCATGAATCTGAGCCAGCTCATGCCGCCGCCCGACGGGCGCCGCTACGACTTCCGGGGCGACGACGACCTCACGATGAAACAGGCCATGGAGCTGATGGACGAGCTCCAGCAGCTCGACGTGCTCGAGCGGCAGCTCCAGAAGGTGCGCGATCCCAACGATCTCGAGAAGATCGACCCGCAGCGGGTCGAGCAGCTCCTCGGCGAAGAGGCCAAGCGCGACCTCGAGCGCCTGCGTGAGATGACCAAGAAGCTGGAGGAGGCGGGCTACCTCGAGCGCAAAGGCGACCGGCTGGAGCTGACCGCGCGGGCTATCCGCAAGATCGGCGACAAGGCCCTCCGCGACATCTTCGCTCACCTCAAGCGCGACCGCTTCGGCGGCCACGAGCTGGAGCGGCGGGGCGCGGGGGGCGACCGCACCGACCAGGCCAAGCCCTACGAGTTCGGCGACCCGTTCCTGCTCGAGCTGCGCGAGACGCTGATGAACGCGGTGGAGCGGAACGGCCCGGGCGTGCCGGTGCGCCTGCAGCCCGACGACTTCGAGGTGGTGCGCACCGAGACCCAGACCCAGGCCGCCACCGTGCTCATGCTCGACATGAGCCGCTCCATGATCTTCAACGGCTGCTTCCTGCCCGCCAAGAAGGTGGCGCTCGCGCTCAACGCCCTCATCCGCGGCCAGTTCCCGCGCGATAGCCTCTACATCGTGGGCTTCTCCCTCTACGCGCGCGAGTTCAGCGCGGCCCAGCTCCCCCATCTGGCCCCCGGCGAGTGGAGCGTGGGCACCAACATGCACGCGGGCTTCCTCCTCGCCCGCCAGCTCCTGGCCCGGCACAAGGGGGGCAACCGCCAGGTGATCATGATCACGGACGGCGAGCCCACCGCGCACATGGAGGGCACCGAGCCCGAGTTCGCCTACCCGCCGACGCGGCGCACCATCCAGGAGACCCTCAAGGAAGTGCAGCGCTGCACGCGCGACGGCATCACCATCAACACCTTCATGCTGGAGCAGAGTCACGCGCTGACCGCCTTCGTCGAGCAGATGACCCGCATCAACCGCGGCCGCGCCTTCTTCGCGACTTCCGATCGGCTCGGCGAGTATGTGCTCATGGACTTCGTTCGCGCCAAGCGTCGGACCGTCTCCTAGCCGCTCCGCCCGATGGGGGACGCCGCGACCGTCGTGCTGCTCGTGCGGCACGGCCTGACGCCCGCCACCGGCGTCAAGCTGCCGGGCCGCGCCCCGGGCCTGCATCTCTCCGACGAGGGCCGGCGCCAGGCCGAGACCGCCGCCGCGCGCATCGGGAAGCTCCCGAAGGTGGCGGCGGTGTACAGCTCGCCCATCGCTCGGGCGCGCGAGACCGGCCTGCCCATCGCGCGCGCGGTGAAGCGGGCCCTGCGCATCGAGCGCGACCTGGGCGAGCTCGACATCGGCGAGTGGACGGGGCTGAGCCTCAAGCAGGCCGCGCGCCGCCCGGAGTGGGAGACGGTGCAGCGCAATCCGAGCAATTTCCGATTTCCCGACGGCGAGTCGTTCCCCGAGATGCAGACGCGCATGACCTCCGCCCTCGGCAGGATCGTGGCCCGGCATCCCGGGCAGATCGTGGTGGCGGTGTCGCACGCCGATCCGATCAAGGCGGCGGTGGCCCAGGCCCTCGGCACCCCGCTCGACCTCTTCCAGCGCATCATGATCGCGCCCTCGTCGATCACCGCGGTGGCCTACCGCCGCGGCGGGCCCGCCGTCCTCACCGTCAACTCCGTCGCCGGTGATCTCGCCTGGCTCGGCGGTAGGGCATGAGCGACAACCCGTCCTTCGAGATCGACTCGCCCGACCACTTCACCGCCGGGGCGATCGGCCCGCCCGGCCAGCGCGTCTTTTATTTACAATCGCGGGACGCCGGGCGCCTGATCACCCTGAAGGTGGAGAAGGAGCACGTGCGCGCCCTCGCGGAATACCTGGGTGGGCTGCTGGCCCGCGTGAAGGGAGCGCCCGGCCCCGCGCGCGTCGACGCCGACTTGCTCGAGCCGGTGGAGGCCGCGTGGGCCGTGGGCTCGCTGGCGGTGGGCTACGACGAGGGCCAGGATCGGGTGGTGGTCGAGGCCAGCGAGCTACAGGAGGAGGCGGAGGAGGAGAACGCGCCGGCGCCGGCCATGGCGCGCTTCCGCATCACGCGCGCCCAGGCCGCCGCCTTCGTCGAGCGCGCCAATGACCTGATGAAAGGCGGGCGGCCCACCTGCCCCGTCTGCAGCCGGCCCATGGACCCGGAGGGCCACGTCTGCCCCCGCGCCAACGGGCACGTCACCCATTAGAGATGTCGGGGCGGGCGAATCCGGCCATCGCGCTCGACCTTCTGACTCGCGGCGAGGTCACCCTCAGGGGCCGCATGCCGAGGAGCAGCAACGCGACCTTCCTCGTCGAGCTGGCCCTCGACGGGGCCGCCGCGCTCGCGGTGTACAAGCCCGAGCAGGGCGAGCGACCCCTCTGGGACTTCCCGCCCGGCCTGTTCCGCCGCGAGATCGCCGCCTACCTGCTCTCGGAAGCGCTCGGCTGGGGGCTCGTGCCGGCGACGGCGCCGCGAGAAGGGCCCTACGGAGAAGGATCGCTCCAGCTCTTCGTGCCGGCCGATTTCCGCCAGCACTACTTCACGCTGCTCGAGCAGGCCGAGCACCGCGAGGCCCTGCAGCGCATCTGCCTCTTCGATCTCGTGATCAACAACGCCGACCGCAAGAGCGGCCACTGCCTCTACGTGCCCGACGATCGGATCTACGCGATCGACAACGGCCTCACCTTCCACGCGGAGTCCAAGCTGCGCACCGTGATCTGGGATTTCGGCGAGGAGACGATCGCGGCCGCCCTGCTCGAAGACGTGCGGCGGGTCCTCGACATCGGACTGCCGGCCGCCCTGGCCGACCTGTTGGATTCGGACGAGCAGCGCGCGCTCAAGCGCCGTGCCCGCGGCCTCCTCAGGTCAGGCCGCTTCCCGGTGGATCAGAGCGGCCTCCGCTACCCCTGGCCCCTGATCTAATTCCCTGACCCCTTCGGGGCCTAGCGGCCCCGGCGACGGCGGTTGTGCGAGTCGCCGTGGATGACGTCGCACCACCGCCGATTCTCGTCGCCGCCCGCCTCGGCGCTCCCGGTCAGCATGGCGTCCGACAGGACCCGCGCGTCGTCCACGCCCTCGCGCATCGGCATGTGGACGTTGCACCACTGGACCTCCAGGATCTCCAGCAGGGCATCGGCGTCGGGCTCGCAGGCGGGGCAGTATGCGCGGGCAATACGGGGGGTTTCGGCCGGAATGTCACTCAAGGCAAGGCACCACGACGGGCGACCGGGGGACTTCCTCGCGAGTGTCGAGCTATGGCATCCTCCTGTCCGGCATACCGAACCGAGCTCGAGGCTCACGATCATTCTACACAGGGGATAATTTCGCTCCTAATTCTGCGGGAGTCACCCCTGCCCACCTGCTGAGCGGGGGGTCCACAGGAAGGTCGGGTCGGGCGGGAGGCCGAGGAGGTAGCGGGCTACCCGCGGGCCCGTTCGAGCGGGCCCGCGGGACCGTCGGGATCCGTCAGTCCACTCCGAAGTCGAAGATCTTGCCCACGCCCGCCCCGAAGCCGCTGGCCAGGATGAACCCGTACTCGCCGGGGGGCAGCGGCGCGGCCGGCGTCACCTTGTAGAAGCCGCGCGCATCGCGCTCGATGTTGATGGCGATCTTGTCCTCGTTGCGCACGCCCATCTTCTGGGTGCCGCCGAACGGCATGAAGGCCCCGCTGGAGATCTTCAGGTTGCGATCGTCGTTGCTATCGCCCGGCTTGAGCTTCACCAGCGGTGCGTCCGTCGGGCCCCACGTGCTGAGGAACACGGGCTGCTTGTCCGACACCCGGTATTTCGACTTCCGCCCCTCCAGCACGACCTCGCTCTTGCTCTGGAAGAAGGCCATGTTGGTCTCGAGGTTCGCCGACGTCGCGAACATCTCGACGTACTTGTCACCGATGAGATGGTAGATCACGTCCCGGTCCCGGAGGGCCCCGGTGGCGGCCGCTGCCGCGGGTGGCGCGGCGGCGGGGGCGGCGGCCTGCGCGCCGGTGGCCGTCGAACCCGGCGCCATCATGGCTTCCAGCACCTTGTCGGAGACCCCGGCCTTCTTGAGGTTCACCAGCGACTCGGTCTTCAGGTCGAACTTGGTCGCGGTTGACTTGATCTTGGCGATGACGACCGCCTCGGGCAGCCCCGCCTTGACCATCTGGACCACGGACTCGTTGGTCAGCACTTCCTGGGCGAGCGAGGTGGCGCCGGGCCGCGACAGGCAGACCGCGGTCACCAGTACCAGTACGAGCACGACACGCATGATCTTCATGAGCCCTCCTGAGTGATGAGAAGCGATCCGAGTCAGGCCACCACGTTAGGGCACTTCGCAAACCCGGTCAATACCGCTCAGGCGCGGCCCCGGCGCGCCAGCGGCCAGGCCGCCGGGAGCATGGCGAGCAGCGCGACCATCCCGTTCAGCGCCATGGCCGCGGGCACGCCGATCCCAGCCGAGAGGAGGCCGATCCAGAGCGTGCCAACCGGCTGGGTGCCGATGCAGGCCGAGAGGGCCCAGCACCATCAGGGGCGCCGAGCGGGCGAAGGCGGCCAGGCCCACCATGAACGCCGAGTCCGTCAGCTGGAAGGCGAGCCACCCGAGCAGCACCAGGTCCATCCAGCGGGCGCTGTTGACGCAGAGGCCCGAGAGCCAGAGCCGGCGGTACGAGCTCTCCCGCAGGACGGCGGCGAAGGCGAAGGAGGCGGCCGCCGGGGCCGCGGTGGGAGCGGCACTGCTCACCTGCGTAGGGATATCACGGAAGGCGGCCGAGAGGGAACACTCCGGGCCGTCCCCTATTGACACGGCGGGGGCTCGGAACGATCATCCTCGAACACCCAAGCAAAGGAGGCCGCCCGATAACTGCTCTCCGACTGCTCGCCCTCGCCACCCTCGTGCTCGCCACCGCCGCGACGGCGGACGCCCAGCCCAAGGAGCTGGTGATGGGCACCGTCAGTCCGCCCAGGCACGGCACGTCGCAGGCGTCCCAGCAGTTCATTATCATGGGCGGCATCCTCATCGGCTGGTTCACGCCGACGGAGGCCGCGCCGTTGTCCTACCGGGAGCTGGCCTGACGCGACATGCCCACCATCTTCGCCGACTCGGCGCGGCTGACCGGCGTGACCGGCCTCATCATCGGGCTGGTGGGCGCCTTCGGCACCTTCCTCACGCCCTCGGAGATCATCCTGGTCACGGTGCCGGTGAGCTGCCGGGGGCGCAGGCGCTCGGCCTCTGTCCCTTCCTCGGCATGGCCATCAGCGGCCTCCCCATGAACAAGCTGGTCCGCCCGCTACTGCCCTTCCTGGCCGCCATCGTGGTCGTACTCCTGATCGTGGCCTTCATCCCGGAAACCGTCCTCTTCATCCCGCGCTTGCTGGGCTTCGTGCAGTAGGGACGCCATGCGACCGCACCGCGAGAGGAGGAATCTCGGCGCGGCGGTGCTGGCAGGTCTGGGATGCGGCGGCCTCTGGATGCTGGCCGCGACTACGATCCTGGATGTCGCCCGGCCGGGGGTGATGACGGTTCCGCTCGCGCTCGGCGTCGGGGGCGTCACGGGCCTCGCGGTGGCCGCGTTCTGCTGGCGCCCCGGCACGTCCAGGCAGATCTGGGGCCATGTGGCCCTCACCGTGGGCCTCCATGCCCTCGCGCTGCCGGTCGCGGCCGCGATCTCGTTTGGCGCGACCGGGATCTGGCCACCGCCCGATACGGCCGACCTCGGGCTCAGCCTGGACGTCTTCGGGGTGCGGCTGGTCGGCACGCCGGCGACCGTGCGGCTCGCAGTTGGCGGCTTCGTCCTCGGTCTCCTCCTCGTCTCGATCGGCGATCGAGCCTTGCGGCGCCGTGGCATGGCGAACCGGATGGGACGCGGCGCCGGGCGCTTCTTCCGCTAGCAGCGAGCCTCACACCCGCCCGATTCGTAGTATCGCGCCCGCACACCTGCGCCAGGGCAGGTGAGGGCGGACCGGCACGTCAGGTAGCCGCCGTCACGAAGTCTCGCAAGGCTTCCTCGTACAGCGCATCATGCAGCGTGATGATCGTGCCCAGGTGGTAGCTCGCCACGCGCTCGCGGCCGCGGCGGCCCATTTCGCGCGCCTGCTCCGGATGGTCGAGTATCCGGGCCAGCGCGTCGGTGAGCGCGGCCACGTCCCCCACCGGTACGAGCACGCCGCCTCCCCCCTCCAGCAAGTCGGCCGTGCCGCGAATGCGGCTGCCCACCACCGGCACGCCGAGGCTCATCGACTCCATGGCGCTCCGCGGCAACCCTTCCTGTTCGGACGGGAGCAGCACCGCCACCGAGGCGCGCACCAGGGCCGGGATATCGCGCCGGACGCCGAGGAAGTGCACGCGGTCGGCGACGCCAAATTCGGCCGCCCGCCGCTTCATCTCGTCTACCAGCGGCCCGGTCCCCGCCAAGGCGAGCCGGGCATCCGGGCGGTCCAGGCGAGCGAAGGCGGCGAGCGCGTCGCGGTGCCGTTTCCGCGGGATGAACTCCGCGATCATCAGGAAGAGTCGCTCCGCCGCCCCGAGCGCGAGCTCACGCCGCACCCGGCTCACGTCGGCCACGGAGACGGCCGCCGGCGCGTAGCGGTCGAGATCGACGCCGATGCCGGGCATGTAGCGCACCCGCTCCGCTGGCAGCATCCGCCGGGCCGCCTCTTCGTCCTCGCGGTTGATGACCACCAGATAGTCGGTCCACCGGCCGGCGAGCTGCTCGAGCACCCGGAACGCGAGCCCGCGCAGCCTCGGGCCCCCTCGATAGAAATGAAAGCCGTGGGCGGTATAGATGACCCGTGGCCGGCCGGTCCGCGGGCGGCCCCGCAGAGCCAGCCGGGTAACAAAGCTCGCGACAGGTGTGTGCACATGGACGAGGTCGTACCGGGTGGCCACATCGCGGACCCGGCGGGCCACCGCCAGGTTCCGGAGATCGAGAGGATTCCGTGACCAAGCGACCTCCCAGACCCGGTCGAATGCCGCCACCGACTCCGGGCAGCCGCTCACGCCGGCGGCCATCGCGTCGACCCGGAAGCCGCGACGGCGGAAGTGTTCGGCGAACGGCAGAAGGAAGCCCCGGAGCGTGTCAGGCACGGTGGTGATCATCAGGAGACTCGGCATTGGCTACCTCGACCCGATCTCGATTCCGAGCCAGTGGATGCCGGTGGCGGGGTCCCAGAGTCCCTCGCTGGCCAGGCGCAGGGCGTACTCGACGCGGTGAGCGATCCTCGGTGAAGCGTCTGGGAAGTGGAGGCCGACATCGTACGTCGCGGGTCCGGTCGGGAGCTGCACGTGCTCGACGGCGCTCAGGACACTCTCCGAATTCGGCGCGACCTGACGGAGGTCGAGTCGCAACGGGATCCGGCTCATCGACCCCGTCTCTCGATTCCGCAGCACGAGAACCGATGGGCGTGGATTCACGAGGCCCGCGAAGCCCCGGTTCACGAGCTGAGCCGTGAGCCTCACCTCGCCGGGGTTGCCCGCGACGGGCTCGACGAGCACCTTTTTGAGGACGATGCGGTATCCCAGACGCCGCGTCATGTCGTCCCAGTGCGGGCTCGCGCGCCAGCGCTCGTACACCGGTAAGGCGTCGGTCTGGTTCAGGCTCAAGGTCGTCTGGTGGAGCTTGATCATCTCCTGGAGTGAGGCCGCGGCATCGAGGTTGGTGGCCGTCGCCATGCTGGGCTCCCCGCCGACCATGACGTTACGGCTATCCTGCTCGGTGAAGCTCCGCTCGTTCGCGAGCTGGAAGAACGCGAAGTGCCGGCCATCGCCGAACCAGCCGTCGTTGTAGTAGCCGATCCGTCGGTCAGCGCCCGGAATCGCGGTGGCCGCGCTCCAGCCCAGTAGATCCCATTTGAAGCGCGGATAGCGCACGAGCATCTGCCGAGAGGGCGGCAGACGACTCAGGAGCTTTCCGTAGATCCGGATCCCGGCCTCCGAGAGCCTCTGCCAGCCGCCACGCCCCTGGTCGTAGTAGACGTACCCGCGGTCCGATCGGTTCCCCTCCCCCGAGCCTCCGAAGAGACCCGCTTCCACCACCGCGATGACGTCCTCGTTCGCGGTCAGGAGCGGTGCGAGCTGATCGAGGTGCCCCTCGATGATCGCCTCCTCCGGGTCGCGGTTGTTGAGGCTCCAGTCATACAGGAACCGCACGATGACTTTCATACCGGCCCGGCGGGCGGCATCCCAGTCTGCCTGGATCCGGTTCAACGTCTGTCGTGAGATCGGTCCGTGCATGTGCCGGCCGAGCAGGACGCCGTCACGAACGAGGGTGATCGCCTCCGGCCGCCCCCGGAGCCTCTTCAGCCGGCTCACCTCGAGCGGGGCGTGCGGCCGGTCGATGCCGCAGCATTCCGGATCGATCGGCCAGAACCACCCGCGCTCGGGGTTGGGAAAGATGTCAAGCGACTCCTCGTACTGCGCCGCCGAAGGTGAGACGGAGAGGGTGAGCGCCGGTTTGGGCCCCGCCGGGGCGGCGACCAGGAAGGTGAGCGCCAGGCCCCCCCACCAGACGTGCCGTCTCACCGCTAGCCTCCCTTCGCCTTCAGCCACTCCTGGGTCCGGATCCGTACGTCGCCGTAGAAATGGCCACGCCGTCGCGCGAGCCGCTCGGGGGCATATTCCCGGGCCTTCTCCAGATTCCGCGCCGACATCCGCGCCATCCGGGCGTGATCGGTCACCACGTTCCGGATCGTGCGGGCCAGCCGGCGCGCGTCGTTCGGCGGCACGAGATCCGACTCCGGCAGCAGCTCGGGAATGCCGCCGACCGTCGAGCCAATACACGGCAGCCCGCGCGCCATCGCCTCGATCATCGCGCGCGGCAACCCTTCCTGCCGTGACGGCAGCACGAAGAGATCGGCCCGGTCCAGCTCCTGGCGCACCAGCTCACCCGACGCGAGCTGACCGCGGAACTCGACCCGCTCGCTCACGCCCAGCGCGGCGGCGCGGTTCTCCAGCTCGGGCCGGTGCTTGCCGTCGCCGACGAGGCACAGGCGGACGTCCAGACCCCCGTGAGCGCAGAGGGCGAACGCCTCGAGCAGCACGTCGGGCCCCTTGTAGAGCTGGGCCAGCGTGCCGACAAAGAGGAGCCGCCGGGAGTCGCTCGGAGGCGGGGTGCGTGGGACGGCCGCGAAGGAGTCCTGAGCCAGCTCGACATCCGAGTAGGACGTATCGAACGCGTCGGGACCGGGCGGATACCGGCGCTGAAGGGCGCGCTCGGTCACATAGGCGGCGGCGCACGCCCCCGCGCACTGCGAGCGCAGGCGCCGGGTGAACCACCACCGGAAGAACGGCCGCAGCGGGTGCCGGACCGCCCCCCGCGAGAATGCGTCCCACGGGTCGGCGACCACCTCGACGCCGTACGGCCGTCGCGGCGGCAGCCAGCGCCAGACCTCACCGCCGATGTGACACGGAACACGGAGCAGGACCGCTTCGGCCTCCGTCAGCGCCCGCCGGATGGTCCCCGCGATCCGCGCGTAGTCCTTCACGAATCCCCATGGACCCACGGAATCCGGCACCGGGACAACCTTGACGCCGGGCCCGCTAGCGCGTGTCCACCCCTCCGACAGCTCTGCGTGCGGCCGCGCCCGGACCAGTAGCTGGACCTCGTCGAAGACCTCCAGATAGCGGGCCCAGAGCGCGTAGCCCATAGAGGCGTTCTGGATCCAGAGCGCTCCGTCACGCGTGATCGCGAAGTGGGCGCTGGCCGTGATCAGGACGCGCATGAGATTCCCGGCAGCCGGGGTGTCCGGTACGCCGGAAAGTGGCTCCCGTTCGTCGCCACGCTCGTCCCGCGGGCCTCGCAGAGCTGCCCGTAGGAGACCGGGTCGAGGATGCGCTGGCCGGTCCAGTACTCGGCCCGTCGATTCCCGACGCTCGCCTTGAAGGCGAACAGCGAGTCCGGGCGGGAGCCCACCCCGCCCCCGAGGTGGAAGATCCGCGCGCCACGGGCGGCGCCCCGAACGGCCGCCTCCAGGAGCCCGAGGTTGTTGACGCCCGGGACGCGGCCATCTCCGGCCGAGCCGGACAGGTGATAGTGCAGGAGCTCCCCCTCCATGAGGAAGATCCCGGCCCAGAGCGGAGACTGGTCGCGCCAGGCGATGAGGATCTCGCAGGCCGGGCCGAGGAGGCTGCCGAGGCGCTCGACGTACCGCTCCGAAAAATAGTAGGAGCTGGGAGCGGCGAGCCGATCGAGGGTCTGGTGGTACAGCGCGGTGAAGATCCGGATCTCTTCGGGCCCCGACCGGGCCCGCACGACCACGCCGTTCCGTCGCGCGCCTCGGACCCTGTTGCGGGCGGCCGGGCTCATCACGGCCATGACGCGCTCCTCGTCGGTCGAGATCTCGAGCCAGACCGTCTCTCCGCGGCGCACGAGATCCAGGCCCCCGTCCATGCTCCGGTGCGTGGACAGCAGTGGATGGAACCGGATGAACTCGCTGACGGCTCCCCGCCGGCGGCACAGGGCGAGGAAGTGTCGGTCGAACTCCCGCACCAGGGCTTCGCGTCGCCCGGGGTCATCGGTCGAGCAAAGCGGACCGGCGTACCCGTACGGCGTGATGATGTCGCAGCGCGGTGCCGGCCCCTTCGCCGACCTGGCCCACGGCGGGACAGACAGGTCCCGTATCATGACCGGATGAATCACTGCGTCGGCACCCCACACCATCACGGCCGCCGCCGCTTCCTCGCCCGGGCTCTCGGAGGCCATGGCGTATTCCGGCGTGTAGTAGACGTCGCGGCGCGGAAATCGGCTCAGGGCATCCCGCCATCGCTCGGCGTCCACCCCGCGAGCGGGCAAGAGCACCACGTCGGCCTTCGCGCCCGTGACGGCGCGATTCCTCGCCGGCCTCGTGCCGTCCGGTCCGAGCAATGCGGGCGGCTCGACGACCGTCTCGCTCCAGTGTCGAAGGATCATCATGCGCTTGATCGCAGCCGGTGGCCCGGTCTCGCCCCAGAGAATGTAGCGAACCACCGCCTCCACTTCGTTGAAGCCGGCGCGGGCCCGGAGGGGCGTCGTGCCGGAGAACCGCGCGTTGATCTCGAAGACCTTCGGGTGGCCTTCGTCGAGTCGGAACTGGAAATTGACGGGTCCCAGCGGCTTCAGGATCTCCGTCCACGCCCGGACCGCGCGATTCAGCTCGGGATACTCGTCCACGAAGGCGCGATACGTGTTCCCGTCCCGCAATTCGCGGCGCATGACGATCGAGCCTGCATACCGGTCCTCGAAGCACAGGGCGCCCGCGGTGTACTCGGTGTCGTCGGTGCCCACGCGCTGCTGCACGATCAGGCCCAGTCCCGAGGCGAGCGCGGCGCGCAGCTCGGTCCAGTCGTGCGCCAGCCGCACGCCCTTCGAGCGCGCTCCGACTCGAGGCTTCACCACGAGCGGAAAGCCGACCCGTTCCACCAGCTCGCCCTCATCGCCGGGCAGGCACGAGTCCGGGCAGTCGAGCCGGTTGGCGCGAAGAAACTGGTAGGTCTTCCACTTGTCGTCCGCGATCGCCACGACCTCAGGGCTGCTCACCACGACACGCGTCCCTCGCTCCCGCTCCAGCCGCTCGCGGTGCTCGGCAAAGACCGAGAGCTCCACGTCGGTGCCGATGAGCACCGCGTCCGGCATCTCCCGTGAGAGGATCTCCTCGATTCGCCGGAGATACCCGTCCTCCGCGACGGGCGGTACCACGTAGGGCGCGTCTACCCAGTACAGGCCGGCCGCGAGAGGACTGGGATCCACCGCCACGATCGTGGGCCGTAGCGATGACGCCTGCAGGGCGCGGATGATGCCCTGCCCCAGGAGGGAGCCGGCCCCGGTCACCAGCACCTTGAAGTCCGCCTTCACGAGAACCTCGCCGACCGGCGCAGCAGGTCGCGGCAGCGCCCGACTTCTTCCGGTCCGTGAGCGTCCGACCCGATCGAGATGAGCGGGTTCACCTCCTCGCACAGCGCGAGGAAGCCCTCCCAGTCCGCCACGTACGAGCTATTGATCTCGACCGCGATGCCACGCTCCCCGGAGGCTTCGAGCATCCTGCGGAAGAGCGTGGCCGGATACCGGCCGAACCGGCGCTGCGTCATCCCGCCCGGATGCCCCAGGACGTCGATCGGCGCGGTCCGCAGCAGTCCCCGGGTTAGCTGCCACTCGACCTCGGCGCACGCTTCCCAGTCGAGCCGCTTGACGTCGAGAAATCCGCCGCGGCCGTCCGGAAAGCGGTGCACCACGCCCAGGACCAGGTCGCAGTGCGCCCGGATCTCGTCGGACACGTCGAGCGTGCCGTCCGCGTCCAGGGCTTTCGCTTCGCATCCCACGTACACGTCCACCCCGGGCACCGCGCGGGCCTCGGCCCGGACGGTTTGCGCGAAGGCGCCGAACCACGCGGTGTCGCGGCGCACGTGCTCGGTGAGCGCGATGGCGGCCAGCCGTCGCTCGCGCGCCGCTTCCAGAGTGGCCCGCACGTCCGCCCGCCCGTCGCTCCATGTGGTGTGGACCTGCCAGTCCACGTTGACCGTCTCACGGTCGAGGTCCCGGAACCGGCTGAAGCGGGGCGCGGTACGCGTCATGCGGGCTCCCGACCCGAGGGGGCGCCGGCGGGGGCGGGCACGAACGCGAGCGGACGAGCGTCGGACCCGGTCGCTTCCGCTCCCAACACCGCGCGTGAGCCGAACCACACGACGGCCAGCGGCACCAGCCCCTCTTTGACGACCATGAACAGCAGGATGTCGGAATCATTCAGCAGGATCGTGAAGCACAGGTTGAGGACGAAGGGATACAGCAGGAGCCGCGCGTCGCCAGGGCGCAGCCGCGAGTGAAACCGCTGAAGGCGACCGACAACCGCGCCGAACATCAGGTACGCGACCGCCACCGCGAGCGGCCCGAAGTTCAGCATCGTCTCGCCGGCCAGGCCGTAGACTTTCGACGAGTTCCACTTGTCCTCGTCGTACGAGCCGACCCCGAACTGGGCCTCCGTGCCCTCCTGGACCTTGGTGGGTGGGCGCTCCGGCCAGATCTGGCGCGGGATCAGCAGCGCGACGGCCCCGAGGTATGTCCGGCCCCAGGCGTACGCGTAGTCCCGATCCGGCTGCGAGAGCCTATAGAGCAGGAACGCCTGCACGTCGGCTCGGGCCAGGTCGCCCAGCACCATCCCTTCGAATGTCCGGTCGAGCTTCTGCCCCACCTCGCCCAGCGCCCCCGCTTCGTAGACGGCCACGACGTCGGCCCCCAGCCCCTTGTAGAACCCGTACAGATACATGAAGGCGATGAGGACGCAGAGCCCGGCGATGATGAGCCGCTTGCTCAACGGCCGGATCCACAGATGAACGATCCCGACCGCCCAGAACAGGCCCCAGATGGTGTTGCTCCGGTTTCCGCGCAGACCGCCGAAGAGCAGCTTCAACGCAAAATAGCCGATCAGCACCACCAGGATCACCGCCCACGTCCTCCCGATGCGCATGCGCTTCGCCACCGCCGCGAACGCGAGCATCGCCAGGATCGGAAAGCTCTCGGACAGCGTGAAGATCCATCCCATGCCGGCGAAGGCGCTCTGCGACTCGGGCAGCCCGACGGACCGGGTGAAGGCGTCGACGTAGCCGAGAATCCCCCCGTGGGCGGCATAGACCCACACTTGCAGGCCGCCGCTGACCGCCATCCCGCATCCGGCCGCGACGAGAAGCCTTGTCGTATCCAGCTCGCGCCCGGCGGCGTCCGCGGCGCCCGGTCGCCTCCTCCGACCGTGCTCGCGGGCGGCCCGATACAGCAGCAGGCCCGCCGCGTTCACGACCGCCATGCCGCCCAGCCACGGGCGCCAGTCCGGAGGAGGCTCCACATAGCCCATCCACCCGTCCCATGCGACGTGGAGGAGGGGAGCCAGGAAGAAGAAGTGGACGCCGATCAGGCCGATGATCCCCGCCGGATCAAAGAGGCTCAGTCGGCCGCGGAACCAGTCCACCGCGTCGCGGCCGATCAGGACCCCGCAGAGCCACACCGGCACCACGAACCAGTGCGCCATCGGCGCGGAGGCGACCAGGAAGGCGCACACGGTGAGGGTGCAGAGGGACAGCGAGATCAGAAGACTCGTCAGCATCGCCATGGGCCCGTGGCCTGGATCAGGCCAGCAGGCGCTCCACCTCCTGGCACACGCGATCGACCTGTTCCGACGTCATGTGCGAGTACAGCGGCAGGGCCAGGGCTTCCCGGCTCGCGGTCACGGTTTGCTCCATCCGCTCGCTCACCCGATGCGGTACCCGTCGCAGGAGGGTCTGCTCGTGGACCGGCGGATAGAAATAGCGCTTGGTCTGGATCCCGCGCGCGGCGAGGCCCGCGTACACCGCGTCCCGGCTCGCCCGGGCCCGCGCGGTGATGAACAGCACGAAGTAGTTCCCGCTGGTCGTCCGGTCCGGCGGGAGGACCTGCACGCGGCATCCGGGAAGCGGGCCGAGCCGCGTCCGGTAGACCTCGATGAGCTGCCGTCGCGCCTTCACCAGCTCGTCCACGCGTCGCAGCGAGAGCAAACCAACCGCGGCGTGCAGCTCGCTCATCCGGGCGGAGAGGCCCAGGTGGATCATGTCCTCCCCCTTCTGCGGATCCTTGCCGTAGTCGCGCATCGATCGCAGGCGCGCCGACAATCGGGGGTCGCTGGTGCAGATCACGCCGCCCTCGATCGCGGTGACGACCTTGGTCGGGCTCAGCGAGAAGATCTCGCAGGCTCCGAAGCCGCCCGCCTTCCGGCCCTGGTATTCGGCGCCCAATCCCTGGGCGCTGTCGTAATACACGGGGAGTCCGTGTCGCTCGCCGAGTCTGGCCAGCGCCTCGATGTCCGGGGGGAGACCGTAGACGTACGCCGCGCAGATCGCGGCGGTCCTCGACGTCAGGTTCCGCTCGACGTCGGCCGGATCGAGCGTCAGGGATTCCGGCTGGCAGTCGCAGAAGACCGGCACCAGGCCGTTCCACACCAGCGCCTGCGCGGTGGCCGCGAACGTGAAGGACGGCACGATGACCTCGGCGCCCGCTGGCAGCTCCAGCGCCTGGGCGACTAGCATGAGCCCCGCGGTGCACGACGACATCGCCACGGCCTCGCGCGCGCCGGTCTGCCGGCAGACCTCCTCCTCGAAGGCGCGCACGATCCGTCCCGTCGTGACCAGGCCCTCGTCCCAGCTGGTGCGAACGAGCGCCTCGAACTCGCGGAACTCCGGCAGGGTCGGGCGAATGATCGGCATCAGCTCCATCGGGGGGCCTCCGCGGCTCCGAGACGCCGCAGCGCGTACAGGTTCACCGCGGTCGCGCCGAGCAGGTTCACTACGGCGGTTACCACGCTCGCCTGGGCGGCGCCCATGACGCCGCGGGCGGGGACGAGCGCCACGCACGCCACCAGCGACACCGCCGCCACCGCCGCGAACAGCGGCATCTGCACCCGGAAGAGGCGGGCCGACGTCATGGCGTAGTACAGGAATGTGGCAACGTAGCCGATGCCGGCCGCGAGCATGAGCGGCCCGAGCGCCTCGGCATGCTCGGCGTACTCGGGCCGGTACAGGACGGTCAGGAGCTCGCGCCCCCACGCCCGCGTGACCACCAGCCCCGAACCCCCGAGCACGACCCCGAGACCGATCAACCCGACGAGCAGGCGCCGCACGCGCGCGCCGTCGCTCACCGCGTAGTATCTCGCGAGCCTCGGGCTCGCCGCCTGGCCGAGCGCGTTGGCGATCGTCTCCCCGATCACCACCAGGTACGTCATCGCGACGAAGGCCCCGAGCTCCTGCTCACCTCGATAGCGCTCGATGAAGTAGCGAGGAATCGTCCACGAGAACGAGATGAACATGGCGGTCACCCCAAGGGGGATCGAGAGTCGGGCCAGCCGAAGCAGGTCACTTCGGACCCACCGGGGACGAACGTCGCCCGCGAGCAGCCGGACACTCTCGGGAAGGTCGTAGGTGGCCAGCACCAGCGCCCACATCACGGCGACGAGGAACAGCCCCCATAGGATACTGCCCGACAGGTGGACGCCGGCGGCGAGCGCGAGGACAGAGAGCACCCCTCGACTGCCGACCGATCCGGCGATCAGGTCGGTTCGATCGTGTCGCTGCATGACCCCGTGGAGGATGTCGCTGACAGCCTCGATGGCCTTCAGCACGCCGACCGCCAGGATGGCTGCCCTCGTCTCCCAGCGGTAGCCGCCGAGACCGGCGATGGAGGCGACGACGAGTAGTCCGACGGCGGTGGTGACGAGCCGCAGCGCGAGATAGTCGCCCAGCGAGTGCTCGACTCTCGCGTCCGTGGTCAGCACCCCACGGAGCGCCAGGTTCGTGAGGAGAAAGACGGGGGCCGTGACCGCGAAACCCAGCGCGAGCTGGCCCAGCATCTCGGCGCTCCCGAGCTTTGCCAAGACGACCAGCATGCCCCACTGGCAGCCGGCGTAGGTGAGGCTACCGACCAGGCCCCACGAGGCAACATGCCCGAGGGAGGCCGCGTGGACGCGTGGCCTGGGCGATGCCAGGGGGGAGGCGCCGTCCCAGCTCACCGCGCGCCCTCGATCTCCCGCGCTGGCACGTCCGTCGCCGTCTCGCGACCGCGGAATTCCTCCTCGGTCCCCTCCCCGGGCTGACTGACGCCGGCTTGCGCCAGCGCTTTCCAGACAGTCAGCAGCAGAATCCGGGCGTCGAGCCGGCACGACTGGTGCTCCACGTACCAGACGTCGAGCGCGAAGCGGTGCTCCCACGGCAGCGTGTTGCGGCCGTTGAGCTGAGCCCATCCGGTGATCCCGGGTCGAACCTCGTGACGGCGGGCCTGCTCCCTCGTGTAGCGCGGCAGATACTGCATCAAGAGCGGCCGTGGGCCGACCAGGCTCATGTCGCCCCTGATCACGTTGATGAGCTCCGGCAGCTCGTCGACGCTCGTTCTGCGGAGCAGCCGCCCGAGACGGGTCAGTCGCTCACGATCCGGCAGGAGCCGGCCGTCGGCCGCGCGCGCGTCGCTCATGGTGCGAAACTTGTAGAGGATGAACGGCCGGGCGTGCCGGCCGGGCCGTCGCTGCGCGAAGATCACCGGTCGGCCGAGGGCTAGCCGGATCGCCAGGGCGGTCACGCCCAGCAGCGGGGCGAGAACGATCAGACCGACCGACGCCACCACGGCGTCGAACACGCGCTTGGGCCAACCCGGCCACCACCCGGGCCGGCGCGCCGGCGCCCTCACACCGCCCATCACGCGACGCCTCGCGCCTCGCCGACCCGGGCGGCGGCAGGCGCCGCCACGTCCGCGAGAAGGACGGGTCGACCGTTCGCGACCTCCGGCCCCACGGTCAACACCGGCCGGAACGTCGGAACCATCGCGGCGAGCTGCTGCATGACGGCGCCGGCCGCGCCCGTCTCGGCGAAGCGCTCGAGGTCCGCCACGCTGCATCCGAGACTCGCGGGCGAGAGGTCACCGGCCGCTCGGACCCGCCTGATCCCTTCCAGGCGCGACGGCTCGATGGTCTCGTCCGAGGCCACCAGCTCCTCGGAGAGCTTCTCGCCGGGCCGCATCCCGATGTAGACGATCGGAATCTCCCGCTCCGGGATGAAGCCGGACAGCCGGATCAGGTTCCGCGCCATGTCCACCACGCTGATCTCGTCGCCCATGTCGAGGACGTAGAGCGCTCCTTGCTCGCCGAGCGCGGCGGCCTGGAGCACGAGCTGCACCGCTTCCGGAATCAGCATGAAGTAGCGACGCATGTCGGGATGCGTGATGGTGACCGGCCCGCCACCCTTGATCTGCTCGAGGAAGAGCGGAATCACGCTGCCGTTGCTTCCCATCACGTTGCCGAAGCGCACCACCACGAACCCGGTCGGGCCTCGCTCGGCCAGGGCCATCGCGAGCAGCTCCGCCACCCGCTTGGTGGCGCCCATGACGCTCGAGGGGTTGACCGCCTTGTCGCTCGAGATCAGGACGAACCGCTCCACCCCGTGCCGGACCGCGGCCTCTCCGACGATCCGCGTGCCCTTGACGTTGTTCTTGATCGCCTCGCAGGGATTGAGCTCCATGAGGGGCACGTGCTTGTGGGCGGCCGCGTGGAGGATCAGCTCCGGACGATGCTCGGCCAGCACCTCGTCGACCCGCCGCTCGTCGGTGACGTCCGCGATGACGGAAAACACGCTCCCGCCCGGCTTCAGCCCGGCCACCGACCGCTCCACCGCCCAGAGCGCGTTCTCGTAGCGCTCGAACAGCACGAGGCTCTTCGGCCCCAGCGCCGCGATCTGTCGACTGAGCTCGGATCCGATGGTCCCCCCGGCGCCGGTCACGAGCACGCGCTTCCCCTCGACCAGATGCCTCACGGTATGCATGTCGAGCCCGACCGGCACTCGCCCGAGCAGATCCGCGACGGCCAGGTCGCGGACGTCGTGTAGCCTCGCCCGTCCTTCGAGAATGTCCCGAAGGTGTGGCATCGCCCTGATGGGCACCTTGTGCGACTCGAGTGCCTTCACCACGCCCCGGAACATCTCGGGGGCGGCACGAGCGATCGCCACCAGCACCTCGCTCGGATTCGTCTCGCCGATGATCCGCGGCAGGTCCGCCCGGGTTCCCAGCACCGGGATGCCGTGAATGCGCCGGCCCACCTTGGCCGGATCGTCGTCCACGAATCCCACCGGGTGATAGCCGTGCTCTCCGCCCTTCAAGATCTCCCGGACGATCCTCGCCCCGGCGTCGCCCGCCCCGAAGATCAAGACCCTCTTCGTGCGGGCGTTCGCGCGGTACTCTCGCCCCAGGCGCCAGCCGACCCGCGCCGTCGCCATGAGGAACACCGCGAGCACCACGTCCATCAAGAACACCGAGCCCGGATAGGCGCGCAGCCCCAGGACGCCGCGGATCAGCAGGCAGAAGAGGACGCTGCTCGCGGTCACGCTGGCCACGATCGCCCGCAGGTCCCGGAGCCCCACGTACTGCCAGACCGAGTCGTAGAGGTGGAACGGGATGAAGGTGAGCCCGCGGAGCAGCACGAGCAAGGGAATCGTCTCCCGCCAGAGGGCCCAGTAGCCGACGGGGATCGCGCCGTCGAACCGGAGCCAGAAGGCGAAGTAGTTCCCGGCGACGGTCAGCAGCAGGTCCACGAGGACCACCGAGACGCGCCTGGTCGTGACGAGCGGTCGTCTCAAAGGGCGGCGAGTCCTGGTCCCGATCCGGTCTCGACCCTCACGATGCGGACCGATCCCGCGTCGTCCAGTCCGCCCGCATCGACGCCCCGGAGGGGGACGGTTCGTGATGGTAGTACTGATAGCCGGCGGCGGCGCTTCGAGGGTCCGCGTGATTGAGGACGACGCCCAGGATGCGCGCGCGGACCGAGTCGAGCATCTGCACGGCACGCTGCGCGGCGTCCCGACCCGCGTGCCCGTGGCGGAGGACGAGGATGACGCCTTCCACCCGCGGCGCGAGCACCAGCGCGTCGCTGACCCCCAGCAGGGGCGGGGTGTCGATCACGACGTAAGCGAACCGCTCCCCGAGCGCAGCCAGCGCCTGTGTGAATCGCGCAGAGAACAGGAGCTCCGCCGGGTTGGTCGGCACCGGGCCCGCCGGGATCACGAAGAGGCCGGGGATTCGCGTCGGTCGGACGACCTCCATCAGCCCGACGCCCCCGACGAGCAGATCGGACAGGCCGGGCGTCTGGGGGACGTCGAGGATCCGGTGGAGATCGGGATGGCGCATGTCGGCGTCCACCAGCAGCACGTCACCCACCCCGAGCTGAGCCAGGCTGATCGCACAGTTCGTCGAGACCGAGGTCTTGCCGTCCTGCTGCTGGAGCGAGGTCACCAGCATGGTCTTGGGCGGGCGATCCGGCGTGGCGTACACCACGCTCGTCCGCAGATTGCGGAACGCCTCCGCGAGAATCGAGCTGGTCGCCTGGTGAGCGACCAGCGCGAAGGCGCCAGGGGCGCCGTCGCCCGGTCCGAGGGTCCGGCCGTCGAGTTGGGCCGGGAGCGGGGAGGACCGCGTCGGCACCAGCCCGAGGGTGGGGACGCGGAGGATGGCCTTGACCTCACGGGGATCCCGGATGCTCGTGTCCAGGTACTCGAAGAGGAACGCGAGGGCCACGCCGCCGACCAGGCCCACCATGCACCCGATCAACAGATTGAGCCCGGTGCGCGGTCGCGAGCGCTTCAGCGGAACGTCGGCGCGGTCCACCACCGAGATGTTCGAGATCAGGAGTGAGCCGGACACCTGCGTCTCCTTCAGGCGGGTGGACAGGGCGGTGTAGAGCTCGCGGCTCGTGTCCACTTCCCGGCGGAGCAGGTTGTACCGCGCCGCGTGGCCATCCAGCTGCCGCGCCAACCCTCGCTGCGCGTCCACGAGCTTCCGGACCTCGGTCTCGTTCTGAAGCGCCGCTCGGTACTCCCCGCGGACCGCTTCGACGAACCGTTGGATCTCCGCGTGAATCTGCCGCCGCACCTCCTTGATGTTCTCGGCCAGGCGCTCCATGCGCGGATACTCGGGCTTGAAGGACTGGCCGAGCTCCCGATACCTCCCCTCGAGCTTGGTCGCCTCCTCCTTGAGATGGGCGATCAACGGGTTCTGCAGGACCGCCGGGAGGGAGTCGGCGGTCGCCCGGGTCGCTTGGGTGAGCATGCTTTCCTTGGCGATGCGCTCAGCCTTCGCCTTGAGGAGCGAATCGGACAGGGTCGCCAGCTCCTGGCTGATCAGGGCCTGGCGCTCGAAGACCCGCTCCCCCATGCGCTCCCCGCCGACGAACAGGATGTCGTTCTTCTCCAGGAACTGGCTCAACTGCGCCTCGCTCGACTGCAGCGTCTGCCGCGCTTCATTCACCTGCGCGGTCAGGAACCGCGTGGCGTACTGGCTGGCGTCCTTCTTGTCGTCGAGCTGCTGGGCGATGACCGCGTCGGCCAGTGTGTTCACGACCTGCGCGGCCAGCTCGGGGCTGCGGCTCTCGAACGAGACCCTGACCAGCCGCGTGTTCCGGACCGGCTCGACCTGGAGCCGGTCGAGGAACTCGTTGGTCAGCTCCCCTGGCCGGCGGCCGACCGAGCGGAACTCGGGATGGTGCTCGAGGTCGACGAGCGCGATGACCCGGTTGGCGATCGCGCGGCGCTGCAGGAGGCGCTGGTGGGTCTGCAGCTGGGTCTGCGCGAACTCGCCCGCGGCGTCGTCGCGCCCGGACGGCTCGAACTTGAGGATCCGGGGCTCGTCCTTCTCGATGCGAAGCATCGCGGTGCCCGTGAACACGGGGGGCACGGTCACGCTCCAGACGAACGCGGTGAGGACGGCTCCCACGAACACCAGGGCCACGGTCCGCCGGCGCCGGATGAGCACCGTCCAGTAGTCCCAGAAGTGCGCCTCGCTTTCCGGGAACCGGCGGGAATCCGCCTCGAGTCGGGTCGGCGGGAGTGGGGCCGGGAGGTCCCGGCCATTCGTCAGCGAGTGATGTGTGGGCTCCATCATATTCCCTTCGCCACGCCGAGCGCGCCTTTGAAGAAGTCGATCAACCCATAGAAGAACGCCTTGCCGGCCGACTTCCCGACGACGACCACGTCGTTGCGCTGCAGCTCGGGGGCGGGCTTGCCCTCCTCGAACGCGTCGAGGTCGTAGCTGGTGACCTCGACTTGCCCGGACGCCGACTTCCGATAGAGGCGGACGTCGCCCCAGTCCGCCACGTCCTTGACTCCACCCGCAGCGAGAATGGCCTGCTGGACCGTCGTCTTGCTCCTCAGCAGAAACGATCCGGGGCGCTCGACCGAGCCGCCGACGTACACGGATCCCGCCCGCGGCACGTGCACCACGTCGCCGGACCTGAGCGCGACATTCAGGTCCTCGCGCCCGTCTGCGAGCTCGGAGAGGTCGATCGGCGCCATCACTTCGGCGGCCCCGTCACCACGGGGCCCCGGCGAACCCGTGGGGGCGGAGCCGCCTCCTGCCGCCGCGGTGACCGCGCCGATCGGCGCGCGCCGGATCACGTACACGTGCCGATCCGCCTCCTCGGTCAGGCCTTCAGCGAGGGCGAGGGCGTCGGCCAGACGGAGCGGCCGGTTGAGATTGAACACGCCGCCCTTCCGCACCGCGCCGATGACGGAGATCCGCTGGCTGTTGTGCTCCTGCAGGAACACCGAGACCTGCGGGTTGTGCATGAACTTCCGCTGGAGGCGCGTGCGAATTTCGTCCTCGAGCTCGGCGGTCGTGCGGCCGGCCGCCTGGATCTCGCCGAGGAGCGGAAGCGTGACCGTTCCGCGGTAGGGAACGCGGAGGCGGATCTTCGACAGCTCCTCCACCTCGAAGACGGATACCTCGAGCAGGTCGCCCGCGCCGATCGGGAGATCGCCGTCGTCAGCCGATCGCGCGACCTGCTCCAGGAGCCGGCGGTTCAACGCCGCAGTGCTCGCGCCCGCCTCCGGTACTCCTCTTGCGCGGCCGGCGCCGCCCGTGGTGGTGGCAACGCCTCCTGCTTCTCGAAGAAGCGACCCGGGGTCGGACCCGTCGGCGGCAAGTTGCGCCCCGCATCCCGCGAGGATCACCGCCACCAACGTGATCACCAGATGGCGCGCGCTGCTCATGGTGTGGCCTCCGAGGAGCGAATTCCGTGACGGCTTGAGGGAGCGGATGCTGACGCGCCTTGCCGTGATCGTCAATTGGACGAAGGTCAGGGGGGATGCGACCGCGCCGCCGAACCGCTACGACTTCACTTGTACGACCCGACGCGCAACATGGCGCGACGGCGTGTTGCCTCGATCCACCCCATCCGTTCCACAATGTGGATCGGACATTGGCCATCGCGACTCGGCATTCTCTGCGCCACATCAACTACCCACACGCAATTACCGAATCGAGGGGTCCGCGACCCGCATTTGTTGCGTGATCGAGCGCCCGCCGCCAGGGCTCGTTCCCCGATGCCCGCGAAGGGGGCAGGCCCGGCGTCATTTCTCTCTCGCGCGTGGCACTTCGCGCTTGACAACGTCGGGCGCATTTGTGAATCGTCCAGCACCAAGGTTTTGGGGAAAGGAGCGCGCTTGATCCGTCGCGAAGCACGATCGGTCGCCAACCGATCCGGGCCACTTCCTGCGAAGGCGACGGCGACCGCCGCGCCGACTTCCTCCACGATCCGTGTCGCGCTCCTGAGCGACAGCGGCCTCTTCCGCTCCGGCCTTCGACGGATCCTGGAAGGCTATCGCTCCGTCGCGCTGGTGGGAGAGGCGAGCGCCCCTCCGGTGCGCGACCTGGTGCGGACGTGCGCGCCGCACATCCTGCTCGTGGACGCGCAGATCGCGGGCGTTCTCGCGGTGTGCGGCGAGCTCCGTCAGCTGGGCCTCAGACCCCGGGTGATTCTGGCGGGAGCCGACGGGAACGACGTCTGGGCCCTCCAGGCGCTGAAGGCCGGCGCGCGCGGCATCCTGGCCAAGAGCGCTACCGTGGAGAACCTGCTGAAGGCCGTCCGCGTGGTCCACGACGGTGAGGTGTGGGCGAGCAAGCGCGTGTTGACCCTCACTGTCGAGGAGCTGGCCGCCCGTTGCATCAACGCTGGCCCCGCCGAGCCGTCGATCATGAGTCGCTTGAGCCGGCGCGAGCAGGACATCGTCCAGCTCATCGCGAGCGGCTTAAGCAACCAGGAGGTGGGCAACCGCCTCGCGATCACCGAGGCGACGGTGAAGGCGCACCTGACCCACATCTTCCAGAGGCTCATGCTGCGCGGCCGCGGCCAGCTCGCGGCCCTCTACCACCGGAGCCTCTTGCCGTTGACCGAGAACAACGGCTCCTCGTAGTCCGCGACCGGCCGGTTGACAGGCGGCCCGGCCCGCGCAGAATCGGGAAATCGGCCGCCGCGGAAGGCCAGATTACGTGGGGCGTGCACACCTCGCTCGCCCCGACTTGGTGCGACCCCGCCGAGACGCCCGGCATGATCACCCCGTACATGGCGCTCTACGCGCCGCACGACGCACTGGTGAAGCCCATGCCCGGTCAGTCGAGGGCTCCGAGTCTGGCCCCCTTACCGCGCGAACAGCGCGCGTAGCACCAGATGTGGGGGCAGGTAGAGCACGAGCCAGAACGACACGGTCAACACTGCGAGGTACATCCAGGGCGGCATCCATCTCTGCTGGCTGCCCAGCCCGTACACCCAGTTGACGTTCTCGGCGGGACCCGTGACCCGGTAGGTAACCGGCAGCACGATCAGGGCGAGAAGGCTCTGGAGAACAAAGGCTCGGCGATCGTATCCGAGCCGCTGAACGAGCCACACGAGCCCGACCGGCAGCGGGACGTGGAAGAGCGAGAGCGTGCGGAGGTAGCGCGGCGTCGCCGCGTCGAACATGTAGGCGCTCATGCCGAAGAGCCGGTGCCCGGTGAGGAGCCGGCCGAAGAAGTCCGCGTTCCACGCGAGCTCGGGCAGCAGCACCGCCAGCGCCATCATGCTCGCGAGCAGCGGGCACTCCAGCCACAGCGCCGCCCCCGTCATCAGCAGGGCGATGTCGGAGAACCACAGGAAGTTCCTCGGGCCGTAGTGGGCCCAGTACACCGGCACCAGGACGAGCAGAAAGAGCGTGTAGCCGACCTTGATCCCCAGGTGGATCTGGTCGTCGGCCACCTAGACGATCACCTTCTCCTCCACCACGAAGGTTTTATTGCTGCCGATGAAGAGCGCCCCGTCGGCGTGAAGCGCCATCATTTCGGGAGAGGCCAGGGCTCGCTCCATGCTCTCGCGGCTCTCGAACCAGAGCTCGGCGATGCCGTCCGCCTCCACCGGCAACGTCGGGATGTCGGGCCGGCGGAACTCCTCCACGATGTGCGATTGCACGTACCGGGTCAGGCCCGGGACCGGCTTGGCGAGCGGAGCGTGGATTTCGAGCCAGTGCCGCGTGAACCGCTCGCGCGTCATGCCGGCCCGGCGGGTGAGCAGCGAGATGCGCTTGACCATTTCGTGGCCGGCCCCGGCACCGAGGGAAAGCTCGGCACCTTGCGCCGCCCGTCCAGGTGCTCCTCGTCGTACCAGCGGTTGAACTCCGCGTGTACTGTGGGTCCGCGTCCGTCCACCGCATCAGCAGACCGGTGCCGCGCGTCTTCGCCATGCGGACTCCCCATTAGACAGCGTTCTTGACTCGATGACCGGCCGCGCGCAGGATCGGCGGCGGTCGGCGTGAACCTGTCGACGATACGGCAGTGTGCGGAGGGGCGCAATGGGACTGCTCGACGGCAAGGTGGCGGTGGTGACCGGCGGGGGCACGGGCATCGGGCGAGCGGTCTCGATCGGCCTGGCCGCGGCGGGCGCCCGGGTGGTGGTGAACGACTACGGCGTCAGCGTGGACGGGCTGGATCCCTCCAGCGACCCGGCGAACCAGGTCGTGGCCGAGATCGGCAAGGCGGGCGGGCAGGCGGTCGCGGCGGCGGACAGCGTGGCCACCATGGCGGGCGGCCGCGCGGTGGTGGACCTAGCCCTGAAAGAGTACGGCGATCTCCACGTGCTGGTGTGCTGCGCGGGCATTCTCCGCGAGCGCATGATCTTCAACATGAGCGAGGAGGAGTGGGACGCGGTCATAGCGGTGCATCTCAAGGGCCACTTCACGGTCATGCAGCCGGCCACCCGCCACATGCGCGAGCGCAAGGCGGGCAGCATCATCACCTTTACCTCCACCGCCGGCCTCGAGGGCAGCCCCGGACAGCCCAACTACTCGGCGGCCAAGGAAGGTATCGTCGGTCTGACGCGCTCGACCGCGCTCGCCATGGCGAAGTACGGCGTGCGCTGCAACGCCATCTCGCCGACCGCGGATACCCGCATGACCCAGCGCCTGCCCGGCGAGCGCCGCGGCGCCGCCACCGCCACGCCGCCCGAGGCCATCGCGCCCGTCGCGACGTTCCTGGCCAGCGACCGCGCCGCCCACATCACCGGCCAGGTCATCGGCGTGCGCGGCAGCGAGGTGACCGTCTTTTCGCACCCGGCGCCGTTGCGCACCGTGAGCGCGCCCGGGAGCTGGACGCCCGAGCAGCTCGCGGATCTGTGGGACCGCACGCTCGGCCAGGATCGGCTGCGGCGGCTCGACACCATGAAGATCGCCTGGCCGCCGGCGCCGGCGTGATCTCGGCGCCCCTACGCTCCGGCCCGGCGTGGAAGCTGCGGTAGCGGACGATCCGGCCGCCGTCGCTCACCGTGAAGTGGGGCACCACGTCCAGCTCGACGCGCCGGCACACTCCGGCGGAAGGTGAAGTCCTCGCGGGCGAGCATCACGCCCTCCTTCTCGTCGTTCCGGCCAGTTACTGCATGACCACCCTCACCATGACCTCCATACGATCCTGTCGCTCCTTTGGATTCGGTCGTGGACGAGCTACAGGCTGGCCGGAGCGACGGCTCGCAACGCCCGGTGAGTCTGCCCGCGGGGCCGAGTCAGGTGTACGTCTTCGAGGAGCTGCTCGCCCTCGCGAGCCTCCGCGTGAGATCACGCGAGCCGCGTCCGGATATCGATCTCGGAGATGAGGGTGCGGTGCACGGGACAGCGATTCGCGATCTCGAGCAGCCGCTCTCGCTGCTCGGCGGTGAGCGGACCGGTCAGGGTGATCTCCCGCTCGATGCGATCGAGCATCCCCTCCTTCGTCTCGCACTCCGCGCAGTCCTCCGCGTGGATCCGGGCGTGCTGCAGACGCACCGCGACGCGCTCCAGCGGCCACCGCTTCCGGCGGGCATACATCGCGACCGTCATCGACGTGCAGGCGCCGAGCGCGGCCAGCAGCAGCTCGTAGGGGGACGGACCCGTGTCGGTGCCCCCGGCCGCCGGCGGCTCGTCCGCGGCGATCCGATGCCGGTCGGCCTCTATCTCCTGCGCGAATCCCGCGGCGGCGCCTCTCACGACCACGATCGCCATATGGCTCCCCGTCGGCCTCTCACGTCCCGTGGGCGCGGAGGCGTCCGACTACCACGAAGTGCCCCGCCCCCCGAGGGGTCAGGACGACCATCTCCCCCGAGTCGAGCGAGACGCCGGTCAGGGCCAGGATCGTGGAGCCGTGGGAGACGAGCACGAGATTCCCCCCTGAGCGCCACTCCCCCACGAGTGCCTGCATCTCACTTACCTGTTGATCCCGATTCTCCGCTCGGCCGTAGAGATTGCTGAGCGGAAGAGCGATCTCCGACGCCCGAAAGGCCAGGCGCGCCGTCTCGAGACAGCGGCACCAGGGACTCGTGAGCACGCGGTCGACCACGACGCCGCGGGCACGGAACGCCACACCGATCTGCCGTGCATCGCGCCGGCCTTCGCCACTCAGATTGCGTTGGGTGCCGCAATCGTCGAGCCGCATCCCGGGTGGATCACCCACGCCCGGCGTCGTGATCGCGTGCCGCATGAGCACCACCTGGCCACCGGACTTGAGCAGGGCCCAGATCTGCTCGCTCGCCAGGGCCGGCCCGGGAACGAGGAGCACCACGAGCAATGCGCCGACCGCGGCCACCGGGACGCGACCCCTCACCGCGCGAGCATAGACCCGGCCCGGCCCAGCTGCCAGAGCCGGGAACGCAGGAGGAGCGCGGCGAGGACGAGGAGCATGCACGCGGCCGGGTACAGCGCCGCTCGGTGCGGCCCGGTGAGCGCGGCCAGGTAGCCGATCAGGAGGGCCCCGACCGGCGCGCCGCCCATCAACCCGAGCTGGAAGAGCGAGAGGATCCGCGCCCGGTGGGTTTCGGGCGCCGCGGATTGCACGATGGTGCGTCCTTGAGTCATGACGACGCCGGCCCCGAGGCCCCAGACGAGGCAGAGGGAGACGAAGGTCAGCAATGAGCTGGGCCACGCCATGGCGGCCAGGACTCCCGCCCCGAGCGCAAGCGCGAGCACGATGGCTCGGCCGGGGCGCCGCAGGGCACCCAGGCGGATCTGGACGAGCGTCGCCGCGATCGTGCCTCCCCAGAAGCCAAAACTGATCAGCGAGAGCTCGGCGGAGCCCCCGCCGTAGACGTCGCGGACGATGAGGGGCAGGATCACGAGGAAGGCGCCCACGTAGAGCACGCCCACCGCGAGGTTCGCGGTGAGCACCGGCGCGAGAGTCTCCGAGCGCGCCGCGGCTCCGAGCCCGTCGCGCATCGCGGCGAGGCGACTACGCTGCGCGGACCCGGCGGGCGGGGAGGCCGCGGGCAGCCGAAGGGCCGCAGCGCCGCCGAGGGCCAGCATGACCGATTGCAGAAATAGCAGCGCGGGCGCGCCCACCGCGCCGGCGGCGCCGCCCGCGGCGATGCCGGCGAGCTGGGCCGCGAACTGCGTCGCGGTCATGATGGCCACCGCGCGGCCGAGGCCGCCCTCGGCGACCCGCGTGAGCATCGCGTCGCGTGCGGGCATGACGAAGGCGCCGATGGTCCCGACCGCGATCGCGTAGGCGACCAGGCCGCCGTAGGCCAGCCATCCCCGCGCGATCGCCGTGCCCAGGAGCAGCGGCGGCAGGGCCACGAGGAGGTGGCCGCGGACGAGCAGACGGCGACAGTCGGCGCGATCGGCGACGGCGCCGCCGAGCAGCATGAAGAGGATCGAGGGCGCCATCAACGCCATCTGCGCCACGCCCAGCCGGGCCGGTGACTCGTGGAGCACCACCGTGACGAGCCACGGGAACACGATCGTCTGCATGCCGAAGCTCGAGAACCAGGAGCCGACGCTGGCGAGATACCAGGGGAATGCGCGAACGGGAGGATGCACTGACCAGACCTTAGCAGAAACAACCGGGGGAGGGACCGATGGCCCCTCCCCCGTCGCAGCGACGTGCCGTCGCGCGAGCGAACGTTACGGTACCGAGACGCTGGTACTGTCGCCGGAGTTGGTGATGGTGAAGGTGCCGGCGGTGGCGACGGGCGTATAGGCGTAGGAGCCCCAGCCGGTGGGCCCGGAGGGGATGGTCGCCATGAACGGACCCGCGACCTGGTTCTGCGCATTGGTGGCCGCGGTGGTGAGCTCGCTCAGCCCCGTCGGGATAGTGCCCATGTGGGCCGAGTAGATGCTGACCGCGGAGGCGAGGGCCCGGGCGTCGGCCTGGGCCTTGGCCAGCCGCGCCCGCGCCTGGACGTTGGCGTAGAGCGGGATGGCGATGGCGGCGAGGATGCCGATGATGGCCACCACGATCATCAACTCGATGAGCGTGAAGCCGCGCTGGTTGCCCAGCAGCCTGCGTGGCCTGTGCAAGAACTTCGTCATGTGCTGATCTCCATTCCTACGTGGAAGATTGAGTGCTTTCCTGCTACCTGCTGATTAGCACATCACGTGCCAGAGGAGATCGCGCTGGATGCCTCCGGTTAAGGTGGTGTCATCACGGAACAATTCCCAGAAACGAGGTGTGCAAGTCCAGCAGGAGTGACATTCAGCGTCGCTCGGCCGACGCCAATTCGGGTGTCACGAACGCGCTACGACGTCGCCCCGGTCAGGAACTCGCGGACCATCCGGGCCACCGGCTCCGGACGCTCGAGATGGGGGGCATGCCCCGCGTGCTCGACGGCTCGCACACGTGCCCCTGCGATCTGCCCGGCGAACTCGTCGGCGTAGGTCGGCGGCACGAGGCGGTCCTCCCGGCCCCACACGAGCAGGGTCGGCGCCTTGACCCGGTGGATGCGCTTCTTCAGTCCCTTCTCCGGAAGCGGCCAGATGAACTTCCCGGTGGCGCCCATCGCCCACATGAGGCGCACGCGCGCGGCCGTGTCCTGATCGTCCGGGGCCCCGAGCAGGCGGCGGGCGGCCTCGCCGGTCGGCTCGACGAAGATGTGCGACGGCAGGTCGGCGGGATTCAGCATCATCCAGTTGACGATCGGAGCGGTCTCGCGCCAGAGGCCGATGGGGTCGATCAAGGCGAGCGCCCGCGCCCGCCGCGGGTACGCCGCCGCCAGCTCGCAGGCGACCATGCCTCCGAAAGAGTGCCCGACCAGCGCGGCGCGCTCGAGCCCGAGCGCATCCAGCAGCTCCTCGTAGCAGAGGACGAGGTCCCACAGACCGTCGAGCTTGTAGGCATCGTCGGGCGCATCGGGAGTGGTGCCGGGATGCTCCGGCGCGTGGACCGTGAAGTCACGGGCGAGCTCGTCGAGAAACGGATCCCACGCGAGGCCCCAGGGCCCGTGGAAGAAGACGAGCGCCGGCCCGCTCCCCTTCGACAGCACCCGGATCCGGATCTGCTCCTGCCAGACCGCGATCGTCTGCGTGCGCGCCCCCGCCTCCGCGCCCGGAACCCGTGAGGTGGCGGTGGTCATGCGCCACCCGCCGCGACCGAGGTGATCGCCGGCCCCGAGCTCCTCGCCCCGCGTAGCCGCTCGGGCCACCAGTGATTCACCCAGCCCTCGTCGTCCCAGGTCCCGCGCAGGTGCGGCAGCACCTCGCGCGCGAAGAGGTCGATGTTCTCGAGAGCCAGCTCGTGCGGCATCGAGCCGATCTGCAGCAGGACCATCAGGTTGCCGACCCGCAGGCCCTTGATCACCTCTTCCTCGAGCCGCTGGCGGACGGTGGCCGGGCTGCCCGCGATGACGTAGCCCTTCTCGACGAAGTCGCGGTAGCGCAGGGTCTTGGGATTCTCGGCGCGCCGCACCGGATTGGCCAGGGTGGCCGCGAGGCTCCGGTAGTCCTGGTTGCCCGGTGGCGCGAACCACGCCCCCGGGACGTGCAGGCACTTGTGGTAGAAGTACTCGACGTGGCGCGCGTACTTCGCCTCGGCCTGCGCGTCGTTCTCCGCGACCGCCACGAGCTGCAGAAACCCGGCGCGATACGGATTGGCTTCCTTGCCCCGCTCCGCGACCACGCGCCAGTAGCCGTCCATCATGCTCCTGGCGGACCGAGCGCCCGAGTAGCTGAGGAAGCAGTAGCAGACGTCGTGCTCGACCGCGAAGTCGAAGGTGCTGATGCTGCCCGAGCCGGGCACCCACACCGGCGGGTGAGGCTGCTGGATGGGGCGCGGCCACAGATTGACGTTGGCGAGCTGGTGGTAGCGGCCGTTCCAGGCGAAGATCTCGCGCGCCTGCCAGGCCTTCATGGTCAGGGCGAACGCCTCTCGGTAGCGCTCGCGGTGCTCGAGTGGCGTGATGCCGTAGCACAGGTTCACGTCCATGGGGCTGCCCAGCGGCAGGCCGGCCACGAGCCGCCCGCCACTGATGCAGTCCAGCATCGCGTACTCTTCGGCGACGCGGATGGGCGGATTGGATGTCGGGAGCGTGGCCCCCATCTGGACGATGGCCACATCCGATCCGTTCGTGAGCTTGGCCAGGACGCTGCCCATCAGGTTGGGACTGGGCATGAAGCCGTACGCGTTCTGGTGGTGCTCGTTCGTGCAGACGCCGTCGAAGCCCGCGCGCGCGGCGTAGAGAAGCTCGTCCAGCGTCCAGTTGTAGTACTGCCCGACCCGGCCCGCGTCGGCCAGCTCCCACCAGGGCGGCGTCACCCAGACCGACTCGTAACGCTGCTCGAAGTCCGGGGGCAGCTCTCGGTGCGGCATCAGATGGAAGGCGCTGATCTTCATGCGATCGTCTCCACGTCGGAATCGGAACAACGGGGTTCGTGCTTGGTGGGCCGATTCTATCGCGCTCGGGTCCCGAGCGAGCCCGAGAGTTTCACTACGAGGCGATCTCTCGCAGCCGTTTCCCCAGATGCCGGCGCTCGGCCTCGTTGCTCACCAGGGCGAGGGCGCGCCGATACGACTCGGCCGCCTCCGCGTGGCGGCCGAGCCGGCGCAGCAGCTCGGCCCGCGCGACGGGCAGCAGGTGATACTCCGCGAGCTCGCCACGGTCGTCGAGCGCCTCAACCAGAGCGAGCCCGTGATCGAGTCCCTCCGACATCGCGACCGCGACCGCCCGGTTGAGCTCGACCACCGGCGTCGGATGCACCCGGGCCAGCATCCCGTACAGGGCGGCGATCCGCCGCCAGTCGGTAGCTGCCGCGGTGGGGGCCTGTGCGTGGACCGCCGCGATCGCCGCCTGCAGGGCATACGGGCCGGGCGGCCCGCTCGTCACGCGCAGCGCGCCCTCGGCCAGCGTCGCGCCCTCGTCGATCTGCGCGCGGTCCCAGCGCGCTCGATCCTGGTCCTCGAGCAGGACGATGTCCCCCGACCCGTCCAGGCGGGTCGCGCGCCGCGAGTCGTGCAGCAGCATGAGCGCGAGCAGCCCCTTCGGCTCGGCGTGCGCGGGCAGCAGCTCGACCAGCATGCGCCCGAGCCGGATCGCCTGCTCGCACAGCTCGTGCCGCACCAGCCGCTCGCCGAAGCTGGCCGCGTAGCCCTCGTTGAACACGAGGTACACGACCACCATGACCGCTTCGAGCCGCTCGGCGAGCGCCTCGTCGGGAGGAACCTGGTAGGGAATGCCCGCGTCCCGGATCTTGGCCTTGGCCCGTACGAGCCGCTGCGCCATAGTCGGCGACGGCACCAGGAAGGCGCGCGCGATCTCCTCGGTCGACAGCCCGCCGAGCGTGCGCAGCGTGAGCGCCACCTGCGCCTCGGGCGCGAGCGCCGGATGGCAGCACGTGAAGATCAGGCGGAGCCGGTCCTCCGGCACGGGCGCCTCCTCCTCGATCGACAGCTCGATATGCCGCGCGATCTCTTCCTGCTTCTGGGCGAGGCGCGCCCGGCGGCGGAGCCGGTCGATCGCCTTGTGCCGCGCGGTGGAGACCAGCCAGGCCACCGGGTTCGCCGGCGCCCCCGCCCCCGGCCACTGCTCGAGCGCCGCCGCGAACGCCTCCTGGAGCGCTTCTTCGGCCGCGTCGAAGTCGCCGATCAGGCGGATCAGCGTGGCCAGGATCCGCCCGTGCTCCGCCCGGAAGATCTCCTCAAGGTGCATGGCCGCTCACGGTAGGAAGGCTACCCCACCGGGCGACCTCGTGCACGCGCTAGGGCTACTTTGGCGGCGCCAGCTCCCGGATCGGCCGGATCTCGATCGAGTGGCCGCCGACCAGCACCAAGGGGTTGCGGGCCGCGAACGCGATCGCCTCGTCGAGGTTACGGGTCTCCAGGATGGTGTAGCCGCCCAGCTGTTCTTTGGTTTCGGCGAACGGGCCGTCCGTCGTGGCGACCTTGCCCTTGTTCATCCGGACGGTCGTGGCGGTGCTGGTCGGCAGGAGCGGGCTCCCGGCCTGGTAGACCCCGCGCGCCCGGAACCCCTCGCTGAAATCGACGGCCTGCTGCCGGATCGCGCCCCTCTCTTCCTCGGACTTCGCCTCCCATATCTTCTCGTCCCGGTAGATCAACAGCATGTAGCGCATGTCATCTCCCTAGCGCGCCCGGCCTCCGCTGATGGCCGGGAAAATCGCGATCTCCACTCCGTCGGTGATGGGCGTGCCCAGGCCACCGGTCCACCGGCAGCTCTCCGCCCCCACGAAGACATTGACGTGCGGGCGCACCTCGCCCTGCTCCGTCAGCACGCGGTCCCGCACCCCGGGCGCCACATCCCACAGCGCCGCGAGCGCGCCTCCCAGCGACGGCGGGGTCTCCGTCACGTCGACCGGGATCCGGCTCCGTCCGGCGGTGAACTGGCGGAGCGGCGTCGGGATCAGGACGACGACGCGCGTCACCGCCGCGCCGATTGCCGCGCCTTGGGGCGGAGGGCCGGTCTCCGATCGTCCACGACCACCGCGCGCACGCAGGTGATCGACGGCAGCCCGTCGACCGCGAGACGCCACGAGCTGCCGCCGTCCTTCGACGCGTAGAGCTTGCCGTTGCGGGTCCCGAAGTAGACCCCGGCCGGATCCAGGGTATCCGTGGCCAGCGCGTCGCGCAGCACGATGTCGTAGGCGTGGCGCTGGGGCAGACCCCGCGTCAGCGCCTCCCACGAGCGCCCGGCGTTCCGGGTCCGGTAGACCCGGAGCTTCCCCTCGGGGGAGACGCGGACCTGGTCGGATTCGATCGGGATGATGTAGACGGTGTCGGGCTCGTGCGGATGGATCGCCATCGCGAATCCGAAGTCCGAGGGCACCCCGCGCGCGATGTCCTGCCAGGAATCCCCGGCGTCGTCGGAGCGGTAGAGCCCCCAGTGGTTCTGGGCGAACAAGCGGCCGGCCCGACTCGGGTGGTGGACCACCTTGTGCACGCACTGACCGAACTCGGGAAACTTCTCGGGCAGGAACTCGGCGCGGATGCCCGCGTTGCGCGCGGCCCACGTCCGGCCGCCGTCCGCGGTGCGGTACACGCCACCCGAGGAGATCGCGATCCACATCCGGTCGGCGTTCGCGCGGTCGCGCACGATCGTGTGCAGGCAGAGCCCGCCGCCGCCCGGCGTCCAGCGCTCCCGATGAGGATGGTCGAGCAGTCCGCGCACCACCTCCCAGCTCTTGCCGCCGTCGGTGGAGCGGAAGAGCGCGGCCGGCTCGACGCCGCAATGGAGCGTGTCCGGCTCGTCGTCGAGCCCGGGCGCGATCTGCCAGATCTGCTTCAGCGCGAGCCCGGTGTCGGCCGGGAACTTGACGTTCGCCTCCTGCGGCTCCTCCCAGGTGCGACCCCAATCATCGGTGGCGACCAGTACCGCGCCCCAGTGCATGCTCGCGGCGCCCGCCCAGACTCGCCGGCGCTCTGCGCGGCCGTCGTGGGCCAGGGAATAGATCGCGCGCCCGGGGAGATGCGGTCCCTCGACCTGCCACGCGGTCCGCGCGGCGGGGGCTCGCAGGAAGAATGCGCCTTTCACCGTTCCGACCAGCACTCTGACAGTCTTCATGGCCTCGATCCTCCCAAGATGACGCCGTGCCGCCCTTCGGCTGCGAGGTCGACGTCATTATACGTAGCGGGCAAGGGGTCCGCCCCCGGCCTAGCGAGCCACGCTTGGCCTCGGCAGCGCGGCCGGCAGCCGGTGGGGCGGGCGGAACGCGAAGGCGATGGCCACGGCGCCGAGGCCGATCCCGCACGAGGCGATGAACAGCCAGGAGTAGCTGCCGAACCCATCGTACAGCCAGCCGCCGGCCAGCGGCCCGATCGCCATGCCCAGGGTGGATGCGAAGCCGGCCGCGCCGAAGGTGGTCCCCATGATCCGCGCGCCGAAGTATTCGCGCACCAGGATCGCGTAGAGCGGCATCACGCCGCCGTAGGCGAAGCCGAACATCAAGCCGACCCCGTAGAAGTGCGAGAGGTCGTGGGTGCCGAGGTAGAGGCTGATGGCCACCGCCTGGAGGGCCAGTCCTGCGACTAGGACGCGCTTCGCGCCGACCCGGTCCGCCACGAGTCCGCAGATGATCTTGCCGCTCAGCGACGCCAGGCCCGCCACGCTGAGCACCGTAGCGGCGGCCATCGCCGGCACCCCGTGGTCGATCGCGTGGGTGACCATGTGGACGATCGGACCCGAGTGCGCCGCGCAACACGCAAAGTAGGTGAACGCGATGGCGGCGAACTGCGGCGTACGCAGCGCCTGCGCCGCGGTGAGCTCGCGGCCGTCGGCGCCGGCCGTCGATCCCGGAAGATCCGCGGTCGCCGACGCGGGCGGCTCGCGCACGAGCAGCGCGGCGGGAATGATGAAGAGCCACGCGAGCTCCCCGATCACGAACATAGCCGTGCGCCAGTCGTAGTTGGTGATGATCCAGCGAGCGAGGGGCGCCGTCGTCGTCGAGCCGAGGCCGAGCCCGGCCGAGACGAGCGCGACCGCGAGACTGCGATGCCGCGTGAACCAGCGGGTGGTCGTCGCGGTCAGCGGCGCGTACAAGCTGCCCGCCGCGAAGCCGACCATCACGCCGAAGTAGACCTGGAACTCGCCGAGGGTCGAGGCCCGACTCGCCATCACGGTGCCGAGGCCGAGCAGGACGCCGCCGAGCAGCACGACCGCGCGCGTGCCGAGCCGGTCCGATAGCGCTCCCCAGAAGAAGGATCCGACGCCCATGCAGAGGAAATTGAGGAGTGCGGCCGTCGAGATGCCGGTCCGGGACCAGCCCTCCGCTTCCGACATGGGCTGGAGGAAGACGCCGAGCGAGAACATCGCCCCGAACCCGACGCAGGTCACGACCATCGCGACCCCGACGATGACCCAGCCGTAGAAGACCTTCATGGCCTCACGCCCTCGAGGGCTGCAGGAGCTGTACCAGATTACCTTCCGGATCCTTCAGGGTCGCGATGCGCAAGGTGCCGTAGTCCGTGGGATCCTCGACGAAGTCGACCCCGGCGGCCTTCAATCGCTTCCAGTCCGCCGTGAGGTCGTCGGTCGCGAGACCCACCATGTGCCGCGCCGGGTCGGCGTTGCGGCCGTGCACCTCGCTGTGCGTGCCCAGGGCCAGGCTCGGCGCCCCCGGCTCGCCCAGGACGACGAACCCCGGCACCTGGATGGCCACCGGGAGGCCCAGCACGTCACGATAGAACGGCAGCAGGTTGTTCAGGTCCTCGCTCCAGATCGTCGCCCCGCGCAGCTCTCTGATCATTGTGTCGGCTCCTTCGGTATGCGGTTGCGTCGACTCCTCCTTCGGGTACGAGGTTACGTCGACTCCTCTCTGCCTGCATAGTCGAACGAATCGGCCCCGGATCGACAGGCTCGATGTCGATTCTGGCCGCGCCGAGCGACTAGGTGGCGATCGCCGCCGTTCGACCACCATGAGGAGGGGACGATGACGTACGTGTGCCTAGTCTACCGTGACGAGAAGACGGTCGATGCCATGTCCAGCGGTGAGTTCGCCGCCTTCGTGGGCGAGCACCGCGCCTACGCCGAGGCCCTCCGGAAGAGCGGCCACGGCGTTGCCGTGGAGGGCCTCCAGCCGGTCCGGACGGCCACGACCGTGCGAATGCGGAACGGCAAGGTGACCACCACCGACGGTCCCTTCGCGGAGACCAAGGAGCAACTGGGCGGATTCTTCCTGATCAACGCCAAGGACCTGGACGCAGCCATCCTCGTGGCTTCCCGGATCCCGGGGGCGCGCCTGGGGAGCATCGAGATACGGCCGATCCGGGAGTCGGAGCAGCCGTAGTCGGCGCTATTGCTTGGGGGCTGCTTCCACCACCGCCTTCATCTGCCCCAGGCCCTTCTCGAATTGGCCGCCGACCATCCGGTCCATGTTCATGACCAGGTGGATGGCATTGGCCACGAAGTTGTTTCGACCGGTCATGCTCCACGTCACGGCGGTCTGACCGCCCTCGGGCTTGAAAGTGAACTCCGCCACGTTGGTGGCTTTGAAGGGCTTCCGGAATTCCAGTCTGACCCTGATCAGCTCGTTCGGACGGCTCTCCGTCACCGTCATGCGCCCTTCACCCACCTCGCGGTTGCCGGCCCACGTGTAGATGGCCCCGATTCCCACGGGCGCGCCTTCGTACGTCTGCTTCATCGCCGGATCGACTTTCGCCCACGGGTTCCATGCTTCCCATTTGTGGAAATCGTTCACCTGCGCGAACACCGCCGGCGCGGGAGCGGCGATCGTGGTCGACCGCGCGACGTAAAACTCGGATGGCCGCGTGGCAACGACGATGACCAACCCGACCACGATCACCGCGAGAGCTATCAGGATCTTCGTGAGCATGGTGACTCTTCTCCCTCACATGTTCGCCAGGTGCGCCTCGAGGCGCCCGAGGGTCTGCTTCCCCAACTCGACGGCCCCGAACTCGATCGTCTTGTCGCGTTGCGCGGTCGACGCGTAGAGCATCCGCAGGGTGAGCTGCGTCTTGTCGCTTTGCTCGGCGAACGCTGCGGTTACCTGTTCCTTCTGCGGCTCGGTCTTCATCCGCCTCTCCTGTCTGTCAACGGCTGCCTTCAGTCGTCGATCGCCTGGTAGGTCCCAGTCCAAAAGTCGCGGCAGACATCCGGAGGGCTCGGGGACGTCCAGGCGGCCTGGGTCATCAGGATGGCCACCAGGTCCTCCCGGGGGTCCGAACGCCAGGAGGTGCCCAGGCCGCCGTCCCATCCGAACGGCCCGACGGACCCCGCCACATCCTCGCGCCGGGTGACCATGGACAGGCCAAACCCCCAGCCGTGGCTGTCAAAATAGCCGCCGAACAGGCCGGACGCAGCCTTCTGCGCGGGCGTGAGCTGATCGGTCGTCATGGCGCCGCGCCTTGGACAGCCCTCCGGCGCTCACCGCCCGGTCCCGTGGCCGACCGTCTTCCGGATGCTGCCGAAGTGCTCGTCGGTGTGGTCGAGCAGGCCCCTGGTGATGAGCTGCTCGGCGGTCATCGGCGGTGCGTCCGTGAAAACCGTCCCGTTCTTCGCCAGCTGATCGTCGCTCAGCCCGCGGATCACCGCGGCGGCCGTCGCCGCGCCCTTCCGGTGAAGCTCGATCGTCTCCGCCTTGGTGCAGTCAACGTAGTCCCTCGCGTGCTGGGCGTTCATCTCGTCGAGCATGCCCCCCGTGAAGTTGCCGAGCGACTGCCCGGCTACGATCGCCTTGACGATGTTGGACACCGGTTCCAGAGCGCCGGCCAGGTGGTGGGCGGTCACCCCCACCGACCACTTCTCGGCCGCCGTCACCTTCTTCCAGTCCGCTTCGCTGAGCTCCTCCAACGTGGCCATCGCTTCCCGAGCCTTCGCCTCGAACCGCTTCGCGAGCGCCTCACTCTTCGTCCCCATTGGACCCTCCTCGTGGTGGAACGGCTGTGGACACCAGCTAGTCGTCCGGGGGAGCCCGGAATCGACAACGGGCCCACGGAAGAGACGACCCGCGATGCGGGGCCAGCCGCCACCGGCCGTAGGCCACGAACGCCGCGAGGAGTCCCACCACCAGCGGGATCAGGGCCGTCGCGACCGGACCGATCGCCAGGGTGAGCGCAGTCGCCCCGATCATGATGATCACCAGGCCGGCGGCGGCCAGCGGGGTCAGGCCCGGTCGAATACGCAGGAGCCCGGGGAGGACCAGGCCGAGCCCGCCGAGCAGCTCGCACACGCCGATGAACCGCAAGAACAGGCCCGGCATCGGCATTTGCTTCGTCATCTCCTCGATAGGCATGACCAGCTTCATGCCCCCGGCGAACAGAAAGAGGAGCGCGAGCAGCACCTGAACGGTCCACAGCACATAGGTCATGGGAATCTCCTCGATGATCCGCTCAAGCCTTCGTGACGAGGGCCACGAGTCGGTCCAGGCTTTCGCCCCACCCCTGATGAAACCCCATTTGCTCGTGCTTTTCGCGATTGGCGACCGTCCAGTGAAGAGCGCGGGCCGTATACTTCGTCTTGCCGCCGTGGTCTTCGAAGGTCGTGATCGCCGTGAAGAACGCGTCCGGCGAGGGCTCCCAGCCCACGTCGTACTCGTCGGTGAAGACGATTCGCTCGGGCGCGACGACTTCGAGGAAGACGCCCTTGGTCGGATACTCGGTGCCGTCGGGGGCGCGCATGACCGTCCGAAAGACGCCGCCCGGTCTCAGGTCCATCTCGCACACCGGAGTGGTCATGCCGTGCGGCCCCCACCATCGCGGGAGCCGCTTCGTCCACACTTCGAACACGCGCTCGCGCGGCGCGTCGATGATGCGTGAGATGACCAGCTCCCGGTCCGACGACGCCGCGGGGGTCGCGGCCTTGGTGGTGTGCCCCGTGGTTGTTCCTTTCGAGCTCATGACGCTGGCTCCTCTAATTTGCTGTTTTCAATGACTCCATTCGCACCGGTCTTCGCGGGCAGCCGATGTGCTCCCCTTGCCCGCTGGATAGTCGAACCGCCCGGCGCGAGATCGACAGGCCGGCGAAAAGACGCCGGCCCTTTCGCCAGAGTATCTGGCGTCCTGAGATTCTCAAGCTCGACGCCGGGAGGGAGCCGCTACCGCGCGATCAGGGCGAGAGATCCGGCCAGGAGCACGCCCATGGCGAGATTGAACGTCCGCCGGGCGCGCTCGGTGCGTAGGAACCGCTGGGCGGTGGCCCCGAAGGCGAGCCACACGAAGCAACAGGGCAGGGACGCCAGGATGAACAGGGCGCCGAACGCCACGGCTTGCGTGAGGGCGCTGCCGGACTCAGCCTTGAGGTAGGCGCCCGCCGCACTGGCGCAGACCAGCCAGGACTTCGGATTGATCCACTGAAACGCCGCCGCGGCCATGAAGCCCACCGGCTTGCTCCCGGCCGCCGCGTCGCCGCGACCCGCCGTCGCGATCTTCCAGGCCAGCCACAGCAGAAAGGCGGCGCCGATCCAGTTGAGCGCCCGCACCACGGCGGGATTGGCGAGAACAACGCCGCCCAGCCCGAACGCCACGACGAACATCATCACCCCCATGCCGATGGTGACCCCGAACAGGCACGGGAGTCCGCGCAGCACCCCGACATTGGCGCCCGTCGCGGTCAGCAGGAGGTTACTCGGCCCCGGCGTGCCCGCGGCGGCCACCGCAAAGAGCAGGAACGCGATCGCCTGTTCCGGTGTCATGATGTGCGGTGGGTGATCCGGAGCCATGGTGAGCAAGCTACGCGGCGCCGGCGGTACTGGTCTTGAACGATCGTGCGGGGCAACGCCGCCCGACTGGCTCCGCAGCCGAGAGCTAACGGACGGCGTGCGGGTGCTCCAGGCCTGGTTCGCCGGGCGGGGCTTCGACCCGCATCGCCACGACACCTATGCCATCGGCCTGACCGACGTCGGCGTGCAGGCCTTCGACTATCGCGGCGTGGTCGAAATCAGCACGCCCGGCAAGGTCGTCGTGCTGCATCCGGACGAGACGCATGACGGCCGTGCCGGCACGCCGGACGGCTTCGGCTATCGCATCGTCTACGTCGCGCCCGCGCGCATCCACGAGGCGGCTCGCGCGATCCGCGGCCGTCCCTGCGCATTGCCCTTCGTGCGCGAACCGGTGGCGACCAACCAGAGGCTCGCGTCCACGATCGCGGCGGCGTTCCGGCTCGGTCGGGAGCCGCTGGCCATCGACGGGCTCATCCTGTGCCTGGCCGAGGCCCTCCTCGATCTTCTCCGAGAACCTCCGGAAGATGTCGGGCGGTGCGCTGGACGTCAAGTTCTTCGAGCCCGGCGCCCTCGTCCCCGCGTTCGAAATATTCAACGCGGTGTCCAAGGGATCCGCCGAGGCAGGGTGGACCACGCCCGGCTTCCACGTGAACACGATTCCGTCCGCACCCTGGTTCACCACAGTGCCCTTCGGGCCCCAGGCCGGCGAGTACCTCGCGTGGCTCAAGTACGGCGGCGGCCACAAGCTGAAGGACGAGATCTACGCCCGGCACGGCGTCCGGGGCATCAGCTGCATCATGATCACGCCCGAGGCCTCCGGCTGGTTCCGCAAGGAGATCAAGTCGGTCGACGACCTCAAGGGCCTGAAGATGCGCTTCTTCGGCCTCGGCGCCCGGGTGATGCAGAAGCTCGGCGTCCAGACGCAGCTCCCCCCGCCGGGCGACATCTTCGCGGCCCTCGAGCGCGGGGTCATCGACGCTACCGAGCTGGCCTTCCCCTCCATCGACCTCAAGGCGGGCTTCTACCAGGTCACCAAGCACTACTACTTCCCGGGCTGGCATCAGCAGTCCTCGGTGGGCGAGTTCATGGTCAACCTCAAGAAGTGGCAGGAGCTCTCCGAGGAGCATCGACGGATGATCGAGGTGGCCTGTGACGCCAACCTTACGTGGAGCTTCGTCACCAGCGAGGCCCGTCAGTTCGGCGCCATGCGCGAAATGGTGGACAAGCACGGCGTGAAGATCCACTTCTGGTCGGACGACATCCTGTCCAAGATGCGCTCCGCCTGGGAAGAGGTGATCGTGGAGGAATCGGCCAAGGATCCCGACTTCAAGCGCGCGCACGAAAGCTACGCCGCCTTCCGCAAGCAGTACGCGATCTGGAAGGAGCACGGCTACCTGAAGTAACGCCCGGCCAGCCGGCGGTCTTGAGGGGCCCGGCAAGACCGGGCCCCTCGGCTTGCGCCTCACCTCATTCGGATCGGCTACATCAACTCCTTGACGAGCGCCCGCGCGATGTCCGAGGCAACCCCGAGTGGACGGTGCGCCAGCGGACCGCCCTCACCGAGGATCGGTTCGAGCTGATCCAGCGCCGGCAGCTCCTCGCGCCTCCAGAAGAGGCCGATGGGGATCACCTCGCCCCACAGCCAACCTTTCTCGATGGCCCCGCGAAGGTCGGTCGGGTCATGACCCATCTCCTCCAGCTTGCGGGTCCGCTCCTTGAAAAATTCATGGGTGTTTTCGTGGTTGTACGTCACGCAGGGACTGAAGGTGTCGATCAGGGCGAAGCCGCGGTGCTGCAGACCGCCTTTGATCAACCCGACCAGGTGCTTCTGATGACCGGTGAATCCCCGCGCGACGTACGTCGCCCCGGCCGCGATGGCCAGGGGGATCGGGTTGATAGGGTTCTCGACGCTGCCGAAGGGTGTGCTCTTGGTGGTCATGCCCTTGATGCTGGTGGGGGAGAGCTGACCGGTCGTCAATCCGTAGATCTGGTTGTTCATGACGATGTAGGTCAGATCGACGTTGCGGCGCATGGCGTGCACGAAGTGATTGCCGCCGATGCCGTAGCCGTCGCCGTCGCCGCCCGTCACGACGATCTTCAAGTCGTGATTCCCCAGCTGGGCGCCGGTGGCGACGGCCAGCGCGCGCCCATGCAGGGTGTGCATGCCATACGTGTTCAGATAGCCGGGCAGGTTCGACGAGCAGCCGATGCCGCTGATGGTCAGGACCTTGTGAGGCTGGAGCCCCAGCTCGACGATCGCCTGTTTCAGGGCCGCGAGCACGCCAAAGTCGCCACACCCCGGGCACCAGTCGGGATCGACCTTGCCCTTGAGGTCCTTGACCGTCACCTTGACGCGTTCGGGCTGAACCATGGTGGCCATCGCCGTCTCCTTCAAGCCTGGATCTCGTGCACGGGCACGTAGAGCTTGGCCGCGCCCGCCAGAATAGCCTTGATACCGTCCACGATGTGGTGGGGCATGAACGGCTCCCCGTCGTACTTCCGGATGTGGCCGCCGGCGGCAAACCCGGTCTCCGACCTCAAGTAGCGCGCGAACTGCCCGCTGTAGTTGTTCTCCACGATGACGACCGTCCGGCACCTGGACAGGATCGCGAGGATCGCCTCGGTGTGCAGCGGGACCAGCCAGCGGATCTGGAGGTTGTTGGCCACGATCCCGCCGTCGGCCAGCTGTTGCATGGCCTCGCGGATGACGCCTTCGGTCGAGCCCCAGCCCACCAGCGTGACCGGCGCTTCCGCGGGCCCATGAACCTCCGGCGCCGGCAGCAGCGGAAGGACCCCGTCCATCTTGCGCATCCGCTTCTCGTGGATGGCCTGCCGCTTGTGCGGGTCCGTGAATTCGTCACTGATCAGCACGCCGGCCTCGTCGTGCTCGTCGGTGGCCACCACGTGGACGTATCCGGGGGTCCCCGGCAGCGCCCGCGGCGAGATGCCGCTCTCGGTGACGCGGTAGCGCTTGAAGTCGCCGTTCACGGGCGGCCCGTCACCGTTCAGACCGATGACGTCGCCGCGCTCGATGGGCACGTTGAAATCCAGCTCGGCCGGATCGATGCTGGACCGGCCTTCCGACAGAAGCAGATCGGAGAGGATGATGCCGGGGCACTGGAATCTGTCGGCCAGGTTGAAGACCTGCGGGACGAGCTTGAAGCAATCGACGATGTTCGTCGGCGCGACGATGAGGCGGGGATAGTCTCCCTGGCCGGCGCCCAGCATCTGCCAGAGATCGCCCTGCTCGGTCTTGGTCGGCACGCCGGTGGCCGGTCCGGCCCGCTGCACGTTGATGCAGACGACCGGGATCTCCATCATGGCCGCCGCGCCCAGGGCTTCGCTCATCAGGGCAAAGCCCCCGCCGGACGTCGCGCACATGGCGCGGCACCCGGTGTGCGCCGCTCCGATCGCCATGTTGATCACTCCGATCTCGTCCTCGACCTGACGAACCATGATGCCGAGCTGCCGCGCGTGCCGCGCCATCCAGTGCAGCACGCCGGTGGCCGGGCTCATCGGATAGGCGCAGTAGAAGCGCACGCCCGCGGCCGCGCCGCCCATCGCCAGGGCCTGGTTGCCCTCGAAGAACGCCAGGGGCTTGCCCGGGGCGGGCAACGAGAACGGGAAGCCCGTGAAGTGCGTCCCGGCGTAGTCGTAGCCCGCGCGCGCGACTCCCACGTTCTCGGCCACCGCGGCGAGGCCCTTCCGTCTGAACTGGAGCGTCAGGATCTCCTCGAGCACCTCGAACTCGACCTTGATCAAGCGCAGGACCGCGGCCAGCGCGATGGTGTTCTGGACGAGGTCGCCCCGGATCGTGGGCGCCAGCGCCTTGACCGAGAACGGGCAGAGCTGCACGCCGTCGCGGACGACACCCGGCTTGATCGTGTCGGTGTTGAACAGCACCGCCGAGCCGGCCCGCATCAGCTTCAGGTGTCGATTCATCGTGTCTTGATTCAACGGCATGAGCACGTCGATCTTGTCGCCGTGACTGAGAACCGGCTGGTCACTGGTGCGGAGGGTGAGGAAGATGTGACCGCCGCGAATGATGGACTGGTAGGCATTGTAGGCGTTCACGTGGAGCCCCCGGCGGACGAAGATCCGCGCCAGGATGTCGCCCGGAGTGGCGATCCCCTGGCCCGCCGCGCCGCCGATACCGATCGCGAGGTCGATTCTGCGCACCGCCGATCTCCTGTGGGAGCGCATGGTCACCGGGGCGATGGTCGCCACCGTGCACTCCGTCCGGCGGCCACCGGCTCCCCGCGGGTCCGGCGCCGGCGCAGAACCCTCTGCCACGTCAGGCGAAAGAGGGCGCCGGCCGCAGCCGATCCCGCGACGGCCGAGCCAATCCTGCTCCGAACGCGCGGCGCGGTCAAGGATTCACGCAGCCGCGCGGCGTCGTCAATCCTCACCGCAAGTTGGCCGTCGCGCCGCCGAGTCGACCCCGCCCTGAGAGGCCAGAGAACCGACGCCCCTGGCGGCAGAGGTCGAAGACAGAGGGTCAATCGGCCGCCTCGGTGCTTCGGAAGTGACTGATTTAGTTGGATGATGACCGCCGTTCCGGTGATCCTGCCCCTCCTCATCGCGGTCGCTTCCGAACACGATGGGGGGCAACCAAGGGAGCAACGATCATCGAGAAGCCGTCCATGGCGGAACGGAGCACCTGCGGTTGACCGTCCGGACCCACACCGCGAGCACGGGGCTTACGAAAAGGAGTCGGTCTTGCCGGGGGTAATGCCCTCGTCTAGAGTATGCCAACCGCCGTGACCCGCGCGGGTGAAGTGATCCGACCAACCAGACGGAGGGCACGTTCTATGAGTACGTCCATGCGGAGGATCGCGTTCCAGCTCGGCGTCCTGGGGCTTCTCGTCCTGCTGGCCGGCGTGTGGACGCCCGCCACGGTGGTGGCGCAGGCGCCCAAGGCGGAATTCAAGCTGAAGCTGATGGGCATCAACCGGACCCTCGATCCCTGGAAGCTCTTCCAGGAGTGGGCGCAGGCGGTGGAGAAGCGCACCAACGGCCGGGTGCAGTTCGAG